>Ga0194133_10000946_pt1 | contig 55163 bp, 58 predicted proteins | sample TA2KigOf40mmetaG_FD_155448 | JGI IMG/M metagenome (GOLD analysis project Ga0194133, IMG submission 155448) | Freshwater microbial communities from Lake Tanganyika, Tanzania - TA2015055 Kigoma Offshore 40m | ecosystem: Environmental > Aquatic > Freshwater > Lake | place: Tanzania: Lake...
TTGTTTTTGTTTATTAATATCACTATCTAAATCACATAAATTAATTACATTATTATTTTCTAAATCCAAAATGGTTATAATTTTATTAACTATTTCTTCTTGTTAGATTTTTAGAAGTATTATATCGTTTAATCCAATCTCGTAAAGTGGATTTTTTATAATCAAATATTTTACAAGTTTTCTTATATCCATCTCCTTTATCATTATTTAAGTAATATTTAACGGCAGATATTTTATAATCTTCTGTCTTATGTTTAGTCATCTATATTATTTTAAGAAAAATATAACAAATTATTAAAGGGTGCGGTTTTAAATCTTCAAGGGTGTAAAGCCCTTTAAGTACCTTTTAACTTAATCTTTGGCTCCACCTTTCGGTAACGTCAGTCGCTTTGCTTAAAGGTGGATAAAAAATTGAAAAACTTTTATATTTAGATAGTTAGTTAATAACTAAATCAACAATTATCAAAATGCAACTCAGAGTTAGACAAGTTTTAGATCAAATTGGCGGCACTGGTCGTCGCGGACTAAATAAATATTTACCAGAATACCAATTACCTTCTGATACCAGGGGAATATTCCCCTCAACCCTATTATCCAGCTACTCAAACAATAAATATAGTGAAGTAGGAATACTCACTGAAACACTTGTATTATCACCATTTAATATTGGTAAACTAACATTACTCGAAAATTTAACGCATATTTCTGAAAATCAGATTCTCAAAGACAAAATTATTAAATCAAAAACTACAACAGAATATTTAGCAAAAATTAATAATACCAAACAAAAACTAAATGAATTTTTAAGTTTACACGGATTATCGTTAGATAATGCGGAATTTGATAAAGAACTTTTAGGAAAATATGTGTCAGGACATCCCGATGCAATTATCGGCGACAAAATTGTTATCGAGGTGAAAACAACATCTAAATTAGAATTAGACCAGCATTATTTTATACAACAACTTAGCGCATATATGGCATTAAATCCACAATTCACTTATGGCGTGTTAGTTCTTCCATTACAACAATCTATTATTATTATTGATTCAAATAGTTGGCAATATAAAACAAAATATTTAGAAGTTTTAGAACAAAAAGCCGAAAAAATTGTTAGTTCAATGCCTACACTAAGTATGGATGAATTATTTAATGTCGGTCAACTTATTTCGTTTTATTCAATTGGTAAACATATTAGTAAATCAAAAACACTTTTAGACACAGTTACAAATATATATCCCGGGATACCATATCAAATATTTTTAGGTAGTAATATGAATGCGCGTTTAAATATTAAAGATGCCGACTTAGAAGCTGCCGGAAATTATGTTAAACAAAATAATATTATTCTTTATATTCATTCTCCATATATTATTAATTTGGCGGCTAAAGTTGATGACGATTGGAATATTAAATATATGCAAAAAACAATGGAATATAGTGCTAAATTAGGGGCCAAAGGTGTCGTAGTTCACGTCGGCAAGTCTGTTGGCAATCCTTTAGACACTGCATACGAGCAAATGACTTATGCTACATTTAGCATATTAGAATACACTAATCCTGAATGTCCTTTATTAATTGAAACGCCTGCAGGACAAGGCACTGAAATGTTACGAACTAAAGAAGATTTTGTAACATTTATTAAACAATTTGTTCCGGATTCTAATTCAAATAACCCGATAAAAATTGGAGCTTGTGTTGACACTTGTCACGTATTTGCTGGCGGAGTTAAGCCTTCAGAATATTGTAAATATGTCGGCGATACTGGATTATTAAAGTTAGTTCACTATAATGATTCGGATGATATGTGCGGTAGTTGTAAGGATAGACACGCTTTCGTGGGTCGAGGTCATATTGGCTTACCAGAAATGACCGCAGTTGCCGATTATTGTGGTGCCAATTTTGTACCAATGGTTATTGAATAATGCGTTTATTTGGAAAACGCAAAATGTCTGAATTTTTAGGGAGATTTAGGTTAGCATTGTAAATGGTTTTAAAAATATTTTTTTCCATTTTAAAGTGATTACTGAGGAAATTATTGGAAATCTGAGGAAAACGCAAAATGTCTGAAATTCTTAGGATTTATATTAACATTATAAATGGTCTTAAAAAATATTTTTTTCCATTTTAAAGTGATTACTGAGGAAATTGTTGGAAATATGTAAAAAACGCAGGAAATCAATAAAAAACGAGTTGTGATTGAAAAACCATATTTTTACAGGGTTTTTATTTTTAGACCATAATCAGTAAAGAACCTACAACACAGATTCTGTCGAAGTTTTCAGTAACAGCTTTTTTTCAAAAAGTCAATTAGGTTTTGAAAATTGGACATTTTTAAAAATGTCCAAAAATGAAAAGCTAAAAGTTTTTCCTACTTTTTTTCTTCAAAAACCAAGTCCAAAGCATTTTCGAGTTGTAAAATTTTACAAAAAAAATAATTGTTACCAAAACATTTTTTTTGGTTTTTAGGATATTGGGAATTAATTTCTCGCATTTTGGAACTAATTTCTTACGTAAAAAAACGCAAAATATTTATAATTATTTTTTTATTATGATAAATGATGTCATATTTTTTCGCGTTTATTTAAATTTAGTGGAAATAAAAAAACGCATTTGTGACTGAAAATCAGGGATTTTTATTCCTCGTATTTTTTATAACCATAATCAGTAAAGAACCTACAACGCATATTATGTCGAAGTTTTCAGTAACAGCTTTTTTTCAAAAAGTCAATTAGGTTTTGAAAAATAGACATTTTTAAAAATGTCCAAAAAAGAAAACCTGAAAGTTTTTCCAACTTTTTTTCTTCAAAAATCAAGACCAAAGCATTTTCGAGTTGTAAAATTTTACAAAAAAAATAATTGTTACCAAAACATTTTTTTTGATTTTCAGGATATTGGGAATTAATTTCTCGCATTTTGGAACTAATTTTGTTACCTAAAAAACGCATTTTTACATTTTGAATAATTATTTATATCATATTTCGTTTAATAATTCATAGAACATATAATGTTATATATGGAAATAAAAAAACGCAATAAGACCATAATTTCAGGTTTTTTATTTCCTTGTAAATTATACATCTATATATAATAACATAATTATAATTTATTTTAAATTATATTTGTCAATAAAAAGTTGCAAAAAGTTGCAAAAAGTTGCAAAAAGTTGCAAAAAGTTGCAAATAATCAATAAAAAAGTTGCAAAAGTTGCAAACTAATGCGTTAATAAATAATGCGTTTTTTTTCTATTCCTAATTTAGGAATAATGGAAATAAAAAATCCGCAAAAAACGCAAAAAACGCAAAAAACTTATGATTGTGATGTGTGTGAATATACCACTACAAATAGAACAGATTATATGCGTCATTTAGATACTAAAAAACATATTGCACGAATTAAATTAGAAAATAAAAATGATGAAAAAATATGTAATAAATGCGGGAAAATTTTTAATTCATATAGCGGTTGGTGGAAACATACAAATAAAAATACTTGCCAACAAATATTAAACTTAACAGATTTAGAGCTTATTGCAAGTGTTGGTACAGCAACTGAAAATATTCAAAACGGAGATGAAGTGGCAAGTGCAGCAGATGGAGCATTAATACGTGAATTAATTAAACAAAATATGCTTTTAATAACTCAACATCAGGAATTTAAAGACCTAATAAAGGAACAAACTCAACATATATTAGATTTATCTAAAACAGGAAAGTCGGTTAATAATGGAACTATTAATAATATGAACGCAAATACTAATAATAGTCATAATAAATTTAATTTGAATGTTTTCTTAAACGAAACATGTAAAGATGCGATGAATATGAGCGATTTTATTGACTCACTTCAAATAACTGTAAAAGATTTAGAAGAAACTGGACGTCTAGGATATGCATCCGGTATATCACGTATTTTTATCAATGGTCTTAAAAAATTAGGAGAAAAATTTAGACCCATTCATTGCTCCGATTTAAAACGCGAAACATTATATATTAAAAATAATAATGAATGGTTTAAAGATACAGATGATAATGAATATATAACATTAGCAATTAAAGAAATTACAAAAAGAAATATACAACAAATATTTGAATGGCAAAAAATGCATCCAGAATATAATAACCCGGATTCAAAAGTAAATGATAGATATCAACATATGTTATTAAATACAATGTCTGGTTCATCTAAAGAAGAAACTAACAATAATTATAGCAAAATTATCAGAAATCTTGCCAAAGAAGTTACAATATCAAAACAAAATAAATTACATTAAATTATTATAAATTAGCTTGTTGTTGTTTTTGAATATAATCTCGTTCCGCAAATAATTCTGATAATAAATTTGTTAGTTGATGTGCTGGATTAATATATTTTTCCCGTTTTTTTATATAACTTGATATTGTATCTTCTTGAAAACTAGGTACAACATTTTGACTTACACCATTTCTTCTTTTACTCATATAATAATGTATGCAATAAATTATTATATTGTTTTTCTAAAAAAAAATTGAAATTGATTTTTATATTATAGAAATATGTATATAATTACGTATAATAGAGATGTCAAACACCAATATTCCTAAATTCGCTTCTGATTTAAAAATCTTGCTTTCACAGCAAGACCAATCAATTGATAAAAATGATAGAATAATTGGAGCAATTAATGTTTATGATTATATATATAATAATATTGAAGACTGTTATTATGAGGGTAATGTTAATATTCTTCGACAAAAATTAATAATAACAATAATTAATAAAATAATTGAACTTGAAAAAATTAATAATATGGTTGGAGCTAATAAAAATATCTATGATAAATTAATTACAACTATGGATAAGTGCAAACCTATTTTAAAGAAATTATTTATTCAATATATATTTAATAAAACAGAAATAAACAATTATGATGATATATATAAAAGTATGTATAATAGATGCGTTAGTTATCTTGAACTCAATGATTCTATGATAAGAAGTTCGAATCGTAGAAAACAATTAAAGTATCCTAATTTTATTGGAATGGATGACGATAATTATGATGAAGATGAAGAAAATATGAATGACAAAAATATAAATAATAATTATAGTAAAAATATTATTTATTCTGATTCTGATTCTGATTCTGATTATGAAGATAAACAAGAAAAAATGAAAGAGAAGAAGTTATGGAGTATGTATAAAAGATTAAATAAAGGAGTTACTAAAGAACATATCAAAATTATTAAAGAACAAAGAAAACAGATGGCATTATTAGAAGCAGACCAAATTGTTTTAGCGAGACGTAGTAGTAGATTAGCTAATAAACCAAAAAAGAGTTATGTTGAATCCGATGTTGAGATGTAATTTGTATATTGTAATTTTTAAATAAAATCTTTTTTTTAAGATAAATTACCCGCATTTTTTGCTCTAGGTACATTATTTCCTAAATAATTTGGCTTTAATCCAAATATATTAAGAGTTCCATTTGTTGCTGGAACTTTCCAGAAGCTTACCCAATCTGGATTAGCATTTTCTAATGGTTCAACTATTCCATTATTTGAATCAGGTGCTAAAGCTAACACAAAATATTTAGCTAAAATAAAATTAGATTCAAATATTTGTTTAGGACTCAATCTTGCAAACCAACTATAATAATTACGTTTTAATATAGTTTCAGAGGGAATCCAAATACCGTACATTTTACTGTAAAAGTTGACATAACTATTACCTAATAAGGTTTCAACAGTTACGGGTTCTTCGTCAACTGTTTTAGTACCAACGTCTGTGCCAGGAATAATACGCACTTTATTTTTAGTACACCATTTATCAAATTCGCCTAAAAATTGTGTTTGGGCAGTATAATCGTCCGAAATTGTGCGTTGAATAAAATCAATAAAACGCTCCAAAATTGGATTTTCTTTTTTAGAACCCATAAATGCTACATTTGGATAAAATAAGTTATTAGTTGAACTAATATTTTCATTATAATTTTCACAAACAAACATAGAATCATCATTTGTTCCTTTATGATATAATCCAATTAAATCTCTAAAACATAAGAAAGATATTGGAACATTTATTCCTCCATAAATATTTAAAATTTTGGCTAAAGCTAATTGTCTAACATATGAATTCATTGGACTTGTTAGTGTAGAAATATTAATAGACCAATTTGGTATTAATTTTGTAAAAGAATTATCATCAATTAATACAATTTTAAATGAATCTTTACAGCATTTTATTATTGATTTTACACATAAATACAAATAAGGTTGGTTTAAATCAAATGAAGAACGAGAACCAAAGCTTAACCAATCGCGAGAATTATATTCATATGGAATATGAACCCATAAAATAGGTTTTTTAGTTTTATCTAAAGTTTTATCGCTTAAAAAATATTTGCGAATTCCATCGTAATTATCAGAATTTGATTCAAATGTTTTAGATGATTTATCTAAATATTTTTGATATAGTATTCCTAAAGTGATAATAATAATAGCAATAAATATATAATTAAATGATAACATATATAATTAAATTATATTATTTTTTATAATATGTATTTATATGAATAATACACAAAAAAGACAAGGAGGAAGACGAAGACGAAGACAACAAGAACCAGTAGAACCACCAATACAAGAACCAATACAAGAACCAATACAAGAACCAGTAGAACCAATACAACAACAAGAACCACAAACCCAACAACAAATAATACTACAACAAATACAACAACAAATGCAACAACAACCACCAATAGATCCATTAGAATTAGAGTTATTAGAACCAATACGCACAATTCGAGATTTAAATAGAGCCCCACATAATACAATACGAATAAATAATACATCATTTATAGTGTATAATTTACAAGGTGCTAATTTATTAGCAGCAAGTTTACCCGATGCTAATTTAGTAAATGCTAATTTACAAGGTGCTAATTTAGAACGTGCTAATTTAGAACGTGCTAATTTAATAGGTGCTAATTTAGACAGTGCTAATTTAATAGGTGCTAATTTAGAAGGTGCAGAATTAGAAAGTGCTAATTTACAAAATGCTAATTTACGAGCTGCTAATTTACGCGGTGCTAATTTACAAGGTGCTAATTTACGAAATGTTAATTTAATAACTTCTAATTTACGAGGTGTTAATTTAATAGGTGCTAATTTACAAGGCGTCAATTTAAGGAATTCTATTTTACAAAGCTCTAATTTACAAGCTGCTAATTTAGTAGGTGCTAATTTAGAAAATGTTGATTTAAGAGGTGTTAATTTATTAAACGCTAATTTACAAGGTGCTAATTTACAAGGTGTTAATATACGAGGTGCTAATTTAAGAGGTGCTAATTTACGAGATACAGTTTTAGAAAATCTTAAGACAATATTCTCAATCCATCAAAATTTAGAACAAATAGAATCAGACATAAACTCAAATATTAATATAAATTTAAAAGGATTTAGTTCTATATTACAAGAAGAATTATCAATTAAAGATTTTTTAAATCAAAATGAAAATAATATTGTAATAGTAATAAATAATCAACCTTATCTTTTAAATAAAACTGAAATACAAACCCAATTAGCTGATTCAACAAATCTTAAATATGGTTGTAAACAAGCAGCAAATAATTCTTCTGCTGTACTAGATAATAATATAAATTTTACTCCTATTTATTTTTCATTATCATCCTTATTATCAATGCAAGTTGTTGTAACTCAACAAAGTATTCGAACATTATTACTTGATACACATAAAATATATGTATGTAACAATACAAATATAACTTTACCAGCAATAATGTCTGTAGCATATTATAATGGTTCTGAAGGTGTAAGTGCGGACCATTGTCAAACAGGTAAAGAAACTTCAGTTTATAAATTATTTAAGGCAACTCCAATAGATGAGCCAATTGAAGAAGAAGAACAAGAACCATTAGAACAACAAGAAATAATAAATGTTCAATATAAAGGTAAAATATTTAATTTTCCAGTTACACTTCAAACCACATTAAATAATATAAAAGATATGTTATTAAATAAATTATTAGAAGAAAATCAAATACAAAATAATAATTATAATGTTAAATTTATTTATGCAGGAAGAATTTTTAAAGATAATGAATTAAATAAATTATTGACAGAGTTACAAAATCCACCTTATGGAATTACTTTACAATCAATGGTTAGTCCAATAAGTGGCGGAAGACTAACTAGAAAAAGGAAAACAAAAAGAAGGAATCTAACAAAAAAATACAATAAACTAACAAAAAGAAATAATAAACTAACAAAAAGAAAAAATAATAAACTAACAAAAAGAAAACTAAAGTATAATAAATCTAAAAAGGTTATATAAGTATTATATAGTATTATATAAAGAATTAATTCTTTCTATAATGTTTAAGTAAAGTGTATTATCAATTTGTTTTATTTGATCTAAATCAAAATCTAACCATTCAAATTGTACACTACATTCTTTAACTTCTGTACTTTTAAATAGTGTTTTATATAATTCATTAATATCATTTATGCATTCATTTTGACTATTAATCCAAGTATTTTTAAAACAAAATCTATTTTTTGCAACAGGTATTTCATTTCCTTCTTCATCATATTCTTTACCCCAAGATCTTAATACTAATTGATGTTCATCTACATCTTCTCCTGATAATATATTTATACCAAATGTTGGTTGTAACTTCTTTTGTAAGGCATCAATAATTTCTTGAGGTGGATAATTATTTTCAGTTTGATTATATGCAAAATAAACGGATTTAACTTCTAATAAGTTTTTAATTTTATTAAATTTTTGTAAAAATGTTTGTTTTTCTTGTTTAGTAAATGTTAGAATCAATTTATCATTTATATCTGGTACTAAACAGCCACCAATCATAAATTCACACGGAATATCATTATATTTATATTCAAATAATTTCATAATATTATTTTGTAGTTGCGTTTTAAATCTTTCAATATTAATTATGGTGCCGCCTTCAGTACAACTTTTATTATCAACTGCTTCATTAATAAAGAAACAATAAAGTGCAATATACATTTCATTGGATTTATTGCCATCAATTAAAGTATAAACTAACAAAGTTCTGGTAAAACTTCTGGCAATTGAATGCGCAACGCAAGTTTCATTCATTTGTATAGTATATTCTGGAGACTTTAAATGTAAAGGTTTTTTAGATAATCTTTCGTTAATATCTTTTCCGTTTAAGTAAATTTTCATTTTAATGCCATCTTTTGTTAGTTCACCGGTATAAGGTTTATCATCTTTCCAAGTTCCATAAAAACGGCTGTTATTCATATATTCCATTTTGCCGGTTCCTTCTCTTTTATTATCTTTAATGTCGCCATAATACATACCACCGCTGCCATAAATCATAAGTCCATTGCCAGTAATAGTAAAATTATCAATGTCATTTTGATTAAAAATGTTGGTAATTTGTCCTTCAAAATAGTTGTCATTTTCAAAGGTAATTTCATATTCGCCATATCTGTTTTTTTCTATTAATTTAATTTTATTTCCGGATCCATATTGTTTTCTTTTATATTTTTTAGTTTTATTTTGTTTTTTTTTATTTCTATTTGATTTTGATTTTTTCATATAATATATAAATATTTTTATTTTATATATTATTTTATATATTTGGTATCACTAGTCGCTTTACTAAAAGGTGGATAAAAAATTGCAAATAAAATAACTTAAAGATAATTTGCCATACTAATATTACATAATGTATGAAATTCACAATTCTTGGAAGAAATTATTTAATAAATATGAGTTTGATTTGGATGAAATTTATGCAATTGGTGAAGTATATCCTCCCAGAGAAATGGTTTTTTGAGTTTTTGAAATGGACATCAAGGAAATTCGTATATGTTTGATGGGACAGAATTGTTACCACAACCCAGGTGAGGCTCACTGGCTTAGTTTCTCAGTTCCAACTGGTGAAAAAATTCCTCCATCTGTAAATAATATTTATAAAGAATTGCAAATGGAGTTTCCGGAGCGTGGTTATAAATTTACAAATGGTAATTTAGAGTAATTGTTTTATAGAGAAAAGATATTTTTGTTAAATTCAGACAAAGAATACATAATAAAAATAATTTTTTTATGTATATAATATATGTCAAAAACAGCAAATGCATTTGCTATAATACATTTTGGTTCAAATAAAAAATATTTTGAGTTAGAATTATATTTTTGTATAATGTTGCAGAAGAATACATCAAATAATATAATTTATATGTATTCAGAAACGGATACACCAGTAGAATTTGTTAATGCAATAAAACCATTTGTTTATTCAACAAAGGGATTTAATGATAATGGTATAACATATAATGTAGATTTTGCAAGTAAATATACGTCATTTAATACACTACGAACATGTGATTTTATTTTTGCATATTTGTTAGAAGAATATGATAAAGTTTGTATAATAGAAAGTGATTTAGTAATAATGTCAAATATAGATAGTGTATTTTCTTTAAATGTTCCAGCAGCATTATGTTATGGTTGTGGTAATAGAAATATTAATAGTAATGTGTTAGTGCATAAAACAAAAACGGAAATATTAAATAATTGTGTAACAACATCGGATTTAAATGGTGGTGTAATGTTAATAAAACCGGATAAAAGAAAATATGATGAATATATAAGTTCAATTAAAACAATAGCAGATGCAGGATGTAAATATCCAAATGAGGCATTATTTGAATATGTAAATAATAATTTTTATAATTTACCAATAATGTATAATTTATCACATTATAAAACATTGAATCTAACAAGTTATGGTTTAAGACCAAATGGAGAGGATATAAAAGTATATCATTTTAATGAAACAGATTTTAAGCATTTGGATATAATAAAAGATGGATGGTTAAAACAGAATTTGAATGATCCAAAAGTTGCTTCAAAATATAGAGTAAGAAAATTGCCGATTATTTATTTTGAAAATACAATATATGAACCGTATAAAGATAGAGTAAATGAAATATTAGATAATTTAACAGCAGATGCAATTATAACAGAAGGTATGAGTAAATTATCTGTAGCACCGGTAGCACAAATAAAAGCACCGGTAGCACAAAAAACAGATTGGGTTGAACATATGTCTAAAACCCATAATAGACCATATTGGTATAATACAAAAACAAACCAAAGTGTATGGGTAAAACCAAGTGAATTGTTAGGTGGTAAAAGAAAACGAACTAACAAACCAAAATATATTAAGAAAAATAATAAGAAGAAAACTAAAAAAAGAAAATATACTAATAAAAAAATAAAATAAATATATTTATATAATATATGAGCTATAGAATAGGACCAGCTGGGCCGCCAAAAAGGCAACGCTTAAATTTAGGCGATATAATGAATATGGATACGGAAGAATTTGTAGATCCTGGATATCCAATATATTTTCAAAATATACCAATAGTTTGGCCTCCAATAAGAACTCAAGTAGATGAAATAACATTTAATTTAGCCAATGGAGAACAAGTTGAAAGATTATATGGTGAAGATATAGATGATGATACTAGAGTTATAGCAGATATGACAATAGCAAGACCAGTTAGAGAACAGGGTCCAATGGCAGCCGGTAGAAAGAGAAAGAGAACTAATAGAAAAAAATCCAACAAAAAGGGATTTAATAAAAGAAGACGTACTAACAAAAGAAGGAGAATTAGAATCCACTAATGCGTTTAATATCGCCCCAAAAAGAATTATTAGCTTGTTTAGCTTTTTCGGCTTCTTGAGCTTGTTTAAAAGCTAATGCAGCGGAACGTTGATTTTCATTTTTTTCTCTATCGTATAAAATGCGTTCAGCTTCAGCTTTAGATAAAGGAGTTGTATTCATATTATCGCGATGTGTCATATAGTCGTTAACATTTTTATATTTAGGCATTTTTTCGTAATCTTCGTGTGTAACGGGAATAAGGGTTTCAGTATAAGCTTGTCTAAGGTCAGTGTAATTAGAAGAAGTAAACGCGTCATCACCACCTAAAGATGAGCCAAAACCGGATGAGTAAGAATCAACGATGCCATTATAAACTTGTAAAGCTTGAACTTGTTTCTTTTTTTGTTCAAAAATTTCGTTCATATTAGATTTGGTGACATTTTCTCCGACGCCTAAAAAGTCATCATTAGACTTAAGCCAATCGCCGTATCCGTGTTCTAAAGGATTATCAATGCGGTGTTTTTCAAAGCTTTCATTAAACCATCGGTTAAAATTGGGTCCATCTTTTAATGTTTTATTATTTTCAAACATATTATCTAATACGCGTTTATTAGATTCGTCATAAAAATCTTCATCTTTAAATTTTTTGTTAGTTATGTTTTTATTTTGAAATTCATAGATACTGAAAAGTTGTTTATATGCTTTAGAAAAGAAGAGGAAATATTTGCTGTCAAGTTTAGATTTATCGGGATGCATTTTTAAAACAATTTGTTTAGCTTGTTTTAAAGAATTATCATTAAGTTCTCCATCAGTAATATTAAAAAGACGATACAAGTCAGCGAGTTCATAATTATTAATATCTAAGTCAAGTTCATTTAAAGAAGTATTAAAAAGGTCTGATTTATGTTTGTTAGTTAATTTAGGATATAAAGGTGGTTTAAAAGAATTATTATTATTATTGTTATTTAAAGAAGAATTATTAGAAAAGGTAAAAGGATCATAAGAAAAATTGGGATTATTAGTTTCGTGTATTTTAATACCAGCTTTGGGACAGCTTCCATTACCTCTGTAGCAATTGTCAAAATTCATTTGTCGATTCATTTTGTTATATATATAACATAAAATATGTTAATTTATCTTTAAATTAAAATAATTATAAATATATTATTTTATTTTCCTATTTTTTAATTTAACATTTGTAAAACATGTTATTATTGTTGCCTAAACCAATTTCTTTAAGATGAATACCATAATAATAATAATATCCATAATTATAACGTTTCTTATTGGTATACACTTCTAAAGGATAAATTAATGCTATTTTAAACGCATTTATGGTGGGTATACACGCTTTCAAATGTCATTTCGTGTATACTATTATTATAACCATATATGGTTTAAATATATTATGTATTACATTAAATATTAGAGACCATAAAAGGCGGGATTTTGCGTCTTAATTATACAACGATTATAACATATATTTGACTGCAAATATGATAACAAAATTATTTACGAATAGAAAGAAGATGGAGACCACATCGTTTAAAAAATGCGTCTAACGCGGTAGGTTCGGAGCCGGTAACTGAGTCGTCTGGTATGAAGCCAGTATTACCTTTTTTATAACAAAGCATAACAGGAATTCCATTAACCATACGTTTTGATTTTAAATAAGAATATAAATCAAATGATTCATCAACATCAATTTCACAACAAATAACGTTGTCGGGAGATGATGCAAAAAATGCGTCAACAACTGGCTTAATACGCTTACAAGGTCCACACCAAGTTGCACCTAATTTAATGATAACTAAACCGGGATTTTTTTCCAATAGTCTCGTAAAATGCTCTCTCGACTGAAAATAACTGATAATGGTTTTTTCTTTTGGCTGCATTTTTGTGCTAGGAGAAGAAAATAATAATTTGATAATTACGCAAAAAATTGAACTAACAATTTCTTAAAATATAATAATAATAATAATAATAATAATATCGTTTAAAAAATATGCTAAAAACAATTATTTTACTAATAATAATTAAATTTGTTAGTTCATTAACAAAAGAAACTGCCGATACATTATTACAAATTAAAGATATTGGCAATTTGTCTAAACATTCTAAACTAACAAAATCTGAACCAATAGATATAAATTTTATAAATAGACAATCTATTAATAATTGGCCTTTTAATATTATAGAAAATATTTACAATACTTTAAGAAATATTGAATTCATAAATCTTGTTAGTATATTTAACATTAAAACAACCAAGTTTACAAATAAATTTGAAGAGCTGTGTTTACAAATAATGGAACAAACATATAAACAAAATATATTTTATAATTTTAAAGATTTAAATGAACTAACAAATATACAAAATAAAAAAAATCAATTTAATGAAATCAAAAAAAACATATTTACTAATACATATGACACATTAATAACCGCAGCTACTTCTACAATTACAGGTGACATTAATACTCCCATATTATTAGCTGGAGAAACAGCGCATAAAATATATAAATATATTAAAGATTCACCTATAATAACAACTAACAAAGATTTTCTTATTGAGGAAAATGTAAACCAAGATTTATATTCTCTTTCAAAAATATATTGTACAAATATAGCGACAATTAAAATAGAAATATTTAATGATAATTTGTACATAGTTGGAGACAAAGTAGACAAAAAAATGTTTTTGAATTTTATTTATATTGTGGAAAGAAATATTGAATATACGATGAATAATAATAAAAATGAAGATTTTGTTAGTTTATTGGAAAGAATAAATATATTAAAGGATGCTATAATATATTTATCGGATATAAGTGGTTATATGATGTATAACTATTTAACAAAGAGTATGGAAAATTTAAATTATTATGAATTAAAAAAATACTTTATAAATATTTTAAATAAGTTAAATGATTTTGTTAGTTTGTTAAATTTACGATTCCCTTTAAAAGAAGTAGAATTAAATAAAACTAAAGAATATATTGAAAATGAGCATTATATTAAAATGCAGGAAAAGCAAATAGAGTATTTAACGGAATTGTATTACACATATCAAAAGCAAATAGAAAATAAAATAGAGTCTTTAAAAATGAATGATTCGTTATATAATTTTAAATCAAAAAGTTATGTATATATTGATTATTATGCTGAAAAAACGAAAATATATGCATTTGGATTTAAAAATATTCTTAAAAGTTTTACTAAGAATATTTTAATAGTACCTTCTGGTATAGCCGAAGGAGCATTTGATTTGATTTTAGCATATTTATTTAATACAATATTTAATAAATATTTAATTATTATTTGTTTGTTAGTTATTATTATTTTACATCAAATTAAAAAAAATATTTAATTAAAAAATTGTTATCCTTTTATACACATTATTTTACGCATTCAAGTAAATATTCATGTAAAGCCTGAAGACTTTCATTCATCATTACCAATATTTCATTTTTATCAGCTTCATTTACACTAAGTACATAATTCATTTGTAAAGGTGTTAGTTCACGAGTATTTCTAATATCGTGTATTATTTGTGTAATATATTTATTATGTTCCATTATATTTATATTTATACTTAAATTTAATATTTTCTTTTGCTAAATTTTCTTCTAATGCGTTTATGTTTTTTAGTAATTTTTTTATGTTTTTTTCTTGTTGCTCTTTTATTATATTTTTTATAACGTTTAGATTTAATTTTACCTCCTTTATTAGAAGTTGAATTAGTATCAAAATTATCAGAAATAATTTGTCCACTTTCATCCACTAAATCTCCATACATATCATCATAATTAATTTCATTTTCTCTATTTGATTGATTATTATCATAATAATCTTGTCTGGAGTAATTTGAAAAATTTGGCGAATTATTACTACCGGGATAAGGTGGCGAATTATTATTATTATTATTATAAGAAGGATTATAGAGAGGCGAATTATTATTACCGATATAAGGTGGCGATTCACTGGAATAAGGCGGTGACTCATATGGAGCTGTAGCACCTTGTGCATTAACATTAGTTTGATTTTGAATGGTATTATTTGGATTAATATCCCACATATAATAATTTAATCCTTGTTGATAATTTGAACCAAATGATACGTTACTTGTTGGTTGACTTTCTTGGCTTAATTGACTTACTTGTCTTTCAAATGGTTCGGAATATATTGGAGGAGAATATCTTGAAGGAGATTCAGATTCGTTAATTATTTTTTGTAAACGTAATTGTACATCATTACTATCATCGGTCAAATTTTGTGTCGGGTCAACTACATTTGCAGAAACAGGTGAATCTTCATTATTTTGCAGTAATAAATGAATACTTTCAATGCTAAATCGACTAATATTAGTGTTAATTGAACGTAATTCATCAATTTTACGTTGTGTTTTACTTGTAACACGTGTATTAACAGATATATTAGACGTTACACTTGAAGAACTATTAATGGTATCTTGAGAGCCTTCAAACGCAAAATTTGTATATTCGGATGTAAGCCATCCCGGAATACCCATAGTAAACATATTTGTTAAACCGGTTAATGTATTTTTTGATATATTTACAGCTTGTTTTCCGGCAGTAAATAACTGATTAGAAGCAAATTGCTTTAATATTTCAATATAACTGCTTGTATCAACTCCCGCATTTTTCAAAAAGTAATAAATCATTGTTACTGAGGCAACAGTTTGAAACCAATCTTTAATATACGGACGAGCAATAATAGTTGCTTTTATAATAGACCCAATTAAAGGAGATGATGCTGCGAGTGAATCACGTTCAGAAGGTCCAAAAAGACATATAAGCATAAATACGGCAGCAATTATTGCAGCGGTTTTTTTGGCAACATCAGGGCCTTGTTCTTTAACCAAACTAACATAAGTTCCAATGACTTCAATCATAATAGACCATACTTCTCTAAAACGATTAACCACGCTAATATCTTGTTCAAGTTGATTATCAATTTGAATATCAGTAAAAAATCCAGTAGTTAATCGTGTTAAACCACTAAATAATTGTCTGCGTTGTGTAGTAGTTAAATTTTGTACTTCTTCACTTGATATAAGATTATTAAATTGAATTTTAAAATCGTCAATTTGTTTAATTATATTTTCTTTTTCTTGTCTGGCCATTTCTGCGGCATTAGCAGTTTCCAATTCTTCAATTTTTCTTTTTCTATTTTGTTGTGCTGCTGCTGAAATTAATTCTAAACTTTTATTAATTTGACTAATCATATTTTGGACTTGTGCATCAACAATTTCCTGTGGTTGTGAAGTATCTCCTAAAATTTGATTAATAGCAGCTGCTAAACTAGGCATTGATTGATTTACTTCATTTCTTGTTCTTGGAACTTGGGGATTATACATATATTATTTATATATAATTATTTGTATAAATAAATATATAAATAATTAAATATGACACATATTACCAAAGCATTTTTCACCATTATTGTTAGTTGAAGTCACGTGTGATTTTACTTCTATATTATTAGTATTTTTATTTTTAAAATAGAAAAATAATATAATTATAATAGATATAACAGCAAATATTCCTAAACCCATTGAAAAAAGTTCAAAGTCAAACATAGTTATATTTTATGTCGCCATAATTTATTCTGTATTTTAACTTATTTAGGGAAACTATTTAGAAATAAAATATCATGATATATAATATGCCTGAAGGGCCAGAAATCGCCATATTAGGTAATGCATTACAAGAATACTATCCCGAAAGACAATTTAGTTGTTATGGTAAGCACTTATTTTATCAAAATAATGGAGACCATTTAGCGGAAAATTGGTCGTTTGGTTTAACTGGTAAAGTTAAAATAGATGAATCGGATGTCTTGTCAAAAGTTATGACCGGATTTGTATTTGGCGCTATAGAATTTAACACAACTAAAGTTGGTAAATGTTGGTTAAAAACGCCGGACAGCGAATTAAAGAAGGAAATTGAGTCGTGGTCTAAATCTAGGAAAGCTTTAGGAAGTTTATTATTGGAACAAAATTTAATAAGTGGAATTGGAGTTGCATGGGGTTCTGAAATACTTTATAAAGCAAATTTACGACCAGAACTAAAGGCTTGCGAACAAAATTTAAGTGGATTATTTGACGCATTAATTGATATTCGTGATTATGTCACAAATTTATATGGGATATATTTAAAAAATATCACTAACAAAGAAGATTTGAAATTGTTTATTAATGGCTGGTTTAAAAATTTATACGCATTAAGACAAATGGAAGTTTATAAAAAGGCAAAAGAAATAAAAGTTGCTGGACGAGTATGGCATATCAAATAATAATAAAAGTTTTATATTATTGATAAGTTTTATAATTTATTATATAATATATTATAAAAAATAATTTAAACACAAGACGTGATAATAGTATATAATTAGAATGGCTGAATTTGAAAATCTGTACATTGACTCTGAACTCCAAAATAACTCTATTATGGTATTATGTATTGAAGAGCGTGATGAACCCAATAATTATAAATTAATTGATTCAAGATTATTTGTATTTTGGGAAGAGATTTCTGAAAGATATATGATTTTCGGTAGAAGACAAGATCAGGGAAATTTTAGCGGCGTTCCATATGCGTTTGGATTTGAATCATGTAAAGATGTATGTGATTTTATTAGACTTGTTTTTGAGAAGAGAACATGTAGTATGACATATTATAATTTTAATAATATGTATGATATGGAGTCAGGTGAAATGAATCCAATTAATTATGAGTTTTTCGAAAATAATATGGATAAAAATTATGAAATTGTTGCATATGATAGAATAACTGTTGATTATAAACCTCTTAGACACAGAATTAAGTTGTTAAGAGGTGCTTTGTCTATTGTTTAAAAACAATATTATTGATTATACTTATAATATACACAATATATAATGTCATATTCCGATTTATTGTATGTAATTTGTGATGTATATGTAATCTCATTGGCTTTACATATTTGTCTAATAATAGTTAGAAATGATTTATTTGTAATCTCTCTTTCTAAATACCTTCTTTTGGATATGTAATAATATGGTTTGCAAAATTCAAAAAATTCGGAAATACTGTTATTAAACATTCCCTTTTTATATGCGTTATTATCTACAACATAAAAAGTTGATTCCTTAGCACATATCTTTTCTAGAAATTCAAATAACTTTTCTGTTGGCACCATATTTTTAAATATTTGTGAACTATTATTATTAGACATTGTCTATAATATATAAATATAATTATGTTTATATTTATATATTTTTAATTACTTATTATTTTATATAAATTATTTGAAAACAACGCTAATTCTACTTCATCTTCGTGTATATTATTAAATATAGTTATATATTTACATAATAATGGAATTGTTTCATATTTTTGGTCTTCTGTTAGTTCATCCGTAAATTTAACAAATAGAAAATAATTATCTAAAATATCCATTACAGAATATCCACGATCATAAACCGAATATAACAATGTAATTGCTTCTTTTAAATTACCAGATTTTAAATATCTAGTATATTCATTAAATATAGTAAAACTTATATTAGTACAAACATTTATTGCTAATTCTTCATCTATTTTTTGTCCCAATAATTTGAATTTTTCCATATAACTTATCAATATTTTTGCATTATTATTACATACATTAAGTATAAATATTTGAGCTTCTTCACATACAGACAAATTTTCCTTTTCAATAATTTTTTGCATTATCACTTTTAAATTAGTTTTCGTCAATGGTTTTATTTTAATAATAATAAGACGTGACTGAAGACTTTCAATTACTTTTTGTGAATTAGTACAAGAAGCAATAAAATGTACATTATGCATATATTTATCAATACAATTACGAAATACTTGTTGACTTTGTTCATTAATTAAATCAATATCATCTAATACAACTATTTTCTTTTTACCAGGAATAGAGGAACAAGATTGACAAAATGTTTTAACATCATTTCGATAATAATTAATTCCTTGTTCTTTTAATGAATTAATATATAAAATATTTTCATCATTAATAGAAATATTAGGTCCATAGTATTCTTTAATAGTGGCATTCAAAAATGATGTTTTTCCTGAACCGATATCACCAATAAATAAAATATTAAGATTATTCATATTAATAAGAGTTGTTAGTATATTAGCAATATCACTATCAAGTTCGAAATCTTTAAAAAGTTGGGGTTGATATTTATTTAAAAAAAGAGGTTGGTCCATTTAATATATACGTTAATAAGTATTTAAGTTTATCTTTATTAATATTATTATAAAAAATGTCCGATAATTATTATTCAATTTTAGAAGTTTCGCAAACAGCATCAATTGAAGAAATAAAAAAATCTTATCGACGTTTGTCGTTACTATATCATCCAGATAGAAATAAAAATAGTCCTGAAGCTACCATTAAATTTCAAAAAATAAGTGAAGCATATGAAGTATTATCTGACCCAGAAAAGAAAAAAGAATATGATATGATGAATAATAATCCCTTTTTTAAAATGATGGGTCAAAATATGGGAGGAATGAATATGAATATGGGAGGAATGAATATGGGAGGAATGAATATGGGAGGAATGAATATGGGAGGAATGAATATGAATATGAATCCAATGGATGATTTTTTAAATAATTTATTTGGTAATCCATTTGCTGGTCCAGCAGGAGGATTCGGACCAAATGTAAGAATATTTCATAATGGTGTTAGTATAAACCCACAGCAATTTCAAAAACCAATTCCTATTATTAAAACCGTCGAAATTCCTATTGATAGAATACTAACAGGAACAACTATACCAGTTGATATTGAACGATGGTTAATACAAGATAATAATAAAATATTTGAAAAAGAAATAATATATGTTGATGTTCCTAAAGGAATTGATGAAGGTGAAATCATTATTTTACGTGATAAGGGTAATATTGCTGAAAATGATTTAAAGGGAGATATTAAATTATTTATCAGAATTATAAATAATACAGAATTTAAGCGCCAAGGATTAGATTTAATTTTAGAAAAAAATATTACATTAAAAGAAGCCCTATGTGGATTTACATTTGAAATAAAATATTTAACCGGAAAAATATATACAATTAATAATAATTCCGGAAATATAATTGTTCCTGGATACAAAAAAATGATACCAAATATGGGATTTACAAGAGAACAACATACCGGTCATTTGATAATCGTATTTAATATTAAATTTCCAGAGAAATTAGATGAAAAGATTTTAGAACAATTAAAAGCAATTGATTTTTAGATAAAAAACAAATTAATAAACCTAATAAAAGAAAATATAAATAAATTAATTTAAAGATAAGACTATAAATTAATTATTATAAAAATGTCAATTATAGCGGAATATTTATGGTTAGATGGAAATCAAGAACTACGTTCAAAAACTCGCGTAATCAACGAATGCAGTGATACATTAAAAGAGTGGAGTTATGATGGTTCATCTACATATCAAGCAACAACAGAAAGTTCCGAAATAATTTTAAAACCAGTACTAATATTTAGTTGGTATAATAAACCGACAACTTATACGAAATATGGTTTCCATTTTTTAATATTATGTGAAGGATTTAATGCAAATGGTGAACCAATTGAAACAAATACTCGTAATAAAGCGTCAAAAATATGCAAAAAATATGAGAAGTTAGAACCTTGCTATGGTTTAGAACAGGAATATTATTTGCTAAAAAAGAATAAACGATATATAACAGACGATTTATTTTGTTGTGATGAATATTGTAGAACAAATAGAAATGGAGTCGAAAGAAAAATTGTTACAGAGCATTTAGAATCATGTATAGAAATAAATTTAAATATTAGTGGAATCAATGGAGAAGTAACGGAGAGTCAGTGGGAATTTCAAATAGGTCCAGTTATAGGAATTATGGCGGCAGACCAATTAATTGTTGCAAGATTTTTGTTAGATAGGATAGCAGAAAAATATGATTATAAGGTTTGTTATGAGCCAAAGTTATTTAAAAATATAAGTGGTTCAGGTTGTCATATAAATTTTAGTACAATAGAGACAATGGGAGAAGGTGGATTAGAATATATTACAAAATATGTTAAAAATTTGGGGAAAAATGCATTAAAAACAATTGAAGCATATGGAAGAAATAATAAAGCTCGTTTACAAGGCGAATTTGAAACGGCAAGATGGGATACATTTAGCTTGGGTATAGGAACTCGTAATACATCTGTTAGAATTCCGAATCAAGTGGCACGAGACCAAAAAGGATATTTAGAAGATCGTAGACCAGGTGCAAATATTGATCCATATTTGGCTTGTTCGACATTGTTATTACATTGTTTTGAGGTGGATTCTTCTCTTTAACCGAAGGTACTATGTTTAACCGAAGGTACTATGTTTAACCGAAGGTAGCTTCGCTTTAAGTAGGTTGCTTCGCTTTAAGTAGGTTTTAATTTATATTAATTGCAGAAAAAACAACTTAAAGACAAAGTATTTATATAATATGTGTGGGAATAATAATTTCCGTCAATACCAACGATAACATCATATATAAGTGGGCTGCAGACCATAGAGATGATTAGTTATCTTTTAGCATTCAACATAAATTTTATCTATTTAGACTTCTATTTAGACCGGTATCAAAGGGCCGGAATAAGATTTATAGTGTTTATGACTATATATTGAGTATTATTTATTTTCACACCATAATTGTAGTGCTTCTGTAGCTCAGTTGGTTTTAGAGCATTTTGCTGTTTAATATTTATATATTCAGTCTAACAAAAAGGTCCCAGGTTCAACTCCTGGCGGGAGCGTATTTAATTTTATATTGTTGTATAAAATTAAAAACCTTATTTAATCTATTTGCAAAATAACTTAAAAATAACAGTCCATATATGAACAATAAAATGATGTCTAGCTACACAAATATGACAAATTACTTAAATGAAAAAGGTTGTAAAATGTTAAGTACAGAAGAAGAAGCATATGCAGAAAGAAGAAACGGCTTTTATAAAATTAAATATATAGCATCGTGTGGACACGAAAATGAAGTATTTTTTAATGTATTTAAAAGCAGAGGAACTGGTATACTTTGTACAAATTGTAAAAGAAATCAAATGAAAAATAATAAAAAACAACAAATACAAAATAATGAAATATCACCAATTCAAAATATAATTTCAGAATGTAAATTTATTATTAAATTTCAAGAATTAACTAAAGATAAATTTAATATGGTAAAGGCTTTTGATGGATGTAAAGTCGATTTAATATATAAGCCAAAAAATATAAGTGAAGATAAATGGGTTGGAATTCAAGTTAAAACAAATAATAAAATACATTTAACTTATTGTTTTAATATAAGTAAAAAAGAATATAAAGATTGTATTATAGCATTATATTGTCACGAAGATGATTCATTATGGATTATGCCCGAAAATACATTAGCTTCTCAAGAAAAAATTTCTATAGGTAAAAATAAATCAAAATACAATATTTATAAGGTTGAAAAAGATAATATCATAAATAAATTAGAAGAATTATATTATAATACAACAAAATTTTCTTTTGAAACATTAGATACACCAATTAATATTTATCAGCAAAGAGAAAAAGAATTTAGATTATATAGACAAAGCAAAATAAATTTTATTAATTTTATTTATGAAGAAATGGAAGCAACTGTATATGATTTTAAAATAAATAATTGTAAAATACAAGAAAAAGTTATAACTTCAAGAACCGATAATATGAATTTATATTTATTTAATATTGTGAAAAATAATAGCAATAAATTAATTAATAAATCACATTGTCAATATAGTATTGGTGATAATGATTTTTATTGGATAAATTGTATTGATAAAGTAATATTTTTTGTTATTCCAGAACAAATACTTATGAATAAAGGTTATGTTGGTAATCAAGAAGGACCAATTAAATTTAGTTTAAATCCATATAAATTAACAGAAAAAACAAATTGGATAGAACCATATATGTTTAATTATAATACAATAAATGAAGAAGAAAATAAAACTAGATTATTAAGCTTATTTAATTTGGTGGGATAAAATTAAGTTTATATCCGTTGGCAAGATTCCATTTTTCGCCGCGGCCTCCAGCTCCGGAACCATTATCAGCTAATTGATGATAAGTTTGGCCGGAATATTGTGGTTTAGATAAACCTTATAATGAATTGCCTTGATGCACAATATAATAAGCGGCAGCATTTTTTCCTGCAAAAGAATTAGTCAAATTTCTTAAATACATACGCATTTTATATAATAATAAAAATTATATTATTATATAAGTATTTATATAATAATAACTATAACTATAACTATAAGAGCCTCCTCTGGGAATCGAACCCAGGATCTCTTGTTTACAAGACAAGTGCGCTACCACTGTGCCAAGGAGGCTTACAACATATATACAAAAGTTGTCTTTAAGTTGTTTTTTTTACAATTAATATATTTTAAAACCTACTTAAAGCGAAGCTACCTTCGGTTAAAGAAAAAAATCAACAGTATTTTCTTCATAAACATTAAATGTTTGACCCGATAAAAAACCGACTATCCAAAATTGCCAACATTTAATGCTTACTTTTTCTTGAATAGGAATATCTGGGTTATCGCTTAAATATTTTTTTGTTTTTGCTAATAATTCATTTCCTCTTTTTCATAAGTTTCCTTTAATATACCAAAACTATGATGATTACCAATAATCCATACATCATGTATTAACTCATTTAAAAAGATTTGTTCTTTTTTATCATTTTCCATAATATATTATTGTCATATCTTTATATCATTTTAACTTTGATAATTAGTATATTGTGATGGACGAATCTGGTTTTGACCTAATTCAGCATAAAATTTACCACATTGTTGTCCGGATTGACATATTGTAGCGTGAATTAATTTTGCACGACGAGTTGCAATACTTGACGCACCAACACCAGCACCTGGAGTGTATTTATTCCAAAATTCACCAGGCTGATTTGACACAGCAACACCACCTGGGGTCATTTTTGTACTACGACGACCTCCAACCCCAACATTTTTTTTATATAAAAATCCAGGAAATGAATTTCCTCCAAACCAAAATTGTCCGTATGAATTTGAGCCGAATCTTCCCATTATATATTAACTAACAAAAAAGATAAAAGAAATAAATGTTATATTTATAATAAAGAACCAGTTTTTCTATAGTTATCACACATTTTACACTCTTTTTTCATTCCTAAATAATGATCATCTCCCGAAAAACATATTGATGGAATCATATACTCACCTCTACAAGTAAATTCCTCTAAATCATCTAAACCACGTTTATCATTATATGCATATCTCATATTAATATCAAACAATTCATAACCTAATCTTCTTCTACATAATGGACAACTAAAATTTGAGTTTTTCCTAAATAATAATTTTTGTTTAAACGCATTAAATATACATTTTTTATGAAATGCGTGACCACAACAAGTCAAATATGCTTCCGACTTTTTTAAAATGTTGTCAAAACATATAGGACATTCTGTTCCTGGTTTAATATAACATTTACGGTTTAAACAGCAACTACATTCTATATTACCAATTGTTTGAGGTATTACAATTTGTTCTCTAGAACATTTGCATTCTTTTGTTAAAATATATGATATGCAACTATTTTGTTCCCCTCGTTTTTTACAGTCATAATAATAAGATAAGTTACGTTCATATAAATAAAATACATCTTCTGCAGTTGACATCTATCATAAAATAATATCTTAATTTTATTTAATTAAAATATTATTCAATTTTTTATCCACCTTTTAAAGCAAAGCGACTAATGTTACCAAAGGTGGAGTCAAAAAACTACAACTTAACTAATTAATTTAATTTTCATAATTAAGTGTTTTGAATTAATTTTTTGTTTGGCTCCACATTTGATAACATTAGTCGCTTTGCTTAAAGGTGGAAAATTAAGTAATCTTTTTAGTAGGAATATCACTAGCAACCAAATAAATAGAATTCTCAGTTATAATGATGAATTCTGAACCAGACTTGTATAATTTAGCAATTGGTGAAGTATACTCTTCGGCAGACTTAACTAACAACTTTTCACCTGATTCACGGACTCCAATACATGATTTCTTTTCTAAGGAACTATGCCAATAATCCAACATAATTGGCTTATCATCAGAAATAGCAATTTTGGTTGCGTGCTGTAACGTTAAATCAGTTGGTAAACGCATATTGGTGGTTGCAGGTTGTGATTGCTGTTGTGGTGCAGTAGGTGCCGGTGATTTTTGTTCAAATGAAGACATCTCTTTATATTAAAATCTATATATATGTCTTTAAATAGTTATTTTAAAAATATATATTTTTTCGTCAAATATTATTTTAAAATAATGTAAATAGAAATATATAATGAAACAATCAACTAAACTTTCAAATACAAGCACATCAATAGAACACATTTTATATTCAATTGATAATTATAAACCAACTATTAATTATTTATTACAAGATATACTAACAAAATTTCTTACTATTATTATTGAATTTTTAACAATAATAAACGAAAAGATATCTATTAAAAATAGACAATATTATCTTTTTATTGTTGAACGCGGTTTAGAAACAATTATACATGTTTTTTCCCTCATTTTTTATTACACCAAAAATCTTGAACTAACATTCTATCACAGCCAAAAAGCTTATTATTTTTATATTGAATTTATAGAACAAATTAGTGATGATAACGTAACTTTTTTACAATTAAGCTCTAAAGATGCTGTATTATTTGTATATAAAAAGACGATATATGATTTAAATAATGAATATAAGAAAAATATGGTTGAACCTTTAGAAGATGAAAAAATACTACTAAATACATTAGATATTTATATTCAGTTTTATAAAACCTTGGTAATGTATACTTTATATAATAATCAAACTAACAATAATAAAGAAGTATTTGATGAATGTTATAAATGTATGGAAAATGTTACAGAATTATTAATTAAACATAATAAACCAAAAAAATCACAAATTGATTTGGTTTATATTTTTACAACTTTATTAAATGATAAAACAATTGATTTAAATACTTTTTATCAATTGATTCAAGAATTTTCTGAAAAAATAGTTTTTAAAAAAAAATATGACGAAAATTCATTAAAAAGAAAAATTTATGATTATGAAATGAACGCATTATTTTTAAATCAAGAATATGATAAAATTATTGGATTTATATTTAATGAATAATTTCCAACTCCATTTTAGGTTTGCTTTTTCTTGTAGTTTTCTTTTTTGTTATTATTAGTTCTTCTATTTCATTTAATGGTTCTTTTACCTCTAATTTGGTTATAGTATTTTCTAAATTTAATTCGCTTTTATCAACAATTAATTCGCTTTTAACTGTCGCTTCGCTTTTAACTGTCGCTTCGCTTTTAACTGTCGCTTCGCTTTTAACTGTCGCTTCGCTTTTAACTGTCGCTTCGCTTTTAACTGTCGCTTCGCTTTTAATTGTTTCTTCACTTACACCCGTCATAATGTTAATTATCTTCTTTCTTTGTTTCTTCTTTTTATCTTTTTCTAAAACATCTTTCTCAATAATTTTTTGACATATATATTTAAACTCAGTCTTCAATATATTTGTTAAAAATTCGTATACACTATCTAACACATATTCGTCGCACATTCCAACTATTAATACACTACCAGTTCTAAATATCATAAATGATACTTCAATTATTGTCTTATCATCTTTGGGTTTATTATTAGTTTGTTTTTTATTTTTATCATCATAATAATATTTACATTGAATTCCAGGATAAGAACACGGATCATATATAGCAGGAACATCATATTTATTACGTAATAAATCAAATAATGCCTCTCTATTTACATAAAAACCACAATTAAAATTGGAATTAATTAATACAGTATCACTTATTTGTTTATAAGTTAATGCATAACTATGATATGGCTGTAATATATTAATAATTGTTTTTAACACTGTTTCATACATAAAGTCATTTTGAACACCAGGTATTTCAAGCTTACCAGTATTAAATACTTTAATATGAAATTCCTTAAAAGTATCATCAAACTTGATGCGTAAAATCATAACAAAACAATTATAAAATGCTTGCTTCTTTTTAGAACGATAAGACATAATATCCTTTTTAGAAATTCCAATAGTAATTTTACGTATATCCTTAAATTTAATTCTTCCATTTGGATTATCAACGTGAGTTATTACATGTTCTTCAAAATATAATTCTTGTTTAAGTCGTTCTTGTATTTCAATTAGTTCTTCAGGAGTCTTTGAATTTAACTTAATTTGTTTTTTAATGACACCATTTTGAGGCATATAATAAGGTATAATTGGTATTTGCCAAAATAATTTTAAATCAATAGGTTTTTCCAAATAAGCTATTTTTGATTTAGTAGATATATATATTGGAGTCGGTTCAGGAGCATCTCCATCATATATTATATTATTTGTATTACCCGTTACTTTTTCATCAAATTCCTCATCATCTTTTTGAATGTCATCATAAAACTCATCAAATGCACTCGGATTTGATAAGAATGTAGACCACTCATCATCAATATTTGTGGCTTTTTGATTTAAAGTCATTGGTTCTATATTATTTCAACTGTTTTCTTTAAGTCCCTTTCAAATAAAATATTTCAATTATTTTTAATTTAAAGTTAAGCGTAAAACTTTTTTTCTTTTATAAGTCTATAGAATGAATTCTTATAGTAAACCTATTTCTATTTCCGATAGTCCCTCTATAATTATTTCAAAAAGTTCTCCTACATTGAAGAAGGAGACTTTTTTTGGACAAGAATATAGTCTTAAGGAAAATAATTTCGACCCATCAAAAAGTTCTCCTCCAAATTTTTTTATGTCGAAATTACATCAACGAATGTCGGTTTATAATAGAGAAGATAATTTTAGTAATGAATAATTAATAAAGTAATTATTGTTACAATCTTCAAAATGCATAATATTTTCAATAAAATTTAATATATCACTTGTTATACAATACGAATGCTTTCTTATAATATAGTTTATAAAATCTTTAATTATATTTTTGTTATCTAAATTATAATTAATACTAGCTTCATTAATATACTTAACTAACAAATTAATATTAACACCTGATTTAATCATATTAAATAGATGCAACCAAACAGATTCATCTATTATTTTATAATTATTAAAATCTATGTTTTGATTTGACTGCATAAAATTTATCATCGACCTTATATCAGACTTATATAATTGTTGTATCATTTTTAAGGATTTTGGTTCTAAATTGAGATTTTCAGATTTTGAAATATAATCTAAAAATTTAATTATATCTTGTTCTGGTAATTGATTAAAACGTAAACGTAAAAATTCATTTTGTAATCCCTCATCTATTTTACTGATATAATTACATATCAAACAAAAACGAACATTATTTGTGTTATTTTGTAATAAATAACGTAATGCTTGTTGCGCATTTTTAGTCATATAATCTACTTCATCTAAAATAACAAATTTTGTTCCATTACTAAATAATGTCTTTGAACTAACAAATTGATTAATTTGAGTACGAATGATGTCAACACCACGTTCATCAGATGCGTTTAAATGAATCATTAATTCTTTACTTTGTTGGCAATATTTTTCTTGAAATGAACTAATTAAATTTATAATTGTTGTGGTTTTTCCCGTACCTGGAGGACCATATAATAGTAAATTTGGAAAGTAACCGGTAGAAATTATATTTTTTAAAATAATTTTATTTAGAGGATCTAAAACAATATCATCAAATTTTGTTGGCCTATATTTTTCCACAAAAACGTTACTAGACATTATTATTAGTTTGTTAGTTTGTGTTTAATATTTAATTACAAAAATACAATTAAAATCAATAGAAAAAATATATAAATAGAATATGACAATTAATTCTAATATGTCTAATAGTAGTGATAGTGCTTATCTTGAATTAATTATTGGTCCTATGTTTAGTGGTAAAACCTCACGTATTGTTGAAATATATAAAAAATGCAAATTTTGTGATATTTCTGTTACAGTTATTAATCATATATTAGATGACAGATATGATGACACTCTTTTATCAACTCATGATAAAATTAAAATACCTTGCGTTAAAACTGATAAATTGATGGAACTTTATAATAATTCAAATATGGAAAAAATTTTATATAGCGAAGTAATATTGATTAATGAAGGACAATTTTTTTCTGATTTACAAGAATTTGTCAAAAAAATGTTAAAAATAGATAAAAAAATATATATTTGTGGATTAGATGGTGATTTTGAAAGAAAAAAATTTGGACAAATATTAGATTTAATACCATTATGTGATAAAGTAACTAAACTAACATCTTTATGTAATATTTGTAAAAATGGAACACACGCTATATTTTCAAAAAGAGTTAGTTTAGAAACAGAACAAACGATAGTTGGCTTCGATAATTATATTCCCGTATGCAGAAAATGTTATGACAAATAAATTATCTTAAATTTTTGAAAATAATATATATTAAAACAACTTAAATTCAAGATACTATTAAATAATATAATTAAAAATGGGACCTAAGAAAATCACTAACTCTAATACTACTTCTAATACTGATAACACTGATAATAATCAACCAACTAAAGCAAAAAGAGGAAGAAAGTCAAAAAAGGAATTAATGGAATCATTAAATATGACATTAAATATTACGGAAGATAATGTAAACTCCAACTCTAACTCAAATTTAAATTTAAATGTTGATTTAATAGATAGTTCAATTAAAAATGAGGTAATAAGTGATTTAAATATAATAAATACAGAACAACATGTAATTAAAAAAAGAGGTAGAAAGCCAAAAGGCGGAAAAATTATTCAACCAACAATCACAATAGATTCATATAAGGAAGATAAACCAAATGTCATTTTACATTTAAAATGCTCTTTAAAAGATATAAACTCAAATAATGAATCAATGCTTCTTAACTCATATGATTTTGTAAAACCGGATTTATCATTTGATATATATAATAATGAAAATATTAATGTAAGTAATTATTTAGGTTGTAATAATTTAACAAACAATAATGGTACAACAAATATTGGTTCCTTAAATAAATATTCTAATTACGATAATGCTGATTCTGAGGATGAATACGATGATAATATTAATAAAGATAAGACAAAAGAGTTATGGCATAAGTTAAAGCAACTCGAACAAAATTTACATATGAATAATGTAAATAACAAAAAAACGTGTTGTTTTTGGGATACATGTGAATTTGATGGTCCAGCCGTTTATGCACCAAAATATATTAAAAATGGAACAATTTATGTTGAAGGATGTTTTTGTTGTCCTCAATGTGCTGCAGCATATATTGTTAATAAACCAAATATTGATAATTCCACCAAATTTGAATGTTTATATCATTTAAATCACCTATATGGAAGCATATATGAATATACAAAAAATATTAATCCAGCACCTGACCCACGTTATATGTTAAATAAGTTTTTAGGAAATTTAACTATACAACAATATAGATCATTATTAGGTAATGATCGCTTATTTTTGGTAGTTGATAAACCATTGACACGTATATTGCCAGAATTACACGAATATAATGATGAATTTATTTTAAATAATAAAATAATACCATCAAATAGTATTCAAATGAAGGCTCGGTTACAAAAGAAAAAACAAGATAAAACTACTATTTTAAATGAAAAATTTGGAATTAATCAAAATCAAATGCAATTATGTGGTTAAAGGAACATAATCTATTTCAAATATTCCATCCATATTAAACTGAGTTGTACCATTTTGACATTCCCTTAAGTATCCCATTTGGTTCGAAATTAAACGCACTGATTGTTCACTTTTAAAATCATATGAATAATGTGTGTGACCTGAAATCCAGGCTAAAATATTTGCCGTATTAAATTCATTTAATGTTTCATTTGGCCAAGAAAAGTAATCTTTTACTATACCTTTTTCGTTATGAAATTTTGGATGTGATGTACCAGTTCTATATGGCGGAAAATGAGTTAACATAATTAAATATTTTGATGCAAGTATATCACTAAAATTTAATAATGAGTTTAAACTATTAAATTCATTATTTGCAATATCTCTTATATCTTTTGGTTCAGCTAAACGTATATTATTTGTGTCTTTTTCTTTTATTCTAATATTATTAAAATCATTTAAATATATCTTTGATTCATCTTTTAAATTTTTTGTCCAAAAAGTAGAACCAATTACATATATATCATTATTTAATTTATATATTTCCCCATTATCTAACACTTTTATGTTAGTTAAATTATTATTTAAAACATATTTTTTAAAGTCATCTTTTATTTGATAAAAATCTTTTGTTTTATGCCATACATCGTGATTTCCAAATACATAAAATGTTTTTAACCAATTATTATTACAATAATTCATAAAATCCTTAAAATTATGGTCATCTGGATTACCAATATCGCCTGCTAAAAATAAATATGGAGCTAATGGTTGTGGTTTTGGAAATGCTTTTGCAAATAATTCTAAATGCAAATCAGAGAAAACTTGTATTCTTATACTTTTCATATTAAATATTATGTTAGTTTATATTTAATATAATATTTATTCAATTTTATTTATTCAATTTTATTTATTCAATTTTATTTATTCATTTTTATTTAATTTGTTTTTGTTTTAATTTTTCCTCAGATTCCTTAAAATTTTCTGCAACATGTTCTATATCAATTGGATTATTATCTCTATATTCCTGCATTGAAGCATCTAATTTATGGCGTATTTGCCTGTAAATTTCCTGATTTAATGATTTAGATTTTGCTACAGGTTTTTTATCAGGAATACCCATAAATTCCCTAATAACTTTCATATAATCTCCGTTATATAATTGAAGTTTATTTAATGCTTCTTCTTCACTATAGTTAGTTTGGGTTAAAACAATATTTAAATGTTTTTTAACGTCATCATTATTAAAAAAACTTATTCCGTCAGACATATATAAATAAAATAAATATTTTTTTAAATCATATTAAACACAATACAATATATATTATATAAGTAAAATGTCAACTTTAAATAATATTGAAAAAATGCTACAAATGCTTCAGATTGAACAATTATATAATTTGGTGCAAAATTTGCGTAAAGATTCTAATATTAATGAAATTAATGAAATTAATGAAAATAATACAAATACAAATATAAATGAATTATCTCATTTAAATTTAAAAATAGATAAAATTCTTGAAATTTGTCTAAACAATAGTAAACAACAAAGTTTAACGTGTGATATTTTATCTAATAAAGTAGAATCAATTACACATAATGAACAAACACTTGATTTATCTCATATTAATTTTAAAATTGATAAAGTAGTTGAGTTATGTTTAAATAATAGTAAACAACATACTTTAACTATTGATATCTTATCTAATAAAATATCTGCTCTTAATGTAATTATTACTGATTTAACTAATAAAATTAATGAATTAACTAATAGTCATACAAATAATATAAATTGTATTTTAAATGGACAACGAAAAATTACTGATTATTTAACTTCTAGTAATAATATTAATTTAATTATTACTGAAAAAAATAATACACAAGTTGATGATGTAGAAGAAGTCGAAGAAGAAGTCGAAGAAGTAGAAAATGTAGAACAATTAGAGGCAGAAGACGTTGAAGAAGTAGAAAATGTAGAGCAATTAGAGGTAGAAGACGTTGAAGAAGTAGAAAATGTGGAGCAATTAGAGGTAGAAGACGTTGAAGAAGTAGAAAATGTAGAGCAATTAGAGGTAGAAGAAGAGCAATCAGAGGTAGAAAATGAAGTTGAAGAAGAAGAATCTGAATCAGAGGTTGGAACTGAAGAAGAAGAGCAATTAGAGGTAGAAGTTGAGGAAAAAAAGGAAGAAGAAGAGGAAGAAGTGTTTGAAATTGAAATAGATGATGTAACTTATTATGCTACAAGTGAGGAAAATGGTATATTATATGCGGTTTTAGAAGATGGTGAAGTAGGAGACAAGGTTGGAATTATAAAGGATGGGGAGCCAATTTTTGACGAATAAATATCTAAATAATATATATAATAGTATGTTTAAATTATGTCCTCCAGCATTAATATATTTAGCATTTTCATTAACACAAGTAATTATAGATACATTTAGAGGTATGTATAATACTGCAATAATTAAAATATTTGTTGCAACTATTATTACAATACTTTTAAATGCTTTATGTCAAGGTGGAATGAGTATAATATCGTGGATAATCGTGTTTATTCCATTTATATTTATGTCAACAATTGTTTTAATACTTTTATATGTTTTTGGTTTGGATCCTGCTACAGGTAAAATAGATGTAATATGTACCAATTGTCCAAAAAAAGAGGAAAAAAAGAAGATAAAAAAATATTATGTAAATAAAACCAATTATATGGATGTAACTTATTCAGACGCACCTCCAACACCAGATGAGGTAAATCATTATGATTATACAACTGACCCGCAACAAATATAAATCGAAAAATTATATTATAAAATAATTTATAAAATAATTTATAAAATAATTTAAATATATTGCGATGTTAAACTATATATAATGATAATTAATATATTTTTATGGGGATTTTTAATAAATCAACTCTACAAAAATAATTATCCAGAAAATTATGAACTATTTATAACTAAATATCGTAATATTTTTAATTCGTTTAAAAATAAAACAAATAATAATTTAATAAATATCGGTTATAAATCTTTATATTTATATAGTATAATAAAAATAAAAATGTTTAAGGTTTTAAATTTTTTTTATCCTTATTACAGAACAATAACTAACAAATTTAAGAAAGATATTAAAACAATGATTGAATTTTATTTAAACGGAAAATTAATAAAGAAATTTTGTTATTCTTTTCATTATAATCAATGTTTTATATCAAATTTAATAAAACCGGATGATTACGACTTAATTATAGCAACAGATATGTCTTCGGATGAAATTAAAATGACAACAATTGCAGATACTAATGATTTTATTAAATTTAATGATTCATCAGTTAGATTCGTTTCAATTGAATGCATTTATGATAATAAAAATTACACAATAGAATTAAAAACGGATAAGTATAATTTTTATACGGAAAACACAATTATAAACGATAATTTCATTAAATATTATTTAATAAATATTTTAAATTTAAAGGAAGATAATTTACCAAAAAATATCAAATATACTTTAAATATAATAGATAATAGTATTAATTGTCATACTTTAACTGAAACACAATATATTCAATTGACTCAAAAAGATTATATAATGTTGGAATAAAACGTTAAATTGCGATAAATAGTAAATATATTATAATATAATATAAAACAACTTAAAAAAATTGAACTATATTTAGTATAATGGTAACCATGCATACAGAATTAGTAATGTCGGATACTGCATCAAGTAATATTATTTCAAATGTTAATGAATTCCATAAATTAAAGAATAAATGGAATTTATGGGCTCATTTACCACACGACCCGGATTGGACCATTAAATCTTATAAAAAGATTTTCCAATTTAAGACATTAGAAGAAACTGTTGCTATTACGGAATCTTTACCAGAACATCTAGTAAAGAATTGTATGTTATTTATTATGAAGGATAATATTTCTCCAATGTGGGAAGATCCAAAAAACAGAAATGGGGGTTGTTTCTCTTATAAAGTGTCAAATAAAAACGTATTTGAAGTTTGGAGAGATTTAAGTTTTGTTTTAATTGGAGAAACCGTAAGCAGTAATGTGAATTTTGTTAATAATGTAACTGGTATAACCATTTCGCCAAAAAAGAACTTTTGTATTGTTAAAATTTGGTTAACAAATTGTGAGTTTCAAAATCCACAAGTTGTAACCACTGAAATTAGGAATTTAGAGTCAAAGGGATGTCTATTTAAGAAGCATACTCCCGAATTTTAATAATAAATTATTATATCATATTTTAATATTTTATTTAAAATATAATATTAAAGATTTTTTTTTATGATTAATAATGGAACTAACAATTACTGAAAAAAAGACTATTCCAACAATATGTCTTAATATGATTGTTAAAGATGAATCACATATTATTCTAAAAACTCTTGAAATGCTTATTTCTAAAATACGTTTTGATTATTGGGTAATTTGTGATACTGGTTCAACAGATAACACACAAGAAATTATTAAGAATTTTTTTAAAGAAAAACAAATACCTGGGGAATTAATTGAAGATAAATGGGAAGATTTTGCACATAATCGTTCATTAGCATTAAATTATGCTTTTGAAAAAACGGACCTATTGTTAGTTTTTGATGCGGACGATGAAATCATTGGAGATATTCAAATTCCGAGTGAAGTAAATGCAGATGGATATTATTTGTCTTTTGGAGAACAAATAGGAGTTGTTAGTTATAAACGTATATTATTAATTAATAATAGGATAAAATGGAAGTATGAATCAATTATACACGAATATATAGTTTGTCTTAAACCGGAACCAAAAATGGAAGATTTATTTGGTAATTATTGTATAATATCTGGTAAAACGGGAAACAGAAGTAAAGACCCAAAAAAATATTTAAAAGATGCATTAGTTCTTGAAGATGGATGGAAAAAAGCAAAGGAAGAAAATAATGTGTTATATTTAAGATACGCATTTTACTGCGCAAATAGTTATAAAGATTATGGGGATTATAATAATGCAATTAAATGGTATAAAATTGTGTTAACCCAAAATAATTGGGCTCAAGAAAAATATGTTAGTTGTTTAAATTTATATAAATGTTACAATATAATAGATCAAAAAGAAACAGGATTATATTATTTAATTGAATCCTTAAAATATGATAAAGAACGCATCGAATGTATATATTATTTAGTTGAACACTATTCTATGCAAGGATTATACGAAGTAGCGTATAATTATTACTTAAATATAAAAGATTATTATGAAAATAAATATGTTAGTTTACTAACAATCGACAAATTATTTGCCGAAAATGATATTTATACATTTTTATTACCATATATAATGATTATTGTTTGTTATAAAATAAGTACACCAAATGCTATTTTAACTGCGTTAAATATGTTTAAAATCGTATTTAAAAAAAAATATAATATTGATTCAAATAGTAATAATAATTATATAAGTAATTTAATATATAATTTCCAATTTTTTATTGATAAACAAGACCAAAATCAACCCCAATTTAAAGAATTATTCAGCTTATTTCTTGAGTACTTATATTTTATACAATCTAAAGGACATAATTTATCTTCATCAAAATATTCGTTTTTATATGTTTATGAAAAATATGGATTAAAAATTATTCATCAAAATAAATTTACAAAAGAAGAATGTTTACAATCTAAAAATATATTAATTTACACGGGATATATGACAAAAAAATGGAACTATACATATAGTCTTAATAATAGTTTAGGTGGTTCTGAAACTGCCGCCATAAATTTAGCATTACAGTTTCCTAAAGACTATAATATTTATATTTCTGGAACAGTTGAAGAAGAAAATATTAATAATATAACTTTTGTTTCCAATGATAAACTAACAAAATTGTTTGAAAATATTCCTTTTAATACTGTAATAGTATCTAGATACTTAGATTTTTATGAGTTATATCAAAATGCTTGCTTTTATAAATCAATTATATGGGGACACGATATTAGATTATTTAGTTATGGTTCGAATTTAAATGCTAATCAAATTTTAGAAAAATGGAATAATAAAATAGATTATTGTGTTTGTCAAACACAATGGCATCAAAATTTATTTTTAAATTTATATCCTTGTTTAAAAGACAAACTAACAAATATTAATAATGGAATTTCTATTGAAAAATTTACATATGCACCATTTAAAATATTAAATAGATTTATATACACTTCTTGTGCTGAAAGAGGTTTAGATAAATTATTGGAATTATGGCCTAAAATATCTGAATCTATGCCAAACGCCGAGCTATTTATTTGTTCTTATAATGATTTTCCAAGGGATGATTTTGAAAAAGGATTACAAACTACAATAAATTCATTTAATAATATTTCTCATTTAGGTAAACTAACAAAAGACAAATTATATGAATTAATGTCTTCAGCTGAATATTGGTTATATCCAACTAACTTTGAAGAAACATCTTGTATAACAGCAATGGAAATGCTTATGTCAGAAGTTATATGTATTTATTATCCCGTTGCTGGATTAGCTAATACATTAGGTGGATATGGAATACCTATTAACAAAGGACAAGAAATAGATATTTTATTAAAATTAACTAACAAAGATAAGAATATTTTAAGAAAAAATGGTAAAATATATGCGGAATCTTGTTCTTGGGCAAATAGATTTGTTAGTTGGAATAATTTAATAAACTTAAAAATAGGTAATAATAATAATTACGATTCAAAGATAGTAAAAAGAATGTTTGAATTATATGAAAATTTATCGATGCCTGAACCACATCTTCGAGTTTTGAAAACTATTGGTTCGCATTTTTGTCCAAAGGTTATTTATGATATTGGTGCATCAACATTACATTGGACAAAAGAAGTGAAAAAAATATGGAATAATGCAGAAATAATCGCATTTGATGCTATTGAAGAAGCAGAAGAATTATATAAATCACAAAATATTAAATATTATATTGGAGTATTAAGTGATGAAGATAATAAACGTGTTAAGTTTTATGAAAACAAGGAAAATCCAGCAGGAAATTCATATTATAGAGAAATTGGTCATCCAAATTCTATAAATGTTTATCCGGAAAATTCGTATAAAGAAAAACTAGCAAAAACATTAAAAACAATAGTTAAAGAAAATAATTTTGCATTGCCAGATATTATTAAAATAGATGTGCAAGGTGCTGAATTAGATATATTAAAGGGAAGTATGGATATAATTAATAATGCAATATATTTAATAATTGAACTACAAAGTGTCGAATACAATAAGGGTGCACCATTAGCTCATATTACGATTGATTTTTTAAACAATAATGGTTGGAAAATGATTGAGGAAAAATTCTCAGATAATGGTCCAGATGCGGATTATTTATTTGTTAATACAAATTATAATCAAAAATTTACTAATACTGATAAGAAAAAAATATTATTTTATTATGACAAAAATTTTAATATCATACCTTTAACTGATTATTTTGATAGTTTAAAAGAAATTTATGATGTTAGTTATACTTCTAATGAAGATGATTTAATAACTACAACTAACACACTTGTTTTATTTATTACATATTTATTAGATATAAATATTATTGAAAAACATATTAATAAGAATAACACATATGGATTGTTTAATACAGAACCATTAAATATTCCTTATTATTTAAATAATTGTATACATATATGTAATAAAAGTAAATTACATCTTTATGATTATAGTAAAAGTAATCAAAATATTCTTATAAATAATGGAATTTCAAATTTAAATGTAAGTGTTTTAGAATACATTCCTTATGAAAAAGAAACTAACTATTTGCAAAATTTATCGAATAATACGGATAAAGAATATGATTTTGGAATAATTGGAACACAAAATAGTAATGATGTTAATTCATTATGTTGGAAAAGAAAACATTGTATAAAAACTCTAATTAATAATGGTTTCAAAGTACTAATTATAAGTGGTTGGAAAGAAGAACGTGACCAAAAATTAGCTAAATGTAAAACAATTTTAAATATACATGGACAATGTATAAATTATGAATGGCCAAAACCGGAACATACAACTCAAATTTTTGAACATATTCGTTGTAATCGTTTATTAGAAGCTGGATTTAATATTTTATCTGAAACATCATTGGATGTGGATGAAGACTTTATTAAAAAATATCCAAATCTAAAATTTTTGGATTATAAAAATATATTAGAACTAACACCTGATAAAATAGATGATTTATCATCAAATAATAATGAATTAAAAATATATTATGGTTTATTAAATAATAATGATAATAATATAATTGATATAACAAATATATGTTTTAATAATTTTAAAAAAGATAATATGATAATAATTCCATCGGGTGATATTTTAAGAGCAAGTTTATTTTCTGACCCATTATCTGGAACCAAAAAATATATATATATTGAATTAAATAATAATATAAATACATATAATGAAAATTTTATAATTAAAATAAATTTAAATACAAATAATATATTAGTAATAGATGATAATTTTATAATTAATAAATTACAAAAAATTCAAAATACATTAGATATACATTTTGGTAATTTTACTGATGAATTTCCTGAACAAAAATTAACTACAAGATATTTAACTGGTAATGAAAAAGTTTTAGAAATAGGAGGTAACATAGGTAGAAATACTATGATTATCGCTTCAATACTTTATACTGATAATAATTTAGTTACTTTAGAAAGTAATAAAAATATTGTTAAACAACTAATAATTAATAAAAATATAAATAATTTTAATTTTCATATAGAAAATTCAGCACTATCAAAAAGAAAACTTATTCAAAAAGGATGGGCAACAATACCATCTGATATTTTATTAGATGAATATGAAGAAGTAAATATTATTTCTTATAATGAAATTCAAGAAAAATATAATATTGATTTTGATACATTAGTTATAGATTGTGAAGGAGCATTTTATTATATATTACAAGATATGCCAGAAATATTACAAAATATAACATTACTTATTATGGAAAATGACTATACCGATATAATTCATAAAGAATATGTTGATAATATATTACTACTAAATAATTTTTATAGAGACTATTTTGAACCTGGTGGTTGGGGTCCTTGTACTAATTATTTTTATGAAGTATGGAAAAAATAATTACTTATTTATATTTAAATTAAGGCTTAAATGGTCTTTGATCTTTTGGTATAACTAATGGAACTGGCATTATAGTTGGAGTCTTTTGCCATAAATCCTTATCTTGTAAACGTTTAATTTGTGGAGTCAATGGTCCTGCAGGATTAACCAAGTTAGTTGAATTAATTCCAAATAAGAAAGATTCAATATCGGGAGCATTATGGGACAATTTATTCCAAGGCATTTGTCCTTGTATTAAACCCCATCCGGCTAAATTAGTTTCATATGCATAACCATTTGCTCCATTTTCATATAATAACCAATTTTCAGAATTAGTATTTTGTCTTTGTTCTAAACAATAGTTTCCAGGTGTATTTTTATTTCTTGTTGAAGCCATTATTATATTTAAATAATATTTTATTTACTATTATTACTAATATATTTTATTAATTGTTCCTTTAACATAACTAACAAATTATTATCAATATTTTCATTTGTTAATTGTTGACATATACATTTATGCATTATCCAAAATACAGGGAAACTAAATGTCGCTAAAATAACTATATAATTTGAGTTATAATCATAAGTATAATTTATGTCAGATGCTTTATTAAACATTAATAATTCTTTGATTTCATTTGTTAATTTTATAAAATCGGAATTTTTAAACATTACTTCTAAAATATATTTTATACCTTCGTCTATTTTATCATCTAATATATTTTCGGAATAAAACACATTTGTTAGTTCATCAGTATATAATTTATCACAAACAACCTTTATATCTTCAATAGAATATTCCATTTCTCTATTAACTACCTTTTCCAATAATTCTTTTTCTATTTCGTAATATTTAACGTTAAAATTTATATTATATTGTGTCATAAATATAATATATCATAATTCTTTTAATATTTAATTTTCAAAAATACTTTAATTATAAAAATCTTTATCTCTTGTTAGTTCTCTTGATGGTACACCGCCTCTAATCCAACCATCGGAAGCCATTGATTCTATCATTAAATTTGGATTTTGTATATTTTGTTTAACTTCTGGTATTAAAGGTGTTGTATGATATTTAAGATAACTTTTTTCACCAAGACGAGTAATACTACGTTTGTTAGTTACGGCCTCCCCTTGTTGAATTTGTGCTTCTAAAATTGGATCTACATTACCTCTTCCTAAATAAGGGACGGTTGCAAATGGACGACCAAAAAGGTCTATTCTTGATCTAGGATGTGTTTGAATACCACCAATTAAGAGCTTAGAATTATCATCAACATTACAGCCACCAGCACCTAAACCATAGCTACCGGAATAATTAATACAAGGTTGAGTAGTCGCAAGACGTTTAGCACTAGTCATATTGCAATCTTGTCCCCAATAATTTTGTAACATATAATTACAAGCACCAACATTTTGTATGGAATTTTGATCCATAGAACAACTATCATCGCCTAATCTTGATAAATTGTTAAATGTAAAATCGGATACGTAAGCCATTTATATTATACTATAATAATATTTTTCTAAAATAATCTATTAAAAATATTATTTGTTAAATCGTCTTTTTTTAAATCTTTTTGTTCTTTTTCCTCCTTTTATTCTTGCTCTTTTTGTTTTTGGTTCTTTTACCTGTATACTTGGGTCTAAATATGATTCAACATTTAATCTATTTATTTTTTGTGCTGCTCCTATTATGCCTTCATATATTTCTTGTGCCATTGTTCCAAAAAATTGTGAATATAATTCATCTTTTTCCGCTAAAAATCCTGCTAAACCATTGCCATTCAAGAAATTTTTATACGCATCTTTTCTAACACGTGTTGCCGACATTTCTTCTAAACCAACTGTTACTGGTTCAATTGCTTCTGTTGTTACTATAATTGTTTCAGTATCAGGTTTTATTTCGAATGCAGCATCAAACGCAAATTTCTTAATAAAATCTAATTTACTCGCATCTTCATCTTTACCACCGGCAATATGTATTATTTTTATTGTATTTAAATGTTGTTCAATGTTTGTTAGTTGACTGGTAACAAAATCAGATACATTTGTTGCTGGACTTGTCATTTCTCTAATAATATAATCAGTTCCTTCTGTAAATCCTTTTTCTAAAAGTTTATAAACTATAAATCTTCGTTTTAAATCAAATGAAATAGGATTATCTAATGGATTACCGGATTTTGGTCCATTTCCCAATAATATTAATGGAACAGAATTATTTGATGCTTTTGCCTTTTCAATTAATTGTATTAAAGCGGATATATGTCCATTATGTGGAGGATTTAATCGTCCAACAAAATAAAATAATGAAATATTATCCATTAATATATCATTAGTTAAAATAATCTATTAATATATTTATTAAATAAATATGAATTAAAATAATTTGTTAGTTTATTATATTAAAATATATCTATATGAATCCTTCACTCTCGATATGGCCCCTCCTTCATTTGATTCCTTACCTGAAATCATATCTCCATATAACCACTTACCTAACGCACCTTGGTCATTTTCAACTCTAGTGTTTGCTGTGCTGTAAAATCGTCTCATAGATTGGTCTAAATTCCAATTATCATATAAATCGCCATATATTTGTTTGTTAGTACTTTTAATATCTGGGTTTAACATTTGCGTTTGTTTTTTAACAGCAGTATTAATGTCATCATATACATCAGGATTAAAAGAAGGAGCAGCAGCTTGTCTTCCAGGATTATCGCCAATGTCGGTTAATAAAACATTTCCCATGGGATTTTTTTTGTTAGTTGGATAAAATTCTTGATTTAAAATTTGTTTTAAAGTAGTAACGGATTCAGAATTATCTCTAAATCCTTCTTTACCAATAGTATTTTTTCTAAATTTATACATTGTATATACAATAGCCAATGTTAAGACACAAATAATAATAATATTGACATTTCTTGTAACAAAAAATCCAATTAGTGTTAAAACTAACACAAGACGGGATATTGCGTTTAATTTAGATTCAAATGTCATATTTTGTGAAGGCCATAATTCTGCTATATAATTCTTATTTAATAATATTGTTGGTTCGTTTCCCCAAAATGTTGTCATTATATAATATTCATTTATAAAAAATATTATATATTATATCTACTTCTTTAATCTATTTCTTTAATTTATTTTTTTATCTATTTCTTTTTTTTATCATTTGATTTCTTATTTTTTTTATTAATAGTATTAGGTATTGTTGGTTGTAAAGGTTTTGCTCCTCTTGGAGTTCGTTCTACTTTTTCACCAGTGCTAAATACTTTAATTATTTCTTCATCTGATAATCCTGAACCATTATTATTTATAATATTTTGATTACCAACAGAATTTAATTCTTTTTCTCTTGCCTTTTGTTCAACTTTTGCCTTCATACGTTCCTTCATTTTTGCTGCGTTCATATTTCGATTCATTTGCGCCTCCATTGCATTCATATTTATTTTTCCACCTTTACCTAAACCCATTTTTGAAAACATTTGTTGCATATTACCTAAACCCGGCATATTTTTCATTTTATTTAGTAATTCCATTCCCTCTTCCATTAATTCACTTTCTTTAATTTCACCCGACTTAATTTTGTCATCTAATTTGGTGCCAATATTTTTAACCATCGACATCAATTTTGTTGGATTCTTAAACAAAGTTTGAAATACATCTTTAGCTGAATCAGTATTTTCTAAATCTAAATTTAAATCGTTGGCTGTTTCCTCTGCTAATTCCATTGCAATTTTACCTAATTTACCTCCCATCATAGAATTAATATGTTCATGTAATTCTTCAGCTTTAGGCATATTTTCCATATTTATTCCAAAATTTTCTCCTAAATTATCTTTATTTTCATTAGAGGTTGTTTCAAATAAATTTTGCATTCCTTCTAATGTTTCCTGTAATTTAGATTTTAATTCTTCTTCATCAATTGCTTCAAATAATTTAGCAGTATCTCCTAAATCATTGCTACTATGTACTGAACCCATAACTGCAAATAAAATTAATTGTAAGTACTTCCAAATAGTATCTTTGGTTTTATCGCTAATATCATAATTCCATAAAACTTTAAAAACGATTCCAGGCAAAAATTCGGTGTTAGTATCTGATTCATTTGAAAATATTTCTACATTTTTATATAAAATATCAAAAAAACGTTCAGGAAATACTTTTAAGCAATGTTTAAATACAAATAATTCTTGTTTTTCTTTGTTAGTCTCTTGATTCCACCATTTGCCAATAATTCCGTTATATTCAGGAAATGTTATGAGTATATCTGAAGTAAAATCATTAATAATTTTGCTAAATTCCTCCGGAACAGTTATATTTTTAGATTCTTCACTTGACATCAATATAATTATAAAAGTAATATTATATTTATATTATTATTTATACTATTAATTAAATTATTTATATTTGTCTTTAAATATGTTTCAAATTAAATAATATATTCTTAAAGCTACTTAAAGACTCTTTAAATATGTTTCAAATTAAATAATATATTCTTAAAGCTACTTAAAGACTCTTTAAATATGTTTCACATAAAACATATATTTTCTAAACTATATTGGCTATCTAAATAAACAAAATTTAAAATAAAAAACATCAACATTTTTTCATTTCTAAATTCTTTTTTTACTTTTGTAAATGCAATTAATAATTCATATTTTTTCTCCCCTTTTTCTCCTTTCTCTAAAAAAGATTCATCATTTTCTATTAACTGTATTAAATCTAACGCACTATATCCCTTTTCATATAATTTTACGACAATATCTACTACTTTATTTATATTAGTTAACTCTGTTTTTAAAAGTTCCTTTTTAAGCCAATCCATTTTAGATGTTTTTATATCTCCAAATTTATATGTTTGTTCTAAACCATATTTATATAAATTAATCTGCTTACCTTTGTATTCTGGAATCGGCACATATATTTCACAAAATCGCGACAATATTGGCTTTAAAAGTTTATATTTATCTTCTACAACTATAAAAAAACGAGTATTATGACTAAATAATTCAATACAACGTCTTAATGCTGATTGTGCATCCACTGTTAGTTTATCTCCATTTAATAATATTATACTTTTAAAAATATCTCCTCCATTTGAATTTATATGCATTTTAGCAAAAAATTTTAATTCATCTCGTATAAATTTTATACCTTTACCGTGAGCACAATTTACATACATTACAAAATCATTTATTATATCTTTATTTCCCCCATATATTAAATTCATAAATTCATTAACAATCGTACTTTTACCTGCTCCACTTGGACCATTGAATATTATATTTGGTATTTTTTTTATATTATAAAAGTATTCCAATTTATCTTTTATATTTTTATGTATTTCTAATTGCATATTATTTATTTGGTAAAATGTTTTTATATCTATTTTTTCAATATCTTATATTTTGTCTTTATCTTTTTCTAATTCTCTGTCTTTTTCTAATTCTTCACGCAATCTATATATTATACTTCTTAATTCAAATTTGTTAGTTATATTTTCTATATTTATGTTCATTATATCATATCTATCTAACAAAGTACATTATACCACCAATATAATTCATCTATATTTCCGGGCAAATTTACTTTATATTGTCTTTTTGTCACAAAATCGTTAATAAATAATTCTCCAGTTAATCCCATTTTTATTGTCTTTACTTTGAAAACAATATATACTAGTAAATGACAAATCATTAGCTGGACTGACTTGGTTATATGTTTCCATTTTATTAATTATATTAAATAATCTTTAAATTAATATAATTTTTCAATTTTTATGATTTACTTGCAATCCAACTTAAAATAGAACTATAATATAAATCATATGATAAATTTGGAGCCAACTGACTCCTATTTAAAGTAACAGAACATCCCCCAGATTTATCTAACGCTGATACATCAAATTCCATTATCCCATAATCTAATGCCTTCCAAATAATTTGCTCACAAACTTTTTCATCTCTAACGTGTAAATGTAATCCTATTTGATTTGTAGATACATTTTTTACAATTAATTTTCTCATTATTAAATCAAAATCTTGAGGTAATAAAGTTCCACACGTATCTGATAAACAAACCTTATCAAGTCCCAGTTGAAACATAGGCAATAATCTACTAACTATGTAATCACTATTCATCTTTCCGTCAATAGGACATTCATTTATACAAGATACATATAACTTAGTTAAAGGCATACATTTGCGTTGAGAATCATCTAAAATATACAACATATTTGATATACCAGTTAAACTAGTTTTAACGTCCATTTTAGTATTTTTTTGTTGAAAGCTATCGGATACTGAAGTAATAAACGATAAATTAGGACAAATATTATTATCATATAATCGTCTTAATTGATTTTCGTGTGCTACAAGTAGCCATAAATTTTTGAATAAATAAATATGTTTATTATATTCGTTATCATTTAAAAAATGATTATATAATTGGATTGAATCTTTAAATATTGGGAATACTTTTTCAGAACATAATGAACCAATTTCTATATTTTTTGGTCCATAATTATGTATAATTTTATTATATAATTGAATTTTATTATTTGTAGACCAAGCCTGTTTAGAAGTTTGTAAACCATCGCGTAAACTAACATCAAATGCTTTAGGTTTTACTTTTAAATTATTATATATCTTACGCCATTTTTCATTCGATTCAATTGCTTTTCTAAAACCACGATATAACATTTGTACTTAATAATATTGTATAATTGTCTTTATATAATTTTATTATAAACAATTTAAATTGGACCCTTCTTTGTTATCCTCCAAAAAGCGGCTTATATATTTAAAGGGAGGACACAAGGACCGCAACCTCGTCTGAAGCGAAGCAAGATTTATGTCCCTGAAAATATTGAAATATTGTTATTTTGTCCCATTTTAAATCTTCAAGGGTGTAAAGATTTATGAAAGAAAATCTAATAAAAATAAGGGTAAAAAACCTCAACAAATGTATTTTATGACTGGAACATTTGGGTTACTAACATCATTCTTATATTATGTTCCATTAATTAATTTATCTTATATTTCTAAAGAATTATGGCGACTTGAAACATATTTAAGAGGAATTGAAGTAAATACTGATTCAGAGGAATACAATAAATTATTTATTATGTAATTGTTTTTATATTATTTATTAATTGTTTTTTATATATTTTTTTTAAGCAACACTATGTAAACTTTGTGTAAATGGATTTTCTTTAAATGCTGTCAATAAATCCGGTGATATTCTATCACAACCCTGATTTGGATTATATTGTTGTGGCATATGAGCAATATGTCCGTATGTTTGGGTTGATGGACCCATTGGTATTACTGATGAAGGCGCCCATAATCTATTATTTTCTCTATCTGAATCCAATCTTGACATTGATACATTAACATTTGTATTATGTAATTTTGCATTTCCAGAATTCATACGATTTACTACCAATTTTTCTTTTGATTCGTTGTTAGTTTGTCTATAATCAGCCTCATAAGATTTTACTCCATATTTCGAACTCATTCCATTTGGTCTATATACTTGACATGTTGTATCTCTTTGATTTGTTATTGGTTGATGTTCTGATACTAAATATGCCGCATTTTCTGATTGATTACCAATATAAGTATTTGGCTGATACAAAGTAGTTTCTTTAACTGTTGTACCAGGTACATCACCTGGAGTTAATACATAATTAGAAGGAACTTCTCCAATCATATTACCATATACGCGCATATTACAACTGTATTCTTCCTTTCTTGATGGCTTTAATATATCCATAATAGGAGCTATAACAGCACCAATTGCACTTGCAAAACCAGACCCAAATGTTTGCGGTTGTGAATTTATAGAACGATTATTTGCATAATTTGTATGACTTTTATGATGATTATCCTTATCATTATGAAATGGTGCTACACATGTTGCAACTGAATGTCCAGGCTCAAATCCCTCTAATTGAACTCGCCTTGTTTCTTCGTGTGCTGTTGGAACGTAACTAGCAGTTTTTAACACTGCATTTGGCGTACCTTGTTGATAAGTAGTAGTTTCATTTCTTACGGAATTTTTTAATACTTCGTCAGCAATTACGCGACCGGCTTTTTCAGCACCGGTAGTGGTTAGCCATCTATCTTGTGAATTGATAAAAAATGTATCCGGACGATTTTTTTCCATTTTGCCTTCAATTCCGATATTTTTAATATAACTTTGAGCTGGACCTTGTAAATTATCTAAAGTATATTCTTGCTTAGGATTTGTTGCAACACGTAATTCATCAACAGTTTTAGGAAGCCATTTGTCACGTGCTTCCATACCAGAATTATATCCTAAACTACCAGCACTTGTATATCCTTGATCTAAACCTGGTCCAACGCGTATAGATTCAAATGGTTTAACCATATTATTTTTATTTACTGGATTTTGTCTTGACATAATAAAATCACTTACATTTGGTGCACCATAAGTCCATTGGACGTTATCTTGAGGTTTAAAAAGAGGAGCTTGTTCTATTTTCTTAATAACTTGAGAACCATTACCGACATAATTATCTAAAAGAGTTTCAGCATTATTGTTATTATAAATTTGTCCTTGGGCTTTACGACCAGTAAAAGGAACCATATTATTATGTTTAAATTGTTCAGATGACATATAATCACCGGTTAAAGAATAAATCTGTTGCATTGAAGAACCAAGTTGTTGATTATTACGTGCCTTAAGTTCATAAGCATTTTGATTAAAATATTTATCAGTTGCTTGGTTTGGATTCGGATATTCTTGAACAGTACTAACAAGTTGTTTATTATCCATAATTGGATAATTACTTGGAGGGACATTAGTATTTGGTAAATAATTACTTAAGTTAGTTTGTGGCGTAGTAACTTGGAGATTACTAACGGTACCCATATTATTAAAATTTTCTTTTTTTAAAGGTTTTGTATTGTTTTGATTTTGATTTGATGCAACATATAAACCTCCTAATGCAATTAATGGTATTGCTAATTCCATATTAATATATACATATAAAACATTTTATAAATATTAATTTGTTCTAAAATGTTTTTAAATATTCTTTATTTTTTATATAATATAAACTAACAAATTATAATAAATATCCCAGTCTATTTTCTTGTATATTATTTAAATATTTAATACATAGTAGCTGATATACTAATGGCATATCAATGTTCTTTTTTTTATAAGAATTATTTTTTTCTTTTTTGTAATATGTAACATTTTTATATATTATATTTTTTTTATTTAAATTATATTTAGACTCTAAACTTTGTAAAAATTTAATGGGATCTTTTTTTAATGTTTCATATGTTATTAATAAATAATTTTTTACTTTTGCAGGCATAACATTCAACAAATAATAATTCTTCATGAATCTTAATTCGAATATATTTTTATATTTATTCCCTGTTAAGTAATTTAAATCTTCCTTAATTATTTCCCCATCATCCCATAATGAATAAAATTCATTAGACAAAAAATCATTAAATGATCTTGGTTTTCCTGAAATATGATGTTGTTCCCTAAAAAAACTATCTATCCAACTTATTGGATGTCTTATAATTCCAATAAATAACGTATCATCTTCTTCCTCTGATTTACCAAAATCATAAAAACCAAAAAAATGCTTGAATCCATATTCCCACGTTACATCGATATTAAAATTATTTACTATTAATTCTTCTAAATAATTTGTACCACTACATCTTTCACCCATTATTGTGAATTTTTTTATCATTATTATATATATAATATTTAATTAAATAAAATAATAAACTAACAATGAAAAATATTATTTATATTTTAGAACAATCATTTGCCGCATAACACATTCTATTACCTCCAATGTTATTTCCTTTAATATTGTTAGTTGCTGGTAATGTATAAAATTGATTATTTTGTGGAATACAATCAAATTCTCTTTTAAAGTTATCTTTTTCAAATATTCTTGAACTAACATTATTTGAAAATCCCATTTCTGTATGTGCTTGTGGATTATTTGGTAATATATATGCGTGATTTTGTTGTAAATCACGTGCAGTCCACGCCGGCATTATTACTCTACTTTGTTCCGTTGTTAAAAATGATTCACAAACGGGATATTGTATTGGTTGTACATATACATCTTGACGTTTATATATTTTTTGATCTAAACAGTCGCGATTAACGCGTTTATCAATACCTAAAAGACTGCTTTGGATATCGACACTATTTGTCCATAAATTTGCCCCCCATTTTTGCGGGATAATTTGGGGGTCTAAAGCAAAAGGCAAATTTGCACCTGGACCAGGCGTATCAATATACCACCGACCTTGGTCTGTTTGCTGCTGTAATTTTTTTTCTATTCTAGCTGGGTCATCATTAAATCTTGTTAAAGTTACAAAAGGTTGAAATGCCATTTATAATAATATTATATAAAATATTATTATATTTAATTTATCTGAGATTTATATTTATATTTATATCCATCTATATGGACCTTCACCATTTACTTTTACTTCTGATTTTAATGGCTCAACTTCAAAATATGCTCTTGAACCTTGTACTAACCAATTTATTTTTCCCGGTTCACCATATATCCTAAATTTTCCAGTAATATTATCTACTTCCGTTACAGAATACATCGTTGTTAGTTGCTTACCCGTATAAACGGGCGTAACTTGTACCGTAAAATCTGTTGCAAATTTTGGAACATAATTAGGTAAAGTTATTTCAGCAAAAGTTTCTCCATTACTTATTATTGTTGTTCCTCTATAGTAAACACCTGCTTCAGGACCTTCTAAACATCCGTGTACTAAGTATTTATTTGTATCTAATGGATGATCTATTACAAATGATTTTACATAACCATTATCTATCATTGTTGTTGCAAGCATTTCCAAACTAGAATAATCCAATTTATGACCATCTGTTGTTACAAGAATATTACTGTATTCACCAACACCTAAACTATCCATAGGATTTACGGATACACCACTAATACCTGAGGCAACTAGATATCCACTATCACCTACAGTAACACTTCCTCCATCAGCAAGAAAAAACCCGCCATTTATTGCGGTTACTGAACCTTGATTATATAAATCTATTGTACTTGTACCTCCTTTAATATTTATATGACTATTTTGATTAGCAACCGAACCATATCCAAGTGCAACTGAATAATTTGCGGAAGCAATCGCTTCTGAACCAATAGAAATACATTCATCTCCCGTTGATTGAGCCGATTTACCTATAGCAATAGTTTTAATTTTATTAGATATGGTTTCGGTACCAATTGCAATCGAATGTTGATCCATTGCAGTAGCACCTGCATTTTTTCCAATTGCTATAGCACAAATATCTTGACCAGAATATCCGGCATAACTTCCAATTGAAATTGCATCTAAACCTTTATATCCACTAATTCCACTTTCATAACCGGCATGATCTCCTATTGCAACACTTCCGGGAGCTAAAAATTGTTCTCCTGCATTATTTCCAATTGCAATACTAGATTCACCTAAATACGTATCTCCCGCTTGATTTCCTATAGCAATAGATGATGTCTTTTGCCCTATATGTCCTGCACTAAATCCAATTGCAATAGCATAATCTTCCTGTATTTGGTTAGCTGCTTCTTTTCCAATTGCAACAGAATTTGCTCCTTGTTCTTGATATCCAGCTAATTGACCTATTGCAATTGCATTTGCACCTTGACCTGCTGCACCAAAAGTATCGGATGCGGCCTGTTCTCCTATTGCTATAGCACCTCCACTTTGATTTTTTTTACCAGCTTGAAAACCAATTGCAATAGATTTTATTCCTTGGGTTGTTGAACCGGCTTCTAAACCTAATCCAATAGATTCTGTTCCTTGATTTGTTAATCCAGCATCAGTACCTATTGCTATTGCATTTGCACCTTGACTTATATTTCCAGCTTCCCAACCAATTGCAACAGTTCCATCACCTTGGTTCGAATAACCTGCACGATAACCCACAGCAACTCCATAATCTCCTTGATTATTATATCCAGCACTATTTCCTAAAGCAACTATTTCTGCTCCTTGTAATATATATGCTGCTTCTTGTCCTAAATGAACGCGTGATGACCCAACATCCCAAGCTGGTGTTGGTAAATTTGTATTCCAATAAAGATAATCAGAATAATATGTCCCGCTTGGTTGAATGGTTCCAGTAGCTCCTTGTATTCCTTGTGCACCAGTAGCTCCTTGTAATCCAGTTACTCCTTGTAATCCAGTTACTCCTTGTATTCCAGTTGCTCCTTGTAATCCAGTTACTCCTTGTAATCCAGTTACTCCTTGTAATCCAGTTACTCCTTGTAATCCAGTTACTCCTTGTAATCCAGTTACTCCTTGTAATCCTGTGGCACCTTTTGGTCCAGTTACTCCTTGTAATCCTGTGGCACCTTTTGGTCCAGTTGCACCTTGTGGACCACCAAATGGACCAGTTGCTCCTTGTAATCCGGTGGCACCTTGTAATCCACGTGGTCCAATTGGTCCTGGTGCACCGGTTTGACCTTGAATAATTGTTTTTGTATTAGTTGATGTGTTACAACAACGTCTTGCTCCTAAATATTCTGAATAACTTGACATATCTTTATTATAATTCTAGAAATATAATTTAAGTATAATTACCAACATTATGAATATAATAAATATTCGAACCCTTATACATTATTTCAAAAATATGGTCTTGATTATTATTTAGTGTCACACTACCACCAAAATCAGTTCTAATCGTGTCTCCAACATTTGCAGTGAATGTTAAATTATATGAAGTTCCTACGGCAATATTTGTTATATAAAGTTTATAATATCCATTTATTATTAAATTTGAAAATGCCGGTATAAAATTTGTATTAGCATTTACTGTTGCAGACCAACTATTTGCATAGTATCCAGACGCATTAAATGAAGTAGTTGCTGGTGATGCATTTAATGTAATTACATTTACTGTACCAGATGATACATTTGATAATGGAGTAGATGTTCCTATTTGTAATATTCCCGAATTATTCCATACAGCATTTGCTGGTAATCCAGCACTACTTGTTGGTAAATTATTAGCTATCAAATATCCTGCACCAGCAGCTGGCGGAGTCAAAACTAAATTAGCTTTTGAAGTTAACGATAATGTACCAGTTCCTGATGAAGCAGCAGATGTAATGTTTATATTTCCTTGACTTGTATTTATATTATTTCCATTTAAATCAATGTTTTTACCTATTTCTACCTCTTGACTTGAACCATTTAATGTAAGTAATGTGTTAAATGTTCCGTTTACTAATGTTTTAAAAAGAATTGTTCCATCTTGATTGCCAGCACCTACGTTTTGAGCAACAACTTCTATTCTCGCAAATTCTTGTTTTGTTCCTACCGCATCTTTTGCGAAATGTGATTGTGTATAAATATTATCACCAGCAACAGCATTTCTTCCATATTTATACCACGAAGCAGATGGAACACCAGTAGTATTCCCAGCACTTACATTTCCATTACCCATATCTAATAAATAATCTGTTGTATGTCCGGTTGCCGTTGTAGTCAAACTTAATCTACCAAGACCTCTTAAATTAGCAGTTCCAAGAGCAGTATTATTTATCATTTGAATTTCTGTCCCAGAAAGAGAATTAGTGTTTGTTCCATCACTTATAGTTATTAATCCTTTTTGAATAAATGAATAGATTGAACCAGCATTATTGGCTACAAATGCTCCAGACGCTCTGTAATAAGAGTACAAATCACTCGTATTAAAAGTAGATAATACACCTTCTTTTGATAAGTTTGATTGTTCTAATTCGGCACTACTATCTCTTGCTTGAAAACCATTTAAACCTATATAGGTTTTATCACTATTCATGAAGAATTGACCGGTACTTGTAGTATTTATTGAAAATTGAATAGGAGCATCGCCAGTCACATTTATATATTCTGGTGTTATTTCCACTTTTTTATTTGGGATAGTTCCAGTTCCAACCTTATCTAAAACTAATTTTGGTGTTGTATTAAATGGGTCATGAATATAATCACCTTCGTAAGTTAATTTCGCAATATTATTAATACTATCAGCACCATCTACAATATAAGATTGATTATATATACCATCTTTTTCTACCTTGTTACTTTGTGAAGCAATAGTAAAGGGAACACTAAGGGTAATATTTTCATATGACAATAAATAGGGAGTATTGAAACTAATATTTACACCACTTCCACCAGTTCCTATAACACCATTAGTAGCATTTATTCCAGCGTAAGAAATAGTGTTAGACGCACCAGCACCATTATCTAATATGATGTTTAAATTAGTGGCAGTATCTCCAGCAGTTAAAACTTGATCCAAATTCGGTGTTGAAACAGTTGGTGGATATGTAGAACCATTAATTGTTACAAGATTAATATTATCAACTTGTAATATATCATTATTATTTAAATCCATATCATTTAATGCATTTATTGTTGTTGAAGGATCTAATATTATTGCGCCATTTGGTGCCTCTAAAACTGAATTTCCGCTAATATCTAATTTATATGTT
>Ga0194133_10000950_pt1 | contig 55091 bp, 42 predicted proteins | sample TA2KigOf40mmetaG_FD_155448 | JGI IMG/M metagenome (GOLD analysis project Ga0194133, IMG submission 155448) | Freshwater microbial communities from Lake Tanganyika, Tanzania - TA2015055 Kigoma Offshore 40m | ecosystem: Environmental > Aquatic > Freshwater > Lake | place: Tanzania: Lake...
AGCGAAGTCGAATAACTCACCCCGTCATGCTTCGCATGCCACCCCTCTGTCACGAGGGGAATGAAGAAACACTAACCCAATATCTTCATGCATTCTTTTATATCTGCGCAGATGTAATCGGCTTCGGAAATATTGGAATATGTTCCTACAAGAATGGTTGTTGTTCCTGCACTTTTTCCGGCTTGTGCATCTGTGATGCTATCGCCGATCATCCAAGAGGAGGAGAGATCTATATTGAGTTGTTGTGCGGCGTCAAAAAGCATGCCTGGTGCGGGTTTACGACGTGGTGAGTTTGTGCCATCAGGATCCGGACAATACTCTATTGCATCGGGAGCAAATCCATGTTCTGCGAGAAGGGAGCACATATGTGCATGCACATCCGCAAGATCTTGCTCAGTCATGAGTCCTTTTCCAATTCCTTGCTGATTGGTGACTATCACAGTCAAATATCCATGCTCTTTTGCCCATGCGAATAATGAAAGTGATTCCGGAATGAGTTTGAATTCAGCCGGCTTTGTGACATAGCCGCCGATAAGACGCTCATTGATGATGCCATCACGATCAAGAAATAGTGCTTTGTTCATGACTTCTCCTTTGCATTGGTCCAAATATCATGTAGGATTGCATCCAATTGCATGAAAATCGCATCCCATGAGAAATGCTGTTCAATGAGAGTTCTTCCATTCAAGGCCATGCGAATGCGTAATGCAGGATCATTCAATAATTGTGTTGCATACTCTATCATTTCATCCGAGGATTTTGCGATGAATGCATGCTCACCATGTTTGATCGGTATGCCTTGAGTGCCGGAATCTGTGGTGATCAAAGCACAACCCATTGCAAGAGCTTGCAGAGCTTTGTTTTGAATGCCGGATGCACCTTTGTGAGGATGAAGAAATATGGCAGACCGATAAAAATACTCTTCGATATTCTCCACATCGCCGTGAACATGAATATTACTCGTCTCCAAATTGCGAATTGCTGTTCCAGGACTCGATCCAACAATGGTCAAGGAAAGATCAGGAAATAATGCTTTGAGTCTCGGGAAGAATTCCTTGGCAATAGTCATAGCCATCATCGCATTTGCCAATACATGCAATAAGCCCACAAATACTATCCCTTTTCTCGATTGTAATTGTTCTTCCGTTGAAGCAGGCATGGCTTCAAGATCAATGCCATTTGTGAGAAGCGCATATCGTGCTTTAGGCATTGAAGCATGCATCGCTTGTATATCGGTTTCTGTAACGCAGGTCACGCAATCAAAACACTGTACCGTTTTTGGTTCATATCGCTTGAGTTTCATCACTTCCCATAAGCGAGTCATGCGCTGAAGAATATTCGATGTTGATGAGGCCGAACGAGATTGATACAATACCCGACAATCCTCTGCAATCAAGAGTTTTGGAATGGGTATATGCTTGATATATTCAGCTGTGCGCATGAAAAATGCAATGGCCATATCATAACGCTTTGACTTCAATTCTTTCTGCACCAAAGCATGAAATTCCGGTACATCATAAAAGGCGATTTCAAGTGGTTGATCTGTCCAAAGAGTCTTTAAGCTTCTCAGACCATTCTTCATTGCAGTAACTGTCACCGTATGAACATTGATGCCAAGATCAGTAAGTGGTTTTAATCGTTCTTTGCTTGGTGGTTCGCCATGAATGCACGATATCAATGTGACATTGTGATACGCTGACAAATGCCTTAGCAAATGAAAAGACTTTATTCTATCGCCACCCACAAGTGGATAGGGAAAACGAGCTGTGAGAAATAAAATGTTCTTTTTGTTTTCTGATTGCATCATGCTTGATCATCTCCTTCAGGCAATAATGCAAATCTTCCGGCAATCTGTTCTTGAATCGGATCCAAGAATCGCGATGGAGAACCGAGTACCATGCCGCTTTCTCTGTCAAAGATGTCAATCGGATAGAGCATATACAAGTGCTCCTTCGCTCTTGTGATTGCCACATACATCAATCGTCGTTCCTCTTCTATATGCTCTTCATCAATGAGCGCTTTGTTTGGGGGAAATTTTCCATCCAATGCCCACGGTATGAACACGGTGTTCCATTCGAGTCCTTTTGATGAATGTATCGTAGAAATCGTGAAATATTCATCTTCATTGAATTCTTCACCTGCTTCGGCTGATTCCGTGGGTGGTTCAAGAGCCATTTCTGATAACATCGTCGCGATGTCTGAATAGCGCTCAGCAATCGCTGAGAATGTCTCGATGTCTTTCCAGCGCTTGGCGCTATCATCATGTCTCTTGCGAAGGATGGGTCTATAGAATTCTCCGGCGAGATAGAGTTTTTCCTGAAGTGAAATTCCGGTATCCATCATGGAGCGAATCAATGCTATCAAACGAAGTATTTCATCTTTGCCGCGTTTGATATCATGCCAACCATGATCTATCGACACATGCAAAATGCCATCTGAGATCTTGTCTGTGATATCAGATGCCGTGCCCGGTCCTACTCCCTCGAGCAGTAAAAGCAATCGATGCCAAGCCAGAATATCAATCGGATTATTCGCAACTCGAAAGAAAGCCAGCATGTCCTTCACATGTGCGGTTTCTATGAATTTGAATCCACCGAATTTTCTGAATGGTATTTGTGCCTTGGCAAGTTCGATTTCCAAATCGAAAGACATATATCCTGATCGAACGAGAGCCACCATTCCATTCAAGGGTATGCCTTCTTCTCGCAATTCAAGAATTTGCTGCACGATGAATGCAGATTGTTCTTGTTCATTCCTCGTGGAAATGATCATCGGCTTTTCTTCGGAAAGCAGTGAACTGAACAATTCCTTTTTATATCCGAATGATGCTGATTGCAATACATGATTGGCGCAATCTAGTATTGGCTGAACGGAACGATAATTCTGTTCTATCGCATAGAGCGCACATTCAGTGAAAAGGGCAGGGAATTCCAGAATATTTGCGTGATTTGCTCCTCTGAAACTATAAATGCTTTGTGCATCATCACCGACTGCCATCACATTAGCATGCTTTCCGGCCAGCCCCTTCACGATGCGATGTTGCAAACTATTCGTATCCTGATATTCATCAATCATGATGAATTGATACTCTTTTTGCAATTGAGCAGCAATATGCGGTTTGGTTTCAAGGAGCATCAACAGATAGACAAGCAAATCATCATAATCCATCAAATGATGTTGCCTTTTATAGTTCACATAATGCGTGAACACATCAATGATTGCATCTTGCTCTTGGAGAAATTGAGGATATTGTTCGTGTAGAATTGATTCCACAGTCTTACACATATTGACCGATAATCCGTAGATCGTTGCAAGCGTATGTTTCTGTGGAAATCTGCGTTTGCTTTTATTGACCGTCTTTCGATTACGAATGAGATTCATCGCATCTTCAACATCCGATTGATCTATCACTGAAAAAGTTTGATTGAAACCAAGTTCAGGAGCGAAACGGCGCAATATCCGATGCGCAAAAGAATGGAATGTTCCTCCATGCACTTTGTCGCAGCGACCACCAAGCATTGTGGAGGCTCTGCGAAGCATTTCTGAGGCGGACTTCCGCGTAAAAGTCAGGAGAAGAATATGTTCGGGAGGTATGCCTGATTCTACCAGTCTGGCAAGACGATAGACCAAGACGCGCGTTTTTCCTGTTCCTGCACCTGCCAATACAAGGGCAGGACCCTTCATATGACATACTGCTGACAATTGAGCAGGATTTAATTCTTGCTCATATGGAATCGTAAAATGGAGATGTTCGCTCTTCGCTATTACATCCACTAAAGGAGCCGAGTTTTGTGAGCTGCGAAGGACGAGTTTTTTCATGGAGTGGAATCACGCAATGTCAGTGGTGCTTAGAATGGTTCTTCTTGTTGATCATCATCATCAAAAAGATGATCATCATCAAGTTCATCTTCGTCAAATGCCAATTCATCATCAAAAGAATCTTCATCATCCCAACCACCGGTTGCGAGATCAGATTCGAGAAATTCTTCCAATTGTTGAAGCATGGCTTCTTGGGATAATAATTTCACCAAAGTTTGCGCATGTTGCTCAGCATCGGCCGATGAACAATTCCAAACTTCTTCTTTCATATATGCAGGAGTTTTTTTGTCAATGGCCATCATTCCAAGAATCGCAGAGTGATTGGTTATGGTCGTGGTTGCATCTGTATCGGCATTTGTGGCTCGAACTTCGAATGTCGCAAGTTTGTCGCCTGTTGTCCAAATGATGTCGATATAGAAAAGATCCCCTTCGAAACTTTTCAAATGCTGTTTGTTCTTCATGACGATGCTTGAACTTGAATGAGTGGATTGCAAAAATTAATGATGCAAAGATACAAAAATGAGAAGAAAGCTCAAGGACTGAGAAGTTTATCACGCAAGGACTTATACTCGGGATCATCCTTGAATTCAAGGGCTTTACCAATATGATGTAGTGCCTTTTCGGTATTTGATTGCGATTGATAGATGATGCTCAAGTGATAGTTCACGATCCCATTGCGATCAATGTCCTGAACAAGTGCTTTATTGAGTATATCCAAAGCTGCTTGTGCATTTCCCAATTTGAATTGCACCCATCCATAAGTATCGAGATAAGAAGGATTATCGGGATATTGAGAAACTGCAATCAGCGACATCCTGAGCGCTTCATTCAAATCTTGATTTCTTTCCGAAAGAGCATAAGCGAAGTTATTGTTATATGATGCATTCAAACTGTCTATGCGTAAAGCTTCTCTATAGCAAGAATCAGCTGCACAATGTTGATTGAACGTATCATGCAAGCTTGCGAGTTCCGCCCATGCATCTCCATCATTGATATTTCTGCGGACTGCTTCTTGCATGTGCTTCAATGCCATTTCCGGTTGTTCATCTTGTATGGATTTTATACCAAGCAAAAAAGGGAATATGGATTGTTCGCGAAACTTTTCAGCATAGCGATTGCAGTGTTTGATGAAGAGATTGCGTTCGTCTATGCGCAATAATTCATAAGCCAAGCCAATGCTTTCTTGTACATGTGAAGTATCGGCAATTGACAAAGCACGATCATGATAGTATTGAGTCAATGATTGAAGTCCAGCATGTTCTGCAAGGAGAGCGCAAGATATAGTGGCTATCCACGATTTGGTATCTATCTTTTTGAATAACGTGAGATGACTTTCAATTGATGCAGCATGATTGACTGTGTCATTGGTAAGCAATATCGTCATCAAAAGCGATTGATAATATTCTTCGAGTTCTTGATCGAGTGAAGTAGGGAGAAATGATGCAATTGTATTCAATGCCTCATCGACATATCCATACAATTGATAGGCCTCAATGAGCAATGAACGAGCATAGGCATTATCGGGATGAATTGCATGATGATTACGCATGAGCTCGATATATTCCTTTTCCTTGTTCATGCGAACAAGCAGCATTCCATATCGTTTGACAATATCCGTTTCAAGGCCCGTTGCATTGATCAATTTCTGAAAATAGATTTCAGATTGTTCCGGGTAGAGATATTCCGTCAACCCTGCAAGAGCGAACAATATTAGTTGATCATTGGGCTTGAGAGTTTCAAGTTCCTGAAATGTCTTGAGCGCTTTGTCATATTGTTCATGTTCCACATAATAATCCGCCAATTCTTCTCTGGCAGAAATCAGTGTTGAATCCAAAGCAATTGCCTTCTCCATGAATTCTATTGCAAGATCTGTTTTCCTCATCTTGAAATAGCATGTACCCATTGAATAGAACACCATTGCCGATGTATCCAAATGCAAGATGCGTTGATATGTTTTCAATGCATCATCATATTCTTCATTCAATTGTTGTTCGGCGGCCTGAATATAATAGTCGAGAATGATGCCTGTCATTCTTGTTGAGTCCGCTCTTGACAAGGGAAGAGGTTTGCTTCTAAAAAAAGAAGGAAGAGGTTTTACAATGCGTTTATCGGAGGTAGTGATTTGAGTTTCAGGAAGAGTTGATGCACACCCCGCAATCATGGTCATCGCACAGATGATCAGTACAATTCTGAACATTGTAATGCTCTTTGACATCATGATTGATTTGAAGTGAGCAAGCATAAAAAAACCCCGCTTGAAGCCAAGCGGGGTACAAGAACATATTCTAAGATCACTTTGAAGCAAGATCTTTCATCATTGCAGCATAGCCCTTTTTGTCGAGGGTACGCAATGCGCGAGCTGTTGCTTTCACGGTGATGAAACGACCTTCTTCCGGAATCCAGATGCGCTTCTTCTGAAGATTCGGAAGGAAACGTCTGCGTGTGCGATTATTTGCATGAGAAACATTGTTTCCGTAGCGGACGGTCGTACCAGTTAATTCACAAACCTTTGACATTGTCGTATACCTTGATATAGAGGTGTTTTCAATTACTTATTGAGACTGCAAATATAGCAGATTCTACCCATACGGACAAACAAATATCCTTTGAAGATTCTGGATTTATGGCGATTTACGATCCGCTTCCGCTATGTTCAGTCTTCTTGCGAGGCCCAATTTCATGGGTGAAAAGGTTAAAATCGGCCTTCCGGAAGCTTTTTGGGCTGATATGAGGATTGCATAGACAAGTCCGTGATGGACCCAGAAAATCCAATTGATCCAATAATATGTTGAGAATGAAAATGCTATATGGGCTATCATCACATAAGGAGCAATTGCGGTTAATGTCAAGAGATCAGGAGACAATGAAGATCTGAATTCAGCATTCCTGGATGCATGCAATGTTCTTTTGAAGAGATGTATGAACAATGCTGCATAGGCCACAAAACCAAGTATTCCTCTTTCCGCGAGCAAACCGGAATGCAAAGAATCTGAAAAGGAAATCGGATTCATTTTGGAAAAGTATTCATAACAACCGGCTCCAATTCCGGTTATGGGATATTCTGCCCAAATGGAAAATCCTTGAAAAATGGTTGACAATCTGCCAAAGAATGATTCTCCAACTATAGAGGTTCCTCTTCCGCCACCGGTTGACAATACATCTACGATTCCACCAACTCTTTTTGTGAACAAATCAAAGACGCTGATGCTGACATATTGACTGACGATTGCATCGGTGATCAAAATCAATACGAAACCTCCGGTAATTGATGAAAGGAGAGCAATCTTCTTTTTCGATTGTTCGAATATCAATGCCCAAAGCGTGATTAAAGAAATTGAAAACAAAGCAGTCAGTGAAAAAGTGAGAAACATGCCAATGATAGCCGGTATCGCGATAATCGCACGAAGTAGTTTTGATTGCAAGAAAGGTGTTGTGCCTCGCAAAAATGGGATGAGCAGGAATGTCAGGACAAGTGTATTGAATTGCGCATAAAATGATGGTTCACTGAAAATGGACGTAGCTCTGAAGAAATTCTCAAATCGCAAACTAAGCTGCGTCATATTGTCCATTGAATGATAATTGCGAATGCTTATCGACACATTATTGATTGGAATCCAGGCCAAAGGCAAATCAAAAGCGCGTGCAAAAATCTGATAGATCCCGAATATATTGATTGCAATGCTCGCAATGAGCATGAAACGTATTGCAGATTTAAAAGCATCCGCTGAATAGATTCCTGAAGCGAATAGTATGATGAGCAGCCATTTGGAGAGAAAATTGGTACTTGTTTTCAGCCATTGAATCTGCATGTCTGAGGAGCCCGATAGCAGGGGAGCAAAGACCGAGGCATACTCTGCAAAGAGGATTGCAAAGAGTCCGGCAAATGCCCAACCGGGTAATGTCTCCACCGGCATGCCTTTCCAAATGAATTGGTATAAAGCAAACAAGATCACAAGCCATGAACTTACATCAGCCGGAGTGATGCCATAGGTGCTGACATTGAAGAATTGGAAAATATTGATCCAGCATGCCACAAAGACAATCGATATGATCCATGCCTGAGACTTCATGAAACTTGTTCCAGTTGTTGTTGCAATGATGATGCATCATGAATGGGCAAAGAACAAGCATAGTCTTTGCAAATGAAAATGGCAAGATCTTTTGTGGTTGTTTGTCTTGATAATGCCGGCGCAAAAGACTTGATATCATGTCCATCTTCAGTATAGGCAATAATAGCATGCGGAAGATAGGTCTGCATGATTTGCTGCACACATGCATCTCGTTCCTGACCCTTGCCTTTTCCTGCAATCACGATTTCTGATCGTATGCCTGTCATGAACATAAGGGCTGTCAACCCTGCTGAGAATCCCATGGGATATGACAGAAATTGTTTTCCATTGGCATTGATGAGAGCATATGCCATATTCATATATAAGGTATTGCCGGTTAATGCACCCAATTGGGCAAATGACATGATTGCAGTTGAAGTGCATGAAGGAATAGCGCCATCATAAGCGGATGCATAGCGATGAAATGACAATTCATTTCTATCAGCTTGTTTGATTCTTCCGCCATCTTCAATGAATCTATCTGCAAATATCTTGGCATGTGAAACGCAATCAAACATATAGTGCTCTTTGCCTGTGGATGTATACAGTTCAAACAGAGCATGCATCAAATAGGCATGATCATCTGCCATAGCAGGAATGGAAGCTTTGCCATCACGATATCGATGAAAGAATGTAGTGCTTTCTTGCATGCGATCTTTGATGAATGCATAAGCTTTCTCAGCGACTCCAATCCACTCGGGTTTATTGAATGCTCTTCCTGCCCTACTCATCGCATGAATCATCATTGCATTCCAGTCGGTCAATATCTTATCATCCAATAATGGTGATATACGCTTTTGTCGATATGCAAGACATGTGCTTCTGATGGATTCATAGAGTTCAGGGTTTGTCTTTTTGCATGTTTCATCCAAAAAGAGACTCAGAATATTTTTCCCATTTTGACGCCTTGTTGCCTCATCAATATAATTACCATCACTAGAAATCTTGAAACATTGCTGTGCGAATATGAATTCTTCTTCCGTAAGTAAATCGGACAATTCCTTTTCCGTGAACAGATAATATGTTCCTTCTTCGCCCTCGCTATCGGCATCTTCAGCGCAATAGAATGCGCCTTCCGGAGAAGTGAGTCTGGATTGTACATAAGAAACTATTTCTTCGCCATATTCCGCATATGCATCATCTTTGGAATAGAGCCAAGCTTCGGTCATCGCTTCCAGAATCATTGCTTGATCATACAGCATTTTTTCAAAATGCGGGACAAGCCATTGTCTATCTGTGCTATATCTATGATAGCCAAAGCCGATATGATCTTTCATGCCACCTAATGACATATTGTTCAGCGTACGCAGAGCCATCTCTGCCAAGTGTGCTTGTTTTGTGAAATGGGCTCGACGCAATAAATATATCAGATGATGAGGACTTGGAAATTTGGGAGCGGTTCCGAATCCTGCATATTCTTCATCGAAGCGTTCCATGAAAATTGCATCGGCCTTTTCAAAAATATCAGGTGGCAATTCACCGAATTGTGATTGTGTATGATGATCGGTCAATTTCTCAACAATGTCCTTTCCGGAAGAGATTATTGCATCTCGTTCATTGCGCCAACCTTCGGCGATCCGCATAAGAATGTCCTTAAATCCAATGCGCTGAGGAATTGACTCTTTCGGAAAATATGTTCCCGCAAAAAAGGGGAGTTTATCGGGCGTCATGAAAATGGAAAGTGGCCAGCCACCATGGCCAGTCATAGCTTGGCACATCTCCATGAGCGCAGCATCTATGTCCGGTCTTTCCTCGCGGTCAACCTTAATGGCAATGAAATTCTGATTGAGAAGATCCGCGATTTCTTGATCTTCAAAAGATTCATGTTCCATTACATGACACCAATGGCATGTGGCATACCCGATGCTGACAAAAACAGGTTTTTGTTCTGCAATGGCTTTTTCGAAGCTATCATCATTCCATGGCATCCATGCTACCGGATTATAAGCATGTTGCAATAAATAAGGCGAAAGCTCATTGATGAGAGCATTCGCCTTTGAAGATTGCTTTGACTGTGGATGTTTATCCGCCATAACGCATTTTGATATTGGGAATCAAGTATTCTTTGAATGTTTTTTCTGCATCATAATCGGGTGACCAATGCCAATCATTGCGAGCTTTTGAATCATCGACCACGCCGGGCCATGAATCGATGATTTCTTGTCTTTTTTCTTGCGGCTTGAATGCAATTGAAGCATTTGGGAATTCAGCTTGGACCATTGTTTGAATCTCATCTGCTGTCGGAGAGAAAGATGTCACATTATAGACTCTCGTGCTAAGTTGTTCTATACTTGCAGATGCAAGATGCAAGAGTGCTTTTACGGCATCAGGCATAGCCATGAAGGGAATCTGTGCATCCGGTCTTACAAAACAATCATAGTGCTTGCCTTGCGCCGCATTATGGATCATCTCCGGTGCATAATCACTTGTTCCGCCTGTTGGAACCGTGAATGCTGAAATCAAGCCGGGGAAACGGAGCGCACGAAAATCCACGAATCCGGATTCCTTTTCAGGTGACAATCTTCGATAGCAATCAGAATAATATCTTCCAAGATGTTCATTGTATAATTTATTGATCCCATACATCGTGATTGGCGAAGCAAAATCATCTTCTTTTGCCGGACCCGCCATGCGTTTTGTATCAAGATCACTAATGCCATAAGCTGCGATTGTACTTGGGAACAGGACTTTCACAGCGGTATTTGTGCGTTTGCCTATGCGATATGCCAATTGCAATACATTCATGGTTCCATCAACATTCACATGATGTGCTCTTTCAGGATTTTTTTCTCCACTGGTTGAGAGTATTGCCGCCAGGTGAAATATATCACTGACATCATATTTTTCGATGTCGCGAATAACTTCATCATCACAAATATCACCGATGATCACTTCTTCGCATAATGAAGCATGATGTTCATTCAATGGCGAAAGATCAACTGCGATTATCGTGGCTAGTTCTTTGGAAAGAGTTTCGAGCAATAAATGACCGATTTCTCCATTTGCTCCTGTGATGACAACTGTTCTTTGAGACATGGTAGTATTTGTAGTAACCGTGAATATGTGACTTTCTTATCAGACAAAACTACGAAAAGAGAGGAGATTTTTGGGGTATTCGAGTCTTAAGCTGCTGAATTGGTATTTTTGCATGAGTTCAATGGAGTATGTATGCGTGCTTATCTCACACCATCCGGACAAAAAGCGGCGGATGATTATGCTATTTCGAAGATTGGAGTGTCTGGTTCTATTCTCATGGAGAATGCGGCAAGCGGTTCGGCTCATTGCATCGCAATGTGGTTGGATGCATCGGCAATTCGTGCAGAAAGACCATCGATTCTCATTCTCTGTGGATCCGGAAATAATGGTGGTGATGGATTTGCGATTGCGCGTCATCTCTATTGCATGAATAGATTTGAAGTGACTATCTATCATGTCGGAAATATTGATGGGATGTCACCTGAGGCAAAGGCAAATCTTGAATCTGCGCATGCGCTGAATATTCCAATCTCATTTATACATCAAAATGCATTATCCACTCTTCCTTTTGATGTTGATTGCATCGTTGATGCTTTGCTTGGAACAGGTGCAAATGCAGATGTATATGGCATGCCTTATGAGATATTGAAAAGAATGCATGAACTAAATGTGTATGAGAAGTCTTTATGCATTGCAATTGATATTCCATCAGGCATTGATGCGGAAAATGGTACAGCTCATCACTATGCATTCAAGGCGCATGGAACATGTACGATGTTCAGTGAAAAAGTCGGTATGCAATTATATCCTGCCAAACAGCATTGCGGTGAAGTGGAAATCATCATGTTGGGAGTTCCCGAGCATATCGCTCAAAACAATGCATCGGTATTCTCACTTGAGGATCAAGACATTCATGACATCATTGGCATTCGGCATGCACAGTCACATAAATATACTTATGGTAGAGTGCTGATTATTGCCGGCTCAAGGGATATGTCCGGTGCACCTGCATTATGTGCAATGTCGGCATTCCGTACCGGTGTTGGGCTCGTTGAAATCATGACTCCTGTCATCCACCCATCATTGCCTCCGGAAGCCCTTCTATCCTTAATTCCAATGGATGATGATGGTGGAATGAATGTTGATTCTTTGATGACTCATGTGAAAGATTCCCTCTCAAAAACCAATGCGATCGTCTGTGGTCCGGGTCTTGGTATTCGTGCCGGACAAAGCATCATGCAAGCTCTCGTGGATTTGAATCCACCCATTCCAATCATACTTGATGCTGATGCAATCCCAAATTCCATAGTTAATGTGCCATCCAATTGGGTGATCACTCCTCATGCAGGAGAATGTGCGCGCATGACAGTATTGGAAAGATCCTCAATAGAAAAATTCCCCTTGAGACATGTCACGCATATTTCCAAAAAAATGCAATGCATTGTGCATCTTAAAAGTGTACCTGCATGCACATCCGATGGAACAAAGACCTATCTCACGAAAACAGGAAATCCAGGAATGGCAACTGCCGGATCCGGAGATATTCTTAGTGGAATGATTGGAGCATTATTGGCAAGAGGAATCAATCCTTTGGAGGCAACAGCTTTATCTGCAATGCTTCATGGTGAGGCCGGAGATTTTGCACAATCAGTTTTTGGTGAAGAATCAATGTCTGCAAGTGATATTATTGCATCCATACCACATGTATTGGATCGTTCATTGATGGATTCCTGGGAAGATGAAGCATGAAGCATGTGATAGACATAGCGCTCTCACCATTTGAGGCATCATCGCCCGAACTGATTGTTGCGCATGCTCTTCATCAAGCAGGTATTTCAGAGGATTCAATGACTTCGCATACAATTCTGAAGAGGTCCATTGATGCACGTGGAAAAAATCCCAAAATCATGGTAAGTATTGCATTGTATGTCGATGAACAAGCGCCGGTCATTCCTCCCATTGCAAAAGGATTTCGAGATGTATCTTCCGGAAAACGCATCATCATCATTGGCGCAGGGCCTGCAGGGTATTTTGCCGGACTTGAATGTTTATTGCATGGACTAAAGCCGGTGATCATAGAGAGAGGAAAAGATGCTCGAGCTCGAAGGAGAGATCTTCGTGCAATTCAGCAATTCGGCATCGTGAATCCTCATTCTAATTATTGTTTTGGGGAAGGCGGAGCGGGAACATACTCCGATGGCAAATTGTGGACGAATTCAAAAAAGCGTGGAGACATCAACAAAGTATTGCAATTGCTTGTTGAACATGGAGCGCATGAACGCATCCTGATTGATACACATGGTCATATTGGATCAAACAAATTACCCGGCATCATACAAAACATTCGTGCCACCATCGAAAAATATGGTGGCGAAGTGCATTTTGATTCTTGGGTGACGAGATTCATCATGAACGGTGGCCGCATGATCGGTGTTGCATGCGAGAATGGTAGTGAATTCATGGGTGATGCTGTTATTCTGGCCACAGGACATTCTGCCAGAGACATATTCACCACATTACTGGATGCCGGCATACACATTGAGTCCAAGCCATTTGCCATTGGAGTTCGAGCGGAGCATCCGCAAGAGTATATTGATGAGATACGTTATAAGCAATCCCCTCGAGATTCACTTCTTCCTGCATCATCCTATAAACTTGTGGAACAAGTAAAAGGCCGCGGTGTATTTTCCTTTTGCATGTGTCCCGGTGGCTTGATTGTTCCTGCTGCTACATCTCCCGGAGAAATCGTTGTGAATGGAATGTCCATGTCGCGCAGAGATTCACCCTTTGCAAATTCAGGAATCGTTGTAGCCATTGAGCAAGTGGATTTGAAAGAATATGATTCCTATGGAGCGCTAGCAGGAATGCGTTTGCAATCAGATATCGAGCAAGCAGTGTTCGCATCTGGCGATGGTTCTCAACAGGCACCGGCTCAGCGTTTGCAGGATTTTTTATCCGGAACAATCAGCACATCGCTTCCCAAAAGTTCATATATCCCCGGACTTTTTTCTCATGACATATCCTCATTATTCCCGAAATCTATAGCAGAACGTTTACGCATGGGATTCAAGGCATTTGAGCGAAGCATGAGAGGGTATATTCATCCCGAAGCCATCATTGTTGCAACGGAATCAAGAACAAGTTCACCTGTTCGCATCCCGCGTGATCCCTCCAGTCGGGAGCATGTTCAGATCAGAGGGCTATATCCATGCGGTGAAGGAGCAGGATATGCAGGTGGCATCATTAGTGCAGCGATGGATGGACAAAATACCGTCAAGGCAATTGCAATGAAATTGGGAGTGAATGCATGAGACCCCATCCTGATTTCGGTGTCTATCTACACATTCCATTTTGCGAAAAAAAATGCGTGTACTGTGATTTCTATTCTCTGGAAAACATGGAACACAAAGATGTGTTTGTTTCCTTATTGATTGAAGAGATCATTGCCGGTGCAAAGAAATATTCAGATCACTTGCGTCCAGCAACGAGCGTGTTTTTTGGCGGTGGCACGCCATCTCTTCTAACTCCTGAGCAGATTTCGACAATTATGGAAACACTTCGCGATCAACTCACAATACATCCCGATGCTGAAATCACGATGGAGTGTAATCCCGGAACGATTTACATTGAATCTCTGCGTGGATACAAACAAGCCGGTATCAATCGTTTGAGTTTTGGAATTCAGTCATTCAATCAGGAAGAATTGAATTTTTTGCATCGCATTCATACACCGGAAGAAGGGAAGGAAGCTGTACGCATTGCCAGAGAAGCAGGTTTTGACAATGTGAACATCGACATAATTTTTGCATTGCCAAATCAAACAATTGCATCATGGACATCGACTCTTGAGCAAGCAATGGCTCTAAATACAGAGCATATCTCTGCCTATAGCTTGATCTTTGAAGAAAAAACTCCATTATTTTCCATGTTGCAAAAAGGATTGGTAAAACCACAAGATGAAGAGCGTGATGCAGAACTTTATGCTCTAACCATTGATGCTCTTTCCAAAGCCGGATATATCCAATATGAAGTCTCAAATTTTGCAAAACCCGGTTTTGCATGCAATCATAATCGAACATATTGGCAAGCCAAGGAATATCTTGCTTTTGGTCCTTCGGCTCATGGTTTCATAAACAGACAACGCTATTGGAATTACAGAAATCTCAAGCGATATTTCGAAGCAGTCAGATTGCATGGAACGGGAGAAGCAAGCAGTGAAGTCCTCACGGATCACAATATGCTCTATGAAACCGCTTTTTTGGGAATTCGCTCGGAGGGACTCTCCAAACGGCGTTTTCTTACGGATTTCGGCATTGACCTGCATGCCATGGTCTTTGATCGCCTTGATGCACAAATTCTCAATGAATTTCTGCAAGTTATTGAAACAGAAGCAGATACGATAATCTCGCTCAATTCTTCGGGATTTGCCATTTGTGATGAGATAAGTGTGAGAATCATCGCCTTATTGGAAGAAGTGTTGGGTTCTGAATGGGATGCGAGAGGGTATGAAGAAGACGATGATTCCATCATGGATCTACCCATATTGCAAGAAAAGACGCGGTAGTATCAAGAAAACTTCCTATCTTCGCTGCTCTAATTTCCTGCCCAAACTATGTTGATTTGGGCTGTTTGAAACAACAACCACAGGAGCACAGAATGAGCATTCGTCGTTTATACGAGAGCACATTCATCATCAATGCCGCCCTTGAAGATCCGGATATTGAAGCGGTCGTCCGCAGAGTAACCGAGTATATCGAGAATCATGGCGGTCAATTTGTTGAGATGAACAAGTGGGGCCGTCGTCGCCTTGCTTATCCAATCAAGAAGAAATACAATGGCTTTTATGTGTATATGGCCTTTGAATCAGCATCCGAGGTATTGCCTTTGATCGAGCGTTTCTTCACTTTGGAAGAAAATGTCCTTCGTCATTTGACCTTGGAATTATCAGAAAAACTTCGCGAGCATCGCAAGGAACGTGCGCTCATTTCCGGTTCAACAATTCCTGCTGAACCTATGGAAGAGAATGTTGCACCTGTGAAAGCTCCGGCTGAAACAGAACTTTAATTTACCCATTGATACACGAGTTATCACATTCCCGAAAGAGATGAACCTATGAAAATCATTCTTCGTCAAGATGTAGAAAACCTGGGTAATATGGGTGATATCGTGACAGTCAAAGATGGCTATGCACGTAACTACCTCATTCCCAGAAGTCTTGCATATTATGCATCACCTTCTTACATCAATGTATTTGAAAGTGAGAAGAAGCGCCACATGGCAGAGATTGCACGCAAGAAAGAAGCAGCTGAATTGTTTGCTTCCAAATTATCCGAAATTCAGGTTAGCATTCCAATGAAAGTTGGAGAAGAGGGTCGTTTGTTTGGTTCCGTCACTCCTCAGATGATTGCACATGAACTTGCAGTCATGGGGCATGACATTGATCGTAGATCCATCATGATTGATGAACCGATCAAGTCATTGGGTGTTTTTGATGTGAAAGCAAAATTGCATCCTGAAGTGATTGCCACATTCAAAGTATGGATCATCAGCGCATAATAGAGCATGAAACTTGTTTATTTGAGCACATCACATTGATGTGCTCTTTTTGTATGGAGTAAACTCATGAATGCATCATATGAATCTTTGAAGCAATTGGTATCGATAGATTCGCCCACAGGCTTTACGTACAATGCCGAATCTTATGTTATGGAGTATTTGCAAAGCAGAGGTTTGAATCCCAAGCAAACTCATAAGGGGGCGGTGAAATTGGCATTTGGTGAATCCCCAACAATTGCACTTGCTGCACATTTGGATACGCTTGGTGGCATAGTGTCGGGAATCAAACCAAATGGTACGCTCACCATCTCTCCGATAGGAGGATTGGGCTTGATTAGTTTTGAAGGAGGCTATGTTCGTGTTCATACGATGAAGGGTACCGTGTTTACGGGAACATTTTTATTGAATAATCCTGCTTCACATGCCAATAAGCTCACGGACACAGCGCAAAGATCGATTGATTCAATGCATATCAGACTTGATGAAGAAGTAACCACAAAAGAAGCATGTGAAGAATTGGGGATTCGCGTTGGTGATTTCGTCTGTTTTGATCCTCGTTATGAGGAATTACCCGGAGGATATATCAAGTCGCGATTTATGGACAATAAAGCATCATGTTATGTGTTGTTTCGATTGGCAGAACATTTGGCTGAACGACATATCACCATTCCGGTGGAATTCTTTTTCAGCAATTATGAAGAAGTGGGGCATGGAGGTTCAGGCGGATATGCAGAGACAGTGAAAGACTTGCTTGTTCTTGATATGGGTGTCGTGGGTGATCAATGTGAGGGAAGCGAGACTCATTGTTCGATTTGTGCAAAAGACTCCACGGGTCCATATGATTATGCACTAAGAAAAGAATTGACTGAGCTTGCAGAAAAACATTCGATACCGCACAAAGTTGACATCTATCCATATTACGGTTCTGATGGTTCGGCAGCTTTGCGTGCAGGACGTGATTTCAGAGTTGGATTGATAGGACCGGGCGTTTCAGCATCACATGGCGTGGAGAGAACTCATAAAAAAGGCATCGAGGCAACAATCGCGCTATGTCTTGCATTCTTGCGCAATAGATTCCCCGATGCCGGAATTTGATTTAGCGTCCGCGTAGCATCGCACGAAGCTCTTTGGTTCTTTGTATTGTTTTCTCTTCAAGACAATTATTGAGAATCATCGGCGCCATGCTTCCACCCTCGTATTCATTGGCTTCTTTTTTACAAGTGGATTCTTTTCGAGAAATCCACTTTTTTTGCGCACTTTTCAATGATGCTTTTTCTTGTTCATTAAGAGCTGACATAACCTGTTTGTATACCAAATTCAGTTCTTTATCAGCTTTCATATAGGCATCATAAGCATCTGCATTTATTTCCAATTGTGTTTGTGCATGTAATGTCACAGTCATACATGCAATTCCCATACACATCCCGATTAACATTCTTTTAAACATATAGACTCCGTTTATTTATGAATCACAACACTGCCTTTCATGGTCTGTGTGTGAATTGAATATACTCCATTTGAAAGACCAGAACAATTGATTGCTTGCGCCGGCCCGGGTAGATTCATGATGAGATTGCCTTTTGCATCATGAAGTTGAATGTTGATTTGTGGTGTAGAAAATTGGATGATTCCAGTTGCAGGATTAGGAAAAAATGCATCACCTAAGTCTTCCTTCACATGTACGGTTGTACATCCATAGGTCTGATCGAATTGTCTTTGTAATTCAGTGATTGGTTCAACTCTCTCGCCATTTGATGTAACCACGGACAAAGAAATATAGGGTTTATTTGCTTTATCCGTTGGCTTTGCAACTTTGATGAATGCAAAGAGTGAGGAAGTTCCATTCGGTTCACAGCGAATATCCGCGCCTACGCTATTGGCTCCTTGCATGGCTTCCATCATGCGGCAAGCCAATGTGCCTTTAGCTCTCCGAAATCGTGTTTCCATGGAGTCCAATATGTCTTGTCCAAAGAGGATATTTCCTTGAATGGCATAAGCAATGCCATCAATAGACCCGGTGACATGATTTTTATAATCAATACATGCCTCGCCTGTGAAACCCGCTGCTTTTGGGGAAGCGCCCATGAATTTGACAAATCCATATTGGCGGATATCCGGATTATTCTCCACATCATTCTGTGAAACCCATTCGGCGATTTGTTCAGGAGAATCACTCGTTCTCATTCTTTGGGCCGCTCTTTGTTGATTCGTAGCCAAATATGCGGCTTGCGAATTGATGGCTCCTGTATCAGGAAAGATTTGTCCCAAAAAAGAAGCATCGGTGATTCCGAAAGCAATGAGATCTACGCATGATGCACCTGCGCTTCCAACTTCACGTGTTGTTGAATCGGCGCATACAATTGAAAATGTATCTTGTGAATAAAGATCGGCACCATGGCAAAGCGCCAAGAAAAAAATGAGTATAAGTATTTGCATGTTCATGATCCCTTACGTTTGAATATCATAGTTGAATAGGGAGCAATTCTTCCTTCTTCCGGTAATCTGATATATGATGGAAAGTGCATAAAGAATTGAAATTCTTTTTGTAACGTGAAGAACTGTTCTTTGCTAGTAAGATTGTGGTTCCTGCATTGAATGAGAAGTTGTACTTTGTATCGCCATACTATGTGTCCTTAAATTCCTGTGCGAAGTCTGCCGAGCATTGCCGCTCCGACCAAACCTGCATTATAGCTAAAATGAGCTTTTCTGATCTCCGCCAATTGAGCGATGGTCGGTAAAGTTCTTGCTTTCAACGTGGAAAGAGTTGCATCATAAAAGAGGGAGCTGGATTGAGAAATACCGCCCCCAATCACGATTACGCGCATATCAAGAACAGCAAGTATTGTTGCCAAACCCAAACCAAGTAAAGTACCCGCCTGCTTCATGCAGGCAATAGCTGCTTCATCGCCTTCATCAGCGCAATGCGAAATATCCTCTACATCCAAATTTGAGTATGAATGAATCAGGGAGTTTGAATGATTCTTGGCGATCTCTTTGGCCATGCGAATCAATCCATATCTACCGATATGATGTTCCAATGTTCCCGTTCGATATGGCAATTCGTCACCGGGTTCATCATCAGCTCGAATGATGATGTGTCCGATTTCACCGGCACCCCCACGCTCACCATGGAAAATGGAATGATTGACGATGATTCCACCACCAACACCGGTTCCCAATGTGACATACAGAAAATGTGAAGCATTTTTTCCGGCACCGAGTTTCGCTTCAGCCAAGGCAGCTGCATTGGCATCATTGTCAATGGCAACCGGTAATGTTGTTGCCGATTGCAATAACTGAACAAGTGGCACAATGCCCCAGCCCGGAAGATTCGGAGGATAATAAATACATCCATCAGTTGGATTGACAACGGAGGGGAAACCAACACCAAAGGATAATAATTCAGGGAATGCATCTGAGATATCATGAATGAGTTTTTGCAAACACGATACCATGTGTTCCGGACCTTTTTCCGGTTCGGTTGGTATGGAGTCTTGAAACAATATGGTACCATCCTTTGTGGTAACACCATATTTAATGCTCGTACCGCCTATGTCTATACCTGCAAACATGAATATGCTCTGAGATTATCTAAATCCTTGAATTTCAGTTGTTTTCATAGGGAAAGGTGCTTTGAGCCGGAAAGCTAATTTACAAAAAGATAATCCTTGTGCAATATTCAAGTTATGCACAAAAAAAGGGCATCGTGAGATGCCCTGATATCACCAATTAATGCTTGTTTTCGTGGTTGGATACGGGATATACACCACTTGCACAGGAATCGTTCCTTCATTTGCTTGAGATCCAAGTGGATCAAAGTTGCTAAGAGCTTTCATGAATGAAATGCGTTGTTTGGAGATGGAGGCGATTTTTCCATTAATTCTAGCGGACGACATATCACCAAAACCATGCATCATGATTGCAATGGTTGTAAAATGAGGTCGATATCCATTTATGATATCGTCAAAAGTCAATACTTTTGATTGTGCTTCATAGCGGATATTGATGGAAGAATAAACTCCCTTTTCATAGGAATAGGTGAGTCCATCATCATGATACAACATTTGTTGCGAGATGCCGGAATTTGCTGCATATACATGGAGGAATAATGTATCGGAACTTTTTTGACCAGTATGTTGGATCACGCTTTGCATAGGAATGATTGCTCCACCTTGCACAAACACAGGTAATTTTTCAAGCGGTGCATCAACATGATTTTCGCTAGACGATGCATAAAGTGCATCTGAGTAAAAATCATACCAGGGTTGTGAACCGGGGAAATACACTTTTGCAAATTCCTGAGTGGAATTGACTGGTGCAATCATCAATCCTTTGCCAATAGTGAATTGATGTTGATAGCGTCCATCATAGATTTTTGAGTCAAATGGATATTCGATTGCAAGACTTCTCCATATAGGCAAACCCTTTTGCTGAGCTTGATAGAAAGACGAATACATATAAGGCAGCATCATATAGCGGAGATTGAGATAATTTCTTGCAATGTCTTCCACGCGCTCACCGAATGACCATGGCTCCTGATCTTTATTATCGACACAGACATGCGCTCTTGAAAGTGGTGCAAATGCTCCGATAGAAATCCAGCGAGCGAATAATTCCTTGGATGGATTGCCGGAAAACCCTCCTATGTCCATACCAACATAGGGAACACCGACTAGTCCCAATGAACTTAACATGCGCACTCCAAGCATCATGTGATCATCGCTTGAGACATTATCGCCGGTCCATACAGCACTATATCGTTGAACACCGCTGAACCCTGCACGTGTGAGAATAAACGGTCTCTCGTCTTTGAGTAATTCTTTGGTTCCTTCATATGTTGCTCTGGCCATTTCAAGACCATAGACATTATGTCCGCGACGATGAGTGCCTGTTAAACCCTCGAATGAAAATTAGACAAGATCGGGGAAGCGTTGACCCCAAGTAGCAGGTTCATTCATGTCATTCCAAAATCCTCGAATGCCAACATCAACCAAACTCTTGAATGAATTGCCCCACCATGTGCGTGTATTGGGATTCGTGAAATCGGGAAAATGACACCAGCCCGGCCATACCTGACCTCGATAATCAGTGCCATCAGGATATTTCAGGAATAATTTGTCTTTTACTCCTTCTTCATAGGCGGCATATCCTTTTTCCACTTTGATACCCGGATCAATGATGACCGCGGTATTGAATCCTTTTTGTTTGAGTGTTGAAATCATTCCTTTCGGATCGGGAAAACGATCTTTATTCCATGTGAAGATTTTGTATTTGTCCATATAATGAATATCGAGATATATCACATCTGCAGGAATATTCTTTTCTCTGAATGTCTCTGCAACGCGAAGCACTTCTTTATCAGGATAATAACTGTATCGACATTGCTGGAAGCCCAAACTCCAAAGCGGTGGAAGCGTTATACGTCCTGTTATGGAAGTATAGGATTCAATGATTCCGGAAACAGTGGAGTGATGAATGAAATAATATGTCATATCACCATCTTCTGCGGTAAATGAAGCAAAGCGATCATTAGAGGCCCCAAAATTGAAATGTGATTTATAGGAATTGTCCATGAAGATTCCATACATCACTTTCGCTCCTTCTGATTCATGCAAGCCGATATAGAACGGTGTTGACATATAGATTGGATCGGCATTTGTAGGATATCCGAAATAATCTGTGTTCCAATGGGTGTATCCTTCTCCTCTTCGATTTAATCCGCCTGTCTTTTCGCCCATACCTATGAATTTTTCATCGGGGATGGGTCTTTTATATGTCGTCACTTCCTCTCCAATCCAACCTGTTCCAAATGCTGGTTCATCTTCATTCAGGAGAGTGCCTGATTTTGAAATGAATCGAATACGTATCGGATTTTTTGAAATAATCATCGTCATTGAATCCGTCTCAATACGATATGCTGTTGGTGTGTCTTGAGCAGAGAATGCAGTAGTTGGCATTAGTCCCGGCTTTTGTGCATAGCTCAGCGTGTCCGGAATTCGACCTGTCTTTGTGATATGCACTTTGATGATTGAAGGGGAATAGACCGTTACTTGCAGTGTGCCTTCTTTTGAATTGAACAATGCACCATGTTTTGTAGACTGCACTGATTCAGCTGTGCCAATCGCAATATGTTTATTATATGCCTCATCAGCATTCACATCTGTGGTAAGCATAATGAGTAGCAGAAGTAAAGACATCATAGAAATTCCGTTTGAGGATGAGTTAATGTTGTTCCAATATCACAAGTACACGCATTGTATTGTGTTCATATTCATATCGAACTTCTTTTGCCAAATGCTCAGTGATGAAAATTCCACGTCCATGTTCACGGTGTATGTATTCCGGCAATGTGGGATCAGGTATCGAGGAGCGTTCAAATCCGGGGCCATTATCTTCGATGATGCATGTAATCTTTGGGTTTTCAAAGTGAATTCCTAAAGAGACTTTACCATTTGGAATATCAACGCTGCCATGTTTAATGGCATTTGTCATGAGTTCTGTTATGATGATAAGCAATGCATCTATGAGTTCAGTTTGATACTCTTTGCAAGCACTTAGGGCAAGCACATCATCGCGAAGTAGTCTGATGATGGAAATTTCTGCGGGATAGGTGAATGTATGATCACATTCGGCAATTGACCCTGGATTGCTATGTGGATGTTTGTTGGCCATGCATCATTTTCCGATTGTCACTGCAATGCCACGATGCAATACTCTACCAAGAGATCCACCGCCTGCATTGTATGTTCTTGCCGATGCTGTTTTCACTGAGCTCAATACATCCTTGCTTACTACACTTGATAGCAGTGCATATGCACTTTGCAATCGTTTTTCAGCCAAAGGAGAATTGTGATCAGTGCTACCTAAATCATCAATCAGGGGTGTCAAAATGATCGGCTTGCCTGACTTGCCGGCATCAACTACGCGATTGATAACGGTTTGATCTATCCATGTGAAATCCGATTTATCAAAATCCGAATATCCCAAGATGAATTCAGTATTGCTCTCTGATTGCATTGATTCTTTTTGTTTCTCACGCAAAAGGATAGGTCGTGCATACAATTCAATTCTTCCTTTTGTTCGCAGATTGGGTTCCAGTGTCGCAAATGATTGAGCAATGAGTTTTTGGGTTTCAAGTGGATATGTTGGATGCGGTGAAAGTTGAAAGGTGATATCCGGTTCTTCGATCGTCATGGTCTTTGAAGTTCCGAGTGTGACCATTCCGGCTATGTTTGCTCCGGTGATTGATGGCTCGGAGAGAAAACGCAAAGATGTTGATTGGAAAACATATTGCGTGTCTCGTATGACATGGTTGGGCAAGGTTCCGTCTGCAAAAGACACCATGACCATTCTTGCTTCATCAAGTAGTTCAGGATAGCGCAAACCAAGGGTTCTGACTGTTCTTGTTTGAATGTCGAAAGACCTATCCGCCCCATTGACCAATAATCGCTGTTTAATTGTTTCGGCTCTTTTCAATGCTGTGTTTTTGGGCTCATTGTCGCTTTCGAAAGCGATGATTCTGATTGGAGTATTGATATGTTTTATTGCATGTGCCAATGTTACTTCATTATGGGATTGTTCTTTTACTTCACTGGCCGATCCTTTTTCGAACAAATAAACGGGAGCAATTGAAGTTGATGTGATGTCTATGATGCGTTCATAAGGGAATGGTATGGTATCACCAAATTCAAGCATGCCATCATTCAGCATTGCATGAAAATGCATGGCAAGGACAATCTCCGGTTCTTTCTCTTTTGGTGGTGGTGGCGGACTTTGCTTCGCTGTTGGCACAACATATGATATGCCGCATCCAACAACAATTCCGTCCATCCTCCAAGGATGATTTTCTATAAAGGATTGCAAAAATGTGCGATATGCCAAGGAAGGGTGTATCGCAATGTGATCATTGAATTGATATGAATATTCCACTCCTAAAGTGGCAGATAAAGCAATAGAGCGGGTTTGAGTGATTGCTCCATCATAATTGTTTTGTATTCTTGTTCCATTCTTGAAGAATGCATCTGATGGCTCAATCACTTGCTCGCTTTGTACGGCATGATTCATGACGAATGTCGAAGCATTGATTCCGGCGAATACAGAGATTGGAAAATCAGAATAATGCATTGATAATCTTGGTTCGATACCGATGAGCAATCCGGACATATTCAATGAAAAATCAATCATTGCCGGCTTTACAGTATTGCCACTAATGAAATTCCCGACGAATGTTTCTGTAGAGAAAGGAGCGGTCAAATAATTGAAGGTCAATGAAGCGGCACCTTGAAAGGTGATGCGACCCTTTTGTAGGGCATTGGGCATGCGAAAACCGAATGTGGTTTCTGCCATTGAACCCTGAACATTTGGATATTGTGCGCAACATGACTGAATTGTTGGTATTCCTCCGAATGCACCTTCATGGAAAGACAATCCTATGCCAATTCCACCGAATAATCTATATGATGTATCCATGTCATCGGCTTTCAGCACCAATGAGCTTAAGCATGCATTGAATAAGAGAAAAATGCTTATGAATATTCTCATGATGATCGTAATTCTCTCAATGCTTGTTTGATGATGATATCAACTGTAGGCGTTTCGGTCATGGAGCTCATGGCATGTTTGACTGATTTTTCTGCAGCGGCCTTCTGATAACCAAGTGCTATCAGCGCAGCTATTGCATCTTGTTGAAGTGATGATGTCGGTAGTGTTGAATAAGTTTCTATGCTATCAGAACTCAGTCCGGCAATGGAATGAATATTATCACGCAATTCCACGAGCAATCGTTCAGCCATCTTTTTTCCAACTCCATGCAATTGATTGAGGAATCGCACATCGCCCTTCAGGATTGCTTGTTGCAATTCTTGGATGGTCACAGATGACAATATCCCCAAGGCAGTCTTTGGTCCGATACCGGATATTGCAGTCAACATGAAAAATGTTTCTCTTTCGGGCTTATCGATAAATCCATACAATTGGATTTCTGTTTCTCTTGGTACCAATACCGTATATAATCGAACGGATTGATCAATGTCCGGCAATGAGGAATAGGTATGCATTGATATTGATAAGCCATATCCGACACCATGGCAATCCACGATGATTTGCGTGGGTACTTTTTCAATCAATGTTCCACGAATTTGTGAAATCATTTTATCATCCTTTTTCAAAAAAAAAGCGCAAAAGGACATACCCTTGCGCCTTTTGTAGTGTATCGTTCAATTACATATTCTTGAGTAATTCGCGAGATATGACAATATGCTGAATCTCTGAAGTACCTTCATAAATTTCAGTGATTTTGGCATCACGCAACATACGTTCAACCTGATATTCTCTCACATAACCATAGCCACCATGCACCTGAATGGCTTCAAGAGCAACTTCAACAGCTGCCTTTGATGCTGATAATTTGGCCATTGCCGCTTCTTTCACATAATCCTCATGATTGTCTTTCAATACGGCGGCTTTCAATGTGAGTAATCTTGCTGCTTCTGTCTTAACAGACATATCCGCCAATTTAAATTGGATGGCCTGCAATTCACTGATGGGTTTGCCAAATGCCACGCGTTCTTTGGAATAAGCAACAGCTCGTTCAAATGCACCCTGTGCAATGCCAAGAGCTTGAGCCGCAATCCCGATTCGCCCGCCATTTAAACTTTCCATGGCTATCTTGAAACCCGTGCCTATTCCGCCAAGAATATCATCCTGATGAACACGGACTCCGCTCAATGCTATCGAGCAAGTATCACTTGATCGAATGCCAAGTTTATCTTCTTTTTTGCCCGGTTCAAAACCCGGGGAAGTACGCTCGACGATAAAGCAGGTGATGCCTTTGTGCCGTTTTTCTCTGTCTGTTTGAGCAAATACCAAATATATGTCAGCGGATGTACCATTGGTAATCCAATTTTTCATTCCATCAATAACCCAATGATCACCATCCTGCTTTGCGCTGGTATGCTGATGTGTTGCATCGGATCCTGCTTCCGGTTCACTTAAACAGAAAGCGCCGAGTTTTTCGCCAGTGGCAAGTGGCTTAAGGTATTTTTCTTTTTGCTCAGGTGTGCCGAATGTCTCCAAACCCCAACATACGAGTGAATTGTTCACGCTCATGATCACGCCGCAACTTGCATCAACTTTGGATATTTCTTCCATGGCAATTACATAACTGACGGCATCCAACCCGCTTCCTCCATATTTAGGGGATACCATCATGCCCATAAAACCCAATTCACCCATTTTCTTCACGATTTCTTTGGGGAATTGAGAATGCTCGTCTCTTTCGATTGCTGATGGAGCTATTTCAGATTGGGCAAATTCGCGCGAGGTCTGGCGAATCATTTCATGCGTTTCACTGAACTGATAACTGAACATAGGAATATTGCAAATTGGTGGGAACAATGTTTTTGTTCGAAGCGTAATTTACGAAGAAATTGACGTTCCAAAGCCCCTTAAAAGCCATATGTGGACAAATAGTTCCCTATCCAAACATAGATCGCTTTTTCTTTTTTTTCTTTATGACCTGATGAGTTATTTGTAATTTGCCCTCTGCTTGAATAACAAGCCATATACTTGCTTTGCTCCATACATATTGGTGTTCTATGAAACTATTGTGTACACTGCTCATTGCCATAATCGCATTTGCTCCAACCATATCTGCCAGAGAAAAGGAAAAAGAAGGGAATCCATTGGAGAGATTCAAGGATTTTCACGCTCGTAGATCATTCCCATATTCTGATATTCCAAAGGATCTATTGGGAAAAGCCAAGCTGACCATGAATCAAATGATTGAAAAAAAAGGTGGTGCTTCCTTGCTTGCTGCACAACCGGAATGGAAATTGCTCGGCCCAACAAGTGTTGGTGGAAGAATTCGTTCGGCCTCCGTGCATCCAACCAATCCTGATATCGTCTATGTTGGTGCGGCAAATGGCGGTGTTTGGAAAACAACAAATGGCGGTTATCTATGGGAACCCCTGATGGATTTCGAAAATTCTAGTTCCATGGGGCAGGTAGTGATCGATCCAAATAATCCAAGCATTATCTATGCTGCAACGGGTGAAGATCGAGGAGGAAGTTATGGATATCCGGGATCCGGAATTTACCGTTCGACCGATGAAGGGAAGTCATGGAAATTGATTGGTCTTGCAACTGTCGGTGCATTCATGAGTTTCAAAGTTCATCCACTGAATTCGAATGTGTTATATGCAGGTGGGATGAATGCAAATGCCGGATTTTATCGTTCAACCGATGCAGGTGCAACATGGGAACGTACGTATTCCAAAGGAGTTAGGGATATTAGTATTGATCCGAAAAATATTAATCAATTGTTCATTGCTTCTCCAGGGAATGGGGTCTATAAATCAAATGACGGCGGGATGACATTCACCTATTGCAAAATGCCCGGATACGGGGAAGGTGATAATTTGGACCTCGCTAAATTCGGTCATATCACCGTGCAAATGGCACCATCGAATCCAAATATTGTCTACTCATTATATGAAGATGGTGAAAATAGATTAGGAACCATCGTAAAATCAACGGATGGAGGCGAATCCTGGGTTCCATGTTTTGATGATCTTGATGGTACATTCTTTAATAGCCAAGGGAGTTATGACATTTACATTTCTGTCCATCCCTCCAATCCAAATATAGTCTTGGCTGGTGGTATAGATGTGTACAGAACCACCAATGGCGGAGTGGTTTGGGATAATATCACACGTGTGTATACCGGGGGCAATCAACATCCCGATCAACATTGTGTAACATTCTCCCCCTCTACTAACAATATTGTCTATGCCGGAAATGATGGTGGCATGATGAAGAGCGAGGATGCCGGTGAAAATTGGGAAACAATCAATAATCAACTTGCAATCACTCAATATCATGCATTCGGCATTGATCAAAGTCAATCAGCAATGGCATATGGTGGCGCGCAAGACAATGGAACAACTGCTGTGAATTCAGTAGGATATGGTGATATAGTCGGCGGTGACGGAGGATTCACCATGGTCGATTTTGTAAACCCAAATACGGTATATGCTTCCACGCAAAATGGAAATATGTATCGCATATCAATGAATACGCGTCAAGTTGGTCGCATAGGTGCTTCACTACCCGCTGATGATGCTTCATTGTTCATTGCACCCATGAATATGGATCCAACCGATTCAAAGACGCTCTATCATGGAAGGCATGCTTTGTATCAATCAACCAATCAAGGTCAGACTTGGTTAACGGTTTCCCCCAGATTTTCTGAAAAAATTTCTTATGTGGGAATTTCTCCATTGCGCCCTGAGTTCATTGCAGCCGGTACAGAGAAAGGAAATATTCATGTTACAACCGATATGGGTGAGACATGGACGAATGTCACGCAGAATGGCCTTCCAACTCGATATATCACAGACATTGAATTCTCACGAGAGAAAGAGGAGACTTTCTACATAACGCTTTCCGGCTACTATACTTCGCATGTATACAAAACAACCAATCTTGGAAAAACATGGATAAGTATCAGTGATCAATTGCCTGACATATCTGCCAATGCAATTGTCATTCATCCTGATAATGAAAATATCCTTTTTGTTGGAACAGACATCGGCGTTTTTGCCACATATAATGGCGGCACTTCATGGGTTCCATTTGGAACCAAATTTCCAAATACTGCAGTACTCGACATGGGCATTTATGAAGGACGCGGCGCTGCAAATGATCCCATGTCTTTGAGAGTTGCAACGCATGGTAGAGCAATGTGGGATGTTCCATTGCCAGATGATCCAGTGGATGCTCCTGAAATCGTGAATCCAATAGGTGCAGAAAATTATCTTGGCGGCACAAATCAGAAAGTTGTTTGGTATGGTTTTACGCTTCCTGTCCGAGTGGAATATAGTGTAGACAATGGGAATACCTGGAACATATTATCGGACAAAGCAAATGGAAATGAATTGAGATGGAATATACCCACTCGATTCAGTCAATATGCGCGCATCCGTGTAACATCTGTTGACAATCCGGATCAAACGAGAACAACCAGAACATTCACCATCAGTGAATTCAAGAAAGGATCTATTTCTCAAGCATCAGCCGTCGCGCATTTGCCTTATGGTCTATGTTATGATAGAAAAGGTGGATTATGGACAACAAGTTTCAGCGATAATTATCTCTATAAACTCAATGCGAAGTCACTTGTCATTGAAAAGAAAATCAAAATAAGTGAAGGCGATAGTTTATTTTCTGATTTCACAATGGATCGTGAAGAGGGTGTATTCTATGTTCATAGATTGAATTCAACTTCAAGTGGAAGTGGTAGCCGTATCGTAAAAGTTGACACTACCGGAAAAGTACTTCGTACCTTTACTTCGCCGGCCAGAAATTATGGTCTTGGATTGGAGTATGTGGATGGAAAGTTATTGGCATCAGAACGTGATGGCAGGCAACAAATTTACACGATAGACATTCAGTCCGGCAAGGCAATTGATTCAGCCAATAATCCTTATCGCCTAACTTATGGTCCTCGTTGCTTTGCTTTTGACGGAGATCAACATCTTTATCAGATTTGTACATTCTTCCCGGGCGGCGGATCACTTGCAGCCGTTCATGCCGTGAAATTCAGCAAGGATAATTTGAGTAAAGAGGTTGATCGTATTGATATTGAAGGACCAAATGGCTTGCTTAATCTCCGTGGTATTGAATATGATCCGGAAGATAAAAATCTTTGGGTGAGTGCCTATGACGGTGCCATATACAAAGTGGCAGGTTTCGAAACCAAAACAATCAGTTCGATTGAGGAAGGCATCATGGGCTTGGGTTCTCTCATTCAAACCAATATTTATCCTAATCCCGCAAATGAAACGTGCTTCTTGGATATGACAGCACCGGAAGGAATAGAGATATTGCATGCTGAATTGTTTGATATGATGGGTCGACCCATTGCTGTCATTTATGATGGCTATGTACAAAGCGGCATCATGAAAACAATATCATTCTCTGTGAAAGATTTTCCTACGGGAATGTATACCCTAGTTGTGGGAACAAAAGACGGAATGAAGAAAACGGCACGAATGCTCAGCATCGGCCATTGATAATCAGGGCTCCTTCGGGAGCCCTTTTTTATGTCAAGATTTTTTTAGCTAATGCAAATGTTTGCACATGAGCATCAACTGTATGTTGAATGGGTTTACTATAACCACCTCCCAAAGCTAGTGAGACCGGTATTCCCAATGATCGTGCCCATTCAAAAACAAGTTTGTCTCTTTCGGCCAATCCTTTGAGCGATAAAGACAATCGACCCAATGAATCAGTTTCAAGAGGGTCGGATCCACCAAGATAAAACACAATATCCGGTTTGAAATCAGCTATGAACGGAAGTTGTGCTGAAAGTATGGAACAATATTCATCATCGCCGACCCCATCTTCCAATTCTATGTCAATGGTTGAAGGGAGTTTGATGAAAGGATAATTTTTGCGACCATGCATGCTGAAAATATACACCTGAGGAAGATCTCCGAGAATTGCACTATTTCCATTCCCTTGATGCACATCCACATCGATGATTGCAACTCTGTGTACTTTTCGTGCATTGAGCAATCGCAAACCGGCAACAGCAATATCATTGAATACGCAAAATCCTTCTCCGGCATCATAGAGTGCATGATGTGTTCCACCGGCAAGATTCCCTGAAACGCCATCTTCCAATGCAATTTCTGAAGCCGCTACAGCTCCACCAACGGTTGCCAAAGATCGAGTGACCAAACCTTGAGTTAAAGGGAAGCCGATTCTTCTCACAATCTTTGGATCTAGAGTAAGATTGCACACATCTGAAATATACCGTGCATCATGGGCAAGCGTTAATTCTTGTGCAGGAAATATAGGGGACTCTCTTAATTCTTCGGGAGACAGAATGCCTTGATGTAATAATTCATCACGTATCATTCTATATTTGGCCATCGGAAATTTATGTCCGTCAGGGAGGGGAATCGTATACGTATCTGAGTAGAAAACTGTCATGGATCAATGACGGTAAGAGTGAAAGTATTTCACGAGTGACAATGTATTCCAAGGGTATTGTTGTTGTGAATGTTCATACTTCATTTCATCGATGATTCTTCTGATGATTTCTATGCCCAAACCACCATATTGTTTGTTGATGAAATATTCATCCATGTTTGTCGGAGGAATATCCATTGGATTGAATGATGCTCCATTGTCTTCGATGATGACTCTGCAACAATCATCATGATATTCGAGGGAAATATTGATCAATGTATCTGCATCTATTTTTCCATGCATCATGATATTTGCACATGCTTCATCAATTGCCAGACATAATTCATGATTGAATGCATCATCAATTCCTGCCTTATGCAAAAACTGAGATACATGTTGCCTAATATGTGACAATTCATGAACCAGTGGCTTGGTGCATATTGTATCATGAAGCAGCATCGTCATGGATTATTCTTTTCCGGCATAGTGGGACAATGCTTCGGATTGATCATCAACAATTTTGTATAGTATGGGAAATCCCAATAAATCAAATACCGTGAATACAGGTTTTTGCATTGAGCAAAAAACAATATCCCCGCCGGATGAACGCACAGCATTGACATGCTTCATGAATATCCCCAAGCCCGCACTGCTGATATATGACAGATGAGCGCAATCGATCACCATGTTCTTTCCGGAGTGAGTAAGTATTTGCTGGATCGCTTCATCCAAAATATGTGATGTGGATGCATCGAGATACCCATTCAAATGGAGAATGTGTGCAATACCATCTTGCTCGATATCAATTGAAAAAGATTGTGATTCCATGTGATAAACATCCTCAAAGTTTGGTGAGGAATTACGAGTACTTCACCTTGAAGTTACAAAGACTCAAAAAATATGCGGGTGTTTCAAAGGATTAGCTTCATGCATGATTGCATAAATGGCTTCAACCACATGTTCGGCTTCGGCTTTGGACCAGAAATTCCCATCTGTTCCATAAGCAGGTCGATGATCTTTTGAAGCCAATGTGGCAGGTTGGGAATCGAGATATGAATATCCCCGTTGTTTCTCAAGAACCTCCTGCATCATAAATGCAGTAGTGCCACCGGGAACATCTTCATCAAAAAAGAGAATCCGATTTGTTTTCTTGAGTGAATGCACTATTGTTCCTGATAGATCAAATGGCAAGAGTGTTTGTACATCGATCACTTCAACATCAATATTGAGTTGAGATAACTGGTCAGCTGCATCAAGAGCTATTCTGCAACAAGCACCATAGGTCACAAGCGTGATGTCTGAACCTTGACGAAGAATTTCGGGCATGCCCAAAGGTACAGTATATTCTCCCATATTCGAAGGCAAAGCTTCTTTCAGTCGATATCCATTCAATACTTCGATGATAAGTCCGGGTTCATCGGATTGCAATAATGTTGCATACATTCCTGCAGCTTGCGTCATATTTCTTGGAACGCATACATGTATCCCACGAACAAGATTAATGATGCCTGCCATGGGGCTGCCACTATGCCATACGCCTTCCAAACGATGTCCGCGTGTACGAATTATTGCAGGTGCTTTTTGCCCACCCTTCGTGCGCCATTGAACCGTTGCCAAATCATCACTCATCAATTGCAAAGCATAGAGCAAATAATCAAGATATTGAATCTCAATAATGGGTTTTAGACCTCGCATTGCAAGACCAATGCCTTGACCCAAAATGGTTGCTTCTCGTATTCCGGTGTCAGAAACTCGCAATGTGCCATATTTGGCTTGCAAGCCACTGAATCCTTGATTGACATCTCCAAGTTGGCCAACATCCTCACCAAATGCAATGATGCGATGATTATTGTTCAAGTGATAATCGAAGCATGCATTCATGATTTCGGAACCATTCACCATCATTGGCTGTGCATCATATTGAGCGGGAACATGCGCGATGGCGGTAATGGCATTAGAGCTTTCACTGAATAGATGTGATGAATACCGTTCTTGTTGTATGGCATTAAGCGAAGCTTTCCAAGTCAGCAAAGCAGTGCGAGCAGGAATTCTCAAGCCGGCAGTAGTCAAAAGTACTTTATGCACGATACCCATGATATCACGTCTGAATGGCTCGCGCAATCCTCTTAGGGATGAAATCAACTGTTGCAATTCAGCAGAAATGCCGGCATCTTCACATTCACTCATCAGATGTTCAATATGCTTTGTGGCTTCTTGCAGATCTTGGAGAATGGGTTCTTGATATGCATTCCATGCCTGATCTCGCCAATCTTTTACGCGTGCAGTGGCTTCCTGCTCTATAACTTCAATTTCAGTTTCTGTGATAAGCCCTTCATTCACCAACCACTGTTTCATTCTTGCGATGCCATCAAAATCTTGTTCCCATTGCAAGCGTTCCTTGGACTTATATCGTTCATGACTTCCCGATGTGGAATGTCCTTGCGGTTGAGTGACTTCAATCACATGAATAATCTGCGGAACATGTTCTGTTCTTGCAGTATGACTCGCTTTTTGATAAACCGACAGCAATGAGGGATAGTCCCATGCTTTGACCGTATGGACATCATATCCGTCTTTAGTGCCGGGTTTTCTTTGGAAACCGGAAAGCAATTCACCTACATTCGACTTTGTCATTTGGAATTCATTGGGGACTGAAATTCCATATCCATCATCCCAAATGGATATGACGGCCGGGGATTTCAATACTCCAATCGCATTGACTGATTCCCAAAACATACCTTCAGCAGCGCTGGCATTTCCAATTGTTCCCCATGCTACTTCATTTCCATTATTGCTGAATTGCTGTTCGCTTTTCAATACATCAATTGATCTGTAAAGTCTGGAAGCATAAGCAAGGCCAACCAGTCTTGGCATTTGAGATCCCGTTGGCGATATGTCCGCTGAAGAATTGTATTGATCTTTGAGATTCAACCAAGACCCATCGGCATTCAATGAACGTGTTGCGAAATGTCCATTCATTGATCTTCCGGCAGAGGCGGGCTCCAATGCAGCGTCCGGGATTGCATATAATTGAGCAAAAAATTCCTTTACGGAGGACATGCCAAGAGCAAACATGAATGTTTGGTCACGATAATAACCGGATCTGAAGTCGCCTTTATTGAATGCACGAGCCCATGCCAATTGTGGAAGCTCCTTTCCATCGCCAAAGATGCCAAACTTGGCTTTGCCAGATAGTACTTCACGTCTTCCCAGTAAACTTGCTTGTCTACTTTCAATCGCGAGTGTCAAATCACGTATCAATTCCTCTTTTGACATAGGAATGGATGTGCTTGTGTTTGATTTGGACTTTTTTGACGATGTATTCTTCAATGCCATGGGGTGTCTGTTTAAAGGGATTCAAAAGATTGGCAAAGATACGGTCTATGCAGTGCATAACCAAGGCTGTGAATAAGGTTGGATACCATTGTAAACATCGAAAAGCGAGGGGGAAGGGTTTTGCCAGGTTTGTAAAATCTGCTATCTTTGTTGTCCCTACGATGCGGAAGTGGCGAAATTGGCAGACGCACCATCTTGAGGGGGTGGCGCCTTCACTGGCGTACGGGTTCAAGTCCCGTCTTCCGCACATCTTGGCTCTGATCATTGATCAGAGCTTTTTTATTTTCCTTTTGAAACCGATAATGCGGTGATGATTGCCGTGGAAAGCGAAAGAAGAGCAACTGTGCCATATGCAGACATAATGCTTACAAAAGGAACGTCCATCACCCAGGGTTGTGAACCGGAATATGCAAGTTGAATGGGGATGGCAATGCATCCTCCGATGGCGATGCCAATCAAACATGCTGATGAGGCAAACAAGACATGGGGGAATGCAATAAATATGCGTCCCGCTCCAAGAGTCTGAAGGATAAACCATTCGGCCGGACTTTGCAATAGTTCGGATCTGAACACATAAGAAAGAAATCCAAGAAATAAGACAATGATTCCTGTTGCACCTGCCAAACCGAGTGCAAGAACCATCGTGCTCCGTGCGAACAATGCACCTGCAGCTTTATCATTGAACACCGCTTGTTCAATAATGGATTTTGTGCCAAGATCTGCTAGAATTGAACTCACTGTTTGATGATCACAATATTCAGGCTTCATTGTGAATACAATCGACCATTGAAAAGGGCTTTCATTGAATAATGCATCAGTATCTTCTCCCAATTCTTTTTCAAATTCGATGGTCGCAAGGGTAGGAGAAATAATCTTGACCATCTGAATCTGTTCATACTTTTTGAGTGCTTCTGCAAGAGAGACTATGCGCGTGGTATCTGTATTGCTTTTGATGATCACCGATATCTCTAGATTTGATGCGAGTCTGTCTTGTTCTTTGCTGATTCCGAAATATGCAGTGACTGCCCAAACCGATGATAATGTGAGAATGATGGAAATGAGTGCGATGCGAAAAAAAGGCAATTTCCTTTTCGAAATCAATGTCCCGGCTCTATGGAAATAATATTCTCTGCTCATTGGATTACTCTCATTATGTACTAAGCCCATTCAAATGCTGCGCGAATTCGATCAATATCATAACCTGCACCAAGTGCGGCTATGAGTTTGATTCGTGCTTTTTGTCCATTTAAATAGTCAGCAAAAATGATGCCTGCATCATATAAATGTTTCCCTGCACCTTCATAAGCATAGATATGTTCAATTCTTCCAACCGGGCAGCGAGATGTCAGAACTATGGGAATTCCTGATTGAACGGCGTCTTTGAGTGCATAAAACACAGAAGGTGGAACATTGCCAACACCGAAAGCTTCAATGACCAGTCCTTTCGCTCCATGCTCCAATGCACAAGTGATGAGCATTGCATCCATGCCTGCATAACATTTGAGCAATGGTACATTTTTGGGGATTTGTGTCACTTCAAAAGATTCCCTACGAACCGGCTTGCGATACATCATCACTGTACCATTGACAATTCTGCCGATTGGTCCGAAATCAAAACTCGCAAAGGTATTCAGTTGATTTGTGTCTGTTTTAGTGGCTTCAGATGCTGCATTGATGGAATCAGACAAATATAAGAGCACACCATACCCCCTTGCTTCCGGACTTCCGGCCAAAATAAGTGCATCACGTAGATTGCGAGGTCCATCCCAATCGGGCTCGCTGGAATTACGCATTGCTCCAATCACGATGATGGGAGTTTCCGTATGTACCGTGCAATCCAGGAAATAGGCAGTTTCTTCGAGTGTATCTGTTCCATGAGTGATGATGATGCCATGAATATCATCCCTTTGAACATAGCCCTTGATTTGATTTGAAAGGTCAAACATGATCTCAGGCGTCATATGCGGTCCCGGATAATGTCCGAATTCTATCACTTCAACTTCTGCAAGTTCATCTATATCGGGGATGGTATCGAGGATTTGTTTTGCGGAGAGAGCAGGGACGATGCCCCCAAAACCCTCATCAACACGCATGCATATTGTTCCACCGGTGAAAAAAACAGCGATTTTTGGTTTCATGTACTCAGGATGGGCTATGATTCTTGATAATCTCAAAAATACAAATACCCTGACTTAATTTTCATATTGTCTGTATTTCGCTAACTTGCAATGGGGTTGATGCATAGGAACCGGAAACAAAGGTCATTCTGTTGTGTCATTACATTCAAACTATATCCTTTTACTCTATGACCAAATTCATACGCATCATACTCTTTATTGCCGGCTTGATCCTTTTGGGGGAATGTAGTGCATCCGTCACCATGCAAGCTCAGGAAAAAGACAGCAGGGGGAAAGACTTTTGGTTCACATTCATTCCAAACTTGCATGTCAATAACCCTTCAACCGATTCTCTCTTTGTATATATAGCAGCAGAAGAACCAACAAATGGCACACTTCGCTATAAAGGGAGAAATGGTACATGGCAGACAATTCAATTTTCAATAAGCAATCCTGCGCAAGTATTCTCGCACAAAGTGCATTGGTTCCCATATGAATTGCAAGGTGAGAATGCGTCCGGTGGCCAATCCGCTTCCAATAATCAAGTTGAGAAGCCCGTTGAAAATGTGTTTCATGTCACTTCAGATAAAGAGGTAACAGTCTATGCACTAAATCAAGGGTCCACCACCAGTGATGCATTTCTTGTATTGCCCACTGATGCATTGGGGAAAGATCATTATGTACTGACCTATAATTCGGACAGACAAGGAAATGTGTTTTCTCAAAACAGTAGTACACCTTCTGAATTTGCTATCGTTGCCACAGAAGATAATACTGACGTCACGATTTTTCCATCTGCTCCGACATCTCGAATAGCGTCTGCAGCTCCTATCATAACAAACCTTAATCAAGGTGAATCATTCTTGGTGCAGGCAGAAATGAATACAGGAGATGGATCCGGAGACATGACAGGAACCAGAATTCAAGCTACGAAACCGATAGGATTGTTTGCAGGACAACAAAGAGCAAGAATCCCAATCAAGAATGATGAATTGACCTCTCGAGATCATATCGTTGAACAAATTCCAAGTGTAGATACATGGGGAAGAATGGCTATTGTCATTCCTTTTCCGAAACCATACAATGCCACAAATATTTCTCAAGACATTTATCGTGTACTTGCTGCCTACGACAGCACTGATATCATGATTAATGGAATAAAAACAACCACTTTGTCCAAAGGCGGAATATATCAATCCGTGCTTACCACTCCACAGGTTATCTCTTCCAGTAAATCAATTTTGGTTGCTCAATATAAAAAAACATCAGGAAGTCAAAATTCCTCGACAACTGATTATAATGGTGATCCATTCATGATGCTCGTTCCACCCAGTGATCAATTTCAAGACAATTATCGTTTCGTCAGTATTCAAGCTGTCAATTTTGCCAATGGATTTTTGTTTGGACAAGGTTATGAAGAACAATGGATCACTGTAGTGATGCCGAATACTGCAGTTGCAAATACCAAATTGGATGGTCAATTGATTGGAACTTTCCCTGGCTTCGGTGTAACCGCCATTCCAGGAACAAATTATTCGTATATCTGGCTTAGAGTCATTGATGGGGTTCATTCAGTAACATCCGATGAACGAGTCGGGATTTATGTATATGGATATGGAAGAGCAAACTCCTATGGATATGTAGGTGGCATGAGTTTTCGAAGTTTCGACTTCAATCCTCCACAAATTACCGGCAAGCAGGATTGTAGTGGATATCAAGGTATGATTTATGACACCGTTGCAGGGGACTCTCGTATCGTTCAAGTTTTGGAGGAACCCGGAACGGCAAAAAATATCAAGAGCTTTACATATAATTTTACTCCACCTCAAGATTCTGTGATGTTTAAAGTTGCATTGCAAGATCCCTATCAAGATGGTGCAATAACCGTAACTGCCTTGGATTCTGTTCAGCAAAAAACAACTGTGCGGATCGGGGTTAAGGGATTTACTGTTTCATCATCCTATAAACTTGTACATAATGATTCAGTCCAGGACTTCTCTGAAAAGACTCCCGTTGGAAAAAAGATATGTTATGATATAACATTAGAGAATTATGGGGGTTTTGATCAAGTTATCATTCCGACATTGAAAAAGGGTGCTGGAAGTTCTTTTACTATTGTTGGTCCTCCATCTTTGACGCTGAAGCCAAAACAGACATTTACTTATCAGATCTGTAATAATGCAACTATTGAAGGATCATATGTTGATTCACTGTTTATTGACAATGCTTGTTCGGAAAGAGCAATTGCAACATTTTCTTTGACGGCATATCTAGACAAAGATCAGCCAATTGTAACAACCACAATTGATTCATGCGGAACTTGTCATGTATTGTTCATTGCAGATTCGGGGGCAACAGATGGTGGATTGAAGCAAGTTGTGGTTTCATCCGCAGTGAATGTACAATGGCAAAATCAAGCACCACAGACCGATGCCTTCCGCGCTTTGTCCATTTGCGTGCAGGATGTGTATAAAGATGCTTTTTATCGCGTGGTGGCAGAAGACAAAAATGGTAATGTGACAACATATTCAGATACAATTCCAGGATTTACTGTCACTTCATCATCTTCCAATGGCAATGTGAAGCAACTTGGCGGAAAACCAATCGGAACATTGTATTGCGATACAATTACGCTTTTCAATGCCGGTTTGTATGAGCAAATAATCAATGAAGTACGGTTATCAAAGAATACCACATTCAGTGTTCCACGTGCAAGTTTTCCTCTTCGCATTCCGCCGGGGGCTATTGTCAATGTGTTTGCTTGTTATGCACCAACGGAAATTATAGACACACTCTATGATATCAAGCGTGACCGAGATACGATATTTCTTGGAAGAAATTGCGTCTCTCTTCCTTTCGCATATGAAGCATTTGGTGTGGAGGATACATTGATTGCAAATGGAAAATGCGAGGTCAAGGTGAAATCTTCTATCATTGATTTGTCCCTCAAGCGTATTTCTCACATTGGCATTGCACCTCATCCAATCACTCATGGCTCCATGCAATCACATTTGTTATTTTCAATGAATGCGCAATCACGCCTTGGCATAACAATCATTGAGCCGATCACGGGCAAGAGTGAGCAGTTGTTTATATTGGAAACCGCACCCATTGGTGAGTATGCTGTGGGAATGGATTTGCAATCTTGGGCCCCCGGTACATATATGTTGTTGATTGAATCCGACAATGAACGTGAAATCATCCCATTCCTGATAGCCGATTAATCGTTGAATCTTTGTGCGAAAGAAACAAGCTCATACACCATTTACAACCAAGCTCATTATTGGTTCTCTATGCCTCGGTGGAATTATCGTATTGATAGTGCTGTACCTATTGAGTTCTCTTCCGATTGTTTCTACTAAAGAAATTACTTTACATGATATGTCCGTTTCAGGTGTTGTTTCCACATTATCAGATTCAGGTGTCATTGATCATCCATATGCATTCTATGCTATTACCGCATTATATCATGGGTTGTCAGGAAGAAAATGGTATGTGGAGACATTGGAAATCCAACCTAAGACTACGCATGCCCGCTTATTGAAATTGCTGTTTTCAGGAGAGTCGGGCATGACCATGAATATTGTTATACCCGAAGGTTCTGATTTACGGCGCATTGCTTCAATTCTCAATAAACGTTTGTCAATTGACTCTGCGCAATTCATGAAATCTTCACACAATGATTCTTTTTGTAGATCTTTGGGTGTTCAGCAAACGTCAATGGAAGGATATTGCATGCCTGACACGTATAACATGTATAAAAAGCAAGCTCCGGAAGAAATCATCAAAAAACTTGCAGTGGTTCATCGACTTTTTTGGAATAAACAATGCACTGATAAACAGAAGCAATCCGGATTTAGTAAACATGAGATTCTTACTTTGGCATCGATCATCGAAGCTGAAGCATCCGTGGCATCAGAAAGGTCGAGGATAAGCGGTGTATATCATAATCGACTCAAAAGAGGAATGAAATTGGAAGCTGATCCAACCGTGCAATATGCTATTGGAAAGAGAAAACGATTATTCTATAGTGATTTGAGAATTGACAATCCCTACAATACCTATCGATATGCCGGTTTGCCTCCCGGTCCAATAAATTGTCCGGGACGTGAGTCTATACTCGCCGCTTTGCAACCTGAACAACATTCATTCATATTTTTTGTGGCAAAAGGCGATGGTACGGGTGAACATGTATTCACATCAAATGGGGTGGATCATGCAAAGGCTGTGAATGCGTATCGAAAAAAGCGGGAATTATAACATATCACACATGATTAGGAGGGTGATGTGATGTGCTTTCAAGATGCGTAACGATATCGCAAGGGTGAGCTACTTTTTGCTGAATTGTATGTTCGATTTCAGTGGCTTGAAGATGTGCTGATTCAATTGTGGTTTCATCGGGGAATTGTAAATGGAAGTCTATATACACAACATTGCCAGACATACGCAAACGCAATCTGTGATATGAAATACCAAGCATGGAGCATTCTTTTGAAAGAATGTCTTGAACAGAAGTGAACAATTTCGGATCAGTTTTATCCATGAGTCCTTGGATGCTTCTTCTGATCAATTTGCCTCCTTCAAAAATGATATTCGCGCCAAAGAACAATGCCATGAGGGGATCAATCCAAAAGGAACCCGTCAGATAAGCCAGGAGAAGCCCGACGATTGCTCCTGCTGAAGTCCATGCATCTGTAAGAATATGTCTTCCATTTGCTTCAATGATGAGAGACTTATTATTCTTACCGGTCTTTACCAAATAGACACCAAGCATTGTATTGATAGCCGCTGCCGTTGCAGTGAGAGCGGTACCAAAACCAATTTGTTCAAGAGTCACACCAGTGATCAATTTATCGATAGCTGTTTGAATAATGATGATCGCAGCCAAGATGATCAATGCACCTTCCAATCCTGCGGAAAAGAACGTGATTTTGTCATGGCCGAAATGATGATCTTCATCTGCCGGTAAATAGGTGATGCGTAAACTATACCAAGCAAAACCTACAGCTGCGATATGAACGATTGTTTCCATTGCATCGGAGAATATAGCAATGGAACCGGTCAAGAGATAAGCGCTCCATTTAAGTCCGAGCATAAGGAAACCAACCATGAGCGATATATTCATGGCCTTGGATTCAGGTTTTGAAGGGAGATGTGAATTATTCACGTTTGATACGACCTATATACAACAGTCCACAAAAATACATTATACCAAAGACCTTCGGAAGGAAAATATCTGTGGAAAGAATGCCATTCCGAAGGGGTGAAAAAACGCTATGTTTGCACACATTCAATCATGATACATTATGCCTGACTTTGTCCACCTCCATAATCACACGCACTATTCACTTCTTGATGCTGCATGTAAGCCCGAACAATTGATCGAGGCAGCGAAAGCCGATGGTCAAACCTCGCTTGCGCTCACTGATCATGGTGTTATGTTTGGTTGCTTCGAATTTTATAAAAAAGCTAAAAAAGCAGGAATCAAACCATTATTGGGATGTGAGGTCTATGTTGCCACCGGAAGTCGATTCGATATGACGGCCAGAAAAGGAGGCAATAAACGCCGAAATTATTATCATTTGGTATTGCTTGCCAAAAATGACATCGGATATAAGAATCTCATGAAATTGACCACTCTTGGTCATACTGAAGGATTCTATTATAAACCCCGCATTGATCAAGAATTATTGTTGCAATATAGAGAAGGGCTTGTTGCACTCTCTGCTTGCCTTGCCGGTGTAGTGAATGCACCGCTCTTGGAAGGTGATTATGAAGGTGCGAAAAAAGCAGCCATTTGGTATAAAGAAGCATTTGGGGAAGATTTCTATATAGAATTGCAAGATCATGGTTTGGAGGGCGATAAAATTGTCATGGAACAAGCGCCAAGACTTGCCAGAGAACTCGGAATCAAGATCATTTGCTCCAATGATTGTCATTATATCCGTAAGGAAGATGCAGTTGCTCATAATGTTTTACTCAATATCAAAGAAGTAAGCTCAGCAAATTCGGGTCAGATGGACATCTATAATTTGCGCTATGGTGTTCCTGAAATGTATTTCAAAACAAAGGAAGACATGGCAAAGATTTTTGCCGATTATCCTGAGGCGATTGAGAATACAAATGAAATTGCCGATAAATGCAATGTTGATTTGAAATCTGATATCAAGATGCCGATATTCCCCATTCCTCCAACTTCCAAAGCGGCAACATTGGAAGAGTATTTGGAAGAACTCACAATGGAGGGTTTGGAACATCGATATCCCGTGATGGATGCCAGGATTCTTGAACGTGTGAAATTCGAATTGGATGTCATAAAATCCATGGGATATGCCGGGTATTTCTTGATCGTTCAGGATTTCATCAAAGCAGCTCGAGAAAAAAATGTACGTGTTGGACCGGGGCGTGGTTCTGCTGCAGGGAGTATTGTTGCCTATGCATTAGGCATCATCAATGTCGATCCACTGAAATATGATTTGCTCTTTGAACGATTTCTTAATCCCGATCGCGTTTCCATGCCCGATATCGACATCGATTTTGCTGATGACAAACGCGATGTGGTGATTGAATATGTTCGTGAAAAATATGGGAATGATTCCGTTGCTCAAATCATCACATTCGGAACGCTGTCTTCGCGTGCCGTTTTGACAGATGTTGGAAGAGTATTGGGAATTCCTTTGGCAACGGTACGATCGATAACCGAAAAAATTCCATCCGTGATGGGAAAAGTCACACCATTGACCGAAGCGATGGAATTACCCGAACTCAGATGGGTGAAAGAGTCCAATGATCCAAAGCTCAAAGAACTTATTGATTATGCTACTACGCTTGAAGGTCTTGCAAGAAATTCCTCGACACATGCTGCCGGTGTTGTGATTGCACCAGGTAATATCAATGATTATGTTCCTCTTCTTAAGACTTCCGATTCAGGTATGGCCACCCAATATACCATGAAGGATCTTGAAGATGCCGGTTTGCTCAAGATGGATTTCCTTGGACTCAAGACTCTTTCCATCATTGAGAACACTCTTGCGCAAATCAAGAAAAATCATGGTGTGGACATTGACCCTGAAGCATTGGACCTTCATGATCAGCACACATTTGAACTTATCGGTAAAGGAAAAACCCTCGCGATTTTTCAATTTGAATCCGAACAAATGCAAGAGTCTTTGAAGAAACTCAAGCCGAGTGATTTGGAAGATTTGATTGCAATGAATGCATTGTATCGTCCGGGACCGATGGATAATATCCCGGAATTCATTGATCGTAAACACGGAAAAAAGCAGATTGATTATTTGCATCCGATTATGGAAGCTGCATTACATAAGACCTATGGCGTTATCGTGTATCAAGAACAAGTGATGCAATTGGTGGGAGACATAGCAGGATTCACGCTTGCTCAAGCAGACATCATGCGACGCGCGATGGGTAAGAAAGATGAAAAACTCATGCTTGAACAAAAAGCATTGTTCGTTGATGGAGCTTTGAAGAATCCTTCATTCATTCAAGGTTGCATCAGCAAATTGGCAGATGCAAAAATGCTTGCCGAAGAAATATTTGATTTGATATTGAAATTTGCTTCTTATGGTTTCAATAAATCACATTCATGTGCTTATGCTTATCTCGCTTATCAAACAGCATGGTTGAAAGCACATTATACGGCAGAGTTTTTGGCTTCCAATATGACAGCCGAACTCAATAATCTCGACAAAATCGTTCAATTGATCGATGAGGCTCGTTCATTCGGCATAACTGTCATGCCTCCTGATGTGAATCGTTCATATGCGATTTTCACTGCTTCGGATAGCAATACAATAGAATTTGGTTTGGCGGGTATCAAAAATGTTGGTATTCCGGCTGTGGATGCAATGGTTGAAGCTAGAAAACAAGGATCATTTTCAACGTTTTTTGATTTTGTCAAACGCGTTAATCTGAAATTGATAAATCGCAGAACACTGGAGCCGCTTGTATGTTCCGGTGCATTTGATTCATTACAACATGGCCATCGAGCACAACTGTTTGCTTCCATAGACTCTGCCATTGATTTTGCCAAAAGAGTTCAAGAAGAACAACAAACAGATACTGTTAATCTTTTCGGTGACTCTTCCGAAGGAGAGATCGCAGAGCCCAAATTGCCTGAACTCAAACCTTGGAATGAGGGATATAGACTGCAAAAAGAACGAGAAGTACTGAATTTTTATCTTAGTGGTCACCCTTTGAATAAATACAAAGCTCATGCTTTGTCATTCACCACATTGCATTTGCATAAAACCGATAGTCCATTGATTGGTAAACATGTCCGTTGTGCAGGAATTATCACTTCGGTGCAAACCAGACTTGACAAGCGTGAACAAACGATAGCAACTGTCACGATCGAAGATTTCAATGGTAAAGCAAGCGTCCTCTTTTGGAGTGATGCCTATAAGCGATATCAGCATTTCCTTCAAACAGAACAAATAATTCTCGTCAGAGGAAAAAGCGAATTGAATGGGGAGCAATTAAAGATTATTGCCGATGATGCAATTCCCATTGAAGAAGCACCAACAAAGTTTGGCAAAGGATATGTAATTACGATTGAAGATAATGCATCCACTGTGCAACAATTGAAAGAGCTTAATGCACTAATGACCAATGGCGGAATGAGTTCAATCATGTTCAGACTTCTAGATTCATCCGGTGAACTACGCTCGAATTATGTGGCAAACAATCAACCTATTCGCTGTGATCACGAGACGAGTGAGAAAATCATGAGTATTTTTGGTCGAGGCAATCTTCGTTTTCTCATGGACTGATCATTGAAACAATTACTTCCAACAGATAAACCCATTGAAAGAGCCATCGTTGTATCCGTTGTCAAAAAAGGTGGTGACAGAATACAAGCCATGGAATATCTGGATGAATTGGCTTTTCTCGCGGAAACTGCGGGTGCCGATGTCATTGCCAAGGTCTATCAAGAACGTGTGAGACCTGATAGGGCAACCATGATTGGGAAGGGCAAAGTGGCTGAGATAAAAGAGATGATCGAACAAGATGATATTCAATCAGTGATCTTTGATGATGATCTTACTCCAATGCAAGTTCGAAATCTAGAGCAGGAATGGAAAATCAAGGTATTGGATCGAAGCGGCATCATTCTCGATATCTTTGCCTCCAGAGCGCGGTCAATGGAAGCCAAAACACAGGTAGAATTGGCTCAGTTGCAATATCTGATGCCACGTCTCACAAGAATGTGGACGCACCTTTCCAAGCAATTTGGGGGTATTGGAACAAAGGGTCCGGGGGAAACGCAAATTGAAACTGATCGTCGTTTGATCAGAGACAGAATCACGAAGCTCAAGGAAAAACTTCGTGATATTGATATGCAAAGAAAACAGCAGAGAAAAGGACGTGATCATATGCCAAGATTTGCATTGGTGGGATATACCAATGCAGGTAAATCAACACTCATGAATATGATGACGGGTGCAGATGCATATGTTGAAGATAAGTTGTTTGCAACGTTGGATACAACGGTCAGACAATGCGAATTGGCGAATGGTCAATTGATGTTGCTCTCCGATACAGTGGGTTTCATTCGAAAATTACCTACGCATTTGGTTGCATCCTTCAGAAGCACACTTGCCGAAGCCGCCGAAGCAGATGCGCTCATTCATCTTGTTGATTGCACACATCCTTCATTCAAAGAACATATTCAGGTGGTCCGTGATACTTTGTCATCTCTTGATATTCAAGAGAAAACAACATTGCTCGTTTTCAATAAAATCGATCAATTGCAGGATGTGGGCTTCGTAAGAGATTTGCAAGTTGAATTTCCGGGATGTATTTGCATATCGGCAGTGAAAGGTCTCAATATTGTTACGCTTTTGGATCGATTGCAGGAACTTGCTCTTGCATCCAGTACGATGCTACATTTCTTGTTGTCTTATGATGCAATGAAGCTATTGCCAAAAATGTACGATGCTGGAGAAATAGCCGAAAGAGAAGATACCGATGAGGGGATTCATTTGTCCATATATGTTCCGGCTGAAAAAAAAGATGCATTATTGCGTATAGCCGGTGATTATGTCATTGAGGCCTAAGAGATTTCTTTCGAGCAAAATACACGACCGGAGATGTGCTGCTTTGATTGATTGCCGATATTGAAACCACATGCCATTCTTGTGAGGGCAATGCATGCATCCATTGTTCAACAGCATGTGCTTCTTCCAATCCATGATCATGCCCCCGATATGCTATAACACTGATGCATCCTTGTTCATGAAGCAAGGTTAAACAAGCATTCAATGCCGAGATAGTGCTAGATGACTTTGTGATGATGGTATGATCAATTGCACCCGGTAAATAGCCAAGATTGAATGATATTCCTGCGATGTTTCCTTCGTATTCCTTCAATGCATCATTCATTGCTGCATGATCTCCCAAGATATAGAGAGCATTGCTCCTCTGATGAAGTTCCATTACTTGTCGAGTTGCATTGATTGCTTCTGCTTGAATATCAATTGCTATCACTGTTCCCGCATCACCCACGCAGTCGCTGAGGAATAATGTGTCATAACCATTTCCAGCGGTGGCATCAATCACAATGTCACCATTATGAATGCATTCTTTCAAAAGCAAATGAGCCAGACGCACAGAAGTAATCATATTATCCTTTGATTATAAGGTCATCATAAAGCATCGCTATTGCCTGTGCTACAGATCTCTCACGATTGATGGCGCGATCGTTACCAAAATTGAAGCGTTTTGCAATGACTTGTTTTTCACTTGCGAGTGCAATCCAAACTGTTCCAACCGGTTTTTCTTCGCTTCCTCCTTCAGGACCTGCTATCCCTGTGATTGAAATGCAATAATCTGTTTGCAAGCGTTGGCGTCCGCCTTTGGCCATTTCTTCAGCAACTTCTTTACTGACGGCTCCAAATTGAGTCAACGATTGTTCCGATACATCAGCCAAAACCATTTTCAATTCATTGCTATATGTAAGAAAGCCGCCCATGAAATATGATGATGAACCGGATTGTTGAGTAAATGCTGAACCCAGCATGCCTCCCGTGCATGATTCAACAACGCTGATGGTTATTTGTTGCTGCTTCAAGAGTTCTGTTGTCACCGAAAGCAATGTGTCATTACCATATCCGAATACATATTCACCAACTTTATCAATGAGCAATGTTTGCAATTCATCAAGCCTGTGTTGTGCTGTATGTGGCTCTGCATTCAATACACCAATGCGCAATCTCACTCCATGATAAGAGGGAAGGAATGCAAGAGAATCATCATCTTTCAAAAAAGCCGTAGGATCACCTATGAGATCTGCCAAGGCGGATTCAGGTATACCTTTGGTAAGTATGGTACGGAAAAACGGCTTATTACCGGATTCCTTTTCAATCTCGGAACGGAGTAATGGAAGAACATGATCATTCATGATTCCTTTTAGTTCAGAAGGAACGCCGGGAAGCGAAACATAGATCACATCTTTCTGAAACAGCATACCCGGAGCCGATCCGCGTGGATTAGAAAGAATTCTGCATTGAGAGGGCAGCATCGCCTGATCTATATTGCGTTGATTCAAGGGTAATCCACGAAGTCTTGCTCTTGCTTTGAGATTATGCAATGTTTCTTCATCAAGAATCAATGTGTCATTGAAATAAGAAACCAGTGTTTCTTTTGTTTTATCATCATGGGTCGGACCAAGTCCTCCCGACATGATGATGCAGTCAACTTCTTTCGACAATACGTGTAATTCATTAAGTAAAGCTGTAGTGGAATCACCGATGGTGATATGTCTGTGTACATGTGCCCCAATATCCGTACAAGATTGCGCCAACCAAGCTGCATTCGTATTAATGATCTGCCCAATGCATAATTCATCTCCGATCGTGAGAATTGCAATGTTCATATGCTTTCTCCCTTGGAAGCAGTTGATTTCATACCAAGCAGATATAGTCCAGACAATATGGTGTTCATCTGTATTTTGCCTCTATAATTTCTAGACAATAGACCAAATGGAAGATAGAGAAAGGACATTAATGCATGATATGTTCCCATAAGAAACATAATGAATACAAGGGATGATGTTGGGGAATGTTTGGCAATAAATTTCTTCTTTGCATTCACCAACATTTCCAATGATCGCAATGATGGACTATTGCCACCATAGGTTGCTCCACGAACATGCATGATGATGGATGAAGGTACAAATAAGACTCCTTTGCCAGATTTCCACATGCGTTGACAAAAATCTGCTTCTTCCCCAAAAAAGAAAAATGAATCATCGAAACCTTCGATGGCTATGAATGATGCTCGATGAATCAATAAAGCAGCACCATCTGCATAAGGTATTAAACGTGATGATCTCGCGATGCCGATTTTCATGGCAATAAATTCGATCATATGTTCTATTGCTGAAGAAAATGTCAGATAATGGAGTGCTTCTGAATAGCCGGGGAAAAATCCCCAACTTCTTTGTCTGGAATTGTCAGGATATACCTGTTGAGGGCATGCAATTGCAATATCTTGAAACTGCTTAGTTGCCTGCCATAGATTCAGTAGGGAATTAGGTCGGAACTCGATGTCTGCATTTCCTACAAAAACCCATTCTGAAATTGTATGATTCATTCCTACATTCACAGCATGAGCATATCCCATATTGGTATCGAGAGCAATGATTTCAACTTCAGGAAAATTCTCTCGGACATTCTCAATGGTGAGATCACTTGAAGCATTGTCGACAACGATAACTTTACCTATCTCACAACCTTGCGGCGCATGTTTGAGTGAATTCAGACATTTGAGCAGAAGTGTTTGCGTATTGTATGATATGAGAACAATGTCAATGATCATTACTATTGTGATGTCAGTCCAAAAAGAAAGGCGATCAATGGATCGCCTGGAGTATTGTGCGTCGGAGTGAGAGGATTCGAACCTCCGACCCCCTCGTCCCGAACGAGGTGCTCTACCGGGCTGAGCCACACTCCGATCTGGTCGAAAATACGGATTTTACCTTTTTTGTCCATAGGCCTTTTGCATGCCCAAATAGAGTGCAAGCATAGATTTCTCGGCTTCGCTTCTATTCTGTGCAAAACCAATTGCTCGTTCATGAGTGCCTTGATGTGTATAGACATCATGTGATGGAGGATTCATCGAGGCATCATAAATGATTTGTGCGGCATCTTTTGCGCTAAGCATAGGAACGAGAGGTGCAAGATTGATTCCGAGCTCTTTAGCGATACCTCGAGATTCTTTTATACCTCCCATAAAGAGATTTCCGATTGGTCCGCCTTCTGTAACGGCACCCCATTCGGTAATGACGCCATCAGGACATACAGCTGTTGCATGAATATTGGATCCCGCAAGTTCCGCTCGCAATGATGCAGTAAAGCCCATTACGGCATGTTTTGCTGAGACATAGGCACTATTGAAAGGGAAGCCCATTGTTCCTGCCACGCTTGCAATATTGATGATATGACCTGTACCTTGAGTCTTCATGTGCTTCAATGCCGGACCGGTCATATACCACAATGAAAACACATTCACTCCGAAAATGCTCTGCAATTGTTCAGGTGTGGTGTCCTCAACCGAGGCGAGATTCCCACGACCTGCATTATTCACGAGAAAATCAATTCCACCAAAATGATTGATGGTTTGTTTCACGCATGCTTGTGCTTGATCGGGAATGCTCACATCCACTTGCATTGCAAGGCAATTGCCGCCTGCGGAAATGATTTCTTGTTGAACTGCTTGTAATTTGTCAAGTCTTCTTGCGCAGATTGCCACGGAATGTCCAGCTTGTGCTGCAATCTTGGCTAATTCCGCACCAATACCTGTTGATGCGCCGGTAATTAACATTATGCTCATGCATTACTCCTTTATGAAAGTGCTTTCAACCTTTCAATCTCATCTCTTAGTTCCGCTGCTCTCTCGAAATCAAGATCTCGTGCGGCTTTCTTCATTTCTTCATAGAGTTGTTCAATAAGATCCTTGCGTTGATCTTCTGTGAGATATTTCATCATTGGTTCAGCAGATCTTCTTACTCTTGCTTGTTCCAATTCGCCTCGTCTTTTCACTTTATTGGCTTGGATATCTGCAACGGAAGTTGATTGCAAAATTTCTTCCAGCGATTTATATACCGTTGTTGGATTGATTCCGTGTTCTGTATTATATGCGATTTGTTTTTCTCTTCTGCGATTTGTTTCATCGAGCACAGCTTGCATGGAACGCGTGATCGTATCTGCATAAAGAATCACCAATCCATCTGCATTTCGCGCGGTTCTTCCTGCTATCTGCAGCAGTGATCGCTCGCTACGTAAAAAGCCCTCTTTATCAGCATCAAGAATTGCAACGAGTGATACTTCTGGCATATCCAAACCCTCACGCAGAAGATTTACCCCAACTAGCACATCAAATTCACCCAATCGAAGATTGCGCAAGATTTCAACGCGTTCAAGTGCATCTATTTCAGAATGAATATATGCTACTTTGATACCAAGATTCGTGAGATAATCTGCGAGGTCTTCAGCCATGCGTTTTGTGAGTGTGGTAACAAGCACACGTTCTTTCTTCGGTATGCGAAGTCGGATCTCATAGAGAAGATCATCAATTTGAGTACGAACGGGTCTTATGTCCATAGCGGGATCAAGAAGCCCCGTGGGACGAATCACTTGTTCAACGATCACACCCTGGCATTTTTCCAATTCATAATCCGCAGGCGTTGCACTCACAAACACAGCTTGATTGACAAGTGATTCAATCTCTTCGAATCTCAACGGTCTGTTTTCCAATGCGGAGGGAAGTCTGAAGCCATGCTCAACCAATGTCATTTTACGTTTTCTGTCGCCATTGTACATTGCTCGTAATTGTGGCAATGTAACATGACTCTCATCAATGATTAGCAGATAATCTTCGGGGAAATAGTCGAACAAACATTGCGGTCTATCACCGGGTTTTCTACCGGTAAGATGCATTGAATAATTCTCGATCCCTGAACAATAGCCTACTTCTTTCATCATTTCTAAATCATAGAGCGTTCTCTGCTCCAGCCTTTGTGCCTCGAGCAATTTATCATCTCTTCTCAATTCGATCAATCGATCACTGAGTTCATTTTTAATATCAGCCATCGCTCTTATCAATTCATTTTGTGGTGTCACGAATTGTCGAGCAGGGTAGAGTACCACCGAATCGATTCTCCCCAATACCTGACCCTCGACTCTTGAGATGATGCTGAGTTTCTCAATGGTATCACCAAACATTTCGATTCTGATACCTTGCTCATCTTCTTGAGCCGGCATCACATCAATCACATCACCTCGAACACGAAAAGTGCCACGAGTCCACTCAAAATCATTTCGCTGATAAAACAAATCCGTTAAGCGATATATCAATGCCTTACGATCAATCTCTTGTCCTTCAAATAAATGAAAAATCATCGCGGCAAAAGACTCTTTGTCACCAATGCCGTAGATACAACTGACTGAAGCAATGATGATGACATCCCGTTTGCCTTCTACAAGGGCGCTTGTGGCACGAAGTCTCAAACGATCAATTTCATCATTGATCGCAAAGTCCTTTTCGATATATGTATCTGTTGTGGGGATATATGCTTCAGGTTGATAGTAATCATAATAACTGATGAAAAACTCAACACTATTGTTTGGAAAGAATTGCTTGAATTCTCCATATAACTGAGCCGCCAGTGTTTTGTTTGGCGATATCACCAAAGCAGGACTTTTACATTCCGCAATCATATTCGAAATGGTGAAAGTCTTCCCCGAACCCGTCACCCCGAGCAATGTTTGAAATTGATCCCCGCGTAGAATTCCTTCCGACAATTGCCGTATTGCTTCCGGCTGATCTCCTGCCGGTTTATAACTTGAAGTAAGCTCGAACTCTTTCTGTTTCATGGATGTTGTATTCGATATTATTCGGCAAAATTCAGTGTTTTTACCCTTTTTCAGTCATCAAAAAGGAAAAAATATGTTGACAACCCCCTATCTGAAACTGTATATTTACAGTCTGAATAAGCGTCTCATTCAGAGGACTGCCTCTCAAGCAAACGTAACAACATGAATTGTTAACACCTTGCAGAGTTATCCACATATTGTCCACTTGTCTCATTTTTTTATGTGTCTTGTATGAAGTTATCAGAATTCAGGTATATCTCGCCAAAATCGAGCATTGCAAAATTTCCGGCTGATCCTCGTGATTCAGCAAAAATGATGGTTTTGAATAAGGCCAACGGTGAACTTGAGGACAAAGTGTTCAAAGATATCATGGATTATTTTCAAAAGGGTGATTGCATTGTATTGAATGATACAAGGGTATTTCCTGCAAGGGTGTTTGGCAAGAAAGAAAAAACCAATGCAAAAATCGAGGTGATGTTGCTTCGTGAACTGAAAGCTCAAGAGCGCATTTGGGATGTTCTTGTTGAACCGGCAAGAAAAGTGAGGATTGGAAACAAAATTTATTTCGACAATAATAAATTCTACTGTGAAGTTGTGGATAATACCACAAATCGTGGAAGAACTGTTCGTTTTAGTTATGACGGTGATTTGTTCAAAGTGATAGAGCGTATCGGCGAGATGCCATTGCCCGGATACATAAAGCGCGATCCTACTGAACATGATAAAGAAACATATCAATGCGTATTCGCAAATCCTGAGAAGACTGCATCGATTGCACCGCCTACTGCCGGTTTGCATTTTACACAGAAGATGCTGAAAGAATTGGATAAAAAAGGTGTGCGCATAGCATATGTCAGTTTGAATATCGGACAGGGAATTTTCGAAAACATCGAAGTGGAAGATCTTACCAAGCATCGTATGTATTCTGAATATTTCGAAATCACGAAGGACAATGCTGATACAATCAACAAATCATTGAAATCCAAAAAGAATGTTTATGCTGTTGGTTGTAGTGTTGCTCGTGCACTGGAAGCAAGTGTATTGACTACAGGATCCGTAAAGCCAAATCGTGGTTGGACGGATAAATTCATTTATCCTCCTTATGAATTCAAAATTGTAAATCGTTTCATAACGAATTTCCATCCACCTGCAACCCCTTCCATTCTGTTATCGGCAGCATTTGCCGGAAAAGATCTTTTATTCAAGGCATATAAGCGAGCGATAAAAGGTGATTACAGACTTTTCGCTTATGGCGATGCAATGTTGATCATCAATGAGTGATAAAATGAAGATCGTTCCGGAATTGTATGATTTTTCCCAGGCATTTTTTACTTCTTATGAGAAAGAAGGGAAATTGGTCTCTTTTTTCGGAGATGGACATCCATATTATGCAGGCAGTGTCGTAAAGGCAATGGCTAGTGCAAAATACGGCTATCAAAAAATTGCCGATTTATTTGCCGAAGACATTGCCCGTGCCGAAACGGAAGAGTATTCACCTGATCGCACTGAGCTTGAATCGTTCTTTGAACGGTTGGATCATGAATTCAAACCCACGGTTGTGCATGTTGAAAAACTAACACCGACTATCACCGAAATTATCGTTCATGCTCCTGCAGCCGCACGAAGTTTCAGACCAGGTGAATTTTACAGAATGCAAAATTACGATACGGATCCAATCATCATAGATGGGAAGCCGATGTCCATGGAAGCCCTCGCCATGACCGGCGCTTGGACAGATGTAGATAAAGGTTTGCTGTCCATGATCGTACTGGAAATCGGAGCCTCGTCACGACTTGTACAGTATGTGAAGCCGGGTCAGAAACTTGTGGTCATGGGTCCCACCGGAGCGCCCACTGAGATTCCTTTTGGTGAGACTGTCTTGCTCGCCGGCGGAGGCCTAGGCAATGCTGTGTTATTTTCAATTTCAAAAGCATTGAAAAAACAAGGGTGTAATGTGATGTATTTCGCCGGTTATAAAAAAGGCGAAGATGTGTTCAAGATGGATGAAATCGAATCGTCAACCGATAAAATAGTATGGTGTACTGATTCAGGCGCAGAGATTCAACCAAGAAGAGAACAGGATGTGCATTTTCGTGGAAACATCATTCAGGCAATGCTTGCTTATGCAGAAGGCAAAGCCGGTGATCAAGTGATCCCAATGAAATCTGTTTCTAGAATCATTGCCATCGGTAGTGATGGCATGATGAATGCAGTAAGAGAAGCAAGGAGATCGGTATTGCACCCATTCCTTGGGGAGCACATTGCAATTGGTTCAATCAATTCACCAATGCAGTGTATGATGAAAG
>Ga0194133_10000951_pt1 | contig 55083 bp, 49 predicted proteins | sample TA2KigOf40mmetaG_FD_155448 | JGI IMG/M metagenome (GOLD analysis project Ga0194133, IMG submission 155448) | Freshwater microbial communities from Lake Tanganyika, Tanzania - TA2015055 Kigoma Offshore 40m | ecosystem: Environmental > Aquatic > Freshwater > Lake | place: Tanzania: Lake...
GCTGATGGCGGAGACGGTCCTCCCGCTGGCGGAGGACATCCTCGATCGGTACTCGCTGGCCGGCCGCAAGGTGGTGCTGGATGTGGGTGGTGGTGAAGGGGCGTTTCTCGCAGAAGTCGCTTGGAGGTATCACGACCTCCAACTGAAGCTCTTCGACCTCCCGGCGGTGATCGAGGGAGCGAAGACACGTCTGGCCCGGCTGGGTCTTGTGGGGCGGGTGGAATTGTCCGGGGGGAACTTTCATCAGGACCCCCTCCCAGTCGGTGCCGACGTGATCACCTTGGTGCGCATCCTGCTCGATCACGACGATGCGTCGGTCCTCAGGTTGCTGCACAAGGTGAAGCAGGTCCTCCAGCCCGGAGGGGTCCTCCTGATCGTGGAGCCGTTCAGCGGCGTCCGCGGCGCCGAGACGGTGGGGGATGTCTACTTCGGGCTCTATCTCCGGGCGATGGGGCGGGGGCGCGCACGGCGCGCCGACGAGCTCCAGGCCCTCCTTCGACAAGCCGGGTTCGGCCGGAGCCATGTCCACAAGACCCGGTATCCGGTCTACGCTGGTCTGATCTCCGCCACGCACTGAGGTCGGGTCGGTCGTCTGGCCCCCTCCTCTCGGGGCGGTCTTGACGACCCCGGACTCGTGCTCCAAGTTTGCACCGTCCAGTCCTACTGACGTTCCTGACCGTCAAGTAAACGTTACGAAACGAAGTGTGATGACGTCCTCCCGATGGTGACCACCCGCGCGGTCGTATTCGACCAGCCTCGCCAGCTCTCGCTGCGCGAGTTGTCTCTCGCATCGCCCGATGCGGGGGATGTTGTCGTGGACATCGATTGGTCCTCCATCAGCGCCGGCACCGAACGCCTCCTCTGGGAAGGCCGGATGCCCGCCTTCCCGGGACTCGGTTATCCGCTCGTGCCTGGCTATGAATCGGTCGGTACGGTGACGCACGCCGGCGACGCGGCGGGGCTCGCGGTCGGCACGACGGTCTTCGTCCCCGGCGCGAACTGCTACGGCGAGATCCGCGGACTCTTCGGTGGGGCGGCGCGTCGCCTCGTCGCGCCCGCCCACCGGCTCATCCCGATCGATGCCTCTCTCGGTGAACGGGCCACCCTGCTCGCCCTCGGCGCCACGGCGCTCCACGCGATCCGCGGCGGCACGGCGCTCCCCGAGTTGATCATCGGGCACGGCGTCTTCGGACGTCTCGCGGCGCGACTCACCCGCGCGCTCGGCGGCACGCCGACCGTCTGGGAGCAGTCGACGGCCCGGATGGGAGGCGCCACCGACTACGCCGTCTGCACCAGCGCGGACGACTCGCGTCGCGATTATCGCTGCGTCTTCGACGCGAGCGGTGACGCCGCGCTCCTCGACACGCTCGTGATGCGCCTCGCGAAGGGGGGCGAGATCGTCCTCGCCGGCTTCTATGCGACGCCGATCACCTTCGCCTTTCCGCCCGCCTTCATGAAGGAGGCGCGCCTGCGGGTCGCCGCCGAATGGAGCCCCGCCGATCTCGCCGATGTGGTCGAGATGGCGCAGCGCGGGACGCTCTCGCTCGACGGCCTCATCACTGATTGCTCCCCCGCGGACCGTGCGACCGACGCCTATCGGGCGGCGTTCGACGATCCGAGCTGTCTCAAGATGGTCCTCGATTGGAGGCACGCCTCGTGATCCATTCCGGCAACGCGTCGGGTGACGCCCTCGTTCAGCTACATCGCGGGGTCCGCGACGAAGCGGCCGCAGAGCCCGCGGCCGCGGCCACCGGCCCGGTGACCAAGGAGACGCAGATCATCGCGATCTACGGCAAGGGCGGCATCGGCAAGAGCTTCACGCTGGCCAACCTCTCGTACATGATGGCGCAGCAGGGCAAGAAGGTCCTCCTGATCGGTTGCGACCCCAAGAGCGACACGACCTCGCTCCTCTTCGGCGGCCGCGCCTGCCCGACGATCATCGAGACCTCGTCCAAGAAGAAGCTCGCCGGCGAGGAGGTCGCGATCGGCGATGTCTGCTTCAAGCGTGACGGCGTCTACGCGATGGAGCTCGGCGGCCCCGAAGTGGGACGCGGGTGCGGCGGCCGCGGGATCATCCACGGCTTCGAACTCCTCGAAAAGCTCGGCTTCCACAAGTGGGGCTTTGACTACGTCCTCCTCGACTTCCTCGGCGACGTGGTCTGCGGCGGCTTCGGCCTCCCGATCGCCCGCGACATGTGCCAGAAGGTCATCGTCGTCGGCTCGAACGATCTGCAGTCGCTCTACGTGGCGAACAACGTCTGCTCGGCCGTCGAGTATTTCCGCAAGCTCGGCGGGAACGTCGGCGTGGCGGGGATGGTGATCAACAAGGACGACGGGACCGGTGAGGCCCACGCGTTCGCGGCCCAAGCCGGCATCCCGATCCTCTCCGCGATCCCGGCGCACGAGGACATCCGCCGCAAGAGCGCCAACTACGAGATCGTCGGGATCCCCGGTACGCAGTGGGGCCCGATGTTCGAGACGCTAGCGATGAACGTCGCCGACGCGCCGCCGGTGCGCCCGAAGCCGCTGACGCAGGACCAACTCCTCGGCCTCTTCGCCGGGGATGTGGTTGGGCGCAACGTCGTCCTCGAGCCCGCGACCGTGTTCGACATGGTCGGCCGGAACGACGTGGCGAAGCCGTCCCTCGAAGTCGTCTACGACACGGTCTGAGTCCCATGGCCACCTCCCTTCCCGTGGTCGAGCAGGCCGTCGCCGGTGGCGATGGTCTCGGCTGTCATGCCGGGAAGGCGCAGCTCGAGGCCGCCGCGCGGAGCGCCGGGAAGGGCGAGGCGCTTGACCGGTACGCCCAGGACTATCCGAAGGGTCCGCACGATCAGCCCCAGTCGATGTGTCCGGCCTTCGGGTCGCTCCGCGTCGGGCTGCGGATGCGCCGGACCGCGACGATCCTCTCCGGCTCGGCGTGCTGTGTCTACGGCCTCACCTTCACCTCGCACTTCTACGGCGCGCGCCGCACGGTGGGCTACGTGCCGTTCAACTCGGAGACCCTCGTCACGGGGCAGCTCTTCGAGGACATCCGCGACGCGGTGCACGCGGTGGCGGACCCGGCGCTGTACGACGCCGTGGTGATCACGAATCTCTGCGTGCCGACCGCCTCGGGCGTGCCGTTGCAGCTCCTGCCGAAGGAGATCAACGGCGTCCGCATCATCGGCATTGACGTGCCGGGTTTCGGGGTGCCGACGCACGCGGAGGCCAAAGACGTACTCGCCGGCGCGATGCTCAAGTATGCGCGCACCGAGGCCGAGCTCGGCCCGGTCGCCGCGCCCCGTGGCGGGAAGAGCGAGAAGCCGACCATCACGCTGCTCGGCGAGATGTTCCCTGCCGACCCGGTGGGGATTGCGATGCTCCTTGAGCCGCTCGGGCTCGCGGCCGGCCCCGTGGTGCCGACGCGTGAGTGGCGCGAACTGTACAGCGCGCTCGACTGCGCCGCCGTCGCCGCAATCCATCCGTTCTACGCGGCGAGCGTGCGCGAGTTCGAGGCGGCGGGGCGTCCGATCGTCGGCAGCGCCCCGGTCGGGCTCGACGGCACCGCGGCGTGGCTCGAGTCGATTGGCCGCGTGGCGAACGTCGCGGCCGATAAGATCGATGCCGCGAAGGCGCGCATCCTGCCGGCCATCAAGGGCGCGCTCGCCAAGATGCCGATCACGGGACGGATCACGATGAGCGGCTACGAGGGTTCCGAGCTGCTCGTGGCGCGCCTCCTCGTGGAGAGCGGCGCCGACGTCCGCTACGTGGGCACGGCGTGCCCGAAGACGCGCTGGAGCGACCCGGACCGCGAGTGGCTCGAGGCGCGTGGGGTGCACGTGCAATTCCGCGCCTCATTGGAGCAGGATCTCGCGGCGATGGAGGAGTTCATGCCCGACCTCGCGATCGGCACCACGCCGGTGGTGCAGGCGGCGAAGGAACGGATGATCCCCGCGCTCTATTTCACGAACCTGATCTCGGCGCGCCCCCTGATGGGGCCGGCCGGAGCGGGCTCGCTCGCTCAGGTGATCAACGCGGCGATGGGAAACACGCATCGGTTCGAGACGATGCGCGCCTTCTTCGATGGCGTCGGCACCGGGCACGCCGCAGGCGTCTGGGAGACGATCCCGCAGGACCGTCCCGAGTTCCGGGAGCACTACAAGCGTCACCTGGCGAAGCTCGCGCGTCAGCGGAAGGCCGAGGAGATGGTCTGATGCTCGTCCTCGACCACGACCGCGCGGGCGGCTACTGGGGTTCGGTGTACGTCTTCACCGCCATCAAGGGGCTGCAGGTGGTGATCGACGGCCCGGTGGGGTGCGAGAACCTCCCGGTGACCTCGGTGCTGCACTACACCGACGGCCTGCCGCCGCACGAGCTGCCGATCGTGGTAACGGGGCTCGCCGAGGAGCAGCTCGGGCGCGAGGGGACGGAAGCGAACATGAAGCGCGCGCACGCGACGCTCGATCCCGAGCTCCCGAGTGTGGTGGTGACCGGTTCGATCGCCGAGATGATCGGTGGCGGCGTCACGCCTGAAGGGACGGGGATCCAGCGGTTCCTGCCGCGGACGATCGACGAGGACCAGTGGCAGAGCGCCAACCGCGCGCTGTTCTGGCTCTGGACGGAATACGGTCTCAAGAAGGGCGTGCGTCCCAAGGCGACCGAGCGGGCGCCGGGGGCCAAGCCGCGTGTGAACATCATCGGCCCGATCTACGGGACGTTCAACACCGCGAGCGACCTCCACGAGATCCGGCGGCTGGTCGAGGGGATCGGTGCCGAGGTGAACCTCGCGTTCCCGCTGGGGAGTCACCTGCAGGACGTGCCGCGGCTCGTGGATGCGGATGTGAATATCTGCATGTACCGCGAGTTCGGGCGGATGCTCTGCGAGGCGCTGGAGATGCCGTACCTGCAGGCGCCGATCGGGTTGCATTCGACGACCAAGTTCCTTCAGACGCTTGGCGAGCTCCTCGGGCTCGATCCGGAGCCGTTCATCGAGCGGGAGAAGCACACGACCCTGAAGCCCGTCTGGGACCTCTGGCGCTCGGTGACGCAGGACTTCTTCGGGACGGCGAGCTTCGCGATCGTCGCGTCGGAAACGTATGCGCGCGGCGTCCGGCACTTCCTCGAGGACGAGCTCGGCCTCCCGTGCACCTTTGCCGTGTCCCGGAAGGCAGGCGAGAAGACCAAGAATGACGAGGTGCGGCGGTTGGTGAAGGAGAAGCCGCCGCTGATCCTCTTCGGCAGCTACAACGAGCGGATGTATCTCGCGGAGGCGGGGGGGCGGGGGATGTACATCCCGGCGTCCTTCCCCGGCGCGATCATCCGTCGGCACACTGGTACGCCGTTCATGGGCTATGCCGGCGCGACCTACCTCGTGCAGGAGGTCTGCAACGCGCTCTTCGATGCGCTCTTCCACATCCTCCCGCTCGGCACCGACCTCGACAAGGTCGAAGCGACGCCGTCGCGTCTGGCGCGGGAGATGGCGTGGGCCGATGAGGCGAAGGCGTTGTTCGACGAGTTGGTGGAGGCCCAGCCGATCCTGATCCGCATCTCGGCCGCGAAGCGGCTCCGGGATGCAGCGGAGCAGGATGCACGCGGCCTTGGAGATACGGTGGTGACACGCGATCACGTGCTCGCCTCGCGTCGGTCCCTGCAGGGGGTCGGCGCGTGAGGGTACGGATGATCGATGCGGCTTTGGCGACTGCGGTCGCGACGATTGGACGGGGCTCGAATGAGTCCACCTCCCCCCCCCGGTACCGCGCGGGAATACGCGGGAACCCCTTATACCCACTTGGAGGTGGCGTATGAGCAACAATGGGATGACGGAAGACGATGCCCGGCGGTTCCACGGCCAGTTCATGGCTGGCACGCTGGGGTGGTTCGCCGTCGCAGTGGTGGCGCATTTCCTCGCGTGGTCCTGGCGTCCCTGGTTCTGATCCAGGTCACCCACACCCACTGAGGAGGTAACACCATGCACAGAATCTGGATCGGACTTCACCCACGTGAGGTCATGGGCGGCGTCGGCACCTTCGTCGTCGGTGCCGTGCTCGTCATGCACATCTTCGCTTTCGGTCAGCTCGGTTGGCCGAAGTCGCTCAAGGCGAAGTACAACGCGAGCGCGGTTGCGTCGGCGGTTCGCTGACTAACCCGTCGCTCGATCGAGTCACCTGGGTCGGGGCGTTCCCCCGGACGTCCACCCAGCGTGCTCGATCGGGACCCCTTCTTTCCACAGGAGTTCAGGTATGCACCGCATCTGGTTGATGTTCGACCCCCGGCGCGTGATGGTGGCCCTGACGGGCTTCATCGGCGTGCTGGCGCTGTTGATCCACTTCATCCTGCTCAGCTCGAGCCGGTACACGTGGATCGAGAACGGGACGCTGACGGCCGATCAGGCGCCGGTGGCGGCCTCGGCCCCGGTCACCGCCGCCGAGATGGCGCCGCTGCCCGCGGGCCGGTAAGCAGGTCCCGGGACCGGTGGCGCGGGGTCGAGGCGATACGTCGCCTCGATCCCCCCATCGGCGCCCACCGCCGGTCGCGTCTGCCGGCGTGAAACGCACAGGCGCCCTCATTGGAGACTTTCGCGATGGCGATGCTCAGTTTCGAAAAGAAGTACCGGGTGCGCGGAGGGACGTTGCTCGGCGGGGACCTGTTCGACTTCTGGTTCGGGCCGTTCTACGTCGGGTTCTTCGGTGTCACCACGATCTTCTTCACGGCGCTCGGGACGCTGCTCATCATCTACGGGGCGGCGATCGGACCGACGTGGAACCTCTGGCAGATCAACATCGCGCCGCCCGACCTGAAGTACGGGCTCGGGCTCGCGCCGCTGGCGGACGGTGGGCTCTGGCAGATGATCACCTTCTGCGCGGTCGGGGCGTTCCTGTCTTGGGCGATGCGGCAGGCGGAGATCAGCCGGAAGCTCGGTATGGGGATGCACATCCCATGGGCGTATGGGATGGCGGTGTTCGCGTACGTCACCCTCGTGGTGATCCGCCCCGTCCTCCTTGGCGCGTGGGGGCACGGCTTCCCGTATGGGATCTTCTCGCATCTGGATTGGGTGTCGAACGTCGGGTATCAGTACCTGCACTTCCACTACAATCCGGCGCACATGATCGCGATCACGTTCTTCTTCACCACGACGCTCGCGCTCGCGATGCACGGGTCGCTCATCCTCTCGGTGACCAATCCGAAGAAGGGTGAGCCGGTGAAGACGAGCGAACACGAGAACGTGTTCTTCCGCGATTTCCTCGGTTATTCCATCGGCGCGATCGGCATCCATCGCCTCGGTCTCTTCCTCGCCCTGAACGCGGGCCTCTGGAGCGCGATCTGCATCGTGATTTCCGGGCCGTTCTGGACGAAGGGCTGGCCGGAATGGTGGGGCTGGTGGCTCAACCTGCCCATCTGGCGCTAACGGGAGACGCGCATGCTCGAATACCAGAACCTATTCACGCGCGTCCAGGTCCGGACCGCCCCCGACCCCGGGCTGCCGATCGATGAGACGTTCGGCCAACGCTACGGCACCGGCGTCTTCAACTATTGGGCCGGCAAGCTCGGCGATGCCCAGATCGGGCCGATCTACCTCGGCTTCTGGGGGATCGTCTCGCTCCTGTTCGGCTTCCTCGCGTTCGAGATCATCGGGCTAAACATGATGAAGTCGGTCGGGTGGAGCCCGGTCGAGTTCATCCGGCAGCTGCCGTGGCTCGCGCTCGAGCCGCCGTCGCCGGAGTACGGCCTGAAGATCCTCCCGCCGTTGGCGAAGGGCGGGTGGTACCTGATCGCCGGCTTCTTCCTGACCTTCAGCATCCTCTGCTGGTGGATCCGGACGTACACCCGCGCGCGCGCCCTCGGGATGGGGACGCATCTCGCGTGGGCCTTCGGCGCCGCGATCTTCCTGTACCTCTCGTTCTTCTTCCAGCCGCTACTCATCGGGAGCTGGAGCGAGATGGTGCCGTTCGGGCTGCTCGCGCACCTCGACTGGACGTCAGCGTTCTCGATCCGCTACGGCAACCTCTATTACAACCCGTTCCACGCGCTCTCGATCGTCTTCCTGTACGGCTCCGTGCTCCTGTTCGCGATGCACGCCGCGACGATCCTCGCGGTAAGCCGGCTCGGCGGCGAGCGGGAGATCGAGCAGATCACCGACCGCGGCACCGCCGCGGAGCGGTCGGCGCTCTTCTGGCGCTGGACGATGGGGTGGAACGCGACGATGGAGTCGATCCATCGTTGGGCGTGGTGGTTTGCCTCGCTTGTCGGCTTCACCGGTGGCATCGGCATCCTGCTGACCGGCACGGTCGTCGACAACTGGTACCTCTGGGCCGTGAAGCACGGCGTGGCGCCGCAGTATCCGGCGCAGAACATCCTGACCACGGAGCAGCTCGAAGCGCTGCGCGGCCAGTATGCGGGCCGCCTGCAGAACGGCTATCCGACCTACACCATGCCGGCCCCCGCGGCGATGGACAGCACGATGGCGGACAGCACGGCCATCGTCGACTCAACCGCGGCCGCGGCGCCGACTGGAGCGAACTAACATGCGCACCCTCACCCGAGTGGCGCTCGCGGGGCTCGTCCTGACCGCGACCGGCTGCCAGTTCTTCGCGTCCAAGGACCGCGACGTCGTGCAGAAGGGGTATCGTGGCACGGCGATGGAGGTGAACTACGTCGCGCGGAACCAGGAGCAGGCGATGGCCGAGCTGGCCAAGAAGATGCCCGCCATCCTGCCGCCGGCCGGGGAGTCCCCGCCGGGGCCGCTCCCGTGGCAGAACGTCCAGGTCCTCAATGACATTCCAGTGGCGGAGTTCAACCGCACGATGGTCGCGATGGCGACTTGGGTGGCGGGTGGTGCGGGCAACTGCGGCTACTGCCACAACCTCGCCGCCTTCGCGTCCGACACCTATCCGGACGGCAAGGCGATCTACACGAAGGCCGTGGCGCGCCGGATGATCCAGATGACACGGAACATCAACTCCGAGTGGACGGAGCACGTCGGTAACACCGGCGTGACCTGCTACACCTGTCATATGGGGAAGCCGCTGCCCAACGGGCTCTGGTTCTACACGAACGAGAACCAGCTCCTCCGGCATTACCTCGACGGCGGTGGCGCGCGCGTGGTCTCGCACACGGTGGCCCCATCGCCGGAGAACCGCTCCAGCGTGAAGCAGACGGAGTGGACCTATGCACTGATGATCACGCAGTCGCAGGCACTTGGCGTGAATTGCACCTTCTGCCACAACTCGCGGCAGTTCGCGAGCTGGGAGCAGGCGCCGCCGCAGCGCGTCACGGCGTACGCCGGGATCCAGATGCTGCGCGACGTCAATACGAACTACCTCGCGCCGCTAGCGGGGACGTATCATCCGTCGCGCCTCGGACCGATGGGTGACGCACCGAAGGCGCAGTGCGTGACGTGTCACAACGGGGTCTATAAGCCGCTGTACGGATTCCAGATGGCCAAGCACTACCCGGCCGTCTGGGGCACGCACACGGACTGGACGACACCGCTGCCGCCGCCGTTCACCACGCCGCCGGCTCCGCCGGTGATCGATACGACGATCGTCGCGGACAGCCTCGCGGCCGCCACGGCGCCTGCGGTCGCGCCGGTGGTGCCTCCGACGGGGCGATGACCTAGGCCTCGTTCGGGGTCGTCGGTCGATCGCAGCAAGGGGAAGACAGACAGCGGGGGGCTCACCACGGTGAGCCCCCCGCGCTGTCATCGCGCCTCGGTGGCGGTCACCGCACCACCTCGTACCCCTCGGCGGCCCAGCGCTGGAAACCTCCCAGCAGGTTATAAACGGCCGGCAGTCCGAGACGTTGCAGGTGCGATGCTGCGATGGCGCTCCGGGCGCCGCTCTGACACTGGACCGCAATCGGACGGTCGCGCGGGATCTCGGCGAGGCGTTCCGCGAGGTGTCCAAGGGGGATGTGGCGTGCCGTGGGCAGGTGACCGGCTGCCCACTCGCTCTGGTTCCGGACGTCGATCAGCGTGACCGCATCGGCGGCGAGCTGCGGTGCCAGCGCCGTCGGATCGAGCGTCTCGATGGTGCCGAGTCGTCGGCCGGCATCGTGCCACGCCGTCACGACTCCGCTCGGATACCAAGTGGTGACACGATCGAGTCCGATCATCCCGAGCTCCCGCACGGCGCCGGCGACGGCGCCCGCATCGTCGGCGATGAGCGCGATGTCGACGTCGTACCGCACGAGCCACCCGGCCCACGTGGAAAAGCTCTTGTTGAGCGGGATGTTGAGCGTTCCCGGGATGTGTCCTGCACCGAAGACAGCGGCGGGCCGCGTGTCGATTACGACGGTGCCCGACGCCAGTGCGCCCGTCAGCTGATCGATGTCGCCGAGGGCCGGCGTCGGGAATCCACCGAGGACGGCGGGCCCGTCGCGGTTGATCCGCTTCATCTCGGCGAAGTAGAGCGGCGGCTCCGGCTGGCCCTCGAGCACCATCCGCACGAAGGTCGCTTCGTCCGTCGTGGCGACGCCCCAGTTGAACCGCTTCTCGTAGCCGACGGTGGAGGTGGGGATGGCGCCGAGCGCCTTCCCGCAGGCCGATCCGGCCCCGTGGCCCGGCCACACCTGGATGAAATCGGGGAGTGCCCGGAAGCGCTCGAGCGAATGGAAGAGCTGGTGGGCGCCCGCCTCCATCGTGTTCGCGACCTTCGCTGCCTTCTCGAGGAGGTCGGGGCGGCCGACGTCGCCGACGAAGACGAAATCCCCCGTGATGATGCCGATCGGCTCCGAGGCGGCCGCGGTATCGGTCACGAGGAAAGAGAGATGCTCCGGGGTGTGCCCCGGCGTGTGCAGCACCGCGATGCGGATGTTGCCGACGGTGATGACGTCGCTGTCGTGGAGCAGGCGCGCGCCATCCGCCGCAGCGAAGGCGTACTGCCAGTCTGGGCCGCCTTCGGCGGAGAGGAGGAGTGTCGCAGCGGTCGCGCGCGCGAGCTCGCGTGCCCCTGAGACGAAGTCGGCGTGGATGTGCGTCTCGGTGACCTGCGTGATGCGGAGCTTCTCTGCTGCTGCCGCGTCCAGATACTGCTGGACGTCGCGATTCGCATCGATGACGATCGCGTCGCCGGTCTTCTGGCAACCGATCATCCAGGACGCCTGCGCGAGGCCGTCGTCGTAGAAGCGTCGGAGGAACATCAGGTCACCTCAGGGCGGGGAGGGCGAGGAGCGTGCCGACGATGAGCAACGTCAGCGCGAAGACGCCCTTGAGCGGACGGGTCGGGATGCGGTGGACCATCGCCGAGCTCACGAGCATCCCGGTGACGGCGAGGACGAGGAAGGGGAGGCCGAGCGTCCAGTCGATGGGCGCATCACCACGCTGCAGCGCGAAGGCGAGCGCAGTGCTCATACTGATGACCACGAGCGAGGACCCGACCGCGAGGCGCATCGGGAGCCCACCGAGGAGGACTAGGGCGGGGACCATCAGGAAGCCACCGCCGACGCCGACGATGCCGGTGAGCGCGCCGACGCCGACTCCGGTGAGGAGGAGTGCCGCGGGGTGCCGATCCTTCGGGGCAGGCGCCTGGTCCCGGATGACGTCACGGAGCATCGCGGCTCCGGCGACGACCATCGTGCCGGCCAGCAGGAGGAAGCGGGTCTCGCCCGCGAGGCCGAGCACCGCCACGAGGCGGGTGCCGGCCCAGGCGCCGGCCATCGCCGCGACTCCCATCGGGACGGTGCCGGCGAGGGTGATCGATCCGGCGCGGAGGTGACGGAGGGCGCCGACGAGGGCCGTGACCCCGACGATCGGGTAGCCGAGCACGATGGCGGATTCGGCGCTGAGCCCGAGGACTTTATGCAGGACGGGCTGCGTAAGGATCGATCCGCCGCCGCCGACAAGGCCGAGGACGAGGCCGATCCCGAGTGCGAGGAGGGCGCCGAGCGGTGTCATAGTGTGACATATATACACCTATGGGAAACGTCACGTCGTGGGGTCCGATGCTCGCCGTTGGGGTGGGCACGGCGGTGGGGCTGATGTTCGCGCTCTGGGTGCTGCACCTGCGGCTCCGCAACGCCGCCGTCGTGGATGTCGGCTGGACGATCGCGGTCGGGGTGCAGGCGCTCGCGGCGTCGTTCCTCGGGCCCGGGGATCCGACGCGCCGGGCGGTGGTCGGCGTGGTGGGCGGGCTCTGGAGCGCCCGTCTCGCGCTGCATCTCGTCCGGCGGGTGGCGTCGGAGCCGGAGGATCCTCGGTATGCGGAGATCCGGGCGCGCTGGGGCGGGAACCTGCGGATGAAGTTCCTCGCCTTCTTCCTGTTCCAGGGTGTGCTCGCCGTCGTGCTGGCCGGGCCGTTCTTCGTGGCGGCGGCGGACCCATCGCCGAGGCTCCACCCGCTGCTCTGGGCGGGGGTGGCGCTCGCATTGCTCTCGGTGGTCGGGGAGGGGACGGCGGATGCACAGCTGCGTCGGTTCAAGGCCGATCCGGCGAACCGCGGCACGGTGTGCCGCGTCGGGCTCTGGGGATGGTCGCGGCATCCGAACTATTTCTTCGACTGGCTGATCTGGTGCGCCTTCGTGCTGCTCGCGCTCCCGTCCCCGTGGGGATGGGCGACGATCGGCAGCCCGCTGCTGATGTTGTACTTCCTCACGCGAGTGACGGGGATCCCGGCGACGGAGGCCCACGCGGTGCGGTCGCGCGGTGAGGCGTATCGGCGCTATCAGCGTGAGGTGAGCGCGTTCGTCCCTTGCCCCCCTCGATAACTTTCGTACGTGCGTCCCCCCCGACTCGCCCCGCTCCTCTCGATCGCCCTCGGGCTCGCCGCCTGCGTCGACCGCCCGTGGCACGGGATCGTGCTCGATCCGGCCACGCCGGCGCCGCCGCTCGTGGCGGCCGGCACGGCGGAGGCGCCCGCCTCGCGGTTCACGCTGGCGTCGGCACGAGGGTCGCGGGTGCTGGTCTACTTCGGTTACACGCATTGCCCCGATGTCTGCCCGACGACGCTCGCCGACTGGGCGCGGGCGCGCCGGGCTCTCGGCGCCGACACGCTCGGGGTGCGGTGGGTGTTCGTCAGCGTCGATCCGACGCGGGACACGCCGGCGGATGCGGCGGCGTACGCCCGGCAGTTCCATCCGAGTTTCGAGGGGACGGCGCTCACGGACGCCGAGCTCGCGCCGGTGCTGCGGGATTGGAGCATCGCGGCGTATCCGGAGGGGGACCCCCGCACGCCGGACTACACCGTCGCCCATCCCGCGCACAGCTTCGTCGTGGACGCCGAGGGGCGTCTGCGTCTTATGATCCCACCCGGAGTACCTGGTGATTCCATCGCGGAAGATCTTCGCCGTCTGCGCTAGCGGCTTCACGATGGTCGGTTGCGGTGGCGGCGCGGAGGTCGCCCCCGCGGCCGATGCGCGCGTCGCTGACGATGGATCATCGATCGAATCGGTGGTGACCGTGTCCGTGCGTGACGCGTGGGCGCGGCCCGCGGACAGCGGGGCGACCTCGGCGGCGTATCTGGTGCTCGCCAATCGTGGCACGACCGCGGACACCGTGGTGGGTGTCGTGGCCGAGGCGGCGGAATCGGCGATGGTGCATCAGACGATGCAGCACGAGGGCACGATGCATATGTCGGCGTTGCCGGCCCTCCCGGTCCCGGCCGGTGATGAGGTGTCGCTCGCGCCGCTCGGGACGCACGTGATGTTGCTCCGTCTCCGACGTCCGCTCCGTGTGGGCGATACGGTGGCCTTCGGGCTGCTGCTGGCGTCCGGTGACACCCTCGCCGTCTCGGCGGTGACGCGTGCGCCGTGACCTGACGGTGGTTGCGCTGCTGCTCGGTACGGCCGCCGTCACTTGGGTGACGTGGCCGCGGCCCGCGGCGACGATCGAGATCGCTTTGGGTGGGGCCGCGACCGTCGGTGGGGCCGCGTTGCCGGAGACGTTGGTGCTGCGGGCGACGACCGGCGGGGCGGTGGTGCGGGTCGTGAACCGTGACACGGTGCGGCACGCGTTGGCGCTCTTCGCCGCGGACGCGGGTACGACGGTGGAGTACACCATCCCGCGGCCCGGCACGTATGGCGGCGCCTGCTCCGCGCACCCGACGGGTGCCCTCACCTATCTCGTCCGATGAGAGCGACCCTGCTGCGGTGGTTCCTCGCGCTCGGCGCGGGCGTCGTGTCGGCGCAGGGGCCGCTCGTCGCGGTACCGTGCGCCGGCGGGGACTCGAGCTGTGTGGCGCCTGCGCCGGTGCGCGAGTTCCGCGGCGTCTGGGTCGCGAGCGTCGGCAACATCGACTGGCCCTCGCGCCCCGGGCTGCCGACCGACAGCGCGCAGCGTGAGCTACTGGCGATCCTCGATCGCGCGCAGACGAGCGGGTTGAATGCGGTGATCCTGCAGGTGCGGCCCTCGGGGGATGCGTTGTACGAGTCGACGCTCGAGCCGTGGTCGGAGTATCTCACCGGTCGGCAGGGGGTGGCGCCGCGTCCGCGCTGGGATCCGCTCACCTTCGCGGTGACGGAGGCGCATCGGCGCGGCCTCGAGCTACACGCCTGGTTCAATCCGTACCGCGCCAAGCACGGTTCGGCGAAGACACCGCTCGCCGCGTCTCATCTCGCGACGCGCCGCGGGCGACTGGTGCACCGCTACGGGAAGCAGCTCTGGATGGATCCCGGCGAGCCGGAGGTCCTGGCGCACACGATGCGCGTGGTGCTCGACGTCGTGCGGCGCTACGACATCGATGGCGTGCATCTCGACGATTACTTCTATCCGTATCCCGAGAAGACGCGCCGCGGTCGGCCAATCGTGTTTCCGGACGCGGGAGCGTATGCGCGCTACCGTGCGCGCGGGGGGCGGCTCGCGAAGGATGACTGGCGGCGCGCGAACGTCGACTCGCTGGTGCGCACGCTGCACGACGGCATCCATCGGGTGAAGCCGTGGGTGAAGTTCGGGGTGAGCCCCTTCGGGATCTGGCGGCCCGGATATCCCGCGGGGATCCGCGGGTTCGATGCGTACGCGGAGCTCTACGCCGATGCGCGCACCTGGGCGCGTGAGGGATGGGTCGACTACCTCTCCCCGCAGCTGTATTGGCCGTCGGGGCGTCCGGAGCAGTCGTATCCCGATCTGCTCCGGTGGTGGGGGGAGCAGAACACGCTCGGCCGTCATCTCTGGCCCGGCAACTTCACGAGTCGGGTCGGCGATGGGACGCGGACCGCGTGGTCGGTGACGGAGATCCTCTCGCAGGTGACGATGACGCGCGCCGAGCCGATGGCGTCGGGGAACATCCATTTCTCGATGCGGGCGTTCCTCTCCGATCGCGATTCGGTGGGGACGCAGCTTGCGGTGGGCCCTTACGCGACGCCCGCGCTGATCCCTGCGTCGCCGTGGCTACGCCCGCCGTCGATGGGGACGGTGCGTGTGGATGTCGCGACCACGTCGGCGGGGGAGCCGTTCGCGCGGGTACAGGTGGACAGCGCGGCTCCGCGGTGGTGGGTCGTGCAGGAGCGGGAGGCGAGCGGGGCATGGCGTACGCGGATCGTGCCGGGCGTCTGGCGTGAGATCCCGCTGACCGCACAGGCGGACCGCGTGGCGGTGCGTGCGATCGATCGTGCCGGGGTGGAGCGTGCGGTGCAGACGATGCGGATCACCGCGCGTCCCTAGCTGGGGATCGGGCACGACGGGGCGCTAATGCGCGCCTCGCGCGGTCGATCCGCATCGAGGCGACGGCCGTGATGGCCTGATGTGACGAGGGGGCGGGTGCCGATGGCACCCGCCCCCTCGTCGCTGGCTGACGTCTCAGCTCAGGGCTGCTGCTCGCGCCACGCCTCGTAGGCCTTGAGGAACTCCTCGACCTCGAACGGGAGGCCGCTCCCCTCGCCGCCGGCACGCCGCTCGATGCGGAGCGTCTGCTTGAGGGTCTGCTCGCCGACGCGGAGCGTGACGAGATAGTCGCCGGTGGTCGCCGTCGGGACCGCGCCGCCGAAGGCATTGCCGCCGCCCCCGCCACCGAAGAGACCGAGCGCCTGGATCACGGCGAAGGCCTTGTCCTGGTCGATGCCCGTCGCCTGCGCGAGCGCCGCCGGGTTCATCCCGCCGCGCCCACCGCCGCCGCCCTGGCCGCCGGCCGGGACGGCCTGCTCCGCGGGGCGATCGTTCCAGCGCTGCGGGCCACCGCCGAAGCCACCGGCCGGGCCACCACCCGCGCCGCCGCCCATCAGCTGGCGGGCCATGTTCTGCATCCCGGCGGCACCCTGCGCCATCGCGCGGCGCATCATCTCGACGGTCGGCTTCATCGTGGAATCCGCCGCCGCGATGGAGTCGAACACCCGGGCCTGACGGCGCGCCTGGTTGATCGAATCACGGAGTGCGGCGCCGGTGAGCGCCGGCCGCGGCGCCGCACGGCCCTGGAAGTTCCAGGTCACGCGGTGGAGGCCCGCCGTGCCCGGCCCGGTGAGGGTCTGCACGGTGTCGCCCGCGGCGTTCTGGATCACCATCCGGGCGGGACCGCCCGCCTGCGCGACGCGGTACCAGAGGTCCGCGCCGTAGGCAGGGCTCGCGGCCTGGAAGATCTGATTGCCCGTCGACTCCCCGTTGTACGGACGTTCGCCCCACTGGAAGGCGGTGCGCGGTGCGAAGAACTGCGCCGTCGTCGCGGTCCGCGACATCTGCTGGAGCGGGAGGATATCGACGATCCAGAAGACGCGCCCGTGGGTGGCGGCGATGAGCTCGCCTTCGCGCGGGTGGATCTGGAGATCGTGCACCGGGACCGTCGGGAGCCCGGTCATGAACTTCTGCCAGGTCACGCCGCGGTCCCCGGAGACGTAGGCGCCGATGTCGGTGCCGACGAAGAGCAGGTCGCGGTTCTTCAGGTCCTCGCGGATCACGTGGACGAAGTTCGGCCGCCCCGGGCCGCCCTGCGGCAGGCCGCCAGCGATCGAGCGGAAGCTCTTCCCACCGTCATTCGTCGCGAAGACGTACGGCGTGAAATCGCCGCGGCGGTGGTTGTCGTACGTGACGTAGAACGTGTTCACGTCGAAGTGCGAGGGCTCGATGCGCGACACGTAGGTGCCCGCCGGGACGCCCTTGATGTTCGCCGTCACCTCGGTCCAGGCGCCGCCGTCGTTCGCGGTCATCCAGACGCGCCCGTCGTCGGTACCGGCGTAGAGGTACCCGGGGCGGAGCGTCGACTCGTTCAGCGAGACGATTGTGCCGAAGGTCTCGGCGCCGGTGGCGTCGGTGGTGATGCCGCCCGTGGCCCGCGTCGAGATGCGGATCTTGGTGGTGTCCGCGTAGGAGAGGTCGGGCGAGATCGGGTACATCTCATCGCCGCGCTTGGTGCTCTTCATCACGCGGTTGCTGCCGAAGTAGAGCGTCTGGTTGCTGTGCGCCGAGATGAAGAAGGGCGTGTTCCAGTTCCAGCGGAGCTGGAGCGCCGCCGAGTCGGCCTTCTGCTTCGCCCGCAGCTCGGCGATCAGCCGCGTCTGGGCCGTGGTCGCTGGGACGGTGGTGTCCCCGCGCACGACCATGATGCTGTCCTCCCACGCCATGTACTGCGGCCGGTAGTTCGGCTTCTGGAGCGCGGTGCGCTGGCCCGTGGAGACCTGGTAGCGCCCGATGTTGCCGCCCTGCGACTCGCCGTAGATGATGTCGGGGTCGGTCGGGTCCTGCGCAGTGACGAAGCCGTCGCCGCCGTTGAAGGTGTACCACATGCTGTTGGTGATCGGGCCCTGCCGACGCCGGCTGGGGCCGCACCACGAGCCGTTGTCCTGCAGCCCGCCGCAGACGTTGTACGGGACGGCCATATCGAAGGAGACGTTGTACGGCTGCCCGATCGCGAAGGTGTTCGGGAAGATGTAGTTCCCGCCGTTGTCGTTCGAGACCGCGATGCCGCCGTCGTTGCCGATGATGTGCCGCTGCGGGTCGTTCGGGTCGATCCACATCGCGTGGTGGTCGACGTGGATACCGACCGTCGCGTTCCGCGCGTTCTTGCCCCCCTCATCCGAGACCTTCACCGGCGTCGAGGAGAACCAGACCCGGTTGGGGTTCGTCGGGTGCACCCGCACCTGCGAGTAATAGAAGGGCCGCACGTTGTCCTTCGCCGTGCGCTCCCAGGTCTTCCCTCCGTCCGCCGAGCGGTAGAGGCCGCTGAGGAGCTCCTGCGGCTTCTTCCCGCGGACGGAATCGGCCTCGACCATCGCATAGACGATGTTCTGGTCCGACGGGGCGATGGCGATGTTGATTCGGCCCTTGTCGGTCTCCGGGAAGCCGCCGCCCTTGATCTCGGTCCACGTCGCGCCGCCGTCCATCGACTTCCAGAGCGCGGAACCGGGGCCGCCGGAGCGCAGGAAGTACGCCCCACGCTGCCGCTGGTAGGTGGATGCGATGAGGACGTTCGGATTGTCGCGATGCATCGCGACGTCGACGACGCCCGTCTCGGCGTTCGCCGGCTTCAGGACCTTCGTCCAGGTGGTGCCGCCGTCGGTGGTCTTGTAGAGGCCGCCGGTGCCGCCGGCGCGCCACGCCGGTCCGAGCGCCGCGACCCACGCGGTATTCGGGTCGCGCGGATGGACGAGGATGCGCCCGATGTGCTCGGTGCTGTCGAGCCCGATGTACTTCCAGGTCAGCCCGCCGTCGGTCGACTTGTAGACGCCGCCGCCCGGGGAGATCGAGTTCCGCGAGTTCGGCTCGCCGGTGCCGAGATACAGCGTATTGCTGTCGCTGGGGGCGATCGCGAGATCGCCAAGCGAGGCCACCGGATAGTCATCGAAGACGGGGCGGAAGGTCACGCCGTTGTTCGTCGTCTTCCAGACACCGCCTGCCGCCGCGGCGACGAAGAAGGTCCGGGAGGGGTGCGGGATGCCTTCGACGTCGGCGACGCGGCCTTGCATGTTGGCCGGGCCGATGTTGCGCCATCGCAGGCCGTCGATCATCGCCTGGTCGATCGTCTGCGCCTGCGCGGCGGACACGGCGAGCGCCGTGCCGCCGACCCAGGCCGACAGGAACTGGTGGAATCGCATATGACGTACTCGGGTGGGGGTGATGGACTGCAGGACTACGAATCTACGGCCGGCGCACGGGGGGCGTTGGGGGCACGGCTGGGGTCCCGGAGGAGGCCGGGACCGGGGTGCCGGTCGGGGCACCCGGGGCTGCGACGGGGGGAATCCCTGGGGCGGCACCGGCCGGCGAGGCCGGGGTGGGCTGGGGGAGGAGGCTCCGGGGGATCTCCAACTCCTCCGGGGTCGGCAGGACCCGCTCCCGGGTGAACCGGCGTCGGGCCTGATCCATCGTCATGATCCGACGCGTCCAGGTGAGGATCTCGGCGTCGTACCGGGCGAGGTTGTTCTGCAGCCAGTACGGCCTGGCTTCGGCGAGCCAGGCCCGCTCGAAGAGCTCGCGCGTGAGCACATAGCCGTCGCGCATATCCTGCAGCCGGCCGTTGATCCCGGAGAGTTCGGCCAGGTCCACCCAGGAGACATTCGTCTTGGCCGGGTCGGTGGCCTTCGCGTAGGCGGTGACGATCTCGTCGGCGGTCTGGAACTTCGCGGCGAGCCAGTCGATGCGCCGGGCGCCGAGCTCGAGCGCGTCGAGCGCCGTGGTCTCCCGCAGGCGGGGTTGGGCGCGCCGGGCCTGCGCGACCTTCACCAGCGCCGACTCGGCGTGGATGCGCACCGCGCCGAGCGCGGGGCGAAGCCGCTGGAGGTCGACGACCCCCTCGGCGGAGAAGGGGTCGACGAAGAAGAGGTAGCTCGACGCATCGCCGGCGCGTGTCTCCTGCAACGCGGTCTGTGCGGTCGTCAGGTGGCGCTGCGCGGCATCGATGAGGCCGGTGGTGTCGCCGTGGAACTGGAACCCGAAGGCCCGCTGGAAGGCGGCGATGTCGCTCTCTCCCGGCTGCCAGGCCGCGGCGGCGCCGAAGGCGAGGGCGTACCAGGTCTGCTCGAAGATCGCGTCGCCGTTGTCATCCCAGACGGTGTTGAGCATCCCGGTGGTGCCATACGCCTGCCCTTCGCGGGCGAAGCCCTGGATGTTCGGCAGCGCGACCGCGTGATTCGGCCAGACGCGGTTCCAGCTGTTCACGCCGGGCGCGATCCAGGTCTCCATCCCCGCGTCGCGATAGGGCTTGAGGAAGCGATCGAAGTTCCGGCGCGTCTCGTACGACCAGGCGACGGCGATGAGGTCCTTCGGGAGCTGCGACACGAGCGCGGGATGGTTCATCGCGATGTCGCCCCAGAAGAGGTCCCGCTTCCCTGGGGTCCGCACCGCCGCGGCGATGCGGGTGAGGTAATCGACGTAGACCGGCCCGATCCCGAGCGAATCGACCGCCGACTTCGTCTGGCCCTTTCCGAGTTCGAAGGTCTCGTCGGCGCCGAGGTGGCGGAACGGGCTGGGGAACAGCGAGTCGATCTCCGCGAAGGCGCGGCGGACGAACTCGATCGAGCCCGGCTGGCCCGGCGCGAGGACGTGGCCGTGGGCCGTCTCGGCGAGCGGGGCGAACAGCTCCTGCTTGAGGACGTGATGCAGGTGGCCGAAGACCTGCTGGTGCGGAATGACCGTCACGTGGAAGCGGCGCGCGTACTCCACGAGCTCGTGGACGTCGGCGCGGGACATCGCGCCGCCCGGCGGCGCGATGGTGGGGAAAGCAGCGAACTCGAGCGTGTGCTCGAAGTAGAGCATCAGCGCGTTCACCTTGAGCTGCGCGAGGCGGCGGACCTGCCGCTTCTGATACTCGAGGGTCGGGACGGGGCCGCGCGAAAGGTCGTCCTGCACGCCGCGCCAGCGCATCGCGGGCCAGTCGCGGATGAGGGCGGGGGTCACCATCGCCCCGGCGCCGCTCCCCACGAAGAGCTGCTTGAGGGTCTGCAGTGCGTAGAAGGTCCCTGCGTCGCTGGCGGCCACGACGACCGCGCCGTCCGCGCCGACGGCGAGGACATATCCCTCGGCGCGCATCGCAGAGTCGAAGGGGACGCCGAGTCGACGGAGCACGTCGCGCGCCTCGGCGCTCCCCTCGCGATGCAGGGCGACCGGCCAGCTGCGGACCGGCGTGCCGACCTCGGCGCGGAGCCCGCGCTCCCGCATCGTCTCGACGAATTCGCGGGCGGCGCTACGATCGGCGTCGGTGCGAAGCGTCGGGAAGGCGATCGTGGCCTCGAAACGCCGCGGCGCCTCCACGCGGACGAGCTCGCGTGGGGCGGGGAGGAGGCGCGGGTCGTGCTGCGCGCTGAGGCGCGTCCCGGGGATCGCGATCGTCAGGGCGAAGGTCAGGGCGAACGTCAGGGCGCGCGCCAAGGCGCGCGACCGGGCGCCCGCGGTCACAGGGCCGATCATCGCGCCGTCCCGGCGACGATGCTCCCTCCCTTCATCACGAGCGTCGGGCGTTGGAGTCGAATGACGTCGTCGAGCGGGTTCCCCGCGACGGCGACGAGGTCGGCGAGCTTCCCGGTGGCGACGGTGCCGAGGTCGGCGTCGACGCCGAGGAGGCGCGCGCCGTTGAGGGTGCCGATGGTGATCGCTTCCATCGGCGTGGCGCCGAGGAGGTCGACCATATACTTGAACTCTTCGCCGTTGCGGCCGTGGATGTCACTGGTGGCGTCGGTGCCGAGGGCGAAGCGGACACCGGCGCGGTAGGCGGCGCGGAGGCGCACGCGGCGTTCGGCGGCGATGGCGGTCGCCTTCTGGACCGCGTAGGGGGGGACGCCCTTGGCGGCGCCGTCGCGCACGATCTCCTCGAGGATGATCAGCGTCGGGACGAGGTAGGTGCCGCGTGCCTTCATCTCGGCGATGGCGGTGTCGCTGACGAGGGAGCCGTGGTCGATGCTGGCGACGCCGGCGCGGACGGCGGCGAGGAGGCCGTCGCCGGCGTGCGCGTGGGCCATCACCTTACGGCCGAGGCGCGCGGTCTCGGTGACCGCGGCGCGGAGCTCCTCTTCGGTCATCTGCGGGGCGCCGACGGCATCCCCGACCGAGAGGATGCCGCCGGTGGCGACGATCTTGATCTGGTCGGCGCCGTACTTGACGTTGAGGCGAACCTGGCGGCGCACGGCGTCGGCGCCATCGACGATCGCGCCGGTGCCGGGGAGGTCGAGGAAGGGGCTCCAGCCGTTCACGTCGGCGTGGCCGCCGGTGGTGCCGAGGGCGGGGCCGGAGGCGTGGATACGGGGGCCGGGGATGAGGCCGCGGGTGATGGCATCGCGCACGGCGACGTCGACGTAGCCGAGGGAGCCCGCCTCGCGGACCGTGGTGAAGCCGGCCTCGAGCGTCTTGCGCGCGTTGACGGTGGCGTAGATGGCGCCGTGCGCCGGCGTCTCGCGGAGGGCGGCTAGATCACCGCCGTCGTTGTCAATCGACGTGAGATGCGTGTGCGCGTCGATGAAGCCGGGGAGGAGGGTCTGGCCCGCGAGGTCGATGACGCGCGCCCCGGCGGGGATCCGCACCTGTGCGGTGGGGCCGACGGCCGTGATGCGGTCGCCCTGCACGAGGACGACCGCGTTGGGGATCTGGGTGCCGTCGCCGACGATGACGCGGTCGGCCTTCAGGGCGGTGACGGGGGGGTGCTGTGCGGCCGTCGGGGCCGTCACGAGCAGGGGGAGGGCGAGGCAGAGCGAGAGAGGGCGCATCCCGGAAACGTGGCGTCTGTGGCAGACCCGCCGATAGAGGGCCACCCCGCCTGTGCGGCCCCCTCGAACGTCCTCGTCCCGCGTGGTGGGTCCGCCAGACCCAGTGTAGTATCCCCGCATGCTCGCCGACGACCCGAACCTCGAACGGATTCAGCGCCGGATCCTCGGGGCGCTTCTCGCGCTCGCGACGATCTTCGGTGTCGCCGTGGTCGGGTACCGGATCATCGGCCGGGAGTCGTACGGCTGGGTCGACGCGCTCTATATGTCGGTCATCATGCTCACGACGACCGGCACCAAGGAGGTCGTTCCGACCGACACCGTCGCCTCGCAGTTCTTCACGATGGCGATCCTCGTCGTGGGCGCGACGGCCGCGGTCTACACCCTCTCGATGCTGACCGCATTTATCGTCGAGGGCGATATCACGCAGGGATTTCGGAGGCGGCGGATGCGTAAGGCGATCGAGGCGATGCATGGCCACATCATCGTGTGCGGAGCGGGGCAGACGGGCTCGACCGTACTCCGTGAGCTCGTGCGGACGGCGCGCCCCTGCGTGGCGGTCGAATCGAGCGAGGCACAACTGGCGGCGCTCGACCCGACGCTCGCCGAGGTGCCGTACCTCCTCGGGGACTGTTCTGACGACGAGACGCTTCTGCGTGCAGGCGTGATGCGGGCCGCCGGGATCGTGATCTGCACCGATGACGACAAGACGGCGCTCGTGACGACGGTGCTCGCGAAGCAGCTCAACTCCGCGATCCGCGTGACGGCGCGCGCGACCACCGAGAAGGCGACGGCGCGTCTCAGGCAGGCAGGCGCCGACGGTGTGGTCGCGCCGGCGCAGATCGGCGGGATGCGGCTCGTGAGCGAGATGGTGCGCCCCACGGTGGTCGGGTTCCTTGACACGATGCTTCGCGACACGAACCGGAACCTCCGCATCGAGGAGGTCGGCATCACCGCGGGCGGCGCACTCGACGGGGCGACGGTGGGGTCGCTCGCGCTGCATGAATACGGGACGGGGCTTCTCCTCCTTGCGGTGCAGAGTGCCGCCGGCGGCTACGTGTTCGATCCGGCCGCCGAGATGCGGCTCGACGGCGGGATGCAGCTGATCGTGATGGGGGATCCCGCGTCGGTGCAGACGCTCGCTGCGCGCGCGGCGTAGGCGACGCCGCGCTGTCGATGGCTCCGCCGCCCCCCGCCGCGCTGCTCGCCGCCCTTGAGGCGGACGCGACGCTCGACGCCGCCGGTCCCTTCCTCCGGATGGCGACCGAGCATTACGCGACGACCCGGTCTGGGGACGGATCGGTCTCCACCACGGTGGACCGCGGTACGATCGCCGCTCGCTTCGATGAGCCGTTACCGACGGGGATGCGACCGCTCGTGGACGTCGCGGCGCGTCTCGCACGTGAGGTCGTCGCCGACGCAAATCACCTCACGCATCCGATGTACCTCGGTCATCAGGTATCCGCCCCGATCGCGGCCGCGGTCTGGAGCGAGGTCGTCATCGCCGCGCTCAACAACTCGATGGCGGTCTGGGAGATGTCACCGACCACGACGCCGCTCGAGGAGCGGGTCATCGGCTGGATGACGCAGTTGGTCGGGTGGGGGCCGGCGGCGGCGGGGACGATGACCTCGGGCGGGACGGAAGCGACCTTCACGGCGCTCCTCGCCGCCCGTGCGGCGTGGAAGCCTGATGCGTGGGAGCGCGGATGGGGTAATGGCCCCGCGCCGGTGGTCCTCTGCGGCGCGCACGCGCACTACGCCGTGCAGCGCGCGGTCGGGGCGATGGGGCTCGGCACGGCGCACTGCCTCAAGGTCCCCTCCGACGGATTCCGGATGAGCCCCACCGCGCTCGCCGCGATGCTCGACGAGCTCGCGGCCGCGGGCCGTCCCGTGCTCGCGGTGGTCGCCACCGCCGGCCAGACGGCGACGGGGGCGTTCGACGACCTCGAGGTGATCGGCACGCTCTGCGCCGCGCGCGGCCTCTGGTTGCATGTCGACGGGGCGCACGGCGCGAGCGCGCTCCTCTCCGCGACGCATCGGTCGCGGGTCCGCGGGATCCATCTCGCCCGCTCGGTGGCGTGGGACCCGCACAAGATGATGCTCCTCCCGCTCTCGGCGGGGATGGTCCTCGTCCGTGACGCACGCGATCTCTCCGCGGCGTTCGCGCAGCAGGCGCCGTATCTCTTCCACGGCGGGGTCGCCGAGGCGCATCCCGACCTCGGGACGCGCAGCTTCCAGTGTTCGCGCCGCGCCGATGTGGTGAAGCTTTGGGTCACCCTGCAACGTCTCGGTGCAGATGGGGTCGGAGCGCTCTATGATCACCTGTGCGGGCTGGCGCAGGCCCTCCACGACCGTCTCGCCGCGGCGCCCGACCGATTCGAGGTACTGCACACCCCCGAGTCGAACATCCTCTGCTTCCGCGTCCACGGGAGCGACGCGGAGAATCTGCGGATCCGCGAGGCGTTCAATCGCAGCGGGCGGGGATGGATCACGACCACCGTGCTCGACGGGCGTCGCGTGCTACGGGTGACGGTGATGAATCCGCGGACGGGGCCGGCGCATCTCGAGGCGTTGGTGCAGGGTCTGGCGCAGCTGGCCGAGTCGCCCGCGGGCGCCGGCGCCTGATCCGCGCTGGGCGGCGGGCGGGCGTGACCGCATCTTATCGGTCACGATGCCGACCTCGCCCCGTCCCGACACCCCCGCCGTCTTCGGTCTCCCCAGCGTCATCGCGCTGATCGTCGGCAACATGATCGGCACGGGGGTATTCACGTCCCTCGGGTTCCAGGTGGTCGGGACGCAGACCGGCTTCGCACTGCTCGCGCTCTGGTTCGTCGGCGGGCTCCTCTCGCTGATGGGGGCGCTCTGCTACGCCGAGCTTGGGGCGATGCTGCCACGTTCGGGGGGCGAGTACGTGTACCTCGCGCGCGCGTGGTCACCGGCGCTCGGCTTCACCGGTGGATTCGTCTCCATCACCGCGGGGTTCGCAGCGCCGATGGCGATCGCGGCGATGGCGTTCGGTCGCTATGCGGCGGCGGTGGTCGCGGTCCCGCCGCTCGTGGCGACGGTCGCGGTAATCGGGGTCGTCGCGATGGTCCATTGGGTGCACGTGCACGGGGCGCGGCTCTTCCAGGTCGCCACCTCGACGGTGACGATCGGTGTGATCCTCGTCTTCGCCGCCGTCGGCCTCACCATCGGACCGGTCGAGCCGCTGACCTTCGCGCCGACGGAAGCGGCGTGGCGGGAGATCGCTGCCGCGCCGTTCGCCATCTCGCTCATCTACGTGGTGTACGCCTATCACGGGTGGAACGCGGTTGGCTATGTGGCCGGAGAGATCCGGGAGGCCCAGCGTGTGATCCCGCGCGCGGTGGTCGGGGCGGTGCTCCTCGTCGGTGTGCTCTATCTGCTCTTGCATCTCGTCTTCCTGCGGACGACTCCGATCGCCGCGCTCGCGGGCACCGTGGAGGTCGCGGCGCTCTCAGCCACGCGCATCCTCGGGCCGGCGGGGGGCCAATTGATGAGCGCGATGATCGCCGTGGTGCTGGTGGCGACGGTTTCAGGGTTCTTGCTCGCGGGCTCGCGCGTCGCGCGGGCTGTGGCGGCGGGGACGCGTCGCCTCGCGTGGGTGGGCGTGCGCTCGGCGGACGGCGTCCCGCGGCGCGCGCTCGCCGTCCAGGTCGGCATCGCGCTCTTCCTGATCGCCACCTCGACCTTCGAGGCGGTCGTCGCCTACGCGGGCGTGGTGCTCAACCTAATGAATCTCCTCGCCGTGCTCGGCGTGATGCGACTCCGGCGGATCGCGCCGGAGCTCCCGCGCCCCTTCCGTGTGCCGCTCTATCCGTTCGTGCCGCTCGGCTTCACCGCGATCAGTGTCTGGATGATCGGGTTCACCGTCAGTCAGCGCCCCGGGGTGCTCCTCTCCGCGGTGGGGACGCTGGGGCTGGGCATCGTGCTGCATCGCACCGCGGGGACCGTCGAATGATCCGTCCGCTCATCGGCTACCTGGGCGCCGCCGCCCTCTTTGTGCTCACGCATCTCTTCCCCGCCGAAGGGGCGGGGATGATGGTCACGGGGACACCCACTTTCCTTGCGATGGGCGGCTTCCGCACGCCGGATCCCGGCCATCGCCGCGCGATCGTGACGGCAGTCGTCGGCGCTCTTGGGTGGGTGCTCGGCGCGGCGATCGGCTAAGCTCTTGCGCGCAGGAAGCGGCCTGCGAGACGCTCCTCACCCCAGGGATGGGATTCGAGTTCTGACGAGTCGCACGGGGATCCCCCCGTTCGACGTCGCGAATCGCTCCGTGAACGGGAGTCCGACCTGCGACTCGAGCCCACGGTCCGCACTCAGCAGCACGAGGTCCCACCCCGCACAACGGGTCCGCGCCACCTGCCCGAGCCGCGCGAAGAGGTCTCGCAGCGGCTTCGTCTCACCGACCCGGACGCCGTAGGGCGGGTTCGCGATCAGGAGCCCGGGACCGGGCGGCGGCTCGAGCGCCGAGAGCGGCGCCACACGTAGCTCGATGTCCTGCGCCACGCCGGCGCGTTCGGCGTTGGCGCGCGCGGCGTCGATCGCCCCCGCGTCGCGGTCCGAGGCGAGGATCGGGGCGGGCGCCGAGGCGAGCATCGCATCGGTGGCCGCCGCGCGGGCCTCGCGCCAGGCTGCGGCATCGGTCTGCGGCCAGCGCTCCGCCGCGAACCGGCGGCGTAATCCCGGCGCGAAACGACGCGCGCGGAGCGCCGCCTCGATGGCGATCGTCCCCGAGCCGCACATCGGATCGACGAGCGGGCGCGTCGGATCGTGGTCAGCACCGAAGAGCATCGCGGCGGCGAGCGTCTCGCGGAGCGGCGCGCGCCCCACGGCGAGTCGGTACCCCCGTCGATGCAACAGCGCACCGGAGGCATCGGCGCTGATGGTGCAGCGGTCGCGGTCGAACCGGACGATGAACAGCTGGGGTGGGTCGTCCGCATCGACGCTGGTCTCCTCCGGCTCGTCCGCTGTCTCGACGCCCTGCTGCCACGTCGCACCGGGGATGCGGCGCGCGATCGCCCCGGCCACGCGCTCGGCGACCGCGTCGGAGTGATAGAGCCGCGACTTGCGACAGGTCACCCGCAGGGCGAACGGCGCGCCCGCCGGGAGGACCGTACTCCAGTCGACCTGACGCGCGGCCCGCTCGAGCTCGTGGAACGCGGTGGCTCGGAAGGACGCGAGCCGCACGATGACGCGGCTGACGGTGCGGAGTCCGAGCTGCGCTGCGGCGAGGCCGGCGGCATCGGTCGTGAACGAGACGCCGGCGGGCTCCGTCGCGGCGGGAGCGATCCCGAGGGCGACGAGTTCCGCCGACGCGAACGGCGCGAGCCCAGGCGCCGTGACCGCGAAGGCATCGAACGTGGGTCGCGCGGTCACGCGGGGACGGCGCTCACGCCGTCGCGGACCGACGGGCGTGCATCACGCGCCATCCGAGCAGCCCCGCGAGGACGAGCGTGCCCATCGCCGGTTCCGCTAGGTCCTTCTTCACCGACATCCCCCAGTGGATGACACCGAGGGCGGGAATCACATACGCGAGGCGGTGCAGCGTCCGCCACCGGCGGCCAAGTCGCGCGATCATCTTCGTTGTGGAAGTGATCGCGAGCGGGACCATCAGCAGCAGGGCCGACATCCCGACGACGATGTAGGGGCGCTTGGTGAGATCCTTCTGCACATCTGCCCACCCGACGTACTCGCTGATCCCGATCTGCACGTCGAGGAGCGCCCACGTGAGGAAATGCACGCCGCCGTAGGCGAAGCCGTAGAGGCCGAGGGTCCGGCGATGCCGGGCGAGCCAGTTCCACCCAGTGAGCTGGCGGAGCGGGGTGATGGCGAGGCTGGCGAAGAGGAAGCGGATGGTCCACTCGCCAAGCTCGTGCTCCGCCTGCTTGATCGGATCGGCGCCCATAAAGGAGCGACCGAAGAAGACATCGGCGATCGCCATCGACACGATGCCGATGGCAGGGAGGGCGGCACCGTAGTTGAGGAGCGGAGCGAGCCAGCGCGGGGCGGTCGCGAGTCCGAAGCGGGGGGTGGACATCGTCGGGCGAGGGGGAAGTGGGAGTATCAGTAGTTCCGTCGAAGATCCATTCCGGCGTACATCGACGCCACCTGATCGGCATACCCGTTAAAGGGGAGCGTCGGGATCCGGCGGAAGTTCCCGATGCGGCGCTCGGTGGCCTGGCTCCAGCGCGGGTGGTCGACCTGCGGGTTCACATTCGCGTAGAACCCGTACTCGCTCGGGATCGCCGCCGCCCACGTGGTCCGCGGCATCCGCTCGACGAAGCGGATGCGCACGATGCTCTTCACGCCCTTGAAGCCGTACTTCCACGGGATGACGAGGCGGAGCGGCGCACCGTTCTGCGGCGGCAGATCGCGACCGTAGACGCCGGTGGCGAGCAGGGTGAGCGGGTGCTTCGCCTCGTCTAGACGGAGTCCCTCCACATAGGGCCAGTCGAGGACGTCGTAGCGCTGCCCGGGCATCCGTTGCGGGTCGAGGAGCGTGGTGAGCTCGACGAACTTCGCCTGCGACGTCGGCTGTGCGCGCGCGACGACGTCGGCGAGGGGGATGCCGCGCCACGGGATGACCATCGACCACGCCTCGACGCAGCGCATCCGGTAGATGCGGTCCTCGATGCGTGACGGCTTGAGGAAGTCCTCGAGCTGGTAGTTCCCGGGCTTCGCGCAGAGCCCGTCGACGCGTACGGTCCAGGGGCGTGTACGGAATCCCTGCGCCTCCACGGCGGGATCGTCCTTCGACGTCCCGAACTCGTAGAAGTTGTTGTACGTCGTGACGTCTTCGTATGAGGTCGGCTCATCCCCGGGCTGGAGGCCATAGGGGGTCCCGAGCGGGCGTTGGGGCTGCGGCGCGGCGGCGAGTCGGCCCAGGGCGCCGGCGCCGAGGAGACCGGCGCCCGCCACGCCGGCGGCGGCGAGGAAGCGACGGCGGTCGAGCCACGCGGACTCCGGCGTGATCTCGCTGGAGGGGAGACGGGGGATCGTCGGCATATCTCAATGTATGATGGGCGCGGCCGGGAAGTTCCGGCGCGGCGCGACGGCTGGAGGCGTGCGACGCACGCCCCGGCCGTCGCCTCACTCGATCGTCTTGGAGAAGCGTCGGACGCTGACGACGACGAGGCCGGCCGCGAAGCCGCAGAGGACGAGCAGCTCGGGCCAGAGGACCGCGAAGCCGAGCCCCTTCAGCAGGACGCCCCGGATGACCTTGAGGAAGAAGGTCAGCGGCAGGATAGCCCCGATCCACTGCGCGGGCTCGGGCATCGCCACCCGCGGGAAGAGGTACCCCGACAGGAGGATGTTCGGCAGCATGAAGAAGAAGCTCAGCTGCATCGCCTGCGCCTGCGACCGTGCCACGGTCGAGACGAGGAGCCCCACCCCGAGGCTCGCGACGATGAACGGGAAGGTCAGTAGATAGAGCGTCGGCAGCGCTCCGCGGATGGGGATGTCGAAGACGAGTCGCCCGAGGAGGAGCACGACCGTCATCTGCACATAGCCGACGACGACGAACGGCACGAGCTTGCCGAGCATCAACGAGGTGCGGCCGATCGGCGTGACGATCAGCTGCTCCAGTGTCCCGCGTTCACGTTCGCGTACGATCGCCGATGAGGTGATGATCGTCATCGTGAGCGTGAGGATGATCCCGATCACACCGGGGACAATGAAGATTGCGCTCCGCTGCGAGGGGTTGTACCAGGGGCGTACGCGCAGGTCCACCGGCGGCGGGACGGGCGGGCCGCGGAGGCGTGCGACGGTGATTGCCGCGCCGCGCGCCTGGGCCGCGAGTTGGGAGGCGGAGAGGGCCGCGCCCGAGGCCTGCGGGTCGGCAGCGTCCACGATCAGCTGGGCCTCCGCCGGCAAGCCCCGGGCGATGCGGCGGTGGTAGTCCGGCGGGACGATGAGCGCCGCCGTCGCGGCGCCCCCCTCGATGAGCTGTCGCACTTCTGCGGCATCGTCGGCCTCCCCCACCCGGCGGAAGACGTCGGTGTTCTCCAGTGCCTCGGCGAGCAGGCGGCTCTCGGCGCTGCGCGATTCGTCCAGCACGACCAGAGGCACGTGGCGCACATCCGTCTGGATGGCGTAGCCGAAGAGCATCAGCTGGCCCGCGGGGATCATCGTCATCATCGCGAGGGTCAGCCGGTCGCGGCGCATCTGGACGAACTCCTTCCAGAGCATCGGCCAGAACGCCGCGGTACGGAGCGCGCGCCAGGGATTCATTCGGCGGCCTCGTCGCGGTGTTGCAGCATGATGAAGACGTCCTCGATCGTCGGCTGCCCGAACTGACGCGTCACCTCGTCGGGTGTCCCGACCCCGATTAGGTGGCCGCGCGAGAGGAAGGCGAGCCGCTCGCAGCGCGCGGCCTCGTCCATATAGTGCGTGGTGACGAGCACCGTCGTCCCGTCGCGGGCGAGGCGATGGATCGTCTCCCAGAAGGTCCGGCGGGCGGCGGGGTCGACGCCCGCGGTCGGCTCGTCGAGAAAGAGGATGTGCGGGTGGTGTGACGTGGCGCAGCCGAGCGCGAGGCGCTGTTTCCAGCCTCCGGAGAGCGTGCCGGCAAGTTGGTCGCGGCGGACGTCTAGCCCGAGGGTGGTGAGCTGCTCCTCGATGCGATCTCGACGCGCGTCCCCCCTCAGCCCGTACACTTCCGCGTAGAAGCGGAGGTTCTCGGCAACGGTGAGGTCGTCGTAGAGTCCGTAGCGCTGCGACATATAGCCGATCGAGCGGCGGACCCCCTCGGGATCCCGCACGACGTCGCGGCCGGCCACGACCGCGGTCCCAGCGCTCGGCTCGAGCAGGCCACAGAGCATCCGGATCGTGGTCGTCTTCCCTGAGCCGTTCGGCCCGAGGAGCCCGAAGACCTGACCACGCGGCACCTCGAGATCGAGGCCCTCGACGGCGACGCGGTCGCCGAACTGCTTCCGAAGACCGAGCACGCGGACGGCGGCGTCACCCGCGAGCGTGGCCGGTGCCTCGGGATCTACGATGGATGGCACACCCGTCTGCGGGGCGCCGGTGCTCACGGACGGTCGACCGTGATCCGCACCGTCACCGGGAGGCCGGCCTTCAGGGTCTCGGTCGTGTCGCGGAACTCGGCGCGGACGGCGAAGAGGAGATCGGCGCGTTCCTGCTCGGTGAGTGCGACGCGCGGCGAGAACTCAGCGCGTGTTGCAACGTTGCGCACCACGCCTGTAAAGAGTTGATCCGGAAATGCGTCGAGCGTCGCCGTCGCCACCTGACCGGCACGCACGAGGGGGAAGCGATCCTGTCCGAGATAGATCCGCACCCACTGCCGGGTCGTCTCCGAGAGCACGATCGCCCGCTCGCCGGCGGCGAGCACCTCGCCGGGCTCGGCGCGCCGCGTGACCACCCGTCCGGCGACCGGGGCGAGCAGCACGAGGTCGCGGGCCGTCGCCTCGGTGGCGGCCAACGCGGCCTCAGCGTTCGCCCGCTCGGCGCGCAAGGCGGCGAGGCGCTCGGTGCGTGTACCATCGCGGAGGAGCCGGAGCTGCGCCGTCGCGGCATCGCGACGCGCGGCGGCGACGGCCGCGGCCGCCTGCGCCGCCTCGAGCTGTTGCGCGGTGGCCATATCGTTCGCTGCGAGCGGCGTGAGCCGGCGGACGTCCGCGGCCGATCGCACGGCCTCCGCGTCCTGCGCGGCGACCTCGGCCTCCGCCCGTGCGATCTCCGGTGCGAGCGGACCGTGTTCCGCCTCGAGGAGCGCCGCCCGCGCGGCGGCGACGCGTGCGGTCCGTTGAGCGCGCTCCGCCGCGAGCGTCGGGATCGTCAGGACGGCGAGCGTGTCACCCGCGGCGACGCGATCCCCTTCGTCGACGAGGACGCGGTCGACGCGTCCCCCCGTCGTCGCCGCGACATCGATCTCGATCGCCTCCAGGGTGCCCGTCCCCTCGACGCGATCCCCCGCCTGGCCGGCGCAGGCCGACAGGAGGGTGGTGATGCCGAGGACGGCAGAGGTGAGCGGGTGTGGGCGGAGACGCATCGTGGGGTTGGTGCAGGACGGTGGCCGCCCCGTCGGGATCAGATCAGCATCCCGGCGATGGCGGCGGAGGTGAAGGCGGCGAGGTTGCCGGCGATCATCGCGCGGAGCCCGAGCGTGGCAATGTCCCCACGGCGCTCGGGCGCTAGGCCGCCGATGCCGGCGATCTGAATGGCGATCGAGGAGAAGTTCGCGAAGCCGAGGAGCGCGTAGGTGAGGATCACTGCGCTGCGCGGACTGAGCACCTGACCGGCGCCGAGGTCGGTCGCGAACTGCGCGTAGGCGACGAACTCGTTGATCGTCGTCTTGACGCCGATCAGGCTGCCGACGTAGGCCGTGTCGCCCCACGGTACGCCCATCACCCACGCGAGGGGCCGGAGGAGGAGGCCGAGGAGCATCTGGATGCTGAGCCCATCGACGCCGACGAGCGTGCCGGCCCAGCCGAGGATCGCGTTCAACAGGGCGACGAGGGCCACGAAGGCCATCAGCATCGCCGCGACGTTGATGGCGAGCTGGACGCCCTGCGCGGCGCCGTTCGCCGCGGCCTCGATCACGCCGTTCTCACCGCTATGGCCACCGAAACGGAAGCGCGAGCGTCCGGGGCGCGGGGTCGCGCCGTCCATCGCGCTCGCCGCACTCCCGATCCCACCCTGCGTCTCCGGTACCTCCGTCTCGGGGAGGATGACCTTGGAGAGCGCGAGACCGGCGGGCGCGTTCATCACGCTCGCGGCGAGGAGGTGGGCGGCGATCCCGGGGAAGACGCCGGCGAGCATCCCCACGTAGGCGGCGAGGACGCCACCGGAGACGGTCGCGAAGCCGCCGACCATCACCGTGTTGATCTCCGACTTCGTCATCCGGGCGATGAATGGCTTCACGAGGAGCGGAGCCTCGCTCTGGCCGAGGAAGATGTTCCCCGAGGCGGAGAGGGTCTCCGCACCGGAGGTCTTCAGGGTCCGCTGCATCACGACGGCGAGCGCCTTCACGATGAGCTGCATCACGCCGAGGTAGTACATCACCGACATCAGCGCGGAGAAGAAGATGATCGTCGGGAGGACGCTGAACGCGAAGAAGGCGCCGGTCTGCGCGACGACGCCGGCGGAGATCCCCTCTCCCGTGACCGGCACGCTCGACTGCACGAGGTTGCCGAAGACGAAGCGCGCCCCCTCCGACTGGAAGCCGATCAGCTTCTCGATCAGGCCGCCGACGTAGGCGAAGACGCCGCGGCCGATGTCGGTCTTCAGCACGATGAGACTGAACACCAGCTGCAGCGAGAGCGCGGATCCGACGAGGCGCCAATTCACCCGCTTGCGGTCGTGTGAGAGGAGCCAGGCGAGGGCGACCATCACGGCCACGCCGAGTACGCCGATGAGACGATCCGTGATCGGCAGGTCGAGCCCCTGCTGGGCGGCGGCGAGCCGCTCGGCGGCGGTCTGCGCGAAGACGAGGAACATCGAGGGGACTCCGGGGCCGGGGTGGGGTACCGCGGGAAGGTAGGGATGTCCGGGTGGGCGGGCCACTCGGGAGCTGGGGCGCCGAGCGAGCCGTGGCGCGCGGGCCCGGGCCCTCGGGCGGGACGTTCCGACCGCCCCGACCCGCTTTATTTCCGGGATGGCCGACCGCCTCCGCACCCGATTCCTCGTCATCGGCTCCGGCATCGCCGGACTCCACGCGGCGTGGCGCCTCTCCGACCACGGCGACGTCGTCGTCCTCACCAAGCGGACGCTGAAGGATTCCTCGACCGCGTGGGCGCAGGGCGGGATCGCGGCGGCGCTCGGGGCCGGGGATTCGCCGGCGCTGCACAAGGTCGACACGCTCGCGGCGGGCGCCGCGCTGTGCGATGCGGCCGCGGTCGAGGTGCTCGTGGCCGAGGGGCCGGCGCGCGTGCGGGAGCTCGCATCGGCGGGCGCCCGCTTCGACACCGATGACGTCGGTCGCTTCGCCCTCGGGCGGGAGGCGGCACACTCGCGGAAGCGGATCGTGCACGCGCGGGGCGACCAGACCGGGGCGGAGGTGGCGCGCACGTTGATCGAGCGCGTCCAGGAGCGACCGAACATCACCGTGCTCGAGACGGCGCGGGCGCTCGACCTCGTGCTCGTGCAGGGGCGGTGTGCCGGCGTCCGCGCCAACGTCGCCGGCCGTGCGCTGGAGATCGTCGCGGACGCCACGGTGCTCGCGACGGGCGGGTGCGGCCAGATCTTCCGCTACACGACGAATCCCCTCGTCGCGACAGGCGACGGTTTCGCGATTGCGCAGCGGGCCGGGGCCCGCCTCGCCGATATGGAGTTCGTGCAGTTCCACCCGACCGCGCTCGACACGCCGGAGAATCCGCGCGCGCTGATCTCCGAGGCGGTCCGTGGCGAGGGCGCGACGCTCGTGGACGAGCACGGGATCCGCTTCATGGCGAAGCGCCACCGACTCGCCGAGCTCGCCCCACGCGATGTCGTCGCCCGCGAGATCTTCCGCGTGCAGCAGGGTGGCGGGCGCGTCTTCCTCGACGCGCGCCCGATGGCGCGGACCTTCGCGCGGCGCTTCCCGGGGATCCTGACGCTCTGTCTCGCGCGCGGGATCGACCCCCGACGCGAGCCGATCCCCGTCACACCGGCGGCGCACTATATGATGGGCGGGGTCGTCACCGACCTCGCCGGCCGATCGAGTATCGAGCGGCTCTACGCCTGCGGCGAGGTCTCCCGCACCGGGGTCCACGGAGCGAACCGGCTCGCCTCGAACTCGCTGCTCGAAGGGCTCGTCTTCGCCGAGCGTGTGGCGCAGGACGCCGCGCATCAGCCGCGGCTGGCCAAGCTCCCCAAGGTGACGGCGTGGGACGTGGCGCTCGGCTACGACGCCGGGGCGGCGCAGGTCGCCGCGGACGAGGTGCGGCAGGTGATGTGGGCGCACGCCGGGATCGTCCGGCGCGCGGCGGGGCTCCGCACGGCGCGGCAACAGCTCGAGGGGATCGCGACGCGCCTCACGCCAGGGATGACCGAGGAGCGGAACCTCGTCGAAACGGCGCGGCTCGTCGTCGAGGCGGCGCTGCTCCGGAAGGAGTCCCGCGGCGGCCATTTCCGCAGTGACTTCCCGAAGCCGAAGGCGAAGTGGCGGGGACGGCACATCGAGTGGTGACGCGGCCCGGCGCCTGACCGGTCGTCCGGTGGGGCCGTGCCCCCAGCCGACCGCAGACCGGTCGCCCCGCGGGGCGTGAGCGCCGGGCCGACGGGGTTGGGAACGCTCGGGGGGCTCCGGGGCGTCCCACTAAATTGAGCATGCTATGTCCAGCCCCGACACCACCCTCGCCGACCTGACCGCCCTCCACGCCCGCATCCGCGCCCTCGCCGCAGAGCGGGGCGCGGTCATCCTCGCGCACAACTACGAGCGCCCCGAAGTCCAGGACGTCGCCGACTTCGTTGGAGACTCCCTCGGCCTCTCCCGGGAGGCGGCGCGGACCGACGCGCAGGTGATCGTCTTCTGCGGCGTGCATTTCATGGCGGAGACCGCGGCGATCCTCTCCCCGGAGAAGACGGTGTTGCTCCCCGACCTCGCCGCGGGGTGCTCGCTCGCCGATACCATCGACGCGGCCCAACTGCGCGCCTGGAAGGTGGAGCACCCCGGGGCCGTGGTGGTCGCCTACGTGAACACGAGCGCCGAGGTGAAGGGGGAGGCCGACTACTGCTGCACCTCGGGGAACGCCGTCGAGGTCATCAACGCCATCCCCGCGGACCGCGAGATCCTCTTCCTCCCCGATATGTACCTCGGCGCGCACGTGCGTCGCATCACCGGGCGCGAGAACATCCGCGTCTGGATGGGAGAGTGCCACGTGCACGCGGGAATCGACCCGGAGAACATCCGGCGACAGCGCGCGTTGCACCCAGAGGCCGAGTTCCTGATTCATCCCGAATGCGGCTGCGCCACGAGTGTCGTCGAGGCGGTGAGCGCTGGCGATGTGGATCCCACCGGGGTCCACATCCTCTCCACCGAGGGGATGATCCAGCGGCCCGGCGCGTCGGCCGCTGACACCTTCATCGTCGCCACCGAGGTGGGGATCCTGCATCGCCTGCAGCGCGCGTATCCGGGGAAGACCTTCCACGCAGCGAATGAGCGCGCGTCGTGCGCGTATATGAAGGTCACGACGCTTCCGAAGGTGCTCGGGGCGCTGGGGCGGATGGAGCATCGCATCACCGTGGCGCCCGACGTGGCGGCGCGCGCACGGCTCGCAATCGAGCGGATGGTGGCGATCGGCGGCGCGACGCCGGCCGGTCCCGGCGTGGATCCCGGCGAATGACCTTCCCCCTCGAGCCGGACGCGCTCGCGCAGCTGGTGCGCGCGGCGCTCGAGGAGGATCGCGCGTTCGACGACATCACCACGCGCGCCACCGTCCCCGCCGACCGACGCGTGCGCGCGCAACTCGTCGCGCGGCGTGAGGGGATGCTCGCCGGCGGGCCGCTCGCGGTGGCGGCCTTCCACGCGCTCGACCCGGCGCTCCGGATCCAGGTGTGGCTGCACGACGGCGCGACGCTCGTCCGCGGAGCGGTCGTCCTCGAGGTGGAGGGCGCGGCGCGCGCGATCCTCAGCGCGGAGCGCGTGGCGCTCAACTTCGTCCAGCGGCTCTCCGGCGTGGCGAGCCTCACCGCCGCGTATGCGCTCGCGATCCGCGGGACGACCGCTCACCTCGTCGATACGCGCAAGACGACGCCTGGGTGGCGCGATCTCGAGAAGTACGCGGTACGCTGCGGCGGCGGGGAGAACCACCGCCGCGACCTCGCCGATGCGGTGCTCATCAAGGACAATCATCTCACGGCCTGTGACGGCGATGTCGGCGAGGCGGTGCGGCGTGCACGCGCGTCGGCGCCCGAGGGGATGATCGTGCAACTCGAGTGCGACACGCTCGACCAGGTGCGCGCCGCCGTCGAGACCGGGGTGGATGGCGTCCTCCTCGACAATATGCCGCTCGAGACGCTCCGCGCCGCGGTGACAGTCTGTCGCGGGCGTTGCTGGACCGAGGCGTCCGGCGGGGTGACCCTCGAGACGATCCGCGCGATCGCCGAGGCCGGCGTCGATCGCATCTCGGTCGGCGCGCTCACGCACTCCGCGTCAGCGCTCGACCTCGCCCTCGACGTCGTATGAGCGATCTCCTCGCCGCCCGTGGGCAGATGGCGATGTCCCTCGCCTTCCACATCATCTTCGCGGTGCTCGGGATCGGGATGCCGCTCCTGATGGTGCTCGCGGAACGCGAGTGGATGCGCACCGGGGAGACGGTCTGGCTCGACCTCGCGAAGCGGTGGGCGAAAGGGACGGCGATCCTCTTCGCGATCGGTGCGGTCAGCGGTACGGTCCTCTCGTTCGAACTCGGGCTCCTCTGGCCCGGCTTCATGGAGTACGCGGGCGCGATCATCGGGATGCCTTTCTCACTCGAGGGATTCGCCTTCTTCACCGAAGCGATCTTCCTCGGCGTCTACCTCTACGGTTGGAATCGGCTCACGCCGCGGGCGCACTGGTGGTCGGGTGTGGCGGTCACCGTGAGCGGGATGATCTCCGGCGTCTTCGTCGTGCTCGCCAACGCGTGGATGAACGCGCCGACGGGGTTCCGGCTGGTCGATGGCCGACCGGTCGACATCGACCCGATCGCGGCGATGCTCAACCCCGCCGCGCTCCCGCAGGCGCTGCATCTGACCCTCGCCGCCGTCGCGGCCACGGGAATCGCCATCGCCGGGATCAGCGCCGTCGCGCTGCGTCGGGATCCGACTGACCTGGTGCATCGCGCCGCGCTCCGGCTCGCGCTCTGGGTCGCGGTCCCCGCCTCGCTCCTGCAGGTGGTGAGCGGCGATCTCTCTGCGAAGTTCCTCGCCGAGCATCAGCCGGTGAAGCTCGCGGCGATGGAGGGGCACTTCGAGACGGCGCGCGGTGCCGCGCTGCGCATCGGCGGCATCCCCGACGAGGCCGCGAGCACCACGCGGTACGCGATCGAGATCCCGAGGATGCTCTCGGTGCTCGCCTTCGGGGATCCGAATGCCGAGGTGAAGGGGCTCGAGGCGGTGCCACGCGACGAGTGGCCGCCGGTGCTGATCACCCATCTGGCCTTCCAGGTGATGGTCGGGCTCGGGACGCTGATGGCGTTCGCCTCGCTTTGGGTCGTGGTCTGCTGGGTGCGCCGCCGTGACGTGGTGGAGGACCGCCGGCTCCTCACGCTGCTCGCCTGGCTGATGCCCGCGGGGTTCATCGCCGTGGAGGCGGGGTGGGTCGTGACGGAGGTGGGACGGCAGCCGTGGATCATCCACGGGGTGATGCGGACCGCCGATGCGGTGACGCCGATGCCGGGCCTCGCGGCACCCTTCGCCCTCTTCACGCTCCTCTACCTCTTCCTCGGCGCCGTCGTTTGTTGGCTCCTCTGGACGCAGATCGTGAAGGGGCACGCGCATGCCTGAGGCGTCGCCGCTCGCCGTCGGCATCGCCACGCTCGTGATGGTCGCACTAAACGCGTACGTGGTGCTCGGCGGCGCCGATTTCGGCGCCGGCGTCTGGGATCTCCTGGCGCGCGGGCCGCGCGCCGAACGCCAGCGGGCGGCGATCGCCGACGGCATCGGCCCGATCTGGGAGGCGAACCACGTTTGGCTCATCTTCGTGGTCGTCTTGCTCTTCAGCTGCTTCCCACCCGTCTATGCGCACCTCTCCACGGTGCTGCACATCCCGCTCACGCTGATGCTCGTGGGCGTCGTGCTGCGCGGCTCCGCCTTCACCTTCCGCGCCTACGACTCGACCGACTCGCCGGTGCAGCGGCAGTGGGGACGAATCTTCGCCGTCTCGAGTACGGTGACGCCGGTGCTGCTCGGGATGTGTGTTGGGGCGAATGCGTCGGGTGCGCTCGCGGTCCCCGCGGACGGGGACTTCGTCACGCGCTATGTGGCACCCTGGCTTTCCCCCTTCACGGTAACAATCGGCCTCCTCGGGCTCGCCGTCTTCGCCTTCCTCGCCGCGGTCTATCTCGCGGTGGAGATCACCGAACCGGAGTTGCAGGAGGATTTCCGCGCGATGGCGCTGCGGGCCGCGGTCGCCGTCGCCCTGCTCGCGCTGGCGGGGCTCTGGTTCGGCCGCGGGACGTTCGCCGAAGTCACGGCGGCACTGACGGGGCGACCGCTCACGCTGCTGTTCCAAACGCTCACCGCCATCGCCGCAGTGACGACGCTCGTCGCACTCTGGCGCCGACGGTATCGCGTCGCCCAGGGGGCAGCGATCCTCCAGGTGAGCGGAATCGTCTGGGGCTGGGGGTATGCGCAGTATCCGGCACTCGTGCCCGGTGTGCACACCATCGGCAGCGCGGCCGCCCCGGCAATCACGCTCCGACTCGTCGCCATCGGCACCGCCGTCGGACTGGTGATCCTCCTGCCATCGCTCGCCTACCTCTTCCGCCTCTTCAAGGCGGAGACGACGCGGCCGTTCGTGCGCGTGGACACGGCGGAGCATCCCGTCCCGACGCCGCCGAGGGCGAGTCGATGAGCGTGTCGGGTGGTACCGGCGGTGATGGAGCGGACCGCTCCCCCGTGACTCGAGAGACGATGCCGTTCGGCACCGTCAGTTCGACTGGTGACGGTCCTGCGGTCGGAGAGCACTGCGATTACTGCGGCTCGACCGCGCTCCGTTGGCGGAAATGCAAGCTCATCTGCGAGTCGTGCGCACAGATCAACAAGTCCTGCGCCGACCTCTGACGCGCTGAGTCTCGGACGCCGGTGCCGTTCGTGCGACGTCCGAGCGCAGCCGACTAGAACGGCGCGCAGCCGTCCGGACCGCAGATGGGAGGCGGTGGTGGGCCGTACACCGCGCGGTCCGCGACGCCCAGCAGATGTCCGAAGGCCAGCGGGGACCGACGCATCGGTTCACAAAGCGTCGCGAGCGCCTGCGTGGCGCGCGCCCGGGCACCGGCATCGCCCGCGCGTTCGGCCATCAGCAGCTGGAGTTCGATCGCGAGCGACGTCCCCGATGGCATCGCGTTGTCGGTCACGTCGCGTGGCCGCGTGACGAGCCGCTCAGCATCGTGCGCCGTGTCGAAGAACGCCCCCACCTCCGCATCCCAGAACCACTGAACGGTGGCGTCGGCGAGTTGACGCGCCGCGTCGAACCAGGCGCCGTCCCCCGTCAGCTCGTGGAGCGCGAGGAAGCCGAGCCCGACCGCGGCGTGATCCTCGAGGAAGCCGGGGATCATCGCGCGCCCGTCACGCCAGCTCCGGTAGATCCGCCCGTCGACCATCATCTGGTCGCGGAGGAAGCGCCCGTTCGCGAGTGCTGCATCGCGGAGCCCGTCGTCTGCAAAGGCGAAGGCCCCTTCGGCCATCGCGCGGAGCATCAATCCGTTCCACGCCGCGAGGACCTTCTCGTCGCGCCCGGGCCGCTCGCGTGGTGCACGGGCCTCGAAGAGCACACGCCGGCAGCGTTCGAGTCGTGCGGCGGCATCTTCGGCGTCCAGGCCGAGCGTCGCCGCCACCTCGGCGAGCGGTCGCGCGGCGTGGAGGATGTTCGCCCCCTCGAAGTTCCCCTCGGCCGTCACGCCCCAGTGCGCGATCGCCAGCGCGGCGTCGTCGCCGAGGAGATGCTCGAGCTCCGTGAGCGACCAGATGTAGAAGCGTCCCTCGTGGCCCTCGCTGTCCGCGTCGAGCGAGGCGTACCAGCCCCCAGCCGGGTCGGTCATCTCGCGGCGCACCCAGTCGAACGTGCGGTCGGTCACCGTCTTCACGGCGTCGTCCCCGGAGGCCTGCCAGAGATGCACGCCGAGCCGCGCGAGGAGCGCGTTGTCGTAGAGCATCTTCTCGAAGTGCGGGACGAGCCAGACCGCGTCGACGGCGTAGCGATGGAACCCGCCGCCGAGCTGGTCGTGGATCCCACCGTCGTGCATCCGCCGGACGGTGTGGCGCACCATCGTGAGCGCGTCGGCGTCGCCGGTGCGCCGCCAGTGACGGAGGAGGGCGTCGAGGAGCTGCGGCTGCGGGAACTTCGGCGCGCGCCCGAAGCCGCCCTGCGCGACGTCGTACCAGTTCCGCATCGCACGGACGGTGTCGGCGAGCTCGTCGGCGGTGAGTGCGGCGCCGGCGCTCGTCGGCCCTTCGGCCGCCGCGTAGATCTTCGTGAGCGATGCCGCGCCGGCGAGGACCTCGTCACGCCGCGTCCGCCACGCCTCCGAGACCGAGACGAGGACGCGCCGGAACGACGGCATCCCGTGCCGATCCTCCGGCGGGTAGTACGTGCCTCCGTAGAACGGCACGCCCTCCGGCGTCAGGAACATCGTCATCGGCCAGCCCCCGTGCCCGGTGATCGCCTGCACCGCCTGCATATAGATCGCATCGAGGTCGGGGCGTTCCTCGCGGTCGACCTTCACGTTCACGAAGAGGTCGTTCATCATCCGAGTCGTCACGTCGTCCTCGAAGGACTCGTGCGCCATCACGTGGCACCAATGACAGGCGGCGTAGCCGATGCTCAGCAGGATCGGGCGGTCCTCGGCGGCGGCCCGCGCGAGGGCCTCGGGCCCCCACTCGTACCAGTCGACCGGGTTCTCCGCGTGCTGCTGGAGGTAGGGGCTGGCGGCGGACGCGAGACGGTTGGGCATCGGTAGATTGAGGATACCATGGCGTCCACCGCATCCCAACCGTCGGAGCGTCCGCCGCACCTCATCGGGTGGCTGCTCGGCATCCTTCTCCTCCGGCTCGCCTTCGCCGCCGCCGTGCCGCTCGTGCCGGACGAGGCGTACTACTGGACCTGGTCGCGCCAGCTCGCTGGCGGCTACTTCGACCATCCGCCGGTGATCGCCTGGCTGATCGCCGGCGGGACCGCGCTCCTCGGCGACACACCGCTCGGCGTGCGCCTCCTGCCGAACGTCGCCGGCACCCTCGCGACCGCGGCGATCGCGTGGACCGCGGACGTGCTCGCCGGGCCACGGGCGGCTCGGTTCGCGCTGCTCGCCTTCGCCGCGATGCCGGTCGCCGCCGTCGGAATGATCCTCGCGACCCCCGATGCGCCCTTGTTGTTCGGGATCGCGTGGACGCTCTGCTGCGTCACGCACGCGCTGTCGCATCCCCCACGCAGCGCGACAGCGACGCGGTGGTGGATCGGCGCCGGTATCGCGATCGGCATTGCGATGGCCTCGAAGTTCACTGCGGTCCTCGTGCCGGTCGGCCTCACGCTGACGATCCTCGCCGTGCCCACGCTCCGCCCGCGGCTGCGCGAGCCTGGTCCTTGGCTCGCGGTCCTTGTCGCGTCGCTCGTGATGGTCCCCGTGCTCCTCTGGAATGCGTCGCACGAGTGGATCGCGTTCCGCTTCCAGCTCGGCCACGGCCTCGGCGGCGCGGCGAAGGAGTCCCTCGTCCAGCGCGAACTCAACCTCGTCGGCGGGCAAGCGCTCCTCGTCACACCGATCCTCTTCGGGCTGCTGCTCGGGGCGATCGGGCGCGCCGTCCGCGAGGAGCCGCGACGTCGCGCCCTCGCCGGCGTCGCGCTCTTCTGTCTCGCCTTCTTCGTCTTCAGCGCCACGCGCAAGAACGTCGAGGCCAACTGGCCCGCCATCGCGTGGGTGCCCGCGGTCGCGTTACTCGCCGCCGCGCGCCCCGGTGACCGGAGCAGCTGGGAGCATCGTGGTCTCCGGCTCGCCGCCGCGCTCAGTACGGTGCTCCTCGTCCACATCGTGCGGCCACTCGTCGCGCTCCCCGGTTCCCGCGACCCCGTGAACCAGGCGTACGGGTGGACCGACCTCGCCGCGGCGGTCGAGGCGCGGCGCACTGCGCTCGCGGCCGCGACGCCATCGGATCTGGTCGGGTCGTCCACTGCGCCCCTCGTCGCGGCGAATCGCTATCAGGACGCCGCGATGCTCGCCTTTCACCTGCCGGGGCATCCGCAGGTCCCCTCCCTCAACCTCGGCGGGCGTGCGAACCAGTACGACCTCTGGGCCGCCGCGCCGGACCGGATGACCATCGGCGGCACGATGCTCCTCGTGCTCGAACTCCCGCGCGATGGGGGCACGCCGCCGGCGATCACCGCACTCACCGCCGTCTTCCCTCGCATCACCCCGGGCGACACGATCGCCCTGACGCGTGACGGCCGGACCGTCGCGCGGCGTCAGCTCTGGACCCTCACCGGCTGGACCGGCACCTGGCCCTCTCGCTCATGACTCTCGATCCCGCCCTCGCTGCCTGGTTCGATACCCACGACCAGCGCCTGCACGACGATCTCTTCGCCTTCCTGCGCATCCCGAGCGTGAGTGCGCGCTCGGAGCACGCGGGCGACGTCGCGGCCGCGGCCGCCTGGCTGCACGGGCACCTCGCGCGCATCGGGTTCACGGTGGAGACGCATCCGACCGCCGGGCATCCGGTCGTCCTCGCGGAGTGGCGGAAGGCGCCGCCGGGCGCGCCGACGATCCTCGTCTATGGGCACTACGACGTGCAGCCGCCGGAGCCGCTCGAGCTTTGGACCTCTCCCGCCTTCGAGCCCGCGATCCGCGACGGCAACATCTACGCGCGTGGCAGCGTCGACGACAAAGGCCAGCTCTGGCTGCACGTCGCCGCGCTCGAGGCGCATCTCGCCACGCGCGGCACGCTCCCGGTGAACATCATCGTGCTCGCTGAGGGGGAGGAGGAGGTCGGGAGCGAGCACCTCGCGCCGTTCATCGCAGCGCATCGCGACCGCCTCGCCTGTGACGGCGTCGTCATCTCCGATTCCACGATGTTCGCGCCGGGGATTCCCAGCATCCTCTCGTCGCTCCGGGGTCTCGCGTATCTGCAGATCGATGTGACCGGTCCCAACTCCGACCTGCATTCGGGGATGTACGGCGGCGCGGTCGTGAACCCCGCGATGGCGCTCGCGCGGATCCTCGCGACCTTGCACGACGCCGATGGTCGCATCGCGATCCCCGGCTTTTACGACCGGGTGCAGCCGTTCCCTGACGCGGTGCGCGCGGGGTTGAGCACGCTCCCGCACTCGGACGCCGACTTCATGCGGCACCTTGATGTGGAGGCGCTTGGCGGCGAGGCCGGATACTCCACGCTCGAGAAGCTCTGGCATCGCCCCACCTGCGAGGTGAACGGGCTCCTCTCCGGCTACACGGGCGAGGGCGCGAAGACCGTACTCCCGGGCACGGCGATGGCGAAGGTCAGCTGCCGACTCGTGCCCGACCAGGACCCCGAGGAGATCGCGCGGCTCGTGCAGGCGCACGTGGATCGCGTGGCACCGGCCGGTCTCCGCGTGACGGTGCGCGCGCTCCACGGTGGTCGGCCCTGGCGCGCCGATCTCGCGGGGCCGCTCTACGATGCGGCGGCGCGGGCACTGCAGGCGGCCTTCGGTCGCGCTCCTGTCATCACCGGCGAGGGCGGGTCGATCCCCGTCGTGAATGACTTCGCGACCCTTCTCGGCGCCCCGGTGCTGCTCGTGGGCTTCGGACTCCCCGGCGAGAACGCACACGCGCCGGACGAGTGGATCAGTCAGGCGAACTTCCGCGGCGGGATGCGGGCGATCGCCGCGCTCTGGGACGAACTCGCGCGCTGAATGCGGGTAGGCGGATGCGACGCGGGGGGCGCGACCGATCGGTCGCGCCCCCCGCGTCGATCACGCTGGTGCTGATTACAGCCCGGCGAGCAGGGCGTCGTTGCTCGTCGTGCCGGCGATCCGCTTGATGAGCCACTCCATCGCCGCCTGCGGCGGCATCTGCTGGAGCCCGCGGCGCAGTGTGTAGATCGCGTCGATCTGCTCCGCCTTGTAGAGCTTCTCCTCGCGCCGCGTCCCGGAGGTCGCGATATCGAAGGCGGGGAAGATGCGCTTCTCGGCGAGCGAACGGTCGAGCTTGATCTCGCAGTTGCCTGTGCCCTTGAACTCCTCGAAGATCACGTCGTCCATCCGCGAGCCCGTCTCGACGAGCGCGGTCGCGATGATCGTGAGGGAGCCGCCGCCGTGCTGCGGTGCGATGTTGCGCGCCGAGCCGAAGAAGGCCTTGGGCTTCGCCATCGCCGAGGTGTCGAGGCCGCCCGAGAGCGTACGCCCCGTGCCGCGCTCGGCGGTGTTGAAGGCGCGCGCCATCCGCGTGAGCGAGTCGAGGACGATGATGACGTCCTGTCCCTGCTCGACGAGCCGACGCGAGCGCTCGATCACCATCTCCACCACTTCCACGTGCCGCTTGGCCGGCTGGTCGAAGCTCGACGCCACCACCTCGCCGACCCCCCACGAGATCGCCTCGCTGACTTCTTCGGGACGCTCGTCGACGAGGAGGATGAGCAGGGTGGCCTGCGGGTGGTTGATCGCGATGCCCTCGGTGATCGCCTGCATCAGCATCGTCTTGCCGGCGCGGGCCGGTGCGACGATGAGCGCGCGCTGTCCATAGCCGATCGGCGCGATGAGATCGATCGCGCGGCGCGTGAGCTCGGGGCCACCCTTCGCTGAGCGCCCCGTCTCGAGGGTGAGCCGGCGATCGGGATACGAGGCGATGAGCGTCTGGAAATCCGGGCGGCGTACGCCGCCCTGCGGCTCCGCGCCGTTGAGCATCGCGATCTCGGCGACCACCAACCGCCCGCGGTGGTCGTGGCCGGTGCGTGCGACGATCGCGTCACCGCGGCGGAGGCCGAACTGCCGGATCAGCTGCGGCGGGACCCAGGCGTCGCCCGGCTCGTTGAGGTAGCTGTGCTCGGCGCGGCGGACGAAGCCCGCCTCGCGCGCCGGGTCGAACCAGCCGGACGTCTCGCCGTCAGCGACGAGCACCACCGGGGTGCGGTCCTGATCCCGATCGTGATCGCCCTGCCCGCCGCGCTCCCGATCGAATCCGCCCTGCGGCCGATGTGGGCGGTGCGGCCGATCCCCACCCTCGCCGCCCTCGGCGCGGTCGAACCCACCCCGCCCGCGGCCACGGCGCCGCCGGCCGCGCCGGCCTCGACCGTTCCGGTCGTTCCGGTCGAACCGATCGCCGCGCTCCCCACGGTCACGCTCCCACGGACGACCCCCCGACGCGTCGGCGCCGCCCTCGGCGGACGGACACGGAGCCTCGCTTGGGGTCTCCGGCGCGGCGCACGGCGCTTCGGGCGCGGCGGCTTCGCTGCGCGAGGCTTCCGGCGCGGGTGAGGTGGACTCGGGGGCCGACGCGGACTCCTCCGGCTTCACCTTCCGCGGACGGCCGCGGCGCTTCGGGGCCGGGGCTTCGGCCGCCGGAGCGGGCTCGGAGGCGTCCCGGGAGGGATCGGCCTCAATGGGCTGTTCCGGTGCGGTCTCGTCCTGAGAGCGCGCACCACGCCCTCGACGGGCGGGACGACGACGTTCGGTCATTCGGGGTGGTGTGATACGAGTCCCGGCCGATCGCCGGGGAAGCGCCGCGCACAGGGGCGGGGCGGAGAAGAGAAGCTGTGCAGCGCCAAGGTCGGGGTGGGCGACGGCCTCACCAGGACAGGCGGACGGAGTGAGTATGCCCCGGCCGCTGGCCGGACGCAACCCTCCCGGCGGCGCCCGCTACTTTTCGGGATGCCCTCGGATCCCCGCGCGGCCGTCGCCGCGATCGTCCGCGATTATCACGCCGACGCCGACATCCCGAAGCTCCTCGCGCGGCTCGACGCCGTCTGCGCGGAGACGGCGGACACCGCCGCCCTCATCGCCGCCGTCGAGCCGCACCGTGACCTCCACGAGGTCGCTGGCCCCGTCTACGAACGCGTCGTCGAGCGCGAACCGCAGAACGCCGCCGCGCTCGTCGCCCTCGCCAACGCCTACTGGCTCACCGGCCGTGGTCCCGATGTCGTCGGCGAGATCGCGTCGCGCGCCCTCGCGGCGGATCCGGCGAACCGGGCCGCGTGGCACCTCTGGGCGCTCACCGAGCCCTCGCCGCGTGGTCGGATGCAGCGGTGGCATCAGGTCACGACTCGCTATCCCGACGACAAGCTCGCCCAGGCCGCGCTCGCCGACAACGCGGCCGCGGTGGCCGGTGCGGAGAACGATCCGGTGGCGATGAAGCTCGCGATCGCGACCTACGAGGTGCTGCTGGCGACCGCGACCTCAGAGCAGGAGACGTCGGCGCTTACGACCGCGCTCACGACGCTGCGGAAATGGAAGGCCTGACACGCCTCCGCGCGCGCCGCATCACGCGGCCGCGCGCGACACGGCGGGATCAGACCTTGTGGTACCCGATCCGCGCGGCCTCGACCCGGTCCGCCGCGACGTAGATCTCGAAGTCGGAGAAGAACGCCGGCGCCTCGGCCTGCATCGTCCGCAGCACCGCGACCGCCATCCGCCGGATCTCGAACTCCGCCGCCTCGCTCGAGCGCAGCTCGAGCATCGTGCGCCAGGCGCGCGCGTTCCCCGTCACGACGATCTTCGTCTCGGTCGAGTTCGGCAACACGCCGCGCGCGGCCTCGCGTGCCATCTTCCGACGGTGGACCTTGTCGTCCACCCACTGGTAGCGCTCCATCAACCGGTCGACGAGCGCCACATACGTGGCCTGCGCCCCTTCCACCTGCGCCTGCCACGCGGCGCGCAGCGCGTCATCACCGATGATCGCCGGCGGCACGACGAACGCCGCGTCCGACTCGTCCACATAGCGCTGCGAGAGCTGCGAATACGCGAACCCCGCGCGATGCCGCACGAGTTCGTGCGTCAGAGACCGGCTCACGCCTTCGAGTAGCAGCGAGTAGTTCGCGTGCTCGAGCACGGAGCCGTGCCCCTGCTTCTTGATGTTCTCCAGGTAGTCCCGCGTGCTGCGGCTCGCGGGGTTCTTCTGGCTCATATAGCAGAGCCGCCCCGCGAACTCGGCGAGTCGCTCGCCGTCGGTCCCCTCGCCCATCCACTGCACGGGGAGATGCGCGGGCTCCGCGAACTGCGGACGCGCGAGGACGGTGATCGTGGGTTCGGTGTAGAAGTGCGGCATCGCGGGAATGGCTGGGGTCGAGCGGGAAAGATAGCGCGGCGCCGGGGCCCCCGGCCCCCCGCGTGGTGGCGCCCGGGCGTCCGCCCGGCGTCGACTACGACTCGGTGGGGAGAAGGTCGAGGCGGTGTAGGTCCCAGCGCCGCTCCCGCGTCACCCGGTCGAGCGCAGCGCGTGCGGCGGCCGGGAGGGGCGGGAGTCCGGGGTCGACCTTCAGTGCGTCGAGCGGCACGGCCCCCGGCAGCGGCACCTTCACCCCGGGGTTCAGCAGGCCGTCGGGGTCGAACGCCCGCTTCACTGCCGCGAAGAGGGTGAGTGACGCCGCCGGCCAGACGCGGGCGAGCAACGGTGTACGGAGTCGGCCGTCGCCGTGTTCACCCGCGAGCGTGCCGCCGAGCGTGGCGACGAGCGTGGTCACTGCCTCGAGCAGGTGTTCGCATCGGGTGCGCCAGGTCGGGTCCTCGAGATCGACGAGTGCATTCACGTGCGCGTGCGCATCCCCGGCGTGCCCGAAGATCACACCGCGCAGGCCGGCGGCATCGAGCGCCGCCCGCACGCCGCGCACATAGTCGGCGAAGCGCGCCGGGGGCACGCAGCCGTCTTCGACGAGCTGCAGGCTCTGCCAGCGCGGGGCGAGGCGATTCAGGATCGGGCTCGCGGCGTGCCGCAGCGCCCAGAGTCGTGCCGTCGCCGCCGGGGTCTCCGCCCGCTCGCGATGCGTCGCCCCGTGCGCCTCGCCGATCGCGACGAGCGCGTCCATCTGGGCTATCGCATCGGCGGCGTCGGTCCCCTCCGCCTCGATCAGGAGCACCGCCTCGAGCCGCGCGGGGAGCCCGAGGTCGGTGCCCTCGCTCGCGGCGATGTCGAGGAAGGAGCGGTCGAGGAGTTCCGCAGCGCTCGCGCCGCCATCAGCCATCGCGACAGCCGCCGATGCCGCGGCTTCGAGCGAGGGGAAGCCGAGCAGGGCGAGTGCGGTGGCGCCCGGAACGCGCGTGAGCCGCACCTCGACCGCTGTGATGAACGCGAGCGTCCCATCGCTGCCAAGGAGGAGATCGATCGGGTCGTCGCTCGCGGCGAAGGCGCCGAGCGCGTAGCCGGAGGAGTCTTTCCGCACCCCGGGCCGACGGAGCGTCTCGGGCGCGGCACCGTGGACGGCGGGGGTGACGTCCCGCGTGAGGCGTGCGAGCGCCGGCACGTCGGGCGCGGGTGCGCCGCGGCGCAGGGCGGCGCGCGTCCCGTCGGCGAAGACGCATTCGAGTCTGACGATCCAGTCGCGGAGCGGACCGTGGCGAATCGTGCGGCTCCCCGCCGCGTGCGTGGCGCACATCCCGCCGATCGTGGCGAAGGCGCCGCTCGACGGGTCCACGGGGAAGGTGAGGCCGTGCGTCCGCGCCGTCGTGTCGAGGGCGTCACGGGTGACCGCGGCGCCGACGCGAACTGTCCGCGCCTCGACATCGACCGCGCCGATGCCACCGAGGCGGCCGAGGTCGACGATGACCCCATCGCCGATCGCGCCCCCGCCCATCGAACTCCCGCTCCCACGCGGGATGAGCGGCACGGCCTGCGCGGCCGCCCAGCGCACCAACGTCACGAGGTCGTCGGTGTCCGCAGGGACGGCGACGGCACGCGGGATGACGCGGGCCACGCCGGCCGCCTCGCTGTAGACCGCGCGGGCGAGCGCGTCGTGGCGGAAGACGCCACGGAAGCCCGGGGGCATCTCGGTCGGAGCGGGGGAGGCGGGCGCGGTCACGCGGCGGCTCGACGTGGGGCGGGCGATGGGCGCCGCGCCCTCAGGCGCCGGCGAGGCCGAGAGTGAACGGCCGCGCCTGCACGCTCGCCACGAGGCGCCGCAACGCCGCGTTGCTCCCGATGGCGAGGAGCCCCGCGAGCATCAGCGCCTTCACCTCGGCGCGCGAGATCTTCACCTGCCCGCCTGCCGTGAGCATCGCGCGCGAGCGCGAGAGGTCGCGGAGCGTCGCATAGGCGAAGAGGAGCGGGAGCACGCAGAAGGCACGCACTCGGAACGCGCGGCGCGGGATCGCCAGCGTGTACTCGAGTGCTGCGTCGAGGTCGGTGCGCGCGAGCGCGATGAATCCCTCGACCACGCGATGGTTGCGTTCCACGTGCGCCGGCGAGAGCAGCGTGGCGTGCCCGCTCCCCGCAGCCTCGAGGTCGTGCGCGGGGAGGTAGATCGAATTCTCGTGCTCCGCGTCGTGCGCGATGTCCTTCAGGATGTTGACCGTCTGCAGCGCCTCGCCGAAGGTCTGGCAGCGGCTCCAGAGGCGGTCGAACTCGCGACGGCCCACCGCCGGCACGTGCTCGTGCCAGAGTTCGGTCAGCATGCACCCCACCGTGCCCGCGACGTAGTAGCAGTACTCGCGATACTCGGGGAGCGTCTGAATCCGGATGCCGCGCGGGTAGGTGCGCACGAACTTCGCCATCCCACGCCCCATCTCGCGCACCCAGTGGGCGACGCGGTCGCGCGTGCGCGGCGGGAGCGCCCGGAAGGCGACGAGCACGAGGTCCGTGTGCGCGACGAGGCGCAGGTGCGCGGGGTCCCCCTGCAGTGCGCGCACCTGCGCGGGGAAGGCGTCGGCGGCGGACGCATCATCGAGCGCGGCGAGGAAGGCGTCGAGCCACGCGGCGCGCTGCTCGGGCGCGGTGGTGTTGTCGTCCTCGATGGTGTCCGCGATGCGGCAGAGGAGGTAGGCCGTGCAGACGGCGTCGCCCAGCACACCGGGCAACGCCTTGATGCTGATGGCGAAGGTGCGGGAGACCTCGGGCAGGATATCGCGCCCGAACCGCTGCGCCTCGCGCACGCGGTCGACGGGATCCGGAGGACGGTGGCGCGTGCTCATCGGCGTGAAGTTATCTCCCCCCGGCACGGTACGCGTCCTCAGATCCCCGTGAAGGCGAAGTCGATCTGGCGGCGGAGGGAGGCCAACATCTCCTCCGGCATCGGGAATGCCGCGGCGAGCGCCTCGAGCGCGCCGGTGGACGGCACGGGACGGCCCGCGAGACCCAGATACCAGCGCGCGTACCCGTCGGCCAACGCGGGGTCGATCCGCGCGACGAGCATCGCGCCGCCACGCACGAGCCCGGTCGCGGCGAGCGCGGTACCCGACCCGGCGCGCTGCTGCGCCGGCGTGAGGTGGTCCGCGATCGCGACGGTGGCGACCGCGCCCGCCGCCTCGTGCACGAAGGCGTAGAGCAGCGTCGCCGCGCTGTCCGCCGTCGCCGGCCACGTTACCGCGTACTGACTCGCGAGCTTGCCGGCGGGGACGGCCCGCCCCTCGCCACCAAGGGTGAGCGAGGGGATCAGGTCGCCGTTCTGTTGCTGCGTCGCGTTCAGGTACGGTTGGAGCGCCGGTCGCCAGCGCGCCTGCCAGAGCGAGTCGGCCATCACGAGCCCCGGGGTCCGCCGTCGCTGCTCGTCGACCCACCAAGCGTGGAAGAACTGCGTGCGCTCCCCCTCGAGGGCCGCACTGAAGCGACGCGCCCACTCGCGGTCCTCCTTGCGCGGGAACTGCTGCGCCAAGAAGGCGACCACGCCGGCGACCTCCGGATTCGACGCGTTGCGCGGGTCCCCCTCGGCGCGGAGGAAGAATGTCATCCCGCGCTGCAACTCGTCCCAGCTGCCGAAGTAGAGCGCGAGGAACTGCGCGCCCTCGAGCGCGGGGCGGGCCCGGAGGCCGGCGACGAGGTCGCGTCGCGCGGAATCGAGCGCGGTGTAGAGTCCCCGGCGGTTGCGTTCCACCGTGAGGTGGTCGCGATAGCCACGATCGAAGAGCGGGACCGTCGCGGAATCGTCCATCAGCAACGCAAAGCCGTGGAGCCAGAGGTCCACGTGCTCGCGGGTCTTCACGGGCCAGCGAGGTCCCACCGTGACGGGCCGGAGCGGGTCGCTCGCCCGTTGCGGCCCCGCGCAGCCGAGGCCGGCGAGGACGAGGAGGACGGCGAGCGCGGCGCGCCGATGGATCACGTTGGTCGTCCGCAGGTCACGCAGAAACGCCACGTCGCCTTCACCTCGCTTCCGCACCCGGGGCACTGCTTGGTCGTCTGGTCAACGCCGCACCAGGGGCAGAATCGGATGTCGCGGTCGTTGGGGAGCGGGTGCGCGCAACCGATGCAGTTCGGGTCGTCATCGGCGTCGCTCGGAATGGGGCTCTGTTCGGGGGTGTCCGCCATTGGGGCGGGTGTGGGAATCGGTGCCGGTGCGGGAGCAGGCGGGGCCGCGGGTGTCGGAGCGACAGGAGCCGCAACGGGTGCTAGCGGCACGGCCGGTGCCCCCGCACGTGGCAGCGCGCCAGTGATCCGCACCGTTGCGTGGCCGTGCGACCGCACCACGAAGAGGTCGGGGTTCGGCGAGGCCAGTTCGGTGGCGCACGCCGTCCGCACCGCCGGCTCCGCGTCCACATATCCCCCCTCGCCCGCGAGTAGTCGCATCACCAGGAGGAGGTAGTCGTCGTTCGTGTCGACGATGGCGTGCGCGCGCACCTGCCGATACGGCGCGTGGGTGTCGAGAATCTCCTGCACGGCGATCGGGCGCGCGGTGGCGCCAGCGGTCTGCGCGGCGCGGATGAGGAGGTCGGACAGCGCGTCAAGTGAGGGCATCGGGGCTCCGCTCAGGTGGGACGGGGCAGCGTGGGAGCTGGACGAAATGTGGCAGCGGCGGGGAAGGCTGCCACCGGGGCGCGAGCCCCGCCCTTTGCGCGCCGCGCCGCGAGCCAGCCGTCGAAACCCGATTCGACCAGCCCGCCAGAACTCGACTGCTCGGTGGCGGCGCGGACCGCGAGGTCATTCGCATACTCGTTCTGCGGATGCCCGGCGTGGCCCTTGACCCACTGCCAGGCGTACTCGTGACCGACCGTCGCGCGGAGCGCCGCCTGCCAGAGTGCAAGGTTCTCGATCGCGCCGGTCTTGCGCGTCCACCCGTTCCGGGCCCACACGAAGACCCATCCGCCGAGGCCATCGACGAGGTAGCGGGAGTCGGTGGTGAAGAGGACGCTGAAGCGTCCATCCTTGGCGCCGAGGGCGGTGAAGGCCTCGATGACGGAGCGGAGCGCCATTCGGTTGTTCGTCGTGGCGGGCTCACTGATCCAGAGGTCCCGGCGTGTGAGCCGGCCGTCGGGATGCTGGAACTCGACGAGCACCCCCGCGCCGCCGGGGTTCGCCCCGGCCTTGCCGTTGCCGAGACACGATTCGTCGGCGTAGACCGCGACGAGGGGGAGGTATGCGCTCACCGGATCACCTCGATCCGCTCGCAGTCGTCGAGCCGCAGTTCGAGCGGGGCGCCTGTCGTCGGATGCCGGGCGACGATCGTCTCGCGCCCCTCGCGCAACACGAGGCGTTCGGCGATGACGATGAACTCCGTGCCTCGGCGCAGCACCGCGATGCGGGTGCCGTCGAGGATCGCGCGCTCGAGCGCGTCGTATTGCGCGACGGTGAGCGGCATCAGGTAGTCGTCGTCCAGCGGTGGATGGCGCGCGTCAGGATCTCGGTGGCGCGATGAATCTCGTCGACCGGGACCCACTCCTCCGCGGCGTGGGCGAGCGCGATGTCGCCGGGGCCGAAACAGAGCGCCGGGATCCCCGCCGCGGTGAAGAGCGCCGCGTCGGTCCAGCAGGAGAGGCCCTCGACCGCGGCGGGCCATCCGGCGTCGCGAGACGCCGTCGCGAGGGTCTGCACGAGCGGGTGGTCGACGGGGAGGTCGTTCGGTTGCTGAATGAGGCCCGGGGTGACCGTGGCGTGGAGGGCGGGCGTCGCCTCGCGCACCGCGGTGATCGCGGCGTCGATCTCCGCGGCGAACCGCTGACCCTCCTCCCCAGGCAGGGTGCGACGTTCGAGGCTCACGGTGCACCGGTCGGGATAGGTCGAGAGCCCGATCCCCCCACTGATGGTACCGGCGTGCCAGGAGGCGTGGCCGAGGAGGGGGTGCGTCAGGTGACCGTGGGAGGCGCGCGCGGTCTCGTCGAGGGCGGTGAGCACCTTGGCGGCCCCGGCGATGGCATCCACGCCGACGTCCGCGCGGGAGCCGTGCGCGGCGCGGCCGCGGACGGTGAGCTCCGCCCAGGCGAACCCTTTGTGCGCCGGCGCGATCGCGAGCCGGGTCGGCTCGGTGACGATGGCGGCGTCGGCACGCAGGCCGTCGGCGAGGAGCGCGCGGGTGCCGAGGCTCTCCCATTCCTCGTCGGCGACGGCGGCGAGGATGATCGCCCCGGTGGCGCCCGCGTCGTGCGCACGGACGGCCGCGGCGGCCATCGCCGCGATCCCCGCTTTCATATCGGCGGAACCGCGACCGTAGAGACGGCCGTCGCGGATGGTTGGGGTGAAGGGCGGGTGGCGCATCCCCTCCACCCCGACGGTGTCGAGATGCCCGTTCAGGAGGAGGGATCGACCGCCATCGGGATGCCCCCCGCGCGCGACGACGGAGACTCGCCCCGGGGTGTGTTCGTGCCAGGTGACGTCGAGGCCCCAGGACCGGAGGATCTCCGCGAGGCGCTCGGCGACCGGGCCCTCGCCCGGTCCGTCGGCGACGAGGCTCGGATTCCGGGAGTCGACCGCGACGAGGGCCGCGGTCAGGGCCAGCGCGTCGCCGCGCGGGACCCCGGTCACTTCTTGGGCGCGGCCTTCTTGGCGGCGGGCTTCGCGGCGGGCTTCGCGGCGGGCTTCGCGGCGGGCT
>Ga0194133_10000952_pt1 | contig 55011 bp, 37 predicted proteins | sample TA2KigOf40mmetaG_FD_155448 | JGI IMG/M metagenome (GOLD analysis project Ga0194133, IMG submission 155448) | Freshwater microbial communities from Lake Tanganyika, Tanzania - TA2015055 Kigoma Offshore 40m | ecosystem: Environmental > Aquatic > Freshwater > Lake | place: Tanzania: Lake...
GAAGAAATGGTTGCTGGTGCTAATGGTATTGAGGGCAGATATCCATTTTTAGACCGGGAATGTGTTCAAGAATTCCTTTCGTTAAAAGCTGAACTTAAAAATCAATTCTACAAATCAGCTGTTCATTACTATATGATGAAATATAATTTCCCATTTGATATTAATCTTAAACTGGGATTTGACGCACGAAAAAATATAGAATAATATAAAAAAATATATATTTTTAAATTATTATATTTTAACACCAATACATCTTAATTGTTGATTTCCATTTCTTTTAGCATATTCTTCGCATTCTTTGTGATAATTAGATTCTAGATATTTTGTTTTAAAATCAGGTGTCCATTGATGCTGAAAATTTATACTCTCAACAATTTGAAATCCCGCCAGTTTAACCAGATTTCCTATAGTTTGTGGACACCAAGTATGTAAATGCTGATTAATATCATTCTCTTTATAATTAAACTCCTCACTACCTGGCTGTTCACAAGGTAGCACAATAATTAAAATACCCATAGGTTTTAACAATGTGTATAAATTTTTTAAAATATTAATTGGAATAGTAACATGTTCTAAAGCATGATTAGAAATTATTACATCAAAATAATTATGATATTTGTCAGGCATATTTTCAAACTTATCAAAAACGGTTATTCCATTTTCTAAACAAGTAGAATGGGCTGATTTATTAATTTCTAATCCAATTTTTTCAGAACAATCTAGATTTTTTAAAAGATATCCGCCACCACACCCAAAATCCAAAACTTTATGTGTTTTTTCAATCAGTTTCTCAAATTTAAACTTATTTAAAAACCCACCAATATTTCCAATATTCTTTTGCCAATCAAAATAATTGTTATCGTAATGTGACATTATATAAATAAATAAACTATATATTCTTAAATAAATAAATATTTAAAAGCAATATACAATAAATACTAATATAGTATTATGATTAATATTTATCTACCGAATATTACTAATGGATTTCACGCACATAAAGGAGATAGCTTTCGCGAATTAGTAAAAGAATGGGGCCGTCTTAAGTTAGCCAATATCATAGAAACATCCGAACCATTTATTTGGTGGAACGGAATAGGCGATACATTACTTTATGATAGACCTACATTACAATGGTTAGAAAAATCACCACAAAAATATAATAATGCCCTTTTCGGTAATAATTTATTACAAACCTCAAACTCTTATCCTTGGATTTTTTGGGCCAGACACCCTTTAAATCTTGAACAATTAGAAATTATGCCTTTTAATAAACGATATTTTTCAAGCGTATTTGTAGCAAAAGTTGAAAACGAAATACAAGCTGGATTCAGAGACCCAAAAAAATGGAAATCTTATATCGAGTTTTTTGATTTAATTATTGAAGAAGCAGGAAAACCATATAAATACACTAATAAAGAATATCTTGACCTAATTCGATATAGTAAATATGGACTCTGTCTTCGTGGGTTTGGACCTAAATGCCATCGAGAAGTTGAACTTATGGCTTGCGGAACAGTGCCTATCATTACACCCGATGTCGATATTGATAATTACTTTAATCCACCTATTGAAAATATACACTATATCCGCGTAACTAAGCCTGAAGATATTCTAAATTTAATAAATTCTATTTCTCAAGAAAAATGGGAAGAAATGAGTAAAGCATGCGTTCAATGGTATCAAGATAACTGTAGTGTCCAAGGTAGTTTTAATACAACTAAACAAATTATTGAAAATTTAAAAGAAAATAAAAAATTAGAATCTATTTCTACACTAACAAATAAAAATGGAATTTTTGATTTAACTATTTTACTTAATTCTTTATCAAAATATCATACAGATATTCCTGTTTATATTGGATGCGATACAGAAGTGAAAAATCATTTTGAAAAAAATAATTTTTCTTTAAACCTACATTTTGTTACATGTCTCGATAAATATAATCATATGAATCGTCAAGAAATGGAAAAAGAAGGACTATGGCTTGATTTTATGTTAGAAAAGGAAACTGTATTAAGAGAAGCTATGTCCCATTATTCAAATAGTTTATTTCTCGATGCAGATATTTGTTTATTAGATAAACTACCAAATATTGATTTTTCAAAAGATGTTATATTATGTCGTCACTTTATTCAAGAACAAAACGAAAAAAAATATGGACATTTTAATGGTGGATATTTCTTTGTTAATAATTTTAAATTTCTTGATTGGTTAAAGACTACTTCTAAAACACGCTCGCACTTTTTTGAACAACAAACTCTTGATTATTGTGCTGAACAATTTAAAGTGGGATATTTTCCTATCCAAAATAACTTTGGTTGGTGGAGACTATTTGAATGCGATAATCCACAAGAAAGATTTAATAAATTTACTATGAATAATGGATTTATATTCTATGATAACAGCCAACTTAAATCAGTTCATACACACTTTTCAGATATGTCTAATAATTTTAATGGAAATTTTAATAGATTTCTTATTACATTTTTTGAAAAAACAAATGAATATAATTATTTACTATCAATTATAAATAAAGCTGAAGAGACACCTTTAATAGATATAATTATTCAATCTTACAATGAAAAAAATAATGATCGTATGAATGAATTAACATTATGTATTTTACAAAATTTAGAAAATAATTCAGTAAAGAATGTTTATAATCTTTATGAAGGTGATGATGATAATTATTTACATAAACTAATAAAAAATCATACAAAATATGTTGGTAAATCATTAGCGAAAAGACTAACATATGATGATGCTTTTAAATTTGCTAATCAAAACCTAGAAAAAAATAGTATTGTCTGTTTATTGAATTTAGATATCATGTTGGAAGAAAAATTTAATAGTAAAGAATTATCTAAAGTTTTAGTTGAAAATGTTATTATAGCTAACTCAAGAAATGAAATGGATCCTGATACTGGAAGCATTTATTTAGATCAAATATTTTCTAAATCATTTCACGCACATACGCAAGATGCTTGGTTTTTTAGAACACCTATAAACATTAAACCTGAGGTAGATGTTAATTTTGAATTAGGATTTTTAGGTTGTGATAATGCCATAGCACATCGTCTTAAAATGTGTAATTATCTTCTATTTAATATGCCTCAACGATTTAGAGTAGTGCATGTAGATAATATTCGTGGAAAAAATGCTAATAATTTTAAAAAGTTTCATAATTCACAAAATGAAAAGAAAAACATAGTGCTTAATAAAAAACCTGAAAAAAATGGAAGTGCCTTAGTTCCAAATTACGATGCTGTTAAAAATATTTCAATTGATAGTTTAATTCAATCATTACATTTTGATGAACAAAAACGTGTTTTATTAATAAGTCATATTTTAAGTGAAAATATAAAAATCAATAATGAATAATTAATTAAATGTAATAATTTATTACTCATTATTCTAAAACTTTAAAACTCAGCATATAGCGCTGTTTATCAATTACTGAAACAGACTGACTAGCAGAACTTGGTGAAAAATTGGGAGGTTTTATGTTTAAACTCTCTAAATCGTCTACTACTCTAAATTGAACCATAAATCTTTTAGTGTCTAGTCTTCTATCCTGTTCAAATAAAAGAGATGGATCTAAAGACGGATTATTAACTACATTTATAATAACACTATCTTCATCTATATTAACAGGATTCATAATTTCTTCATCTGGTATTTCAATAATATCATTTGTCATTGTAGTCCAAAAATATTGAACTTTTAATCTACTCCGTAATGTTTTACAATAAACAGTATCATAAAAACCTACTTTAATTTCATTATTTGTAAAAAACATCTCGCCATTATAATAATTATAGCTTATTCTACTATTAACAAATTTTATTTTATTATTTAATATCTCATCTCGTTTTGTCACATTTCTTACAAGCTCATCTAAAAATTTAAGAACAAAACTTAATTTAGATATATTTTCAGGATTTTCATCTCCAATTTCATATATAAATTTACAATTTCCAACATAAGCATATTTATATTGTAAATAAGAACGAATATTATCTGTAAATGCTAATTCGGTTTTATCCTCATTTACAACACCACCATTATTTAAAATAAATTCTTTTATATTTCTATATTTATTTAGATTTTTACCTTTTTTAATATCGTATTTTTGTATAGCTTTTGGAAATTCACTTTGAACATATTCGTCCATTGATGTAATATCTGTGTCTAATTTATTATCCCATAGACAATATTTATTTTTTTCACAAGTAGTATTTTTATCTAGATTAAAACATGAACCTTGTTCATTTTCAGTTTCATTTTTGTTTTCTTTTTTTAAAACAAAGTATTTCTTAATCAAATTGGTTATTATAGGTTCTATTTGTTTTTTTTTTATAACATAGTCTCCATATTTATGTAAATATTCAATTATATTTTGTTTATAATATCTTTCACGCAGATATAATATTTGAGAAATTTCATAACGAAAACGATTATATGATTCTTTACTTTTATCCAACTGTTCTATATATACAACACGATTTTCACCATTAGGTAGAGTTAATTTATCTTTATAATATTCAGTATCCGTGAGAGACTCTATATATAAATCGTTATCAAAATCACGAATTCGCATTATTTCATAATTTCCTGATGAATCAATATCAGTTATTCTCGTTGAATTATATCTTAAACTAACAGTTATTTCTATACCACTTTCAAGAATAATACTGTTTATTAATCTTGGATCACCACTTCCAGTATAATAGTCTAATATTCTAAAACTTATAGGTTGACATCTAAGTGCATTATGAAAAATACGAGTTAATTTGTTATATGTTTCAACAGTATTGATAAAATTTAATTTATTACTTGTCTTTATTTTATTAATTGGATGAGATTTAGTGACAGGTTGATACTCTTCGCGTTTAATAGGAATAAATACTCTATCAATATCTAATTTTTGATTACTAATATATATTCCATCTATATAAGATATATCTTGCACACGATAAACATTACCACCTGAAATTATAAACTCCTTTTTATTAAGTATTTGAATAATGTCATCATAATATGGCAATTTACTATATTTAATTAGCTTTGTTCTCTTATTTAATCTATTTTCAATATCTATATAGTCAATTCTTATTGTTTCTAAAGAAATATCTGAATGATTATTTGTTTTTTTAAAAGGCACAATTACACCTCCACGTATCATAATGCCTGTATAAAATAATTCCTGCCCAATCATACTTTGTATTAGTTTTACAGGTTCAAGCCAAATAAAATCAGGCAATTTCGATAAACTAGTCAAAGCATTTTTTGTAGATGTAATATCATTAAGATACTGTTCAGTATTTAATATATGTAAATATTTAATAAATGGATTAGACTGTTTTAACAGTGGATCACTGATATTTATAGAAGATGGTGCTAAAGGTATATAAATATCATCATCAATAAGTGCACCTATAATATATAGTGATTTATCAACGATTATTTTTTTTACACGTTCACCTAATTTTTTAGATAACCAATCAATTGTATTATATGACATATTAATTATTGGTTTAGATATTTGTGGAACATTATCTAAAATATAGACTATTTTTTTTATAACATTTGAATTTTCTATTGAAAAATACTTTTCATATATATCACTTGTTTCATATTTTTCTCCCTTGGGTTTTAATTTAAATATAGGTTCATAATATGTAAACGGTGTTTTTTCTTGACAAAATTCATTTCTAGAGTTTTTAATAAGTATCTCTTGTTTAAATAAAATGATAAATTTAGTAGAGGGGTCATTTTTATCAGGTTGAATATATCCCTTAGGCAACTCTATAAATATTTTACCATTTATTAATGATAATATGACAATAAATAGCCCTTTTTTATATACAAATTCTTCCATTTCTATATAGTCAGAGCGTATCTTTAGCCAAGACATATCACGATTTATAAACTGTAGAACTGTTAAATCATGTTTATATTCATCGCTGATTAAATATTCAATATAATTTTGAATAGCACTAAATTCAATTTTATAATTTGGATTTGTCATGCTGTATTCTAAAAGTGGTGTCATTCTCATAACATCAGGATTAATATTATTAATGATATGTCTTTTAATTAAGTTTTTATCTGCTTTAAAATATTTTTCAAATAAAACATAAATGGATATTACATCTAATAGATTATTGTGATCAATACTCATACCATAACGATAAAATCTATTATCAATATCACTTGAAGAGATAGTAGTCTGTTTTGTGTAAATTGATATTGGTATTTCAAAAAAATCAAAAAATTCTTTTGGTAATTGACCTAAACGACCTCGTTCTAGTTGTTTTCCATATGAATGTATATATGTCTCATTTTGAGTACTTGGTTGATATGGTTTAAACGTATTTCCTATTTTTTCATAAAATTTAAATAAATTATCTAAATTACTATGCGGATTATTTCTTTGGGTAAAACAACAAACACTAGGTATATTTTTTGGATGATTATTGCGACTAATAAAACCTGGATATATATAATTCTTACCTAATATAGGAGCAATATATAATGAAGTATTTTCATCTGGTATAAGATGTTTATTATCTTTTGATAATTGAGTTTTTTTACAATTTGGACATTTTATATTGTGTTCTTCTATATCTAATCCACATAGTTTATCCCCAATCTTATTACGGCAAACTCTCCATAAGTTAACTTCATCTTTTAAAAATTTACTGAAATCACCACTATAATTACGCGTAATGATTTTTTTTAATTCAACATCGCTTACATCACTTGATGAAATAAATTGAGTGCAGCCATTAACTAATTGATTATTTAAAAGATGTCGAGGATGTAATGGTAAATAACAATTAGGAGATATACATATTATTCTTGGACATATATATATATTATTCCATAATGATCTATTAACTTGTGAACCATAAAATAGACTAATACACGCTGGATTCTTATCATTAATATTTTCATCAGGACTACAAAATAATTCATGAGTATAAGAATCCGGTATCTTAAAAGGTGTTGGATTTATTATATGTTCTAATAAAAAATTCTTATTACCTAAATAAGTAATTCCTAATCCAGCAGAAAATGGCAATTTTTTAAATTGAAGACTATCGGTTATATTACGCTTCGTTTCATCTACTGTAAATAACGCAGGTTCATTATGTTTAATAAATTCTAGATGTTCTTTTCTTATAGACTTAGGGTATCTAAAACTGCGTTCCTTACCTTGACAATATTTTGAATAGACAATTCTTCCACTTATATCATTCCATAAAAACATATCACGGTCAGACTCATATAATTTATTTAAAATGCTATTTCTATTATCAATGTGTGATATATCTAGACTAACATCGCCTGTTTCATTTTCATCTTCGTCTATTACATCAACAGAAACATCTGGTAATTTGAAAGGTAAAATCTTTTCATCTTCAACAACTTTTGGAGTATCCTCTTCATCATCCGAAACACCCATACCATAAGGATCATCATCTTCTTCTTCTTCCTCGGCTATATCCAAATTTTCTTGTATATCCAATTGATTCGTATATGTTTCATTGGCTATTTCTGTTGAAAGATCAAATCTTTTTAATATATCATTTCTAGCATCGCGAGTATGAATTGATAAAATAAATAATGTTTTTAATAAATTTTGTATTGTATAAAAATCATTAATGTTAGTATAATTACTTATTTCAATTTTATATGTTCTATTATTTTTATAATTAGTATAATAATCTAAAAATATTTTAACGTCAATCCCATATAAATTTTGATTTACTTTATCAATTTGTTTTTTATCAAATTGTGCTCTAGCATCGCGAATTTCTGTAGGATTTAAATTTAAATCTTTCTGTAATTCACGATATATATCTTCTTCACTCATACCAAGATTCAAATAATTATTAAAAAATTGTTCAACCATATTTTCCTTTTTATAACCACTTATCCGTATAAATCTAAAATTTACATAATTTTTAATCTTTTCCTCTTTTAATTTTAATTTGCGTATAGATATATTTTGTTCTACTGATACTTGAGGTGCTAAAGTAGGTTGTAATTTGCTTTGTAAATCTTTTTTTTGTTGTTTATATTGATCTCTAATTATTTCTATGTTATAGGTTTTATCTTTATTAATAGCTACAATTTTACCATTTATCCAATTACCACTAGTCCAATAAAGTATATTAGTTCCCACTTTAAAACTGGTTTCTATAAGGGTTAAATAGGGTGATAGTAATTTTACTGTTTCAGTTATAATATCATAATTTAAAAATATATCAGACTTAGAATGATATTCTAATTCAATTATTGAACTTAATGAATATAATGATAAATAATTATTATTATTATGATTGTTAAGAATTTTATTAATAGATAAATATTCTATACTATTATTTAATTTTAACATATTTAATAATGTATTTACTCTTTCTTCAAATATAGGCAGATAATAATGATGATAATAATATTCTGGATCAAACAATGCTTTAATTTTGATATTACCTTTGATATTATATACAAGCACATCTATATAAATAGGCTTGTGAGCTAATACAATATTTTCCCCTATTAAATACTCTTCCACGTCAAATTCTGTAGTTCCATCTTTATAATAAACACTATATCGTTTAATTTGTGTTTTATTATATGATTTAGTATTACAACTATCTACATCAATTTGAGATATATCAGCATCACAATCCATTTCCTGTATCTCTATGAATTCTTTTGGTTCATGATTATAATCTATTTGATTACACATTTTAACTTTAAAAGATAAGCATTTCAAATCTTCACCTCCACGATTTTTTGTTATTTTACTTAAATATACATTATATGATTCCATATTAATCCATTTTTCTAAAAGTTCTTTAGGTATTTTATCAATTGAATTGTTATTATAACTATATCTGAATAACCTATATATATTTTCACGCCTCTGATCATCATATAGTCTGATAAACGGCACAATATTATTTAATTTTATATTATTAAATAAATCTCTTAGATTTTCTTTTTCAAAACTTATATTATCAAATTGTCGTGTTATATTTATTTTAGTTTCACAAATTGTTCGTTCTACAAGTTGAACATTAAGTGATTCAAGGTTTGTTAATTGATTACATAATCTTATAATTTTATTATTACGATATAATTGTTTTAAGTCTTCATTGGGAGTAAATATTGTTGGTTTTTCAATAACTATAGGTTTTAAAAATTCATCAAATTCTTTAAATTTATAAAAAAATCTACTGATTATGTTATCTAAAACAAATTTCAAATTTTCTTTATCAGTAAAATTAGTGGTTATAAAATTATTTATATTATGAAAAGATATCCAATGTATTTCATTTTTATCAATTGAACCAAAATTACTTAATGTTCTATTTTGATTTTCATTATTCTGAACAACTCTATTTGCCTCTTCTAACAATGTTTTATACAATTTACTATAATCATCTATATTATCATTAATGGCATTGTATGGATTAGTGTACGAATAATTACTTATACTAAATTTTCTATCGTATACAGTATTAAAACTTAGATTTTGATATTCTAAATATTCTCTTATAATATTATTTAATGGGTATAAATGTATGAAATCATCTAATGTATAAATTTCTTTATCTAGTTGAAGATTTATGTTTTGATATTCTAAAAATTTAGATAATTTAAGATTAGTGACGCTTTTATTATCAATGTCGTATAAATTTTTGTAAAGTTTATTAATATGATATAATAATTCATCATTTTCAAATGTAATATTACACCATAGATATTGATATTTAATTAATATACCTTCTTGTATTTCTAATAAACGTTGTATAGAAAATACTGTATTACTAGGGAGTATATAAAGCTGTGTAAAAATAATGTCTGAATAATAATTTTTACTTATATTTCCCCAATCATGTGCAAAATTTACACCAAATTCCTCAATCAACATATTGTAATCTTCTGTTTTTTCAGGTGGTATTTGCCGAGATATTGATATGGTATCTAAAATCATTTTAATTTTTATTGATTGATCTTGTTTTAAAACTCCTATAAATATATTTTTTTTGCATATTTCTTTATAGACTGAGTCTACATTCTTTGTAATATCATCTAATTCAATTTTATTATTAACAAGTGTGACATATCTCAATTGCAATATTTCAAGTAAAGGTTTATGACTTTTATCAATGATTATAGTTGAATCTATAATTTCTCTATATTTATCATTCCAATTTTGAGGATACAGTTCAGTATATTTTTTTTTTAATAATGTCACTTTTCTACAAAAATTTTTAGTTATATTTATAGTATTAACATCTGGTTTTATAAAAAAATCATTTATTATAGTCTCATCAATATCAACAAAAGCAGTTATATCGATATAACGAATACTATCATTACCCATTTCTAAATTAAATTTATCAATACTACAATTTGTCAATCTTACAAATTGATCTAGTTTATTATTTATTTTAATTGATAATTTAGAAATTTCTCTATTTATCATTTTTTTTTTATATTCTCGTTCCTTAGCTCTTTGTGCTATGATGATTGTTGGATAATGATGTTCTATTAATTTAATTGGTTTATACTGTTCTGTTGATTTAAAATGGTTTTTGTAAAATAATATTGTATTATCCATTATATATTTTATTAATATATTTTAGGTTTATGTTTTATTTAAGAATAAAATTGTTTAAGAATAATTATCCCTTTGAATTATTATGAAAAAATTCCAAGTTTATCTTGATAAAATATATCAATATGCTATTTACTTTAACTGAAAGAGAATTAAAACTTGATAAAAAGATAAATGATTTATATTATATAGACTCTCCATTTAAAATTCTGTTTTCTAGATCACTTAGTTAATTAATTTATATATATAAATTTTTCAATATCTAAATTAATAAAATAAATAAATAATAACTATTATTTACATAGAACTGATAATTATTTTACTGACGAAGAATTATCTAAATATATTATAAAAAAATATAAGATATAAATATATGTTTAATAAAAGTAAAAAAAAACAATATAATCACAAAATTTTTAAAAAAAAAAAATGTTCAATGAAAGGTAATGGATTTCATAAAAGATTGGAATACGAATTAAAGAAAAATAATACTAATGAATTTGTTTTAATTAATCATGCGTCAAAATATGAACAAAATGGTAAAATGATTATTTCTGCTGTTTTAATTTTTCCACCTGATAGTATATATCATGGTGGTAAATTTAATGTGAATATCACTGTGTCTGAACTATATCCATTTATAGCACCTGAAATCATTATAAAAACCCCTATATTTCATCCTTCGGTATCTGTTGATGGTCGTATATCCTATAGTAAACTTGGTCTTAAATGGAGTCCCCAATATACATTATATAGTATATTAAGCGAAATTCAAAACGCTTTGTATAAATTTGATACTGAAAATTTATATGTATATCAACAAGATATTTATGAATTGTTTACTAAAAATAGATCTGAATTTGATAAGATTGCTAAAGAATTCGTTCAAAAGCATGCTTTATCATAAATACATAAACTAAATTATATATGTTTTTTTTTAATTTTTAAAAATTAGATACAATCAAATATATTACTGTTTAAGCAAGCAGTTATTTATATTATATTTATTTAATTGGATTTATTAGGTAAAAATAGGAAACCTATTGGATGTGTCAGAACATTATAATAATACATTTTTATTCAACAAAACATAATAATCGTATAAATAAAAAAAAACAAAATAAATCGTTTTAATATATTAAAAAATAAACATCTATTAAAATATAGTAAATGAAAATAGGTATTATAGGTAACGGTTTTGTAGGAAAGGCTACAAAATTACTGGCGTGTTTTGAAGTTATCGTTATAGTATATGATATTCGTCCTGAAGCGTGTGAACCATTAGAAACAACAATAGAAGATATCAATAACTGTGATTTAGTATTTTTTTGTCTACCTACACCATTGAATCATAATGGATCTTGTTATACTAAAATATTGGAAGATAGTATTAATACTATTAGTAATCCGCATAAAGTTGTGAGAAGCACTGTGCCTATAGAATTTTGTAAAAAGCATAATTGTAATTTTATGCCTGAATTTCTCACAGAATTAAATTGGCAAAATGACTTTATAAATTCAGAACATTGGATTGTCGGAAATGACAATAATGATGTAGAATTTAAAAATAAAATAAATAAACTTTTTTATTTGGCTGAACAATATGGAGCCATAAAAAGTAATAAAGTATATTTTACAACTACTAGTGAAGCAGAATGTATTAAAATTTTTAAAAACACATACTTAGCAAGTAAAGTTAGTATAATGAATGAATATTATGATATTTGTCAAAAAAAACAGATTAACTATAGTAATGTTGTAAAAATAATGAGAGAAGATAAAAGAATAGGTAATACTCACATGAATGTTCCTGGATATAATAATATTCGTGGTTTTGGCGGAACTTGTTTTCCAAAAGATACACATAGCCTATATCATCAATTTCAAGAGGAAGGTATACCTTCTAAAATTTTTGAAAATGTATTATATCGTAATGATATCATAGATCGTCCTGAGCGTGATTGGGTAAATGATGCATACAGAACAACATTGCCTCGTGATAAAAATATATCTGTTATTATAAACGGTTTCAATGAGAATGGCTTAAATCTTTGTAAAAAATTATTATTAAATGAACATATAGTAATTTGTGTATATTATCCTGATAAATGTAAAAGTAATTTATTATCTGAATTTGAAACTTTACTTAAAGATCCAAACTTTTTAATAAAAAAAATGAATTTAGACAATAAATTGTTTTTACCCCATGTAGATAATATTCATTTTTTACAAAAAATAGATAAAGAACTCAATTATCATAGTATGCTAACATCTATACAAGAAGAAATAAATACAATAGAATTATGCAGATTACAAAAATGCAATTTTATATATTATAATCTATATAATGGTATAAATGAATTAATTGAACAATTTTCTAAAGAATATTCTAAATTTACTAAGATAAATAAATCATATATTGAATAACTATAACTTTGATAAACATAATTTTCTGAAATAAGAATATCATTTCAGAAAATTCTTTTTGGTGACTTTTAATTATATGATAAATTATGTAGTAAATTTCAGACATACTTTGTTCTTATCTTATTTGATGATATATATAGAGTGTTTTATGTAAAAGCCAGATCAAGGAATATTATAACTTCGTTTTTTTTTCTTTTTTTTTGATCCTAATGTATATAGTGTAGAATCAACTTCTTCTTCTACAATTTCTATTCCATTACAAATTGTAGGGAGATTAAATTTACTAAATTTCATTTTTGTATCTTTAATAATTTTTTTAGGAAATTCATATATTATATTTTCATCTATATTATCATATTCACGCTTTATTTCCAGAAGTGCCTCTTGATCAAATTTAAGATTACTAATTTGACCTACTATTTCATTATTAAGTAAATTATGTATTTTAGAAAATTTTTTTTTTAAATTAAAAAAATAATCAGCCCTTTCAGCACTTTTATTAACATTTTGTATAGCTATAAATAATGTAAGTAATCCGTTAGATACAACATTTATTATTTTAATTATATCATCCGTTGATGGATTATTAATTACATTACTATTCATAAATGCTAAACCAGTGCTTAATAATACGCTTGGATATAGAAATATTCTATTCCACCAACTAAAATGCTCACTTGTTTTATAACACATGTATTCATAAATTATTACTCGTTCTCTTAATTTTTTATAAGCAACCGATAGATGTTGTTCTAAAGAATTAATATCAGAATCAATTGCTGTAACTTCTATTTTAGTCTCTTTATCTATTCTTGAATTAATGTCATCATTGAATTGAACATTACCATTGATTTTAAGATCTGGAACTTCTATAATTTCTAAGGAATTTATAATTGACATATATAAATAAAAAATGAATTAAAAAATAAAAAAGAACTTATATTAGAAAAATTGATAAAATACAAAATGATATAAAGAATTATCAAAAAAAATATTTAAATGGCAACTAGCTCATCTATTAGAAGAGATGATATTTCTAAATTATTTCAAGATTTTAAAAAGAATTGTGTTGAAATAGATATTATTGAAGACGATATATATGATGAAACATTTTGTCCATGTTGTGGTAATGAAGATGCTCTAATTATACAAGAGGGATGTTATGAATGTAGAATTTGTGGAATTAAACAAGATATAAAACTTAATATGGAACAAGAATGGCGTTATTATGGTGATAGTGATACTAAAGGGAATGATCCTAATCGTGTAGGAATGCCTACAAATAGTCTACTTCCAGAAAGTAGTTTAGGTAGTATTATAGGGATTAAAGGCGGTGATTTTAGCAAATTGCGACAATATCATCAATATAATATTATGCCTTATAGAGAAAGGAGTCTTTGGAATACATTTACATATATTACTACAAAATGTCAACAAGGTAATCTTCCCCCTATAATTATTGATGCTGCTAAGATTAATTACAAAGAGGTAAGTCAGACTAAAATATCTCGTGGTTCTAATCGTAAAGGCATTATAGCTAATAGTGTATATTTCTCTTGTAAGAAAAATAAGGTTCCTAGATCAATGAAGGAGATTGCTGAAATTTTCTGTATTAATGTAAGCGAAATGACAAAGGGTAAAAAAAAATATGAAGATATTATGTATCAACATTCAAAAGATACAATGACTCATATTAATAGCACAAATCCGTTTGACTATATTGATAGGTTTTGTAGTAATATTAATTTAGATATTGATATTAAATATATCTGTCAATTTGTTGTATTTAACGCCATGCGATTAGATATATTTGATGATAACACTCCTCCATCTATAGCGGCTGGTGCAATATTTTTAGTTACCACTGTTTTAAAAATTCGCATCACAAAGGTTCAAGTTCATTTAGCTACAAAAATCAGTGAGGTAACTATATCTAAATGTTTTAAAAAACTTAATCAATATAAAGATATACTTTTCCCTAAACAGGCAATAATAACATATAATATAAATTTTAATGAATTAGATAAACCAAAACAATATAAAAATAAAAAGTCATTAAATAAAATAAGTAATAGTATTATTATATGAATGATGTAAAAAAATTTTTAGATTTTTTTAAAATGACTGAAAGTCAAATATATTTACAATATAAAGATAAATTAGATCAATATGGATGGCAAATAACTAGCCAAGATTTAAATAGTAGTGGATTAGTAGGGAAAACATTTAAAGATGAATATGAATTTTATAAATATATCAAGATAATTTCAATTCCTAATAAAGATATATATAGACTTTTTTTAAGAATAATAGATTTATTAGAAATGACTTATAGTACATTAGATATTAAATTTGAAGATATATTTATTGGCAATCCAAATTTAGATGGGTGTGAAGAATTTAATTCATCTTAATATAAAATTATATATATAATATTATATTAATATGACAACGTATAATATTCCTTTAGAATTAACCAGTGATTTTAATATTAAATATGGGTTTGATGTTGATGATGGATATTTAGATTTATACCAAATTTTTAGTTTATTAAATCATCAAAATGTATCTTTTTTATTTCCAGATAATGCTAGTAAAATCATAACACAAATTTACAATAACGACACATATTCAGTTTTTGAAAAATTTATGAATGATCTCTCAATAAATTCTAACTCTGTAATTATTCATATTAAAACAATTGATGGTATAAAAAGAAAAAACACTGTTAATTTATTTTATAATGGTTATCAATACCATTATAGTGGAAAAAATAAAATATCTGTTTCAAAAATTAAAGATAAATGGAATTGTAATACAATATCTATTATTATTGAATATAATGATAGTATAGATGCGGCATTTGGCCATTATGGTGGAGTAATTTATCATTACAATAATGATATTAATAAAATTTATATGTTTGATTCTATGATGGGAACAGATGATGATATTGCCCTTCCGTCAGAATATTGTAGAATTTTCGCAGAAATTATTAAAAATGATATATTTATATTTGATTATAATGGTCAAACTGATCCTCAAATAGTATATGATATCTATCGCACTCCTGACTCTGTTAATGTGTATCCATTTGAAATAACTGGAGGAGCTCTAGATTTACCTAATGATTTTATAGAAAACACTAAATTAACAAATAGGAGTAAAATCAATAGATATATACATTGTACAGATAATCAAAATCAATTTTGTTATATGTGGGTTTTTTTATATCTATCGTTAAAATTATCTATTTATAACACAAAATTGAAAGGGCGAGACCTTTCAAATTTTGTTAGATTTCATAAAAGAATTTGCTCTATGAAACTAATTCCTTTAGTTATCATCAAAACATTTATTTTCAACACTTTTTATTTAAACTATATAAAACCTATACCTATTATTCAAAAATGTTTAGAATTAGCAAATCCAAAAACCTATAGTTTAGCACAAGAGTGTTTTTTTATGCGATATTTTAAAACATTTACTGCATTAGATACAAATTATCCAGATGCTTCATCAAAAAAACGCAAAATGTGTCTATTTTCTATAGAAAATTTAAATAGTATATCTAATATCACAACAGAATATGAATCTATTTTTGATGTAGCTATCAGTCTGTATTATAATATAGATAAAATTATACTTAATGATGTAACAGTTCAAGAGAGTATAAATAATGATAAGCTTATAGAATTTGTAAAATTTCAATTATCAAATTTTATAGACCCTACTACAGATGAATATAAATTTATGTGTGGTGAAAAAAAAATAAATTCAATGGATATGATATATTTTAATAGTTTAGCGAATGAATACGAGGAATATATCAGTGATAATCCAGAATATTCAATTAATAGAACCAATTATTTAAACTTTATACCCTAAAATATATTTATTTAGCCTCTTCTTGATTGACAAATCCCCAAGCAATTATTGATATTCTACCTTCTTCTTTTTGTTTATTTTCAGGTAATTGTGGCACGCCATGTCGCCAATTGCTATTTATATCGCGTGTAAATGCATATGTTGTTCCATTCATTAATGGAAAAGTTATAATACGACGATGTCCTTTATTCTCAATAGCATCTTCAAAAGCAATATCACGCGTAGCACCAAAACTTACACCTACTGTAAAATTTTGGATTTTTGCCTTTTCAGGATCAATATATGATGCGTCATGGTGAAACGGTTTCCATTCTTTATCGTTTCTATACCAATTAAACCTAGTAGCCTTTATATCCATTTTAAAGTATTCTTTAATTTTATTAATAATCATCATAAATGTAGGGATTCGTTCTTTATAGTTACGATGATCATCCGCAATTAAATGACTATCTCCATGCCATAATTTCCATAGATTTTCAATACCACACTCTTCCATCTCTTTAAGTAAATTATTGTATATTTTGAAATCATTAGTATTACCAAATAGTCCAGGCACAATTAATACATCTTGTGTTTGTAGTTGTGTGTTGCTTATATTACTATTTGGAACTTCAACAAGAACACGCATATCAGCTGGATTATGATTAGGCTCAAATGATTCTGTGTTTTTGATTCGCTTTTGATCTTTATTAGATTGATGTAAGGGTTTATTATTTTTCATCTTTTCTCTACCTTCTTTACTATATTTATCAGTGTTCTTATTGGGCACACGCTTATTATGTATACCATCTATAAATTGTTCAATCGCATTATGACTATCCTCAGATATTAAAAGATTATCTTTTATATGTTCGTATGAACATTTATCGCCTTTATTACACGCACCTTTAAGAAAATACCTACAGATATTTTTTCTATACATATATTTTTCATTATTAGTGTAATTTTTAAATATATTATATTATTATATTATATCATATGTATAGGTCTAAAGAGAAACCTAAAATAAAAAAATATTCTAGATGGGATATCAGTAAAGATTATAATTTTAAAATAAAAAATATTATTAAAATCAATTTAAATGATATTAAAAAAATACCATTAAATAATTCAAATCCAATCATTTGTAATAAGACTTTTTGTGTATTTGTGAAAGATGATGATTATATTCTTACTGATTCTAGAACTGGATTAAATCATTCTCAATATAATATGTTAGATTATACTAACAAATTTGTCTATCTAAAAAAGATTGTCAATTTTATTAAAATTAATAGTCTTATAAATAATGTATGTATTTTAGGCTTTGGATTAGGTGGATTATCATTAGAATTATCTCAAATAAACCATGTTTATAAAATTGATGCTGTAGATATTGATATTGGTATGTTCAAAATTTACAATTCATTAATTGAAAATCCATCAAATAAAATTAATTACTATTTAAATGATGGATTAGAATTTATAAAAAATATAAATCAAAAATATGATGTAATTATTGACGATGCATTTGATGAAAAAAAAATAGATTATGACTATAGTAGTTTTTATTACAAACTTAATATCAATGGTTTTCTTATTATCAATATTCATGACATTACTAATTTTAATATAGATATACTTAAAATCTATTTTAAAAATGTTCAAGTTATAAAGGCTAAATATAATTACTTGGTATTTTGTCAAAGAACTTCATAGTATCAAGAAGGTAATATTTCATTATTATTAAAAATTTCAGTATAAAAATTACTTAATTTTTCTAATTCATACCATTCTTTAGCATTTATAATATATATATGTGTTCTATAAAAATATTGTTTTTTTACATCTAAATTATATTCTAGGTCAGAAACTACCATGGTTAATGTTTTTGTTTTTACAGCAAAATTAGGATATTTATCTACATAATTTATTGCTTTTATTCTTTTATATTTTTTCCAAATAGGTAGTGATAATATGTATGTTGATTTATTTATACTATTAATAATTTTAAATATTGTATTGTTTAAAAAATGTTTTTCAGTAGGAGGATGCGCTAATACTATATCTCCAGAAGAAGGTTCATTATCAAAAAAAGATCCCATAGAGCCAAATGCTTTATCTACATCAAAAAAAGGTGAATAATATTTTTTCAAATAGCAATTAAAAGGGTCTGCAAAACATTCAATAAGATCATTACCTTTTATATTTATCCAATAATCAAATATCTCTTTAGGCATTGAATTACCATAATAAACGCGATATTGCCAAAAAACGGTTCTATATCTGCGTAAACAAGCATATAAATAATTTTCAAAATTAGATTTATAAATAAATATTGATTTAAGTCTACTATATCTTTGAATATGTATTTTTAAATCTATTATATCATCATAAAAAGATAATGTATAATAATCATCTATTAATAAACAAGTAGCTTGATAATTTAATAGACTTATATATTCATAATCATTTCTGATACAACAATAGATTTGATAAATTCCATTATCAGCACGAATAATATTATTAATTGTTTTATATGTTTCATATAAAACTTTTTTTTGTAAAGATTCAACATTTTCTATAGTAGTGTATTTTAAACATAAATTCAAAAATTCATTTATTGTATTACTATCATTACCAAATTTTTGTATAAAATTTTGAAGAATTAATAGAGGTCGTTGTGTGTTATTTCGCGATTCATATAGTGATGTTAAACCAAGTGATTTTTGAGCACTCTCTATTAATGACTCAATAATAGCTTCTTGAATATTATCACTAAACTTATAAATATTGTCTATAATATCATAAGAATGAATAACGGTATCCCAACTATAACTTTTATTATTGTTTCTTTTATTACATAAAAAAACCATGTAACTATTTGTATATGGATCACAGGAACATAAATCATCAAAATAAAAAACTGCATTAAACTTATTATTAAATTTTTCTTGACAATGATTAAAACCTTTGTAAAAATTATATTCTTTTTCACATAATTTTTGTGAATTTATATCTTCTTCTGTCATTATTATAACTAATAATAGTCTAATTTTAATATATTATTTTTTTATAACTATGACTGATAAAATAGATAATTTATTAAAATTTTTCTATTTTTACATAAAAAAAATGGATGAACTTTACAATCTTTTTATCAACCAACCTAGTCAGGAACTACTGAATAAAATTATAGACAATGTTAGGGAATCAATTCATCCATAAACACTAAGGAAAAAGGAATTAGCGTTTCACTCGCATATCATATTCTTAATAGATAACGATCCTAGATTGATAACTAATAAAAATACCATTGACAAAAATTTTAATGAGATATTGCGAGAAATAGATCTAATAGATTTACAAAATTTATAAGTTGAAACTAAAAGTATATATTATTAATTAAATTAAAAATGTAAAAAGATTATAAAATATTTAAAATTATATATATATATAACACACACCATGGAATTTTCAACCGAAAGCCCTGAACAAAAAATTAAATTAAAAAAGGTTGTTAATAAAGTATTACCTATTGCTCAAAAAGTTCTCCCACTCGCTGCTACAATTGTTCCTAGTCTTGCACCAGTAGCTACTGTTGTAGGTGCTATAAACCGTCAATAAAGCGTAATGGACATTTTTTATTATTTTTCAAGCATTAAATAATAAAATATGTTAATAAACAAAATTGAATTAATTCTCAAATTATTATAAGTTATAACCTATTTTAATATAGGTATATAAATTAATGTTTATTATAAATATATGAAAAGTAAAATAAAAAAAAATAAAAAAAAGAAGTCTAAAAAAGGTGGACGCGTATATAGTCTGTATAAAATTCTTAAAGAATATAAAACAGCAAAAATTATAGATGAAAAATATGGAAACATACCAATTAAACAACGCAAAAATTGTATTCAAAATATAGGTTCACTTGACACAATTGACTTAGAAAATTTATATGATCAATGTAGAGATCCATTAATAAAAGATCCTATATTTTATAGAAATTATTGCAAATATGCCAATCCATTTATAAATGAACAATATCCATGTTTAGAATCATATGCTGAAAGATTTATTACAGAAAATATTTTTTATTTAAAAGAAACACTAAATCAACGTAAAAATGTATTAGAAAAAGATATAAAAAAAATTAAAGCAAGGCAAGAATTATCTTTAAATGAATTATTGGAAAGTGGAGAGTCAACGAAAGCATATACACAAATGAATGAATTTTATTTAAATATTATAAAAAAAGAAGAAGAACAATTAAAAAATTTAGAAGGAGAATATATTGATAGACATATATTAATAAATTTATTTATAGCACCTGAAAAAAATGAAATATTAGTAGACCTTTATAAAGGTGATCAAGAAGAAATGATTAAAGATATTAATTATTTATTATTTAGATTTGATAAATTCATCATTGGAGATCATAGACCCATAAGAAAAGAGGAAATATTTTTTTAAAAAAAATTGATAAAAATTAAGCAAATCATCAAACATAAATCAGTATATGAGTTTAAGAACTTATTTATTATCTAAATTAAAATCAGATAGTTATTTTAATATACAATGTATGGAATTAGTTAAACTTATAGAGAAATATAATTATATAGATATTATTAATGAAATTTTATCTATATTCAAAGAATATAAAATACCTTTTCCATATGCTCACTATTTTATTACTGACGAAAAATTAGAAGAAAAATTTAAACTATTACAATGTTTTAATGATGTATGGAAAAATGATAAATATTTTGTAAACCATACTGATCAGCCTGAAAAGCCATTTCCTTTAACATTTTTATCATCATTTGATACATCGGAGTATAATCTCTACATTCCAAATGATAAAGACTATAATCGCATTGATAATATTACTTGTTATTTTACAGATGTTTCAAGAATGAGTTCTTATAGATATATAAAAGGTGTTATAACAAAATCGCCACAAGATGGTTGGGAAGAATATGATGATTATGTAAGAGACGCAATTGAAAATGCACTTAAATCCGGATTTGGTATTAACGCTTATACTTTACGCGAAGGATTATACTTTTCTCAAAAACGCAAAGGTTGTCCCTATACAGAATGTGCACATGAACGGTTATGCTTTTTAAAAATGGTTTTTGATAAAATTGTAGAACCTAATGAATCGTTGCGTATTTTTGATGCTTGTGCTGGTTGGGGAGATAGACTTATATTAGCGATGGCTTTAAATGCTGACAAATATATAGGCATTGAACCAAATTCTAAATCTACTATAGGTTTTAATAATGCTATAACTAAATTTGGTAATAGTGAAAAACACATGGTTTTATGTGATGGTTGTCCTAATCCTGTTTTACCAGATGATTGCGATGATGGTTCTTTTTCTATATCATTTTTATCTCCACCAGCATTTGATAGTGAATTTTACTCAGATGATTTTAAACAGAGTGTATCTTTATTTAATAATTTTGATGATTGGATGATAGGTTTTTTAATACCTACAATTGAACTTTGTTGGAAAAAATTGAAAATAGGAGGAAAACTTGTTATTCAATCCTTACTTGCTGCTAAAATAAATATGTATATTCAAACATTTTGCTTAGGTTCTCATTATTTGGGACCATTAAGTATAGTCACTGGAAGAAATAGAAATAAACCACTTTGGATATGGCAAAAGACACTTAAAAATGAACCATTAAAATATGATTTAGATATATTAGAATATCAATTAGGTAAAAAAGTGCTAGATTATATTACTCAAGTTTAGTTTTCTTAATATATTTAATCCAATCAGTAATATTATTATATATATTTTTTTTATAAACAATTTTTGGAAAATCAATAGAATGTCTTGCTTGATATAAATTATAATTATATATATATGTTATTTTTCCTAAAACTTTATTTATTTTTAGGCTATCATCTTCAAAAAAAAGAAATGAACTGAAATTATACATATCTGATATATCTTCAATTCTAATAGGTGATTTATACACCTCGTCATCACTATATTCGTCCATGTATTCTTATTTATAATATATAATAAATATTTTGTTTTAATATTATATATAATGTTCAATCTATCAATAATTAATAGACATAAAAAAACAAGAACACAAACATTTCATCAAAAAAATGATCAACCAGATATATATAATTTGATTAGTCAAATAAAATGTCCAAGTGATCAAACAAATATTTTTCCTATGAAAGATAGAATTGTAGCAATAGGTGATATTCATGGAGATTTTGAATCTATGATTTTTTTATTGTATGCTGCTAAATTGATAAATAATGAATTAAAATGGATTGGAAGTGATACATTTGTTGTTCAAACTGGTGATATTTTTGATGATAGAAGACCAAATTTTCCTGATCCATTTACACCACATGAACCATATGATGAATTATTAATATTAGAATATTTAGCAGATTTAAATATACAAGCTGAAAAAGAAGGTGGGCGTGTTCTTATATGTTTTGGTAATCATGAATTAATAAATATATTTAGTCCAGGTTTTTATAAAGACTTCTCATTTGAAAGCACGCATCAATATAATGATAAAAAAAATATGCTTCCTGGAAGAGTAGTTGCTAAAAAATTAGCGTGTATAATGAATTTATTTGTAATTATAGGAAATTATATTTTTGTTCATGGATCATTGACATATGATATAATAAAAGATATAGATGAAGATTGGGGAGATGCTACAAAAAAATACAATCCATTAAATAGTATGATTACATTAAATATTCAATTAAAAAAAACATTAGAACAACATTTATCAACATTTGATGGGTTACCTGCTAAAGAAGAAATTGATAAATTAGGATTAAATATAACTGAAGATAGAAGCATGGCTATTGATTTAAAATCAAGTGAGCTAGATTTTTGTAAAATGTGTAATGAATTTAATAAATTTGTAATTGAATTATTACCATTTATTTATATAGAAGGTCAGCCTACTATTAAATTAGTTATAGGACATACTGGAAGTGTTGAAGGTGTAAAGGCTACATGTGATAATAGAATATTTAGAATTGATACTTATATATCAAGAGCCTTTGGACCTGCTAAATTGGGAAATCCTAACATTTCTGATCGAATAGGATATTTAGAAATTTTAGGAGATAAGGAAACTGGATATGAAGAAAAAGGATTCATAGTTATAATTGATGACGAAGATGCCGAACCCTATGAAGTAGAAATTCCATTAGATATATAATTTATATTATTTAAAATATATAAACTAAATACTTAAATATTTTAAATAACAATAGAATATATGGATAAATTATTCCAAAGAAATTTTGATTTATTCAGTAATAATAATAAAATTATAGAAAGATTATGTGATGATGAAGGTGATGGAAGTGCTGAATGTCCATATAAAGCAGATTGTAGATTTAAAGAAATAAAAAGTGGTGAAAATAGGCAAGAGATAATAGAATGTATAAGTAATTGTGATGAAACCGATATAGCTCAATTTCCTTTAACACGAATTCCAGGAACAACAAGTGATAAATCTCAATTAGGAAAAAATAATATGTATTACATAGCCTCAAAACCGGTTATTGTTCCAGAAAGACCATGTCCAGAGGGATTTCAAAAAAATAAAACAGGTGATTGTTGTAGTGCGAAGCCTGATGAGAATTGTGATATTAATTGTCTATCAAAAAAATGTTCTAATTATGGTTGGGTTAATAATCAATTTTCAAAAGAGGAATACGGATGGAATGATTTTCAATGCTGTCCAAATGGTAGTTGCACTTGGAACTCAACATTTGATAAAGATAAAGGTGTTTGTGTAGGTAAAATAGATGAAAGAGCACCTATAGGTTTAAGTGACGAGGTGTTTGGATTAAAATCAAATATTGTAAAATTATTTATATTAAGAAATATGGTAATCAATGATTGGGTAACATTAATAAACAGTGGTAGTGATGATATATATAGTTCAAATATCATGCATTGGAGTTATGATGATCAATGGAATAAAAATCATAGTAATTCTAATCAAATTTATCAACAATTTAGATATTTTGCGAATTTTGTTATCAAAAATTATGGTGATGGACCTTGGAGTATTCCAGTTTATACAGGTAATTACAGTAGTTTCAATACTTTTTATGGAAATCTATCTTTTCAAAAAAATACAGATAATATAAAAAGAGAAATCCAAGAAAAGCAAAATAAAGAGCATGTATGTAATAAAAAATTATTACCTAATGATGAATGTATGTTTATGTATGGACCTTGGTTATCAAGACCAGGTTTAATTGATTATATATCAGTTAATGATAAAAATGAGAAAGTTTATATCAAATTTGACCATATATATACAAAAATGGTATCTGTAACTGGCGAATCAAGATATTATCAAGGTCCTGTTGTAAATTTTAAACCATGTCATTGGACTCAATATAATCTTATATCTAATGGATTGTATATAATAAGAAAGGGACAACCCAATGAATGCGATTGTAATATAAAAGATAATAATAATTGTATTAGTATGAGTTTTTTCAATAATAGTTATAATTTTATACCTGGTAATAACTGGTTTGATAAACCTATATCAAATGATACGATACAAATGAAAGATTATATTCAAACGAAAATCTTTGAAAAAATATCAGATAATATCAATGAAAAAATTAATTTTCCTATATTAAGCACTATCTCTAAATGGAGAATGGATATAGAACTTAGACTTGAGAATTATAATGTAGAGTGGTCTTCTATTATTGGAAACATGTATAATAATAGTGTTCCCGGGAGAGGATGGGGTTTATGGATAAATAGAAGTTTAAGAACATTACATTTTAGTGGTAAATCCAATGTTATCAATTTAATAATTGAGAAAATTGAGTTAAACGTTGATTATAAAATTACAGTTATAAGTGTAATTGATAGAATAGTTATACAACTTGAAAATCTCAAAACAAAAAAAAAAACTTTTAATAATCTTATTAAGCAAGACTTTTTAATGAACGATGATATAGGAATGGCTACAATTGGTGGAAGATGGGATAATTATAGCAATGGAGAAAATTTCGGTGGTAAAATTAGAAGTGTGATTGTTTATAAATTAGATGATTTAAATAAATACAAAAAATACTCAAAAGAATTAAGTAAAGCCCAATGCAACTATATGGGATTATCTAATTGGACAGTTATTGATGATACATTTACATGTGATAATATTTCTAAATCTAAATTAGAATTGGAGTGTGATTTTACTGATAATTCAAGGTCAGTATTCAAAGATTATAAAATATTAGATAATAAAAATGTAGCAATAGGATTAACCAATCCGAGTGTTCAAATAGAAGGACTAGATCAATTAGGTTTTAAAAATAAATTATATGAAATGTATTACAGAAATGGAGGTAATAATCCCCAAAAAAATGAAGCAAATAATGTATATGAATATTGGAATAAGTGTAAAAATGTAAGAGGATATTCTTTTTTAAAAGATATGAATTTATTAGATCCAAATTCTAATGATTTTAAGTGTTATTATAAAAATAGTAATCAATGTATATTTAAAGATTTTATTAAAGATGGTGATAGTTGTGTTTCATCTACAAAAGACTTAGTTTATAGTTCAAGTAATCTATCAGCTTTAGATCAAAATCAAATGATAAAATGGTTAGAAGATCTTAATGAAAAAAATGATGGTGATGACATGAAAAGTTCTTGGAGTGCTGTATCATATGATTATTGGACAAGATGTAAAGGGGTTGAAGGATTGGGTGTTCCCATTCAATCATTTGATCCAAATATACTAAATAAAGAGTTAAAGGCTACATTTTATGAACATTGTGATTACCAAGGTCGTTCAATTCAATTAGGTCAAGGTTCATATGATTATAATTTTATTCATAGTAAAGGTTTCAATGATATTATCAGTTCAATAAAAGTGCCAAAAGGTTTGCGTGTTGTTGTATTTGAACATGATTTAAATAATGGACGTTCTCTCACTCTGATTGATAATAATCCGTGTCTAATAAATAATAGTTTTAATGATATAATATCTAGCATTATAGTTATTAATATAGACGAACAAACACGCTATCTAGGTGAATTAGAATTTAAAAAACCAAGGAAAAAAAGAGGAGTGGAAACATGCGACACATCTATAATTCCAGGGACAAATAAATCGTGTAGTCAATGGGCTACAATTGACACAAAAACACAATATAATAATGGCTTACCTAGAAGTATCCCATTAGTCTACCCTTCGGATACTTGTTGGACTGGAACAAGTTGCACTGATCCTAAAAACTTATCATCAGAATTAGACTTAACTCCTTATTGGAGCTTTAATTTAAGGGATAAGACAAATAATTCATTATCTAATAAATTGGTAGGAAAAGCTAAATATCAAAATGGATATTTAAATTTGTCAGAATCTGACGGATTTTTAGAAACAGAACCCATTAAAATTGATATAAGTGAAAAAACACTTGAAGCGTGGGTTGTAATTAATAATATAGAACAATCTGGTGGAGGTATAATTACAATTCAGACAAAATCAGGTGATGTTTTTGATGGTATTAATTATGGAGAAAATCCACAAAAATGGAATATAAGTAGCGAAAACTCAAATAGAACTATAATAAAAGACACTGAAATAGAAAAACAACCAGAAATTTTAAATCATCTTGTAGCAGTTTATAATAAAAATGATTCTATAGAATTATATAAAAATGGGAAATTGTATTTAACAAAATATACAAAAGGAAAATTATCTAAATATAAAGCTGGTGAAGCTATTATTTTATTAGGAAATCGCAATAAACAGGGGAAAAATAATATTTTAAATGGAATAATATATCAAGCAGCACTTTATGATTATGCTATATCAGCTAAAGAAGTGGGTCGTTTATATAAAAATGGTATAACTGGTTGCCCTACAATAGAAGAGATTGAAAATGCTCCACTATGTCCTACAGGAACACAAGTGTGCTTAAATTTAAGTAATGATAGAACCAGAGTTCAAGATAAATATTGTTATGATCCATCTAAAAACAGCATGGTATCAACATTTTTTGTGCGTGAGTATGATAAATGCTCATTGACAAATGAAGGTAAGGTATCTGGACTTACAGAAAGAACTATAAATGGAACAAAAGTATGGTTTCGTCAAAGTGGAAGAGATCAATGTGCTAGTCAATATATTGATTCAAACATGATAGGCAAAATTAAAAATTCATTGTCTTCAAGACTTTTTGGCACGAGTGTTATATTATCTAAAGAGCAATCTTCTGTATTAAAAAATTGGTTTGTTGAATTAAAAAATGCTAAACTTTTATATAGAGCTACTCGTGATGGTTTTAATGCGAAATCTTTTCATAAATTATGTGACGGCATGGGTTCAACAATAACTATTGTTCAAACAAATAAAGGTGATATATTTGGAGGATTTACTAATATAGATTGGAGACAGTCTGATAATTATTATAAAGATAATAGTGCTTTTTTATTTACATTGTCAAATCCTAATAGTATTAGCCCTACTAGAATTAGTATTAAAGATACAAGTAAAGCAGTATTAGTTAAAAAGGAATTGGGTCCATCTTTTGGAAATGATATCGTTATAAATTTTCAAAAGAACACATTATTACAGGAGTCATACACGTATGATATAAATAATATGTTGACTAAATCAAATGAATTTATAATTGAAGAAATGGAAGTATGGAATATTTTTGAAAATGATATATTTAGTGATAGTCTAATATTAAAAACAGATAGTATTTCATATTTTAAAAATTGGCTTTCAAATATTCAAACTTCAAGACTTCTTTATCGTGGTTCTCAGCATGGATGGAATAATCGTTCATTTCATAATAATGTTGATGGAAATAATCAAACAATAACAATTATTAAAACCGTAGATGGTTTTATTTTTGGAGGATTTACAGGCATAGACTGGGGATTGGGAAATAAAGGGTGGGTATCTGATACAAATAGTTTTTTATTTACTATTAAAAATCCTTATAACATTTCTCCTATAAAAATTACTTCTAATCCTAATTATATACATTATGCTATTTTTTTAAATCAATCTTATGGACCAACTTTTGGCGGAGGACATGACCTATATGTAAATTTAGATAATAAAACTGGATATATTAATGTGTGGGGTTATACACAGGGAATTCCTAGAAATGATCTTTATTATGGTAAATCAGGCGGAACTCTATTTAATATAGATGAAATTGAAATATATGGTTTAAATAGTTCACCTTTTATGGGTTCAACTATATTGAATATAGATCAAATTAATAAATTATCTAGTTTTATACCTAGGTTGGATTATGTAAATCTAGTTTATTCAGGAATTCGTGATACTATTGATCTAAACAAATTTCATGAAAAATGTGCTAATAAATCACCTTTACTTATTTTACTTACTTTAAATGATGGAAATAAAATTGGTTGTTATATTACAGTTGAAATTACAAGAGACCGAATATGGAGCGGAATTGATTATGATTCTTTTTTATTTGATCTTCGTGAAAATGATATTTATAGGATAGATGAAAATAATCAATTAGACACATTCAACTATGGTAATAATAATACTGAATATATATTTTTATTAGGTAATTCACAATTTGGAATAGGGATTAAAAATAATGTTATGACTTTTTTTAATAATTCTAAGGGAGGTATATATAAAAATAGTAATAATAATCAATTTATTTTAAATGGTGGAAATCAAATAGTTAAACAAATAGAAGTTTGGAATGTATTTTTAACACATCCATTTTTTAAATCAGAGCAAATAACACATTTAACATTAAAATATGAATTTCCTCAATTAATTAAATGGTTGCCAGATTTAACTGGATTATCATTACTTTTCAGAGCAAAAGAACATGGATTTACATTAAAAGCGTTTCATGATAAATGTGATATGAAAGGTCCTACTCTTATCGTTTTTAAAACAGCGAGTGATAGAATCATAGGAGGCTGTAATTTCATAGAATGGGGAAGTTTTAATGGTTATGTGACTGATAAAGATGCATTTCTTTTTAATATTGTCAATAATAATCAATTTACAAATAAATTTGGAACAAATCCTGAAATTAATCATTTATATATATCTTCAACTCATGGTCCCACTTTTGGTGGAGGGCACGATTTATATGTAAATTACAATAATAAAAGTATAAATATGTATACATCTTACTATACAGATAAAAAAAGAAATTTTGGTGTAGTCAAAAGGTTTCAAGAGAGTTATAATGAAATTATACAAGACTATGAAGTCTGGTCTATGCAATTCTATTCAGAAGCAACTAATAATGATTTAAATATGATTGTAAACAGTAATAATATGGATGTAGTATGTAATAATAATTATAGTTATCAAACAGCGATAAATAAATGTAATGAAATGGCTGATCAATGCAATTTTATTACTATGGATAAAAAATTATCAGATAAAAAAAGTATTGGAAACGCTTGTTTTTCTGTAAATCCTCCTATTAAATCAAATAAATATGTTGTTAATGAAATATTAACATTTGAATATACAGGAAAACCACAATTATTTAATGTAGGAAATGCAGCAAAGATAAAAATTGAAGTATATGGTGCTGCTGGTGGTCCTATGGGTGGAAATCGTTCAATAGAAGGAGGTATTAGTAGAGGAACATATACTATAAAAAATCAGTCTATATTGTATGTCTATGTTGGTGGAATGGGTATAGATGGTAATAAAGGTAAAAATCGCGAAAATGTGCCAGGAGGCTGGAATGGTGGTGGTGATGGTGGTTTTGATTCAAGTAGTGGTGGTTCTCATGGTGCCAGTGGTGGAGGTGCTACAGATGTTCGATTGAAAATAGATGATTTACATTCGCGCATAATTGTTGCTGGAGGAGGTGGTGGAAGTAATAATTCTGGAAATTGGGGAGGAAAAGGTGGAGGTTTAAACGGCGAAGATGGATATCTTCGTGAAGCATCTTTTGCGGCTGGTTATGGCACAGGTGGATCACAAAATGCTGGAGGACAAAGTATAGGTTCTCACAATATTATAGGAACAACTGGCATATTAGGTAAAGGTGGTAATGGTTCTACTAATGTTAGTTGTTATGGAAGTGGAGGTGGTGGCGGTGGTTATTATGGTGGTGGAGGTGGAGCTGGTAAATATTTACATGGGTGGGGTTATGGTGGGGCCGGTGGCGGTGGTTCTGGATATATAGGTGGAGTTCAAAACGGTTCTACAAATACTATAGGAGGTAAATATGGAGATGGTCGTTGTATTATTACTATACTTGAAATAGATAAATCATCACTAGATGATGACATTCCAGATTTTAATAGTAAATTTGGCACTAAGACATCTGGAACTAGTTTTGAATTAAATGGATGGAAATTAGTCTCTTCTATAGGGACATATGGTAATGAAGGATTACCTGCTATTTTATCAAAAGTGCCACCTCCATTATATAATACTGATAATGATTATCCTAGAATTGCTGGATTTCTTAGAAATAATGTAAATATAGGTATTATTGGACCTAAAGCACAAACATTAATAGGTGTAGACTGGTATGGATCTGCTAATTTTGGTAGTCAACGAAACGCACAAACAGTAAATTTATATGGTTCTAATAATGATCATAGTAATAATATGACACAAAATTTTATAATGAATAATTCTGTGTTTTTAGGTAATTTTATTGTTCCAAAAGAAAATATAACAACTTTAAATCCATTTAAAGTTAAATTAAATCCTAGAGATTCATTTAAATCGTATTATTTTGTTATTCTTGATAATTATGGAGATAGTTCAGTTAAAGTTGGAAGTATTCATTTACATTTTAGTAATAATACTATACTTAAAAAAAAATATATAATATCAAATTCATTATTTAATGTGACAATACCTACAAGTGAAATACAATATCAAAATAGACGACTAGTATATTATAATAATAATAATTTTCCTTATTTAAATCAAAATCTTGAAGGATTAAATCGTTATATTGCTAAAGCATGGGGTTTTGCACAATATGCCAATAGAATAGAAGCACCTATGTCATCAGTATTATCACAATATGGACCTAATCCTCCATTTTTATATGGTAATAATTGGGAAAGTTCATGGTGGTGTCTTAATAATGTTGATAATAATAATGAGTTATTATTAATTGAATTTGATATACCACGCAATGTAGCAAACATTACAGCAAAAAATTGGGATACTTATGTTAATGATCAAGCTGGTGAATTAGAAGTTCTAACAGTCTTAAAAATGTCTAATAATCAAATTATAGATGTTAAAACTTTAGGAAGTATTAACTTACGAAATAGTAATCAAATAATAGGCATTCTAAGTTTAAATCAATCATATAAAAATCTACTATTTCAACGCAAAAATATTACTGGATGGAGTAAATTAGAAAATATTATTATTAACTAGTTTTAAACATAAAGATAAATTTTTAAATATATTTTATAATGTCAAATATATTTAAAAAATTAGTATGGTATTCTAAGATTATAAATGAAGATAATCAAATATTAAAAGATGTATCTTATGAGCAATTGATAGATTTATTTTTCAAATCGTATTTATTTGATTATGATTCTCTATTTTATAAATTAAATAATAATATTAAAGATAATTATCTTTGTTTGGAGTATGATTATCATTTAATTGGCAATGATTGTAAAAAATTTTGTAATGAAATAGATGAAAATTTGGTTAATTATTTAAAAGATTACGAGTACTTTATTTTTATATCTAATCATAATAATGGAAAAAACAAATATAAAAGATTAACATTTTTTATTGATATATTATTTTCATACAATGATATTATAGATATTCTGAATGATAAATTAGAATTATGTAGTGGACCCATTACTGACAAGACATTTATAATTAATATATTATATAGACATAGTCTATATGGTCCAGATATGTTTAAAGATTTGACTAATAATAGGGGGCTAGATGATAAAGATATATCTGATATACTGCTATCTATTAATAAACCATTGATACTTCCTCAAATTAATTTAGAATTTATTAATGATAATATAAGTTTATATAAATACCAAATAGAAAATATAAAATGGATGAAATATCGTGAATTAAATACAATTTTTCATTTTATTTATCCGAATGGTAAAAGAATAATTAAACTAGACGATAGTTTTATTTATGATTTACATCAAAAAAAAATAATAGAAGAAACAAAAATTGACTTTAATGGTGGAGCTATTATAGACGATGTAGGACTAGGTAAAACTGCACAAATGTTATCTCTTGTTGCAGAAGAAAGAGGAGATAGTAAGACTACCATTGGATTTATTCCAGATCATTTATGTTCTACTTGGACCAATGAATTAAATAAATTTATAATACCCAATTATCTAAAAGTATATCAAATTTTTACAATAAAAGACTATAATAATTATATAGATAACACTCATTATGATTTAATTTTAGTTAATATTGATATTTTAAGCTCTGAAAAATTTTTAGATGATATGGGTTTTGTCTCAACTAATCAAAATATGTATAGACTATATAAAAATAATAAATTAATTGATAAAATTTATCATAGAATATTTGTTGATGAATTTCATGAATTCTATGATAATTCACATGTCAAATATATTTTTTCATTGATTAATGCAAAAAACCGTTGGATAATTACTGCTACACCATTTATACATGAAAAAGAGAATAGTAATGATAGTCTTTTTTATATATTACAATTTTTAGTGAACATTCCAAGAATTGAATTTACATATAAATATTCAATAAAATATAGATTTATGTTTGATTTATATAGTAATATTTTCAGAAAAAATAGAAAAATAGATATAAATAATGATGTATATTTACCTAATATAGAAGAAGAGATATGTCTATTTGACTTAACTAACAATGAACAGATATTATATGATGCTGAAAATATGAATCCTAATTCAAGAAATATTGAATATTTGCGACATATTTGTTCTAATGTAAATTTATGTATCACTCGTGATAATAATCAGATATTATCATTTAGTCAGGCAAAAACTAATATTATCAAAATAGTTGAGTCTAAAATTATAACATATAATAAGCAGCTTGTAGAGCTTAAAAAAAAATACGATGAAACATATCAATTCTTTTTAAATATATTAGTAGAATTAGACATAGAATTCAATAATATTAATGAAAATGTGCTATTAAGTTCTAATAAAATTAGATATCATTACAACAATATTCAACAACAAAAAAATGAAATAGAACAATTAAATAAAATTATAAATGAACGCGAGAAAAGTCTTCAATTTATAAAAAACACATTAGAAAATATTGAACAACAAATTATAGTAAAAAATAATGATGTAGATTCAGAACAATGTGTTATTTGTTGTGAAAATTTTATAAAAAATATATCATTGATACCGTGTGGTCATTATTTTTGTCATGATTGTTTGAATGGTTCAAAAAAATTTTCAATGTTTTGTCCTAAATGCCGTTCTTCTTTTGAAAATAGCAGTATCCAGACATTTCGTATTAATAATAATTTTTTAGATGAATATGAAAAATATGGTTCAAAAATAACACTACTAATTAATCATTTAAAAAAAACAAATATGAAAACACTTATATTTACAGAATGGGATAATATGGTTGATATTATAAATAATATATTAAATAATAATGGATTTAAATCATTCATAATGAAAGATAATAGTATTGATATATTTAATAATGATGAAAACTATTCAAATCTTATTTTAAGTCATAAAAGATTTGCATCAGGACTAAATATCACCAGTGCAGAACAAATTATTTTAATGGAACCCATATTAGGTAGTTATCGTTATACTTTTGAATTAGAACAACAAATTATAGGAAGATCTCATAGAATAGGGCAGACAAACAAGGTTCATTTTGTTAGATTTATTGCTAAAGGAACTATTGAGCATGAAATATTTAAAAAATATAGGATGTGTTCAGAATTATATATATAATTTAAATTAAAAAAAATGTTCTTATAATATATAATAATGAATATTAAAAATTCAAGAAAAATAAATAATAAAAAAGTAAAATCATATCGTAAACTCACTAATTTTAATAAATCACGCAAAATCAAAGGTGGAAATTTACAAAGAATAAAATCACGCAAATATCGCGGAGGTATATTGGATGCTAAAGTAAAAAATCAAATTATTTCTGAATACAAAATACCTAAAAAATTAGTAAATCAGTTAGGAAGTCTTGTCAATACAGAAGAAGAATTTTTTCACAATTTAAATATAGTTGGACTGTCTTATCCTAAAAATAAATTACCTAAAACTAACGATCAATATTGGGATCCTGAGGAGTACAGATCAATTGTTATTGATGATGAAATAGAACAAAATATATATAATGGACTTTTCCCAATTAATAATAATATAGTTCCTGATGTAAAATGGAGTTATGTTTGTGGAATATGTCCAAATGATGATGATAATTGTTCAATATCAGAAGCCATTCAATCCATTAATGTATTAAAACCAGTTGATAGTATTAATATAAATGAATTAACAAATAAAATTACATATGGATGTTCTAAGACAGTTGATTATACCGAATTAAACCAATCTATAGTAAATATAGTAGAACAATATCAAGATCATTTTGTAAAATATTTATATTTTCTTCCGTGGGCAATTGAAGGAAATCAAACTTTTTATTTAAAATCAATTGATTTTGGTATACAACATGATTTATTAAATAGAGAAGAAAAACAGGTATTATTAAATTCTTTATCTTGGAAATTATTGGATTGTCAACCTTGTATTTTTTTTAACGAAAATAATATATTTTGTATTGATCCTTTTTATTTAAATGAAAGTATAGAATGGGTATCCAATATTTATGGAGAAGAACATATCGGCTGGAATTCATCCCAACAGGGTCTCAAAACATTTAAACTTAAAGCAGATGAAAATATTCAAGAATATATAAATAAATATGACATTGATTTAGAAAGATTAAAATCTAATAAACCTGAGTGGTGGGTTGCTGATTTAGATAAATATAGTCATGATATTTACGCAGTAATTATAATGTTTGAGCAAAACGAAAATCGTGAAATATTTCAAAAAATACAATTTTTAATGACAATTATTAAATTGCTTTTAACAAATTATGTTGTTTTACATCAAGATGGTGCGAAAATAATTGAAGAAGTTCCTTTATTAGATAGTTATATTGTTTCATCTGAGAGCACAAAATATGGTTGTGCAGCAAGTGTAGCAAGAGAAATAGAGACGAAAATGAATAGACTTCTTTTATTATTTAAAACACCTGGATTAGAAGATTGTTTTGAGGTTTATAAAAAACTAGATCCTTTTTCCGATATGAAAATGAAACACGAATATGTGCAAAAATATAATAACTTTTTGAATAATTTCTTTTTATTAATTAATAATGTAAAACATGTTATTTCTCGTATTTTCCATATAAATTTGAATGATTATAGAGATTTCAACAGCCCATTATTTCTTAAATATAATGAAGCTGAAAATCTAGGATTGTGTTCAAAATCGGTTGCTGATTTGATTGAAGAATTGAGTTTACATATGGTCCAACAAGACTTATGAATGTATAAAAATATGATATACACTTTCTGTTTTTGTTATCTTAAAAGTATATAAATAGATATAAATATATATTATTAAAAATGAGTAATTTATTTATTGAATTTAATACTTTTGATCATAGTTTTTGCGAATCAAAATTGTTTAATAATGGTCCAGAATATATTAGTTGTTTAACTGCTCTGTTTATTAGTTTTATTGGTTTTTTTGGTTTATTTATGAATAAAACAGAAGAAAACACTTTGTTTTTATATTTTAGTCTAATTATAAATGGTGTAACATCGTCTCTTTATCATTATAATCATTATATAGGTTGGGGTTTAATGGATAGATATTCAATGATTCTTATCTCGGCATATTGTTTTCAGATCTTTTTTAAAGTTATAGAAAATAATAATACCAAAATTTCACATGTAATTAAATTTATATCTGTATTATATTTAGTCTTTATTCAAACATTTGCTGGATTACATCAAGAAAATTATTTTAATAATATGTTTGGTTTTTTTCTTGTAAGTATATTAATTTTTGTTATTAAAATAAGTCATGTTGATTATAAAATAAATCACAAGTTAATTAATTTAGCATTTAAGGGCATATTTTTAATTACTATAGGTGGTATATCTTGGATTGTTACGGAAAATTTATGTGAATCATTTAGTATTATGAAATTTTTATTAGGACATGCTATATGGCATATATGTGTAGCACTAGGTGGATATTATATATCATTAGTTCCTATATATATTAATTATACAGAAGTATTATTGAGACCTAAATTGAGATATTGGTATAATATACCTTTTATAGAATAAATTATATTTATAAAACAGCTTGAGTATTATAAGAAGGAACCCATTTATTATAACATATTAAATTTAATTATAATTTTCTATATTGACATAAATTTAAATGATCTATATTACATAATTTAAATTTATGGTGTATAATACTTTTTTGACTAATTTAAATAACATATATATTATTATATTATAAATAAATATAATGAATGAATATCTAAATATTATAATTTCATATATTATAGCTTTTATAATAGGACTTGGATTACTTACATATATATTAAACTTTCCTAGTTGGATAACTGGTAATCAAACATTAGTAGATGAATATTATAAAATAAATTGGAAAATAAATGTTCCGATAGACTTTTTATTAGTTGCTTTATATTTATTAGTTGGTTTTTTTTTTATAAAATTATTTAAAGTTGAATCTAATTACTATAAAATTTTAATTATTTACACTATAACTTATTTAATATCTAGTTCTTTTTTGTTATATTTTAAAAATAATCCAATAACCGATAATTTTTTTTCAAAGTGGTTTAATAATGTAGGATGGAGTGGTGTTTTTTATGATGTAATACTAATTATGTTTATTTATATTATTTTTCAACGCATTTATGTATTATTAAAGGAAAAGACGTTATAACAGCATTTATAATATATATTTCTTTGTTTAGTGTGATATATTATTTTATTAAAATATAATATATGACTATTAAATTAAATTTAAGTAATCCAGTAAACATAACATATTATTCAATTCCTGAGCAAATTGTAGTAAATACTTCTGATCTATTAAAACAAAATGAATTATATTCAATTTATTCAGGATATTTAAGGTCATCTCCAAACGAAAAATTAGCAATAAAAAAATATGCAATTAATGATTTTACAAATACATTTATAATTAGAGAATTAATATTTTTACAACATTTAAATAAATATAACGATTCAGGAGTTATACAATTATTAGGTGTATCTATTAATGAACAAAATATTTATTTGATTTTTGAAGAATTAGGTGAATTTATTACATTTGATAAATATCTTACTAATTTTAAGGATAAATCTTTAGATAATGATAAAATCAAAAATATTTTTTATAATCTTTTGCTAACTTTTAATGTTTTTCATTCATTAGGTATAGCAAACAGTGAATTTACATATGACAATGTCACAGTAAAAAAATATAATCAAGGTTATGATATTAAAATATATGATTTAACTACAAATAAATTTATTGGATTAGGTCCACTTTTATCAATTGTTTCAGATTTGGAAAGTAAACCAAATCTTGAAAAAACATTTAGTATTGATAAAAATATATCATATACATATGATGTTTATTCTCTTGGTTTGTATATATTGCGTATTTTAATAGATGTTAATCTGATCAAATTTATTAATGAACAATCAGGTGGAGATCAAAATCCTTATTTATCTGCTATCTTAGATAATAGTAAGGAAAAGGAATTATTAAATATGGATAATAAAATAAGAGATTCTAATCCATATGTAAACATATATGAAGATAATATAAATCAAAAATCAGAAACTGTATCTGAGAAACCTAATCCATATGTAAATGTATATGAAGATAATATAAATCAAAAATCAGAAACTGTATCTGAGAAACCTAATCCATATGTAAATGTATATGAAGATAATATAAATCAAAAATCAGAAACTGTCTCTGAGAAACCTAATCCATATGTTAATGTATATGAAGATAATATAAATCAAAAATCAGAAACTGTATCTGAGAAACCAAGTTCATTTGAAGATAATAAATTTTTAAAGGAAGAAAATATAATCGTTTCAGATCAACTATTATACAATTATAATTTATTTGTGAAAATTAATGATAATAATGAACTTATGATAAGTGATGATAACAATACATGGAGTGAAGTTTCTACTCAAATTATTAAAAATATATCACCTGATTTGAATAATTTATTAATTAAAATATTACAAACTAATTTAAATGATAGAATCAGTATAAAAGAAGCTATAAAAGACAAATATTTTAATGAATATTCAAAACAACCACTTCCTGAATTTCAAGGTGGATATTATGATAAAACTAATATATTGAATTTATATAAATATAATTATAGTATAGAAGATTGGACAAAAAGACAATCAGAATTAAGTTATATAGAAGAAATTCATATAAATTACAAAGATAATGTTTTACCTAAATTTCATGATGATATAGGATTTTACAAAAATATAAATGATTTATTTAAATCATTTAAAACAGATGAAGAGTTAAACATTTTAATGACTTCAGGTATTGATATTTTGTCAAATTCTATTATATATTATCGTAGTTATAATATTAATGATAAAGATGTAGATTTATTAAAATTAATATGTGTTTTTTATTCTAGAGTATTTACAATTGATAACAAATTTTTGAATGGAGTATTGGAAAGTAATAATTATTTAAGTAAATCATTTCAAAAAATAATTTTAAATCTTCAATTTAGTATATTTCCTATTTGGATTCATTCTATGTATATATATATCAAATTAACTTTTGAAAATAAAAAAAAAGACTCTACATTATTAAATTTCGAGGATACTCTGATTGAATCAGTATTTGAAGTATTATTATTCATAATGTCAATCCAATCTACTGATAATAATATATCTTTATGGGAGGTTGCTTGTTATGGCGCTATTAAGAATTTAGTTAACAAATATCAAATTAAAGTTGAAGATATATTAATGGGTAATATTATTGAATGCTTAAAAATGCCTTCTCAAAAATATAATATCATTAATAGAATTCAAATTGAAACATTGAATTATATTCACAATGAAAAATTTGAAGAATTAATGCAGTTTTTTGGTGGAAATATTATTCAACTGGACAGTATTATTGATATTCCTAATTTAATTATTTCTCAAGAACCTATTGTTGATGATAATACGAAAATAATAAAGAATGATGATGGCTCACAGGTAGTTATTAATCAAGTTAAAAACGATGAAGGCGTAGTTAACGTTGTCACAAATATTGTTAGTCCGGACGGAGTAATCTTGGAATCTAGAAATGAAAAAATAAATAATGGTGCTACAGAATCTACTATAAATAAATTAGATGAAAATGGAAATATAGTGCAATTAGAGCTAACCGTAAATGCTGAAGGTAAAGTTTCAATCAAAACGGAAGACAATCAATTACTTGAAGCTACTCAAAGTGTGGATGAAGAAACAGGTAATAAAATATTAACTTATGATGATGGAAAGGTTGAAATTACTTCAGATGATGGTTCTTCTAAAATAATTAATACGGATGGATCTGAAATATTACGAGAGTCTAATGGAGATATAATTAAGACAAATACAGATGGAACAATTGAAAAGATTCCATTAAATGGTCCAACACAAATAATAAATAGTCAACAATTTGATGAAGAGGGTAATACAATTCAGATAATGCAAGATGGTAGTGTTGTCAAGATTTATAAAAGTGGTGTTAAAGAAATAAATAAAGATGGAAATATAGAAATTATTAATTTAGATGGATCAAAAGTTTTATCTAGAGGAGATGATAAGATTAAAATTGATATGGAAGGTAATGAACAAGTAATAGAAACTAGCAAAATGAATGATTATGGTGAGATTGAACGAGTTTTAAGTGATGGAACGAAAGAGTTAGAAATAGTTAAAGATGGACAAATACAAGTAGAAAGAATAGATGTAGATGGTAAAACTGAAACTTATACAAAATTAGAAAAAGAATATGGTAACATTGAAAAAGTTTTTGATAATAGAGTTGTCACTATAACGCCTGATGGTATATCAACGACTATAGATAAACAAACCGGTTATATACATATTTCACTTCCCAATGGTGATTTAGAAACACGCGATAAAGAAGGTAATTTATTAAGTAAAACAGATAAAGAAGGAAATAAAATATTAGTTGAAGGTAATACTACAAAAATTACAGATAAAGATGGAAATTTATCAATGCAGACAGAGCAAATCTCTGAAAGTGGTAATAAAGTATTATTTAATTCTGATGGACATAAAATAGAGATATTACCTAATGGAACTAAAATTGAAACTAAAATGAATCAAAATGAAATGATAACATTTGTAAATGAGAGTGATATACCATTAAAATTAATAAAGGATGAAAAGTTACAAAAAGCTATGATTGAACGATCTGGTAAAAAGGTATATAAATCTTATACGGAAGCATATAAAAATTGTCCTATAGAAATATTAAATGATCCGAATATTCGTTTTACAGTCGAGTGTTTAAAAGATGTAATCATAGAATAAACTTATTGGTTTTTATTCATAAAACGAATAAATTATAACAATATTTTATATCTAAATATATATTGTATAAAAATTCATAGAATTTCTATATAATATTGTATAAAAATTAATAGAATTTCTATATAATATTGTATTTTTATTTTCTATACTACATTATATTATTATAATTCTACTGTGATTCGTGCTAATGCTTGGGAAAAAAAATTGATAGACATAGCCGTCTACTTACAATCTTAGACAAAGTTCAGAAACAAGATTATCATGGCTTCCCAGATCGCACCGTTGAATTTTGCTAAGGCTGCTCGTGTTGGCCTTAGTGAGGAGGAGATTGACAAAATGAATTCTGCCACTCAAATTGTGGCCGTGATCGAAATACACCAAGAAGATTCTACAGGAAAGGACACCAAGACCCAGCGCTCTGAGATCACCACCAATCATCATTCCAAGCATACGACCGAAGTCAAACCAGAGGCAATTGAAGCAGCTCACACGATGTTCAGGAGTCAACGCAATGCGATTGTTGGAACAAAATACCGAAATGAGCTTGAGCAAATCTTCAATCAGGTATTCCCAAATGGAACCGATGTTTCATTTGCTGAAATCTTGTTTGCCATGGCCAAAGGACTCAAACTCGTGAATGTCTTCAACAAAGGCAAAGAACTTGATTGGCACATCGGAAAATACCAGCCCCCCAAGATGGAGACGCGTCTCAAGAAGTTTGTTGGACCTGATGGTTTCGCAATGATGGCAAAAACAGCACCAAAACCTGATCGTTCGGACATTGGGCTTGTCGTTCAAAAGTCATCCGAGCCTGTGCCGAAAGTTGATCCCATTGAAGCTCTCAAGTTTGCTACGCAAGATCTCAAGGAGACCGAAGAGTTCATTGAAGAATACCGTCAAAAGTATTATCAAATCAGCGAAAAGATCAAGGGAATGGTTGCTCAGTATGAAACTGGGTCCAAAAACAAGCGTGTCATGGAGCGTGTCCTTGATTTTGAAGATGATGTGTTCAACATGACCAAGGCTCTTCTGGATGATCTCCAATCTGCGAGGGAGTCTTTCTACGACGAAAAGGAAAATTGGAAGTCCAAAATCTGAGGCAATAATTTGGTCTGACAGGTAAGTAATATATTTGTATGTGTTTAATTTACTAACATTTTTTTTGTATAATGTTTTGTAAGTATATTATATATGGCTAATAATTGTCCTAATAGTGATCCAGAATTTGATAAAGTATTACGAAAAATAATATCTAAATTTAGTAATAATGATGATTATAACAGTATGCGAAAATATATATATTATGGAGTATGTGTTTGGGTTAGATTTTTTCTTTATTTGCTCGTTTTTTTATTACGTGAAAATAAAATAATGCAAATTATTGTGCTCATTTTATCATTTGCTGCCACTATAAATTTAGCATATCAGTATTTTACAGTAGGTGTTGGTTTTCAATGGTGGAGTAAGCGATTTATACTATTTATGGCATTTTTAATATTTTCGTCATCTGTTTTCACATTATTTAAACAAATCAATTCTTTATGGACACCTATGCTTTTATTTTTTAGTTTAGGATTTGGTATATTTCAAAGTTTAAATGTTGAATTTTGCTAATTATATATAGAAATATTACATATTGATTTATTATATGACATTAATATGTTATCTTATTCAAAATAATGAAAAAACGCGAACATATATAGGTGCTACTAATAATTTTGATAGGCGTATCCGACAACATAATCAAATTATAACAGGTGGAGCTAAAGCTACCAAAGGATATCAATGGTCTCCTTTAATTCATGTAGTTGGATTTATAACCAGGACAGAACTATTACAGTTTGAATGGATATGGAAACATTATAAATATGTTGATTCCAAAGGATTATATAGACGAATAGACATTCTGGAAAAATTATTTGAAATGGAGAAATGGAAGCATTTATCTATTAAAGTTGAAGAGGAAACAGCCGCTTATATTAGCACTCAAAATGAAATTACTCAATTATAATATTTTTTTTTACATTAAGCACTTATAGAATTATTTTTAATCTTTGTGCCATTTTAAAAAAGATTAGAAGTATATTAACTAAGATAAATATGAATCAACGTTATTATTATAGAATAATCTTATAAACTTATATCATATAATGAATACATAATTTTACTTAAACTAGCTTTTTTTTTTCTTTTATAAAATTAAAAATATTCTTTTTATTATATCTGATAAACAAGTATAATAAAAAAATAATTATATTATTTATAATAAAAGTATTAATTTTATAATTGAAATAATAACTATGCTTATTATTATGTCTTTTAATATATAATGATGTTTAATAAAAAATTGAAATGCTGATATAAAATTTTATATCATTATTTATTTATGAATAAATTGTCAATAAAAATATTTGGGGATTATTATGCTGATAAATATCATATAAAATTTAGAGATTTGTATTTTATACTTTATGATTATTTTATCGATAATAAAATTAATATTTACATCTGCATAGATGAATATAATGATCCATTTTATGGAGACTTTTTAGAAAACTATGATGAAAAAGAGCCATATATATCTACATTGGTTGTATCATTATTTTGTGGATTAAAAGCTATATCTAAGAATCCTTTACAAAAATTATTACCAGATTTGTTTTTAAAAAATCTAGTAAAAATATTAAATTGTAAATATCATCATAAAAGTTTCTGTACTATTTATCAGAGAATCAAAAATAATTTTAGAGATAAATTAGAAGATATACAAATCAAAAATAAAATTGCTTTGACTGTAAATATGATTTCAACAGATCAACAAGACTTTATCAGTATTCAAAATATTATTCATAATTTAATGAATGATTTGTTTAATACTAATGATTTTATTAATGATTGGACTACTATTGGATTTTATTCATTTTACTTGTGTATAGAAAATAATCAAAATAAATTATATTATATTAATAAATATATAAATTATTTAGTTTATTTTAATACAATCAATGTAAATAATATATATTATTCAAAAGGATTATATAGAAATGAATTTACATTTTAATGAAATGTATTATATGTTATTATTGATTTATTTAAAATATATATTTTCGTTCATTTTTTTTGAATAAGTTTCTATAAATGTTTTAATATTTTAAACATATAAAAAGTTCATTTTACAATATTGTATTTTGAATTCATTCTTCAATATATTATTTTTTCAAATAATCATAAATTATTTACTATATATCTCAAATTCTACTATGTAATCTATAAGTTTTTAAATTAATCTACAATTGAGTTGAGCTGTCATTATCTTATACATTATAAAATCAATTTTAGATTTTTGGGCAAATATAGCAGTTATTAATTTTGCAACGACAAAGAGCACATTCTATTTTATCATATATATTTATCTGCAAAGATATACAAGATTTACAGAAGTAATGTTCACAGTTAGTTTTTACATCTGATAATATATCTTGACATATTCCGCAATTTTCTGTAAATATTATGTCTTGTATTGGTATGACTAATTTTTCAAATGTATTTTTTATGATTTTATAATCGATTATTTCATCATCTTCTATCATTACTATATACTTATCTGATTTTAGACTTACAAACCATTTTGCTATTTCTAAATAACCTCTTTCGCAAGTTAATATAAATGCATGTTCATCGAGAGCAGAAATATCAATATCAGGTTTTATAAGGAGCAACCATTTAGCTATTTCTAAATGTCCATTTATACAAGCAAATCTAAAAATAAATTCATCTTCTATGGAAATATCTATATCAGGTTTTATACTAAGTAACCATTGCGCGACTTCTATTTGACCTTCAACACAAGCTAATCTAAAATTATATTCAAATTCAGTATAATAATCTTTGTCTTGTTTTATACTTAATAACCATTCTGCTACTTTAATATGACCGGCTTTACAAGCCATTCTAAAAGCTGAATCATCACTCTCATAAATATGAGATATATCAGTCATTACCCATTCTGGTTCTTTTAATAGACCATTACTAGAAGCTTGTTTTAAATCATATTTATTAATATCATCATTATTTGTATTTATTTTTTTTGTTATTAACCATTTTGCTATTTCTAAATGACCATTACCACAAGCTAATTTAAAAGCAGATTCATTATAAACTGAAATATCTATATCTGATTTTATAAATAATAACCATTTTGCTATTTCTAAATGACCATTTTTACAAGATTCTATAAAAACAACATCAATATTATCATTTGTATCTATATCAGGTTTAATACTTAATAACCATTTTGCTAATTCTATATAACCATTTTTACAAGCAGATTTAAAAGCATATTCACAGTCAGCAGAAATATCTATACCTGATTTTAAACTTATCAACCATTTAGCTAAATCTAAATGACCATTGGCACAAGCAAATTTAAATGCACATTCATCTTTTGCTGAAATATTTATGTCTGGTATTAAACTTAAAAGCCATTCAGCAACTTTTAAATGTCCATTACAACAAGCCTCTTGAAAAGGAGCTTCATTATCAACTGAAATGTCTATATCAGGATTTATATTAAGCAGTAATTGCGCTACTTTTAATTGACCACAATAACACGCATATAAAAAAGCATTTTGAATATTAATATTATTATAATTACTCAAAATATTTGTGACTAGTTCAATATCACCACTTTTGCATCCATAATGAAATAATTTATCTATATTTCTATTCATTTCATATACTCATTATTATTATAATATTTAATTATAAATCAATTTTATATTTTTTTATAAATACAAAACTTTATTTTTACAACTCATAACCTAGAAACATAATTGTAAATATATAATTTAATATTTATTATAAATTTAATCATATGATATATTATATATGTTAAAATTACTAAAATTAAATTCTATGCCAATGGTAGGAGCACATATTGCTAGACATACTTCACCACCTACACAATATTTGGGTCAAACTAGAGGATATTCTGGATATAATCCACTTCTTTTTTAGTAAATTATATTTTTTAATAATTTACTAAAATTGATTAGTATTTTTTTTCTTTTAATAATTTAAAAAAATCTTTTAGATATCTTTTTAATAATTTTTATATCTCTTATAACTATTATTTTTTATATATCATAACACATTTAAATATACAATAGACATTAAATATGCTCATTTAAATATATTTATCATTAGAGTTCTATCTATATCTTTTTTATATTTATACAGTTTGTTTTTAAATAAAATACTTTTTGATATAAATTCTGGAATATTAATATCTTTCATATTTTTTTAAAAAAAATATATTATATTTTTATGAAAAAATTTATATAAAAATTTTTTTCTAATTAAATAATATAATGGATCAATTATCTTTTTGTGAATACCAACCAGACCAAAAAATATTTTTATTGGGCGCTTTAGCTGGTTTAGCTAAAGCTGGAGCTGCTGCTGGAAGAGCTGCTGCTGGAAGAGCCTCAGCTGGAAGAGCCTCAGCTGGAAGAGCCGCTGCCGCCAAAAAAACGAATATACCTCTTAAAATAACGACAGGTGATATTAATATAGGAAATAAACAGGAAGAAAATTAATTTTCCCAACTTTTTTTTTTGTAATTCAGTCTTTTTTAATTAACAAATTGTTAATATATAATTATATCTATAAAAAATTAACAATATATAATTATTATTTTTTATAGATATCAATTGTTGTTTTAATAAAGTTTTAGTTACATAGTCTTATTTAAAAACAAAAAGATAATACTATTAATAAAAACATAGATAATAACAAGTCAATTTTTGAAAATGAATTCAGTAATTTTTCTTTATTATCTTCTATAGTTATTTTTACATAACATAAATTTTTAATGAAATTATTTTTCTAATAAATGTTTATATAAAACTAACTAAAATAGTTTTCATTAATATCTAATTTATATTTAATTAATATGTTATTATATCTTAAACATACCATATTATTTTATAATTATATTTTTATTTATTTTTAATCTATATGTAATTAAAATTTTGAATGAAATAAATAAGTTTATAAGGAATATATTATTCAAATAATTATAAAATATGTTTAAATATATAAAATGAAGAGCCGTATTCAACGCAAAAATGTTATAAAATCAATCCGGCGATCTCAAACAGGAGGTGGAAAAAAATTTGAATTCCTATTTTGGATAAAGAACAATATTGCCAATAATTTAAACGAATGAGAAGCAAAAATCTATTTAGATATTATTGTTAAAAAGCCAAAAAAAAATCTATTTTCAGTAAAGAAAGAACAGAATATTTATTTGATGTTAAGGTTGTTATCAGACCGCTTATTGAACGTTTCGCACGATTTAATAAAGAGAACTTGACTTTAAATGAATTAATTTTGTTATTTTTTGATAATTATAACTCACACGACATTATTGAAGTCGATTTTATAACAAAATTATTAGATGAATTACGAAAAGAGCTTCTTTTTATAAGAGATTATAACCTAGAACCCAATGGTATTTATTTAAATGGATTATCTTTTTTATTAAAGGGGTTGAAACAAAAGAGACGAGAACTTGATCCAGCGGTGTCGTCGGTTGATACATACGTAGTTGGACTATATGAAACTGATCTTTCTTGGGGTCTTATATAAGAACTAAAAAATTAATGTTTATAATTAGCAAAATCTACCAATGTATAGAGATATCGATTCCAAAGCCATCTATCGGCACAGGGCAACCCTGATTGCGACAATTCCGACTCATTTTAAAGTATTTTTTTTATCTATATTTTTTTTGAGAGTTAAGGCTTGCTTCAATACTTATACAAAATATAGAAAAAATTAATAAGCAAAATTAAAAAAAAAATAATAAATACAATCGTGAATTTATAATTACATCATTTTAAGTGTGCGTTTTAAATATCAAAAAAATCTATGAAATAAAAGATTACATATGAAAAATTATTTATATATTAATGAATATTAAGTAGTATTATAAATATGAAAAAAATTATGAATTATTATTTACTTGTTTTAATAAGCAAATAATAATCTATTATTTGTAATAGATATATGGATGGATGTTGGGAAAGCCTTAGGATCCAGTTTAGAAATTATAAAAATGATTTACGAAACAGCTGAAACATATCGTCGTTTAGAAAAAATTAATAGTGAATTCTTAAATGAAATCGCACTACTTGTATCATTAAAAAATCAAATAGAGAGTTCAAAAAGAATGGGAAGTATGCCAGTTATAGAAAATTATTTAGCGGATATAAATAAGAAATTAATAAAAATTAAAAATATTATTGAAAATGTAGTTGAAGCTAATTTTTTTAAGAAAATTATGCACACAAAAAAATTAGAAAAATTGTCTACACAAATTTCAAAATTAATAAAAAAATTAAAACTTGTATTAGAAATTAAAAGAGATCTGGATAGTGCTAGTAAATTAGATATATCTAATATTATTAATGATGTAGAAGGTCGTAAATTTTGGGAGACAAATTTTGGTAGTGATAATTTATTTGTTCAACAAAATTTATTTTTTGGTGCGTTGCGTTTAAATACAAAATTATTAGCAAATGAGATTGATTTTTTAAAAAAAGTAATAAATGATGATAACGATAAATATATTAGTGCTTTTGAATTTCAAGAATGGATTGATTTTTTTGGTGATTTTAGTGTTATAATGCGTAGAACAATAGACAGTCTTTTTGATCCAAATACATATGAAATATATGAATGGTATCATCGGAATATTTCAAAAAATGTTATAAGTGCTTTGTTATTAAAATATAAATTTATTGTAAGAAAACATGTTACGCAAAAAGGTGTATTTATTATTAATTTTAAACTTGATAATAATTACTGTGCTTTATATATTCATAATAAAAATAATAGATTTATTTTAGAAAAAGTTAAAAATATGAATCCTTTTGAAATGGATATATACAACAGTATTGATAAACATGAAGGTATTAATCTATATGAGATAGTATTACAATTAGAAAATTTGATTGATCCTCCTACACAAGATAAACCTAGACAAAATTGGGAAGATGAACGAAATAAACATTTAGATGTAGAAGTAGGAAGTTATGAAGAGCAAACGTTTATTCCAAAAATATTTGAAGATATAAAGTTTCCTACTATTTCTGGATTTTTTGATTTTTTTAAAAAATAGTTGAATTACATATACAAAAATAATTATTGCTTTAATTTTTATTTTTGGGTAAGATTTTATTATTACAATTAGGATTGATATTTCAATTAATTATGATGTAATTTAAAATATAATATCGTGATAAAATACAATGAAACTAACTATATTTAATGAAAACAAAATGTGCACAATTTTATGGATATAAGAAAAATATAGAATAAGTATTTTTTTGACTTTATATAATTTTCGCGAATTGTTTAGTAAGTCTGTGAAGCATGTTAACTATTTTTTGTCTTTTGCCTTCCATACAATGGTATTCCTTTAGGCAACTGGCTCCTACGACAATACCGCAAAGTTATGGAGTTAATTAAAAAATTGAATTAAAAATATTATGTTTATAAGAATACAAACAAAATGGATCCAAAATATCTAAAAATAGCAACAATAGACAAAGATATTTATTTTCATATTACTGATATAAAAAAATATCATCAATATTCAGCACAAGGTATAGATTTTCACAACTATCATGTTATTATTACAGAATTACATATTTATGATGAAAGAACGAAACCATTTGAAGAAAAATATGGTGGATTATTTCTTTATATTGATGAAAATAAAAAGATACGAATGTATGATAATATAAAAAAAGAATATTTTGATATGAACGAAGATATAAATGAATTAGAATATTATTATTATGATAAAAAATATTGCGATTCATTGGAAAATGTTGTAAAAGATATATTACTACAATTTGTAATTGATAATTGATTTATAAATATCTTCTAAATAGGTGCTCTACAATAACAACAAATACTATTTTTTCTAACCATTGATTAATGCCTATTCATAAAAACACAATCGTATCAGTTGCTGGTTCAAATAATTATAATTTTATACAGATTTTATAGGTTCATTTGAATCTGATTTAGTATATTTAGATCCAGCATATAACGAAAGACAATACTCTAAAAAATATTTTCTTTTAAATATCGTCGCATAAACTCCTGAAAAATTATTAACTGAATTGCCGTTGAAGGGTAAAACAGGTATTCCAACTGATTGTTTTATATCTCTATTCTGTAAAAAAAAGGTGATAATGTTGAGAAAGCATTAGATTTATTATTTCGTGAATTAAAAACAAAATGGATTTTTCTTTCCTATTATAGTGAAAGTATAGTTTCAAAAGATAAAATGTTAGATATTATAAAAAAGTATGTCACTGCTGCAGTTATTGAACGAGATTATAAACGATTCAAATCATTTGAATATAATAAAGAATATCTATTCTATCTAAATAAGACCTACAAGTCAATAATGCTAAGATTTTCTTTGTGAAATAAAGTCAAGAAGTTTTCATAGAACCAGCGAATTGCCATATTAGTTCTACTTTTTGTATGAAATTGAAATTCAAGTAGCGCATATTCTTTTTCTTTAATTATAATTTTTAAAGTAGATGAATTTTTCCAACTAGTCCAATCGCGAGTCCATTTGAACTTATATTTATTCCATTCAATAGGAGTATTTAATGTAATATAGCGAATAGTGTTTTTCTCATCATTATAATAAATAGTGGGGCAATCAAACGTATATCCTACAAGAATAGGAATAATTTTTACTATATCGTCCTGAATATATTTTTTCAAATCAGAAGTTGTTGTATATTCAATCTCCATAATATCACAGAATCTTTTTGGTTGGCATTGTCCTATAACTTGTGGAGCAACTTTCCCCACTCCTTTTTTTGTTGATTTTACAGAAAGATGAATTGTTTTATCTGTACAATGAGTAAAATCATATCTCGCCCCATTATTTGCTGTATGTTGTAACTGTCCAAAATCTGGATTTATATCATGAACTTTAGAAAGACGATCTACTAGTTTGTTTGGAATGTCCATACCAAATTTATAAGATCCAACGTAATCTGTTGGAACTGCGTTACATACTCCCATTTCAAAACCATACGCAACACTTTCTGTTTGTATTTTATTTTTATTGGAGTTAAATCCAGTTTTACAAGGTTCTATAAATTGTTTATTGAATGCCATCATTTGCGATTTTTTTTTTTTTATATTTTATAAATAAAAAATCAATTATCAATTTTTTATATAGATAAATGGATTTTTTAACTAATGTTCTAAATAGGTGTTCTACAATAAGGACACGAACTTTTTTTTTCTAACCATTGACTTATGCATTTACCACAATATTTATGTCCACATTTTGTAACCAAATATTCATTTTGTATAATATCCATGCATATAGGACATTGTAATGTTTTTCCTTCTTGGATTAATTCTTTTGTAAGTTGGCTCGGAAAAATAATTCCTAAAGATAAAAAGAGTGATTTATATTGATAACAGTTTGAAAGATCAATCATAGGTTTCCAATCGTAAAGTTGTCTGATGACTTCTGAATGTCCATTTTCGCAAGCCATTATAAATGCATCTTCATAATCGGCTGAAATATTAATTGTAGGTTTCCATTCATAGAGTTGTCTTACTACTTCTAAATGTCCATTTTCGCAAGCGGTTTTAAATGCTTCTTCATCTTGGGCTGAAATATTAATTCCAGGTTTCCACTTGTAGAGTTGTCTCACTAGTTCTAAATGTCCATTATTACAAGCCATTATTAATGGATATTCATCTTGTGATGAAATATCAATTGTAGGTTTCCATTCGTAGAGTTGTCTTACGACTTCTAAATGTCCATAAGCACACGCCTCTCCAAATGCGTATTCATCTTCGGCTGAAATATCAATCGTAGGTTTCCACTCGTAGAGTTGTCTAACTACTTCTAAGTTTCCATTTTCGCAAGCGTATCTAAATGCCTGTTCATAACGGACTGAAATATTTATCGTAGGTTTTAATTCGTAAAGTTGTCTGACTACTCCTAAATGTCCTCTTTCACAAGCTTTTCTAAATGCGTATTCATCAAGGGATGAAATATCAATTGTAGGTTTCCAATCGTAGAGTTGTCTTACGACTTCTAAATGTCCATTTTCGCAAGCGTATCTAAATGCGTATTCATCTTTGGCTGAAATATCAATTGTAGGTTTCCACTCGTAGAGTTGTCTGACTACTTCTAAATGTCCATTATAACAAGCCTCTCTAAATGCCTCTTCATCTTGGGATGAAATATCAATTGTAGGTTTCCAATCGTAAAGTTGTTTGACTACTTCTAAATGTCCATTTTCGCAAGCCTCTCGAAATGCATATTCATCATGGGCTGAAATATAAATTGTAGGTTTCCATTTGTAGAGTTGTCTGACTACTTCTAAATGTCCAAAAGCACAAGCCTCTCCAAATGCGTATTCATCTTCGACTGAAATATCAATTGTAGGTTTCCATTCGTAGAGTTGTCTGACTACTTCTAGGTGTCCATTATAGCAAGCCACTATAAATGCGTATTCATCATGGGATGAAATATCAATTGTAGGTTTCCAATCGTAGAGTTGTTTGACGACTTCTAAATGTCCTCTTTCACAAGCTTTTCTAAGTGCGTATTCATCAAGGGATGAAATATCAATTGTAGGTTTCCAATCGTAGAGTTGTCTGACTACTTCTAGGTGTCCATTTTCGCAAGCGTATCTAAATGCGTATTCATCTTTGGCTGAAATATTAATCGTAGGTTTCCATTTGTAGAGTTGTATGACTACTTCTAAATGTCCATTATAGCAAGCCACTATAAATGCGTATTCATCATGTGATGAAATATTAATGGTAGGTTTCCAATCGTAGAGTTGTTTGACGACTTCTAAATGTCCATTTTCGCAAGCGTATCTAAATGCCTGTTCATCTTTGGCTGAAATATTAATGTTAGGTTTCCATTCGTAAAGTTGTCTGACTACTTCTAAATGTCCTTTTGAACAAGCATTTCTAAATGCTTCTTCACTATTCGCAGAAATATCTAAAGTAGGATTTAACTTGTATATTTCTCTTACAGAATATAACTCTCCAGTTTTACATGCTTCCATAAATTGTTTATTGAATGCCATTTTTTGTGATTAATTATAATCTAAATAATGAAATAAAAAAAATTTCAATTTTTTAGATATAAATTGATTACGTTTCTTATACACCTAATAAATTTGAGTTATCATAAGTTGATATTTGTGAATTGTGCTATAATTGACTAATCGTGAATAAGTCTCCCATTTGTAATACTAGAATATCTTGATGAAAAAACTTTTTTGTAAGCCCAAATCCGAATCCAATCTAAGTAAAATTACACCAATTTTCCAAAATTGCTTAAAAACAATTTGCTATTATTATAAAAGAAATGAATACAGACGCAACTTTATTATTATTAGCTGAAACCGCATCTTCTCGTATGTTTTCAGAAGTTGAAAAATATATAAAAGGAGATTTACCAAAAATATGGAATATTAAACCATCAAATAAAATTGATTTTACACAAAAGGTGGAAGTGATGGGAAACCACATTCATATTCCAAGAAATATGGATATTTTATATGGTATGGAAATTGTATTTAATCCACAAGATATTATCAAATCAATAGATTTAGTAATTGGAGGACAGAATATAACGACATTTTATATACAAAATAAGATGTGTGAAATATCTATTCGTGGAAATTTTTTTAGTGTTATTATTAAATTTGATAAAGTTTTTTATAATCAGGAATTTTTACCAATCATAGGTTTGCAATATCATGATGTAAAAATGGTAATAAATGGAATCCAACAAGAATATGAGTGTTTTTTACATTGTGCTAATCTTGATCTACATCGTCAAGAAATAGTAACATACACGCATAATATATTGATGAAAGATATCATTGGATATAATAAAGAAATATCTGGAAATAAATTATATATAGATAATGGAGATGGAACAAATGTAATGAGTAGAACTAATTTTATTAATTCACTTTACTTCAAATTTGATAAAAACATTCGTGATATAATAACAAGTATTACAATAAAAACTGGGGATGAAAAAATAATAACGATTTTATCTAATTATGATTTGAATTTTTTGAGTCCAAATGAGTTTATTATGGAAAGATTTCATTACAAAACATTTTTGTTTAATCGTATTATTTTGGAATTTAATATGACAGAGGATTTTAATAAAGTTAGATTTGAATTGATTACAACAAATTATAATTCATTAATGATACAAAGTGGAATGGCGG
>Ga0194133_10000960_pt1 | contig 54638 bp, 37 predicted proteins | sample TA2KigOf40mmetaG_FD_155448 | JGI IMG/M metagenome (GOLD analysis project Ga0194133, IMG submission 155448) | Freshwater microbial communities from Lake Tanganyika, Tanzania - TA2015055 Kigoma Offshore 40m | ecosystem: Environmental > Aquatic > Freshwater > Lake | place: Tanzania: Lake...
TGAAATTGTGGGTGACGGTCGTCGTTGAGGTTCCCGAGGCATGCGCCGTGTTGCCCTGGGCGGCGACGCGAGCAAGGGTCGCCGTGGTCGTGGTGGCCGCGCCAGCGGTCGTCTTGATGCCAAGGTTCGTTCTTGCGGTGGCCGCATCGGAGGCGCCAGTACCACCATCCGCAACGGCGACGTCCGTGCCGTTCCAAACACCGGTCTGGATGGTGCCAACTGTCGTGATGCTTGCCTGACCGACATAGGTGGAGGCGATATCAACGGCGTCGCCGGTGATTGCCGTCCTGTCGGCAACGACATTGACGTTGATTGTGTTGCCGGACTGGCTGAGTCCGTCACCAGCAACGAACGAACCGGCACCCGAGAACTGCGTCCAGGCGATCGCCGTGACCCCGACGGTAATCGTGCCGTTCGTCGAAATGACAAAACCCTTATCGGAGTTGACGGTACCTTCTTCTACGAAGGTGAATGTTCCAGCCGAAAGTTCTCCCGTATCTTCGGTTCCGTTTGAGTCGGATGCCCGGACTGGCGCACCCGCGCCAACAACATAAATACCGTTGTCTACATGTGCGACACCTGGGCCACCTTGGTCCTTGACCAAGATGCGGTTGCCGGCGGCAAGCGTGACTCCATCAAGTGTTTGGCCGGCCGCAAGGTCGGTAGCAAGGTTGACCGATGCGACTGTTGCGGCTCTTACTGACTGTTTGACATCCAGGCCTTGGCGAGCGGCGTCAACGTAACCCTTGGTGGCAATGTGGGCGGCATCCGTCGGGGTCGCAACCTTCGCGTTGCCCTGGGCATCGCGTCTTACGAGTTTGCTGGCGATCGCTTCAGATGTCGCATCGTTGAGCATCTGCCAAAACGACGCAGGCAGGAGTCCGGCACTATCCGTATCGGCAACGTTGAGCGTGAGGGTAATCGTGCCGTTCGACTCGGAAACCGTGAGGGCTTCGGCGATTCCTGCGCCGCCACCAGAAACAATGGTGTGCGGAATTGATTTCCATGCTGAACCCGTGTAGACGTGGATGGTGTCGGTCTGGGTGTTGAAATACATCCGACCTTCGAAGTTCCCGTCGGCCGGGTTGGTGGCAAGTTTTTCAAAGGTGGCGTTAATCAGTTGGTTCTGATTAAGGTTTAGATTCGTGAGGAACTTTTGTGCCATTTTACTTCCTTATGTTAGATAAGCCTTGCCTGAGAACGCCGCTGAAAAATTAACTGTGACCTGAGTCGTGCTATTATATACTACCTCACCGAACACGTGCGTATCGGCAGAATCGACGATGGTGACCGAGGGTTTCCCGCCGAGGGTGTGGGTTATCACCCAAGTCGTGGATGCCACCCCCTGTATATGCTCGTGGCGCCTAGTGTTGGCTGAGCCCGACGACGCCCTTACCAAGACCAGATTTGGAGCATCCTGATTTACGGTTACTTGATTGGGCACGACCATGCCCTAATTATACATTTTCCTTATCACAATGAAGGAAGAAGGCTAAGTTAACCCTGCCCTTATCTGGTGACCTCGGGTATTAGGTTGACGTCCCCGCGCACCACCTTGGAAACCACGTTGCCCGAACTCACTATCTCCAGGTCGTAGACGCCGCTCATCGTGAGCCCCGCCGTGTCGGCGGCGGAGATGCTTAGGAATATCTCGTTGTTCCTCGCGGGCGTGTCGCCCACGAAGGGGTTTATGGATATCCGGCCGTTCTCGGTCGTGAGGCTTATCATCGGCGTCACGCTGTCCACCGTGCGCCTTATGTGCATCCGTGCCGTGTGGCCGGCCAGGTTGTAGTTGACGAAGGTGTTCCCCGTCGGGTCGGCAACGAGGTCCGGTTGCTCGAGCGTGAGTTGGCGGAAAAAGGTCGAGCCCTGCTCCATCGTTATGTCGTAGATGCCTGCAATCACGGATGCGTTCTCCTAATCGTTTGCCTAAAAGATTGTAGATTAGGGACACCGCCCTGACGGGCAGCCCTCGGTCAGAGGATGGAGGCGGAGTCCTTGTTCGGGCCGACCTTCTTGAGGCCGAGGGCAGCAGCGATCGTCAGGGCGAGGGCGGTGACCCCGACCTTGATGTTGTCGGTGCTCGCGATGGAGTCGAAATCCATCCCGTTGGCCATAGCCGATCCGAGCCAGCCGGACAGGAATGCCATAACCGACCTTTCGGCTGTGTCTTTTAGGAACTTGCTGTTCATGGCTTTCGCCCTTTCTGCGGACGACCTCTTGGGGTTGACCGCCGTCACTAAATTTTACCATTGCCGGCATTTAGCCGAGGGCACTGATGTCAAACAGCCCGAAGTCTGGGTCGTTGAGGACGAAGTTGATCTCGTTGACGGTCTGGTGGAGCATGATGTAGCCGGCGGGCTTGGCCAGGGTCGCCATTTTGAGGACCACCGGGCTCGTGCTTCCCTGCGCCGGGGTGCCCGGCGTCTCGTTGACGATAGTCCTTACCATGATGTTGAACTCCTCGTCGTTCCACAGCGGAGTGACGAGCACCGACTTGCTCCCCCCGAGCACCGTCTGGACGGATTTTCTGATCGAATCCCTGCTCCCCGCCGCATGGCCGAACGCCGCCGTCTGGACTTGCCACCTGCGGAAGTCGAACGACGCGTCGAAGACGGAGGTCCCGCTGGTCACCTGCACGTCGGGAAGCGACCTGAAACCGCGGATCATCGACCCCCACTCGAGGTACTCGGGGGTCATCAATTCCGGGTCCGTGATCTCGCTCCTGCTCAGGATGTTGTAGGGGTCGCCGTAAATCTCGACGGAATGGTGGTTCAACTCGGCCCTCTCGTAGTTCAGCATCCTGATGTACTTGTCCATCGCCTGCGACAGGTCGGCCGTCATCGAGTGGTAGATCTTCGCCAGCGGCCTGCTCGGGTTGGTCGCCTCGGCGTCCACATCGCGGAAGATGTCGGGGAACATCGGCTTGCTCAACTCGGAGAACTGGTTGAATTTCTCGGGCTCGTCCAGCGTCAGGGTCGGGAAGGTGAAAAGCACCGGCGAGGTCGGCGAGTTTGTCGCGATGACAATGGTTACCGACACCGAGGCGAACGGGGTGTTCTCGTCCCCGAAGACGAAGGTGTTCGAGAACGCGGGCGACCAACGCCCGTTGGGTATTTCCATCGTGTTCGGGGTGACCGATGGGTACGGCTCCGAGGTCGGGTGCAGGTAGGTGGACACGGTCGCTCCCGCGTCGCAGAACAGCAGCGAGTGGAACACGAGGGTCTCCGCGATGAAAGGGTTCCTCACTATGGGCTCCGTCCCCCTGATGACGATGCTCTGGGTCGTGGGGTTGGAGAGCCTCAGGGTGAAGGCCTGCAGGGAGTTTGCCCCCACTTCCTCGATTGCCTGGGTGGTCGGCTCGTCAAATTCCCAGCCATTCTCGCCGAGGACGGCGGACGACGACTCGGCGATGTCGGAGTACGTCATGCGATCCAGCGACAGCGGGCTGGACAGCAGGTTCCTCTGAGCGATTTTTACCCTCATAGGTAGGTGACTTCGATGACTGAATTTTCCAGGTTCAGCAGCGGGAGGCATCCCTTCTCGTTGAATGTGCGGTTGCCGGCGCCGTCGCTAGTCGTGCCCTCGCAGGTGAAGGTTAGGTTGTCCTGCACGAATGCCACGTAGTCGACCGAACTTATGGCCGAGAAAATCATGCTCTTGCGGATTGCCTCGTCATTCAGCGAGAAGCGGTTCGGGGCGAATGTCTCGGCAAGGCTCGCCTTGATGGCCGCAAGCGTGGATGAGAAGTCCGCGTTGCGCTCGATTTTGACGTTTGCGCTCACGGTCATCGGCAGAAGTTTCATGTCGAGGACCACCATCTGCAGGCCGGCCATCGACTTGGAGACCAGATCGGCGTAGATGAGGTTGCGCTCGAATAAGCTCAGCGTGCGGTCCTCCCCGTAGACGAACAGGGACACGTAGCCCGGCTCGGCTGGTGCGTTGGTGTTTCTGTTGTCCTCAGCATCCGTGGTGTCGTAGGCCTTCGCTCGCGACACGAACGGAAACTGGCTGAGGACGTATGACTCGATCTGCTGTGCGGTCGCGAGGATTGCGGACATGGATTGGAGCTGCGTGGCGAAGCGCGTCAGGAACTGCGCGTCGTTTTCGCCGAGGGATCCCTGCCTGAAGTCGCCCTCCGCCACCGCCGAGTCGATGACCGTCTGCGAGTTCAGGATGGTGAGAACCGTGTTCTCGGCGATCGGCCTTCGCTGCCCGAACTCGACGGCCGCGAGTTGGATGAACGCGGTCGGGAGGGGCGTTGGTGGGTTGGCGCCGAGGACCGGCGTGACCGGCTCTATGATCACGGAGTTCTGGGTCTCGTAGATCTCTGAGACCCTCTGCCCTGCGACCGAGTAGGAGTGCTCGAGGATCATGCCCGCCTCTAGGGCCCCTCCCGCGTAATCGAGCGCCTGCACGGTGACGCCGACGGTCGCGTAGGTCGGCTCGGAGCGCCTGACGCCCATCAGGTTGGCGATGCCCTCGATGAGGCGGTTGGGTAGGGCATTGATTCTGTTGATGGCGAGCGTCGAGAGGAAGGCGAAGGACTGGATCATCGCGTCCTCGATGGTTCCGGGTCGGACCGACAGCTGCGGGACGTTCTGCCTCATCAGATCTATGGCGGTCAGGTAGACCTCGCCGGGATCCTTGTCGTACACGCGTAGGTTTACGTAGGGGGTGAAATCGATAGACATGTCAGACCTTCCTGAACTTCACCCGAAGGACCGTCGCGCCGGTGGACTCGTTGAGCTCCCCCTCGGCCTCCAGCACCTGTATCTCGGGCACGAATCGCGCCGCGTGCAGCATGAACACGCCCCTGTTGATCGCCGAGAACGACGGATCCATGACCCCGAATGTGGGGGCGAACGGGAGCGTGTTCGGCTCGGTGAGCGCCGCGAGGCTGAGCAGCTGTGCGTAGAAGGCGTCGGTGCCGTCCTCGAGCGTGACGAGGGACCCGTTCTGGTCAAACTCTAGTGGGAATCTCAATGTGGTCATTAACCCTCGTTCTCCAGCGCGGTTACTCTTGCGTCCAGTGCGGCTACCACCGTGCTCAGGGCATCCAACTCTTGCTTGGTGGCGAACACATCGGGCACCACGTTCATTCTACCAATAACCACCAACTCCTGAGAGTCGTTCGCGAGAAACCCGCAGATAATGGAGTCGCCGACATTCAACCGCTGCGCCAGCGTCGTTCCGAGGGAGACCACGCGCGTCGCATCGATCCCGAGTCCGGGGATCCTGATGTTGACCGTGTTGCCCGACCCGACGGACTTTACGGTGCCGAGGAATAGACCCCCCCCGCTGAAGGGGTGGGCGGCGCCGTTGTCCCTGTTGACGAGATCCGGCATCCCGAATCGGAATTCGTTGAGGCTCATGTTGTCGGCCTTCCGCTGGTGCCCGTGTCGACCGGCCCGGTCTGGCGCGCCTTGTAGTATGGGACGAGGATGTCCGGCCCGATTGGGTCGTTCGTCAGGTCCCTCTGATCGTATATGGGCCCGACTTCGAGGCCGATTATCTTCTCCTTCGGCCTTCTCTCCGGCGTCTGGAAATTTATCCCCGCGGGGTTCGGCGATCGCTCCTCGAATTGCACCGAGGTGACGAGGTAGTAGCCGATGAAGGTCGGGATGTCCCCGACGAAAACCGTCATACCGGGCCTTATGCCGATCCCGTTCGTCCTGTCGATCTCCGCGGATCCTGTCGCTTCCATGACTTCGTTGTCGGATCGGTTCATGCTCGGCAGCCTCATCATTTCGTAGGCCTTGCCGACGTCGCCGGCAACCAGCGGTATGTACCGTCTCGTCACGGTCTTCTCCTCGAATTTCGGGGGCTGGGATTTCGGGATTCTCACCTTCGCCACGTACGTGATCGCGTCCGGCCCCCACTTGTGCAGAAGCCACTTCATGGACGCGAAGTAGAGGGTGCCGTCGACCTCGAAGCATTTGAACTTCGCCTGCTGGGCGAGATTCTGTATCACGGTCCACGTCGAGTCGGCCTCGTTGTCGCCGCTGGCCTTGGTTATCCTCTTGCTCTTCGATGTCTCCTCGCCCACGAACTCGAGGCCGTACTTCTTCGCCGCGGCCCTCACGTAGGCCGTTCCGTTGCCCTGAATCATCTCTGGCTTCTTGTCGCGCTTCATTTGCTGGACGGCCTTGGATCGGCACTTGACCGTCCAGATGGGGGACACGGCCTCGCTCTGTTCGACGGAAACCTCGGCGACCTCCATCAAGACCAACTTCAGGTTAAGGCTGGCAACCTTGTCGGCCTCGTTGAACGAGATGCCCTCGGCTATGGTCTTGGTCAGGTAGGTGACGTCCCTTCCGATGTTGAAGTAGTTGCCCGAGGCGAACGATCTCGACCCCTTCGACTTCACGTAATCCCTGTCGATTATCCTCAGGGTTATCTCGGTCACCTGGTCGATCGAGTAATCGACGGTGCAGGAGAGTATCGAGTCGTTCAGCGTTTCCTTGATGTTCGTGGCTATGTCGCCGAAGGTGACGTTGAATTTCTCGAAACCCCTCGAGGGCAGTTCGCTCTTCTTCGCCAGCGACGGCGCCCCGCCACCGTTGTTGGCCCCGCCGGATGCCACAACGAAGGGATTGTTCGAATCGCCGAATTCGTTCAAGATTGGCACGGCTCGCCCTAACCTGTGGTCACATTGACGCCCGAGGAGAACGTCAGGTACCTTTTAAGCTTTTCCGTGGTCGGCGGTGGGTTGTCGACGCAATTCTTCTTGCACGGCTTTATCCTCGGCATCTGGATGAGATCGACGGATTCGATCGGGATCTCCTGCAGGGTCATCGAGCACGAGGCTCGGGCGATCTGGTTCGGGGATGCGCCGTCCTTCAGGGGTCCGTTGCCGGTCCTCTGGACGGCGGTGACCGAGAAATCAGAGATGACGAACTCTATCCCCCTGCCGCTCGTGAGCAGCGGCCACCTCACCTCGTTCTCCATGAATTTGTCCATGTTGAGGAAGGTGACGGGGTAGGGCGTCTGGGCCATCTCCCTGAGCGTGGTTATCTGGTTCTCGCACGAGAAGTTGAGCCCGAACCCCTGCTTGTTCACGTATTTCATGTCGACGATGTCAAAATTGAAACTTATCTTCAGGAGGTTGAACCCAGTCCAATCGATTATCGGGTAGTTCCCGCTCCTCTGTATCTCGGTCCAAGTCGTGCCGATGCCCGAGTAGTTGACCTCCTTCGGCACGAAGGGGAACTCAAAACGCCTCGGCTTGGGCTGGGTGACGGTGCCGTCCGGCGCCACGATTTGGTAGGTCTGGACCAGTTCCGGCATCCCGACGACCGAAGTTGCGGCTGTCCTCACCCCCTGCCTGTAGCCCGGAAGGCCCCTGACCACGGTTATTCGTATGGTCTTGGTCTCGCCCGAGTCTGCTGGGTTGTCGGTCGAGCCGGTCTCGGTTCCCCCCGGCGTCCTCGGGGCCAAAGGTTTGAGGTTCGTGACGACGTCTTTCAGGGCCAGGTAGAGGGGGTCGTTCTCCAGTTCGGCGAGGGCGATCTTCCGCGTCTTCCCCTGACCCATGAGCAGGGCCACCTTGGCCGAGAGTATCGACTCCATGACCGATCTCTTCAGTTCCTTGATCGGGGCGCCTTCCTTCAGCCTGTTGTTGAGGAATGCCAGCAGCCTTTTGGGCGTGAGGCTCTCGACGGCTGACCCCTCGGTGAGTTTTGACGTCGCCGCGGAGATGGTCTTCTTCCAGTCCCTCGGGATAATCACCACCGAATCGGTGGTGCCCGTGCTGGGGGCGTAACCCGGTTGCGCGCCAGGGGTCTGGGGCTTACCGCTGTAAGAGAACTCGGGCTGCTGCTCGAACCCCTTGACGCCCTGGAGGCTGAAAGTTATCCTTTCAAAACCCGTCTTGATGTTGTCGTTGCTGCGCGACCCGGGTTTGCTCGTGGTCGCTCCGCTTGCGACGTAGCCGACGAATTCCGTGCCCGCGAGGCTGTTGACGAAGTTCACCTGGGCGGCCTTGGCCTTGTTGGGTTGGTAATAGCTCTGCAACTCCGGTTTTGTGAACCCGAGTTGTGCATTCACGTCGCTCTTGAGGAACTTCCCGAAGTGGAAGCCGCTCGTGCAGTAGCCCGCTGAAATCTCACTGTCTGCCGGCGCCGTGAATGCGTCGTCCGCGCTCGCTTCATTTACCTGTTGGTCTTGGCATGTACAGGTTACGCCCGACTTTCTTATTCTTTTCTGCCCCGGAATTACGTACCAGTAGTAGGCGCGGGCCGCAATCGAGGCGCTCGCGGAGTTGTCTGCCGGCCCGTACCCCGGGAGCCACTGGTTGTCCCTGGGCGTAGCTACGTTCTGGTTGAAATCCGAGCCGCTCACGACATGCGTTTTCAGGTAGGAGCTGGTATCGGCGGTGTCTAACGGCAAGACCGACCAAACACTCGGCAGGTTCGGTGGGTGGCCGAATTTCAAGTTCGGGAGTACTGCATTCTTGCCCCATTCGATGGTTTTTTTGCCGGCCTTGTTGAGGGTGCCCCCTCCGTCGGTCGGGATGGCGAGCTCGATGTGCCTCTTTATTTTAAATGATGTGTCTTCATCAAGGGCTATCCTGTACGCCAAGTTGCCCCTCACTATGAACAAATCGGTGAAGGTGTATTTTGTATCGTCATCGGAGCCGGCGGGTTTACTGGTCACCGCGTTTCCCGCGCTTGAATCCGCCGGGATTTTCTGCGCGGTCAGCGGCAGATCCAGCTCGCGTAAAATTTTGCTCCCGGAATAGACGATTTTTTCCTTAAACGTTTCCGGGACGTTGATGCTTATCGGCTTCACGTTTTTCTTGATTATCGCCGTGTTGAACGGGTCGTCGTCTAGGTAGTAGGAGAGCGGGGTGTCCGCCGGATAGAGGGGCTGATCCGTTAGGAATAAGCCCTTGCCTCCCCCGTAGGCGCTCAGGGCATTGGTTTTGAAAGTCAAACCGCCGCTCTTGGATAAACCGAAGCTGTTCGATGGGGTCGCTTCCAGATCGACGTTCTCCCTGCTCGTTTTTCCGGTGAAGTAGTAATCGATGAGAATGCCGCGCGAGGTCGTTTTGCCCATCACCGTCTGCATCCACCGAAGCCACAGGAGGACGAATTGTCCGTTGGCGTTGCCAAGGTGGATGTTGGGGATGGAGCCGAGAGCCTCCTTGCCCGAATTGCCTGCTTGGAGCCGGTATTCAGTGGTGGGGAGCGTCGGGTTGGATAACGCAAGAGGTCTTATCTTTCTGTATCCGTCCTGCAGGGACGGTCCGTATACTTCACGGTATACGCGCATCCAGATCTGCGCCGAGTATCCAAGTTGGGCATCCTCGTCAGATCCGAAGTAGCCACTTAGTCTCACGCTCTTCACCAAGTCGGTCGCCTGCAGGTGGAGGGCAGGGGCGATCGACAGGCCCTGCTCGTTGAAGCCGTAGCGCATGGTCTTTTCTCCCACGGTGCCAACAAGTCCCTCAAGTTCCGAAGTGTAGAGGTCGGCGGTCGACCTCTGCCCCCTCACCTCCGAGGAGCTGATCGGTTTCAACAAGTACTTAATCGGTGCGTCGGGCATCAGCGCCTCTGCCTTTCATTGCTGAGGGCGAGCTTGAGCTTGACCACGGCCGCGTCGGCTATCGCCTGCGCGTCCGTGTTGCCGTTCACCGTCATGTTGATGACCATTGGGCTCGCCTCGCCCCCCTTGCCGCCGAGTGGCCTCGTGATCGTCGTTTTGGGCGCGGACATGTCGCCGAACGGCAGCGGCCCCGGGACGACGTGGAGGTGCCTGCCCCCGTTGGCGCCGTGGAACTCGGCGAACCCTCCGTTCGCGTGGACGAGCCTCTGGTAGGCGCCGAGGTTCTGGCCGACGAGGTCGTACGCCCTGCCCGTGACGTGGTCGGAGTTGATCGACCCGAGACCGAATTCCCTGTACGACGAGGTGACGTTCCTCGTGCCGGTCAGCATCCCGTCCAACGCCGCGTGCCTGCCCATCGTCTGCGCGAGGCGCGAGGACGTCGTGTCGCCGATGCCCTTGCCCCTCGGGGTGCTGGTGTCGTTGTTCTGGTCGACGAACTTGATGAACTTGTCGGTCATCCAATCCGGCCTTGCGTCGCGCTCATCGAAGAAATTGGAGAACATGTCGATGATCCCCTGGTACGTGTCCCTGAGCTCCTCGGGCATCTTGTCGAGGGATATCTGCAACTCGTCCCCCTCCCCGACAGCCTTCAGGCCGAGTGCGGCGCCGTCCAGGCCGTAGGCCTTCATCAGCTGCGAGAAATCATTCATCGAGAATTTGCTCATGTCCGCGTTTTCGAACAGCCGGCCGCTCTCCAAATCCGAGAGGAGCTGCAGTTGTTGTGCCATGCCGATCTCTCCGAAAGCTTCCGAGAACTTCTTGGAGTCCAGCATGAACTTTTGGCCCTGGACATTTTCAATCAGCCTCGCGTTGATCTCGCCGCCCATCGTGGCGGATCCCGTGCCGATTCCTTGAAGCAGCATCGACTGGAATGCCTCGCCCACCGGGCCCGTGTTGAATCTGTCCCTCTCTCCGTAGAATGGGCTCGTCACCGTTTTCCCGTTGATTATCTCCTTACGGCTGAACTCGGTGCCGTCCGGGCCGAAGAGGGCCAGCGCCTGGATCATCCCTTGGAGCCCGCCGCCGGCGAAGTTGAACAGGTTCGGCATGAAATCTTTGATGAAGGTCGCAAAATCCGAGTCGGACATTTCCCCGCTGGCTTCGTCCAAGGCGTCCCTGAACGCTCTGGACTGCTCGTCGACTATGTTGGGAGCATCCAGGTTCTCGAAAGCCTTGGCGAATTGGTCCAGCCCAGCGAGGGCGATGTCCATCTGTAGCCCCCGGAGCTGCTCTCTGGTCTTGGCGACGCCCACCCCGAGTTCCTCGAGGACCGTGTGGAAGTCCTTGGTGGCGTCGTAGAGGTCGACCCCCATCGTGGAGGCCATGCGCTCCACCTCCTGTTCCGTCTTCCCCGTAAACCGCGTGAGGATCTCGAGCTTCTTCTGGTAGATGTCCGTCAGGTGGTTCTGCGCCTTCTGCCGCCTGTCCAGCTTGTCGGCCACTTTCAGGCTCTCCTCCGGGCGCTTTCGCATGTCCTTTATCTGCTCGTCGGTCAGGTTGAACTGCGACTGGTTGGCGGCCATGAACTGGACCAACTGCGCTCCCGACGCGCCTTTGCGCACCATGTCCAGGATTTGGTTTTCCTTGGCGTTCATCGATCCGCCCGCGCGCGTGCGCGCCACGATGGCCGATTTGCCGACGCCCCCGCTGGCGATCATGTCTCTCTGGATGAGTTGCATCTCGGACGCGAAGATGTTGTCGAACGCCGCCTGGAACGCCGCCCGCACCTTCTTCTTCTCTTCCTTGACCTTGTTGAGCCCGCCCATCAACCCGCCGACGGCCGTGCCTATGATCGCGCCCGCCGCGGTTCCGAACCCGGGGGCGATCATCGTTCCGATGGCGGCGCCAGCTGCGGCCCCGCTTACCGCCCCGCCTCCGACGGTCTTCGACGTCAGGGCCGCGCCGCCGAGTCCGATGCCGAGGCCGGCGAGCGGGTTGTACATACCGATCATCGCGCCGGCGGACAGGAACCCCTGTGCCTCCTCCGAGACCATTCCGGAGTTCGCGAGGGCGCCGAGCCCGAGGCCGACGCCGATCCCGCCGGTCGCCGAGCCCTGCAGACCTTTCCTGTTCTCGTTGCCGAGGACCATCCCGCCCAGCCTGCTCTGCCTGGCGTGCCCGGCGGCGAGCCGCACTCCTTGAACCCTGGATGCGAAGCCGCCCGGTCTGTACTGCTTCGGGCCGTTCAGCGCCGAGGTGGGGGAGAGGAAGTTGTTGTACAGCCGGCCACTGAAAAACCTGCCCCTGAAGCTGTTCGGGTCGTATGTCGCTCCCGGTCCGTACTGCCTCACGCTGGTCATCCCCGGCGGGAACTGCAGGAAGGTCCTCTGGTTGCCGAACATGGTGGTGCGCGACTGTATCGTTGCGCCAGCGTTCGGCCCGCTCGTGATCAGGTGGCCGCCCCCGATGCCCTGCCCGGCGCGGACGTGGCCGCCGAACTGCTTGCGAAGTTCGCCCCTCTCCTGGGGCGTGAGCTTTGGGCGCGGCGAAGACCCGCCGCCTCCCCTCGACGAAAACCCGCCCCCGCTCGTGCCGTACCCTGGCGCGCCCCGGAACGGCAGCACGCCGGTGGGCCCGCCGCTTGTTCGTATGCTGTTGGAGTCCTTCACGATGCCCATGTTCCCGCCCCCGCCCCGGACGCCGTACTGCATCATGGGTTTCCCGTTGACGTATATGACGCGGGCGTTCACGTTCATGTTGGCGACCTCGCGCATGCCGGAGGTGCTCATCGTCTGGGTGAAGTAGCCCTTCGTGTTCTTCATGCCCCTGGCCAGGCCCATCAGGCCGATCAGGGAGCTAACGCCGCCCATCCCTCCGATTCCCCCCGTGAGCTTGGTGAAGCCGCCTAGGAAGCTTGTGAACAGCTCGATGAGGCTGGTGAACCCCTTTATCACCTTGTTGATGAAAGGCAGGGACTGGAAGAACAGTTTCCTCGCCTCCGAGAAGTACTCCATGACCTTGACGAGCATTTCCCCGAAGTTGGTCCCGAACTGCCTGAGCTGCGGCTCGTTGGCGAGGAGCTGGTTGTTGAAGTCGTACATGTTCTTCTTTATCTGCTCCCAGACGGGGAGCCAAGCGCTCTTGAGGATGCCCTCGAACACCCTGGCGCCCTCGATGAATGGCCTGAGGACGTCGAGGACTCTGTTCCACCCGTCCGTGAAGTTGTCCCACCAGTTGCCGATCCTCTCGAATATCCCCATGGAGCCCGGCAGGAAGTCGCGCATGGTCCTGACCACGAAGTCCGAGATCTTTCCGACCACGACGGAGATCTTGTCTATGAAGCCCGACTTGCCGAACTCGGTCACCTGTCCGTTCATTCTCTGGAGGGCGCGGGTGATGATTGCGAAGGACTCCTTCGCCTCCTTCTTCATCGGGGCGAGGAAGCTCTGGCCGAAGTCCGCGAACTGGCCGCGCAGCATGTTGAACTCCCCCTTGAGCGTGGCGATCAGCGTGCCCGACACGGCGCCGAACTGCCCGTCCACTCCTCCGAGCTTGGCGAGCTCGCCGGACCTGATCGCCGCGGTCAGGCCCGCCTTCGTCTTGTCGCTGCCTTTCCCTTTCTCGAACTCCTCGAGAGCCTTTTTCAGTTGCGGGCTGAACTTCTTGCCGGCCGACACGACGTCGCTGTAGGACTTCTTGGTGTCCTGCAGCGTCGCTATGAGTGCTCCGGCCTGCTTCGTCCCCTCCTTGAGATCCATGCCGGCGCTGGCGAAGTCCATGAGCCCCTTCAGCGTGTTTTTCGAGCCGGTGGTAAACCTCGTGCCGCCCTTAACGACCTCCCCGTAAGCCGCGACGAGGTTCTCGATTCCCACCGATGCGAGGTCGGCGTCCATGGTGAGGGCGCGCATCTGCACGCGCGTCTGGTTGAGGGCGGATCCGAACTCCGCCGCTTGCCCTCGGCCGGCGAACGCGAACATCGCGGCTTGCTGCTCCCTGATGGCGGCCGCCGCCGTGCCCGCCGCTATCGCCACCCCGGCCATCCCCGCTGCGACCATCTTCATCGCGCCATGGTACGCCTTCATGATGAGCCGTCCCGTCCCGAACAGGAGGTGGATTCCCATCATCGCCACGCCCATCGCCGCCATCTCGAGGACGAGCCCCTTGATCGTCAGGCCGAGGAATTTCGAGAGGCCTTGGCCCGTCATTCTGATCATCTTGTCGAAGGAGTCGAAGCGTTTCTTGTACTTTCGCGAGACCCCGTCGAAATTCTTGAACTCTTCCTTTATGCGGTTTCTGTCGCCGCGCGACCGCAGGTCCCTGTCTCTGTCGCGCCTCTTCTCGTCGCGCCTGTTGGCCCCAGCGAGTCTCTCCAGTTTGCGCCGGGTGCGGTCGATCTCCTTGTCGTCGGATTTGACCTCTATTTTTATTACGACGCGCTCGTCAGGCATCTTCTCTCCGAGGGGTGGATCCTTGGCCGCCGTTAACCCTTGGCTTGCCGTTCAGCGGCTGCTCGATCCTTCTCTATTACTTTAGCACAAGCCATTCTTATGACCCACTCGGCGTCCGTGCAATCCAGCATCCGGATGGGGTCGGTCCCCCACAACTCGCCCAGGCGTGCGACCGATTTGATTAGAGGTTCTTCGACTAGGTCGTCGAAGACCTCTTCGTAGGGTCCTCATTTGCCTCGATCGTGTCCCCGTAGCCGGCGGCGTCGAGAATGGCGAGGGCGGCCGCCTCCACGTGCGGGTCGATGGCAAAGAATGCGCGCACCGCGTCCGGGATCGGGCGCGTGGTGTTGGTCATCTTCATTATCGCGTCGTGGCCGAAGGTGATCGGGTAACCCTCGTCGTCCCTGACCTCCTCGTCGCCGAGGATCACGCCGGTGCAGGTGTTTCCGATCACGAGCGACGCAAACTTGGTCGCGTCCATGCCGTTCTTGGTCTCGTCGCCTGCCTCCTTGCGCCACTTGCGCACCTGGCTCTGGGAGACGTTCGGGCTGATGCGTAGCGACACTCTCGGGCGCTCCGGGACCTCGATGAACACGTCGCTGCGGCTCACCTTCGTCTCGATCGTGGACGTGAGCTTCTGCAAGAGCGTCTCCGCATTTTCCGCCTTGGAGATCGCGGACTGGGTCTTTTCCTCGCGCGCCTTCTTGGCTGGCTCGGTTCCGGTTGTTGGTTCGTCCGAATATAGTGATTCGGCCATGATTTATCCTTTCGATGGGTTGGGAATAGGCATTAAACTAGCAACCTTTAGCCGTCGCCAGCGCAACTATGCCGAGCCCCCGAAGGGCGTTAAACTAGGTTGTCTGTGCCGGCTTTTTCGCCTCTACGTTGACATCGCTGATAGAGAAGGTCAGGGCGAAAGTCGACGGGGCGCCCGACGAAGAGTCTCCGTCCGGCTCCGTCAAACCGACGAGAAGGGCGTTGGAGTAGATCCTGTCGTTGGCCGGGTTCGTAAGGCCGCAGTTGAAAACCCTCACGTTGATGTCGTAGAAGCCGATGCCGACGAACTGCCTCATCTTCCTGATGGCCGTCATCAACCCAATGTCGCTGGCGTCGTCGTCGTAGTGGGCGGTCAGGGTGATGTCCCCGATCTCCGACGGCGCGCAGAGGACCGTCGGTCGCTTCGCGCCCCCCTCGTAGATCTTCTCCACGGAGGCCGTGATCTCGCCGCCGGAGATCTGTGCGAAGAGGAAATCGGTTTTGGCCGGCGTTTGCAGGGCGGGTGGCGCTTCATTATTCCCAATTGTCGTGGTCGATCTGGGGGTGATGTGGGCCAAGACCTGGCGTTGCGATACTTTTGCCATTTATTCCTCCGTTAATTGGTTACCGATGCGGTAAGGCTTGACTTGATGATGTCGACTTCGATCCTGTCCCCAACGCTGGAAACCCGAAGGCCGACCCTGGCTGTTATTTTACCATTTGTCAGATCAAGAGTTGAGTTTAGTTTAGCATCACATCTCACGGTGTAGCCGTAGTCGATCCTCGTGCCGTTGACCGCGAACGCCTCAAACAGCGCGCCCGAGATCCGGTAGCCCTCGAGGACGGCGATGAGCCTTCCCTCGATCGAGGAGAAGATGCCGCCGCGCCCGTCAATCGTCGAGAAGACCAGCGGCTCGATTGCCCTGTAGGAGTCCGTCACGACGGAGTTAACGATGTCCTGCGCGGTTATGTATCGGAAGTTCGTCGTGTCCTGCGAGAGGGATCGGGCACCGTAAATTCGCACGGAGTTGCTGATCACCCTGATCGCGTTGACGGCCTCGTCGTCAAGGCTGTTGCCGTTCGTGCGGTCGATTTCTACGACCAGACCGTTCACGAAGTTTGCCTGGGAATTCGCTCCGGCGAAGGGGACGTGGGAGTTTGAACCATTGACGATCTTCGACCTTTTGCCGGCGACATACCCGTCTGGCGGGATCTGCCTGTTCACCCCGACCACCGCGGTGGGCGTGAAAACCCACGGGTAGTAGAGGGCGGCGTGCTCAAGGTTCGGGTTGTTGGCGATGACGTCCTGCGCCCAGGTTTTCGCGCCAGCGATCGTGGTGTTGTTGTCGGTGTGGAGGATCGCGATCCTGTTGTACTCGTTCGCGTGGCTGATGAGCCCGGTCATCACGGTTGCCGACTGGTTCTCGGGGCACGACACTGCGCCGGTCCCGAGCGCGTCATTGAACTTTGCCAGGCCGGTCACCAGGAGCGCCGCCGTCACCGAGGCCGCATCATCGGTGCCTGCGCTCAGCGCTGTGAGGGCGGCGACCTTCGGGAGGCTGGTGTCGGACCCGAGCGAGGCGACGATGTACTTGCTCGCCTCGGCGTGGAGGTTGAGCTTGCCGACGATCTGCTCGCGCGTCGTGCAGTTGCCCGTTGTCGCGACCTGGACGCTGTTCTTGAAAATCTTGACGACGCGAGTTCCCGCTACGGTTCCGTCGGTTACCTGCGCGCCGATAGCCGAGCTCCACGCCCCTGGGCCGTTGGCCGTAAGGATAATCGTGGTGTTGCCGGGGGTCTCTTCGTCGACAAGGTTGAGGAGGCCCGAAGTCGCAGCTGGGCCGACGACCCGTGAGATGTAGCACTGCGTGCCGCCCTCTTCAAAAAATGTCTCAACGGTCGGGTGGAGGAAGGAGCCAGTGACGAAACCGCCGAAAATGTCTTCGAAATTGCCGAGGCTGAATACGAGTACGGCCTCGTTGACCGGCCCGCGCTCTGCCTTGCCCACGAAAAAGGCCTGCGAAGATTCGTTGAGCAGGGTGGCGGATGGCCCGGTGCGGACCGAAGTGGATATGGATACGCCTGGCATGGTACCTCGCTAATTAATCCGGGTTGTCAATGTTGTTTTCCAATAATACTTGTTTTTCCTCTACTGGGTCAGCAACTAATGATGTGTCTTCGATTTTTTCGGAAATAGTTACTGTATCAAGGTTTGGCTCGTCGGGCTGGGTGGGCTGGGGCTCTTCCGGGGCCGCCTCTGCCCTCTTTTTCTTCTTTGGCTTGTCGGCGGCTCCGGTTTGTCCGCCGAGGATCTCCAGCAGGTTGTCGGCGACAAGCTCCCGAATCTTTGATGAGGCCGCGACCGAAGCCGAGTCCATGGCCGCCAGCCCCGCTGGCGGGATCTGATCCCCGTCGGCCGAGACGGAGAGCCAGAATTGGGAGAGGTTGACGATTACGACGGAGTCGTCGAAGCCGGCCGGTTCGGTCCGGCCAGAGAGTATTTTGAACATACTACTATAATAGACTAATCAACCACCACTTCGTTGGTATAGCCCGAATCGTCGAAAACGCCCGTCGGCCCCTTGCTCTGGTATTTAATCGTTATCTCATCGACGTTCGCTATGTCGTCGCGGTAGACGATCTCGTCTATCAGCAGGTTGTAGGCGATGTACGCACCCGCCAGCACCCTGTCGCCCTTCAGGAGCGTCAGGTCCGAGAACTCCTCGCGAATCGTCGTGTGGTCTATCTCGGCCCTGAACGACTTCCTCGGGTCCGTCGCATCTAGGCAGGGGGAGTCCAGCAGGGCGGATCGGAGAACGACCGCCAGCCTGTCTCGCATGGTCGTCGTCTCCTTCGACCCCTCGGTTCGCGACCAGATGTACGACCTCATGGCGTAGGTGACCCTGTAGAGCGGGTGCATGCCGTGCCAGCCGATCAGGTCGAAAGAGCTGGACGATATCGCCACCGTGATAATCGTGGGCCAGTGATCCATCACGAGGGGCTCGTAGGTGAAGTAATCCTCGGGGTCGGGCAACTCGCCTGCGCTTATCCCCCAGCCGTTCCGGTAGACCACCAGCCGTTTCGGTATCTCCTTCTTGAGGTACTCGTTCACGTAGTCCTTGGCGAACTGCGGCCCGTGCATCAGGTAGGTCGTCACAGCATGGACTCCCTAACGGAGGCGATGTTGCCGTGGCAGACGTAAACGGCCGCGACCTCGCCGAACTTTTTCGCGAACCCGATCGGCTCGTAGACGACCTTGCGCTTGGGCATCTTCGTCGTTCCGTACTGGTGGAACTTCGCGTACTCCACCCTCGTGCCGAAGGTGGCATCCATGATGTCGATGTTGTTCGGCGGCCCCTGGAGCGAGGTGAGACTCCTGAAGAGGCGCCCCGTGCGGGTCATCAGGTCCGTCCCCGGCGCCTCGACCTTCTTCCATGCGGCGTACTGCGGGTCGAGCGGCGACCAGCCGCCGGACGGAAGACCGGCCTGCCTGAAGTTCTCCTCGTTGGCGAACCTGAGCCACTGCCTTGATCTCCACAGGACGGGGCGCATGTCGTTCGCGCGCTTCTTCATCATCACCATGCGAAGTATCGCCTTCTTCGCGTCGACCTTGATGGTGAGCTTTGTCGTCATCACGAGTACCGGTTCTTGCGGTACCTCTTGAGCGTCATCAATTCCATTTCCAGGTACCCCGTCTGGAGCGGCGCGACGTTCCTCGTCTCGAGATCCTTTACGCCGACCACGTCGTCGTGCATGTTCTGCATTTCCCTCGTCGCGGCGCGGAGGATCAGCAACTTGAGCGCGGGTATCGCCGACCCGTTGAGGCCGCCCGTGTAGGTGACGGTGACCAGGTCATCCGCGTACGCCCCGAACACGTCAACGCCGAACCCGCGGACGACGTAGTCCTGCTCCGCCACCAGCGTCCTCTCCGTCCCCCTCAGTCGCTTCAGTTTGACCACGGACGCGCTGACCACGGGCGTGTTCAGGAGGTAAACGGTCGTCGGCGGTTCGAGGAAGGTGGAGTTGTCGACCGTGCTCCCTAAGAGGGAATCGCCGCTCGGACTCGAGTTCACGAAAAAGGAGCTCATCGGAATCCCCGTGTGCTCGCTGGGGATGCGGTGCTGCTCCGTCGCCGAGACGACCTCGACGGGCCTGCGGAGGTAGAGCTCCATCTCGCTCTGGAGCCCCGCGAGGATCATGTCTGCGGCGTCCATCTGCCTGTTCGTCAGGCTTATGTCCATGTAGGTTTTGAGTTCTGCTGCGGAAACTATTGCCACCAACGATCACCTCCCGAGGGCTCTGGCCCGGCGGGCTCTCGCCCTGCGCCTCTCGGCCAGTTCTTCTCGCGTCTGTCTTCGCGCGTATTCCAGGGTTCGGCCAGCATTGCGCGCCCTGCGCCCGAAGCCGATCACCCTCCCGACCCTTCTCGGGATGCTTATGTCCTCGACTCGCGGAACGTTTACGTCCTCATCCCCAGGGGTCGGTACAAGCGGTTTTGGCATAGATCCTCGCAGAAACAGATTATTGCTATTTTAATGTTACCACCTAGCCTCATCTGTCATCGTTTGGGGGCGCCTCGATCCCAGGCTCGCTGGTCACCTTCGCCGAAGATTCGACCGGCACCCAGGCGCGCGAGTAGAGGTGGTCCTTGATGGCGCGATGCTTGATTATCGTTCCGTCGACCAGAAGGTCCAACTCGTCAAATGTCATGTTGAACGCGCGGCAGATCTCGTCCTCCGTGGCCGCCGAGGAGACGGTCAGCAGGCGGACGAGGGACGAGAGTTTCTTGGCCACCACCGACCCCCTGCCCCTGTTCATCTGGACATGGAGGATCATCGCGTCCCTCTCGGAGCAGTCGATGAGGACGGCCGGCACGGTCGCCCCGACCGAATCCCTGACCGCGTCGTTCATCGCCGCCAGCGAGCACCTCTCGTGGCCGTCGATGATCGTCATGTCTTTCGCCCTCACGACGATCGGGGAGAGGACCCCGAACGTCGCGAGCGAGCGCGCCAGAACCGCCAGGTCGGGCGACACGGTGTACGTGGATCTCCATGGCGCGCGCCCGAGACTTCTCGGTTCAACCTGTACTACCTCATACATTCGGGTTCTCCTCGTCTTGGATTATCTTTCCCGTCTTGGTTCCCGGGCCCGCGGGGTTGGCCGATGTCGCGTGTACCGAGCTGAGGAGGAGGTTCCTCGTCAGCCAGTGGATCGGGTAGGACTTGGGGTCCTGCGCCATCTTCTTCTTGAAAGTCGAGACGTACCTGCGCGCGGCGTTCTGCATCGTCGGGCCGATCATGTAGTTCGATATGAAGCGGCTCACGCCGGAGAGGCCGTCCCCGGAGTACATCTCGACGACCTTGTTCGCGTCGAAGTCGGCCCAGAGCCGCCTCTGCGCGTCGATGCGCGGGAAGACCCTGACGAGTTGGTCGTAGAACTCCGGCTCGGTCGCAATTACGTCGCCCAGGCGCCTTATCGCGATCGAGTGGAGGGGTATGCCCACCCTCGTGTTGGAACCCGTCATCTCGGCGGCGTCGTAGTACTCCGAGTACTCCCCGCCCGAGTCCGTTATGTACTTGAACACGTCGCTCGTCTGCCAGTCGTAGATCACCTTCGCGAACTTGAGCGGGAGCCCCCTCTTTACGCCGAAAGGCGTGACGATGTAGTTCTCGTGCAGTTTCTGCACGCACGATCTGTACCTCATCATCGACTCGTTCGCGCGCACGCCCGTGATGAACGCGGTTCGCCCGCGCTTCCCCTGCATCGTGTAGTAGTCGATGCTCTCCCTCAGGGGCTCGTCGTGGCTCAACCCGAAGTTCCGCGCGTTTATGGCGAACTCGGGCATCGGCCTCACGAGCCGGCCCTCGCGCTCGCGTTTGCCGCTCCAGAGAAGCGCGCTCTCCCTTCGCCCGAGGATCCATATCTCGGCGCCGTAGGGGAGGCAGTACCACTCCATGTCCACCCACGGGTACTCCCTCACCTTCAGCACGTAGTCGAGGACCATGGGGCTCACCATCTCCTCGTCGCGGAAAATCACTTTCACCGGCCCAAGGCCGCGCTCCTCGTGGACCTCCTTTGCGAGGTGGAGGATCGCCGTCGAGTCCTTGCCGCCAGAGAACTGCACGCAGACGGTGTCGAAGGTGTCGTAGACGTGGCGCAACCTCGCCCTGGCGGCGTCAAGGCAGGATGAGTTGAGGAACAACCTCTGGCGCGTCATTAGAAATCACAGTGGTCTTCTAGGTAGGCAAGCAGCCGCTCGGCTGTCGTGTTCCCGTCCACCTCCGGCGCAGAGCGTAGCCACTTGATGAAGTCGTACCACCTGCTCTGCTGCTCGACGCTGTCGAACACGATCGTGTACTGGACGACCGCCATCGGTTTCTTGATTCCCGGGATCGCCGTGCTCCCGAGCGCCGCCACCGCGACCTCGTCCTTCTTGGAAACCTGCGGGATCTCCGCGTCATCCTCGTCAGCCATAACCGGCGGGACGAACTCGCTTGAAGTCAGGATCTTGCTCTCCGCGTCGTTGATCGTCTGCTCGATCACGGCCATGTCGAACTCGTCGATTCCGAGGCCCGACATCAGATCCGAGTACTCGTCCCCGACGTCCCCTATGAGCTGCGCGAGCAGGTCCTCGTCGTATCCCCCGAGGTCAGACGTCCTGTTGTCCGCGTAGGCGAACGCCATCGCCTTCTTCTCGTCGCCCTCGAGGACGGTGCAGGCGATCGAGTCCCAGCCGAGGAGTTTCGCCGCCTCGTACTGGTGGTTCCCGGCGACGATGGTGTACTTGCCGTCGTCGTTCTGCACCACGACTATTGGTTTCATCTGGCCGAACTCCTTGTAGGACGCCGATATGGCTCCGACGTCGCCGAGGCGTGGGTTGTTCTTGAGGGACACAAGGCTGCCCAGCGGGATGGCCAGCGATGTTAGGGACTCGTGTATCCCGTTCACACCTGCACCCGCACGTTCGCGTTGAGCGTCCTGAGCGCGTCTATCTGGGTGCGCAACGAGAGGAGTTTCTCGCGCTTCGCCTTCACCAGCGCCTCCGCGCACTTGTAGTCGAAATCCATGTCGGCGAGCTTGTAATCCGCCCACGCCTCGCGCTCCCTGATCGAGCCCTTGGCCGAGAGGTACTCCTTCGCCCACTCGCCCTTGAGCCTCGACTCCTTGCGCGCGCAATCCTCGGCGAGCGTTTCGAACGCCTCGGTGTGCTGCTCGAGCTCGTCAAGTAGTTCGATTATCCTCTCCTCTATCTCGACCTGACTTATGGGAGAGGTTCTCACTGTGCTAATGGCAGGCATTTCTGCGCCTCCTTGTGGATGTCGGTTAGTGGTGACCAATCTACCTTTTTCAGGGCGTCGGTGCTTGACTTCGCCCAGTTTCTGCCGGTGGCGCCGAGGTGGCAGCGAAGCATCTCCTCGAGAACCCACGCGTCGCACCTGTCCGACCCGTCTCCCCCCGACCAAATGATCCCCGTCGCCGCGGATATGGCGGAGAGAACCTCCGGCTTCCCCGCGTTGCCCCTCCCCGTCGCGAACTTCGCCCTGCATGTCGGGGGTATCTCGACGAAAGGCACGTGCGCCTCGTAGAGGGCGAGCCTGATGACGCCACCGATCTCGCCTATCGAGTGCGCCTGTGAGTTGCGCGAAGCGTAGGAGTAGTTCTCGATCGCCGCGCATTCGATTTCTCGCTCGGCGACGATGCGCATCACCTCGTCCCTTATCTCCATGAGGCGACGCGCGCCCCGCGATTTGACCCTGATGCTGGACGTCTCGCCGCCCACCGAGACCCCCGTGGACGTAAGCGACAGGTCCAGGCCGATGGTGGCGACCTCGATCATTTCTCCCAGCCGTGTCTGGCGAGCCCGAGATCGAACGCGAGCGCTGGTTCTCGGCCGATCCTGTTGTGGCACCCCCTGCACACCGCCAGCACGTTCGACTCGTCGAGAATCGAGCCGCCCTGGGATCGTCTGACCAACTCGTGGACGTCCGTGGACGGGTGGAGCCTGTAGGTCACCAGGCCGTCGTGCTTGGCGAACACGGGGCACGCCTCGCACTTCGGCCTCTGCGAGAGGACGCGCGAGACGAGCTTCCTGCGCTCGACGTATTTCGCCTCCGTCTTCTTGCTTCGGTTGCGTATCGGCTTGCGCGGCTTCACAGGATTTCCGACGGGAGGATGTCGTCGAAAATCCACGACCCGTCGAGCAGAGCCCACAGCGCGCGGTCGATCGCCGTCTCCTCGAGCCCGTACTCGTTCAGCAACTCGCGGTGCTTGGCGATCCCGCGCTTGAGGAAGTCCGCGGTCCCCCAGCCGTCGACTTGCGTCATCTCCCCCGTCTCGATCATCTTCGTGACCTCGTTGAGCCTTCTTTCGACGTGGAACCTGAAGCGGGAAATCTTCGTCACGCGCGAGTCGTAGGAGGCGTTCGCCTTCTGCGCGAGCGCCAGGCCCTCGTCGCCGAAGGACTCGTACCTCGCGACATCGGAACCGCGCGAGTACTCCACGAATTGGATCTGCCTGTCGAGGTTCTCGAGCAGGGCGACGAGGTTCAGCCTCCAGCGCTCCCAGTTCTCCTTGCTCGTGAGCAGGCTGCGCTGGCTCGGGGAGATCCTGTTCTTCGCCTCCTCTGCCACCAGCCTCGCGAAGGTTTGGTCATCCATGCTTCGCCGCCGGTTTCCTGGCGCCCCAGGCTGGGCATATCCGCTTGTAGCTGCACCAATCGCAGAGCTTTGAGACGTTCGTCCGAAACTGGCCAGCCTGTATCGCCTTGGTTATCTCCTCGTGGGCTTTCGCGATGCGCGCGAGGACGATCCCGTCGTCCTCGGGGCGCACCTGCTTCTTGATGCTCTTGCCGTCCTTGAGATATATCAACTCGACCTCGTACACCGGCCTGCCCAGCGACCTCTCCACGATGACCTTGTAGAGGTGAAGTTGAAACCACTTCTGGTCGACGTAAGCGGGGCGCGGGAACTTGCCCGTCTTGTAGTCGGTTATCTTCGCCCCGTCGCCCATTTCGCTGATCCTGTCCACGAACCCCTTGATGGTGATCCCGGGCAAGACCTCGACGTAGTACTCGGACTCGATGCCCAAAGGGGAGATCTTCTGGGGATCCTCCACCATCCAGAGGTTCTCTACGCACCACCATGACTTCCACCTCAATTCCCTCATGTCCGTCTCCGAAGCGCCGATGGCCGCGAGCCTCTCGGCCCACCCCATGGCCCAGACGGAGCGCGACAGTTGCTGCGCGTTCGCCACCGTTCGCTGGTCGCTGGGGAGTTTGTAGACCTGCTCCAGCACATCGTGTACGAAATTGCCCATGATCTGGCTGTCCGTCTCCGGCTCGGGTATGCCGTCGATACGGCTGTACTTGAACCTCTGGGGGCATTGCTCCCATGTGGAAATGGACGATGCCGAAAGGTACTCGGGTGTGCGCGCCTCGCGCGTTTGTTCAGTTGCCACCGAACAACCTTACTACTTCTCGAAGCTGAGCCTCACTGCCTCTGCCTGCAGTTCGTTGAGTTGGTCGATTGATGCGTCGCTCGACTTTCGCGGCTTCGGCGCGTTGTTGGATATCTTCGCCCAAAACTCGTTCAACTGCGAACGCTTTGACTCGTCCAGCCCCTTGCTCAGGCTGACGAAGTTGTCCCAGATCTGAACCGACTCGTCGACGGGCGCGTCCATGGCCTGCTCGATCTCGATCGCCTCGTCGCTGCGCGCGAGGTATAGGCCGACGCCCATCGTCTGCGCCGCCTTCTTGAGGGCGTCGGAGATGGCGCCCTTGAACTCGTCACCGAGGTCGACTATCGCCCCCTGTTTGGTGCGCTTTATTTTCTGGCCTCCGATGCCGTCCCGGCTGACCAGCGTCGACTCGCTCGCCCTGTACTCGATTCGCACATGGGCCACTACGAAGTCCGGGTCGATCGCGTCGCGCTCGCACCGGAGGACGACGAATGACCAACTGTCTGCCCCCAGCACCTTGTTGAGCCGGTTGATCACCTCGCTGACGGGGATGTAGGTCAGGTTCGTCCCGCCCTTGTTTAGGGTGCGCTCCATCTCCTGCGGGAACGGCTCTGAGAGCGCCCCGTATATGTCCTTCTTGGTTGTTTCACTCATCGCTTTCTCCTCCGTGTGGTTGTCTTACTATTACGCTCATGCGCGAGTCGCCGGACTCGCAGTAGTTGTCGATGTTCACGCCGATCTTCTCGAGTTGCGTCACCTTCCAGTAGGAGGGCTGGACGTAGTTCAGCATCGACTTGGCCAACTCCTCGGGATCGACCTTCACCTCGCCCGTGTCCATGTCGATTGACATCTTCATGAGCTTCTGGGCGACGACGCTCGCCAAATCCTTGTGCTGCCACTTAGTTCGCTTCTTGGCGAAGCTTTTCTCGACCTCGCCGCCGCCCGGCAAGAGGATCTTGTCCGATTTCATCATCGATCCGACCTTGATGGCGAAGGAATCGTACGCGAACTTCAGGCTCGCCTTGTTCCTGTTAAACGCCGCGAGGACCTCGCAGGCCTCCTCCTCCGGGGGCGAACCAGAGAGGTAATCCTCGAGCCTCCCCTCAAGATCGTTGAGTCGCTCGGCGAAATCGCCGAACAGAAGGTCGGCGATGGTGGGGCTTGTGGTCATTTTTGTCTCACTTGTATCTTCTTAGTAGGTATTGCCTAAACGACAATAGCAGCCCTTTTGCGTTGCGGCAACCCCAGGCCCGTGAGAAAACTGAAGGCGCCCGTCGCCGAGTCGACCTGGTCGTCGTGGTTCGCCGCCTCGGGGAAGGACGAGATCTCATCCAGCCAGTCGGTTAGCCACGGACCCCTCAGCACCCGCACGTTTCCGTTCGCGGCGGCCGCGGCGAACGGGCGAGCCCTGGTCGCCTTGTCCCCCGTGGATCGCAGCCCGACGAAGTCGTATCCCGGCACGACGTAGCGCGCGTATTGGTCGATGAGCGCCTTGCCCGACGAGCCCGGCTCCTGCTCCATTCTTATGGCCACGTTCGGCCCGTCCTCGACCGCCGTCTGCTGGACCAATTGCTCGACCTTCTCGCCCTTGACCCTTGCGCGCCTGACGTCGAGGATGTAGGCGATCCCCTTGTCGAAAAGCATCAGCGTGCCCGCCGTCCAGTCGGGGTCGGGGTTCGAGCTGCTCGGCTCGGTGGCGGCGAGGTCCCAGAAACGCACGGCCCTGGCCGTGCTGCTCACTATGGGTATCTCGTTCTGGTCCACGACCACGAAGGATGTCCTGTCGAACATCGAGCCGAGGACGGTCGCCCACCAATCGCCCTCCTCCAGCCTCCGCCTTTCCAGTGGGTCAAGGGCCTGAAGCGAGCGCCGGTAGGAGACCGCATCGATGCCGGGGTTGTCCTTCAGGCGGGAAGGGACGAATATGCGCTGCTCCTGCTTGCCCTCGACGATGAACCTCTGGCGCACCCAGTTGGGCGCGGGGTTCGATGCCGCCCTCATCCTCAGGGGGACCTCGGACAGGGGGCCGGTCACCGGGCGGCGAAGACGGGAGAACAGGTACCGATAATCCGACTCCCTGATCTCGGTCACTTCGTCCATGCCTATGAACTGGAACTCCGAGCCTTTGTATCGCAGGTAGTCGCCCGTATTATTAAGGTATCCGAACGAGATGCGCGCCCCCGATGGGAAGGTCGCCAAGAAGCTGTTGTTGTTCCAGTGAATATCGTCGAACTCCTTGACCCACGACCTGAAGCGATCCATCAGGGCTCCGGGCAGGGAGAGGTCGGCGAAGGTGCGCCTGAAAAGAATCGCGGAGTAGTTGGGTATGTCGACGTACTGGAGCGCCGACATCAGGAGCGCCGAAGACTTGCCGCCGCCGGCGGCCCCGCCGAAGAGCGCCTCCAGCGAGTAGCACCTCAGGAAAACCTTCTGCGTCAGGGACGGCTCCTCCGGGCAATACAAGGGGCGTTTCGGCTCCAGGTAATCGATTACTTTTTGCCAGTCTGCCATCCGGACTTCCTGAACCAACTATGCTTGCTCGTGTCGTAAACTATATAGGAACAAACGGGGGTCTAGGTGAACAAGTTAAAGGCGTTCATTCAGAATAGATCAAATGTTGCTAACATATTAATGAGTTCATTCATCATTCTTACATCTCTGGGTGCTGGAATCTTCTCGGTTCCGGTTGGCATAATCGTCGCTGGTGTCGGCTGTGGTTTGGTTGGGCTCCTACTGGGACTTGAGTGATAAATGGCCTGGAATTCACCTTCTAACAAAGACGCCCGAAACGTAAGGGGCAAATCCCTTGTCGGCCCTGGGGCGCCCGTCGCCCAGAACATGGGGTTTGCGGGAAAGGCCTACAAGGATTCTTGGGACATTGAGCGCGCCTACCGCGAGGGGATGCAGCGCGTCACCTGGGTCGCGCGATGCATCGACGTCATTGCTGGCAACCAATCGCGTTTGCCGATCATCCTGAGGAAGGACAACTCGCCCGACGGCGAGATTCTCTCGGACAAAAAGATGTCGAAGTCATCGCTCCTCGAAGTCCTGAACACGAAATCCAACATCGGGGAGAATTCGTTCATATTCAGGTACCGCCTGTCGGCGCAACTGCTCCTCGGAACGCGCGGCGCCTTCATAGAGAAGGTGAGGGGGCGCGACGGCGGAATCATCGGGCTGAATCTCCTGCCGCCGCAATCGACCGCGCCGATCCCCGACCCCAAGAAATTCGTGCAGGGGTACGAGGTGTTGCTCCCGCAGGGAACGAAAATGGTGCTCAAGCCCGAGGACGTCGTCTGGATTCGTCGCCCGCACCCGCTAGACCCCTACCTGTCCATGACGCCGATGGAATCAGCCGGCGTGGCGATCGAGATAGAGAACTTCGCGAAGCTCTACAACAGAAACTTCCTCATCAACGACGGTCGGCCGGGCGGCCTGCTGGTCGTGCGCGGGTTGCTCGACGAGGATGACAAGGAGGAGCTGAGGAGCAGGTTCAGGGGCAACCTGTCGAGGGCCGGTCAGACGACGGTGCTCGCGGCGGACGACGGCGCCGAGTACGTGGACGTCGGAGCGTCGCCGAGGGATGCCGCCTACATACAGATGAGGCAGATAACGAAGGAAGAGATACTCGCCGCCTTCGGCGTGCCCGAGTCCGTCATCGGCAACGCATCGGGTCGCACCTTCTCAAACGCGGCCGAGGAGATCAGGGTTTTCTGGACCGAGACCATGCTCCCGCACCTCGAGCCCATAGCACGGGCGCTCGACGAGCTGGACGAAGATAACTACGTGGACTTCGACGTCAGCGAGGTGCCGGTGCTCATGCTCTACAAGCAGGAGAGGCAGAGGTACCTCAGCGACGAATTCTCGCGCGGGCTGATCAGCCTCAACGAATACCGGACCGGCAGCGGCAGGAAGGGTGTCGAATCCGATCTCGCGGACTCGCTCCTGATGAACCCGAACCTCACGCCGATCGGAAACACGAAGAAGAAGATGGAGTCGCCGCCGATGATGGCCGGCGGTCCGCCACAGGGCGCCGTGCCGGGCATGACCGGGGCCCCCGAGGCGCCACCGGCACCGATGCCCGGAATGGGCGCGCCACCGGCGCAGGCCGCAGGGGCGCCGCCCGAACCAGACACCATGGCCGGGGCCATCGCGGCGGCAATGCAGCAGGCGAACCCCGCGGGGTCGCCCGACGTCCCAATGGTCACGGCAGAGGCGACGCCGATAGGGCAGGTCCCGGCGGAGACGAAGGACTCAGACGAGAAGCGCGCCATCGAGAGGTGGTCGGAGATCCTCTCGCGCTCGCTGGAGAGGGTCATCGAGCGCCAGCAACGCGTCGTGATGGAGAAATCGATGGGGATCAAATCGAAGAAGTCCCTGTCGGCGGGGACCCTAGGTCTGGAATCGGTTTTCAACCGAGACGTCTGGTACAAGCAACTCGAGGACGACGTCAGGCCGGTGCTGTTCGCCATCATGCAGGACGCGGCCGAGAGCGCGGGCCTGCCCAAGCCCGAGAGAAAGACGATGGTGGAGGCATCCACCCCGAGGCTCACCCAGCTTCAGGGCATCAACAACCAGATAGAGGACGAGATAGGGCAGGCGATAAAGTCCTCGCTGTCCGTGTCCGGTGCTGATCCGAGGATGGCGAATTTCAAGGAGAACCTCATCGAAACCTACGCCCAGGTGGACGCCAAGGACAGGTTCACCATCGCGGAGATGGTCGCGTCCTCGCTCTGGGATCAATTCAGCAATTAGCCCAGCCTATTACTTAATTAAAGATAGTAGTTGCTGCGCCGCGAGGTATTTTGGTTTAATATAGTCAGGCGACACACCAAGTAAGCAGGACGATGGAAAACCTCATCTTCAAAACCGGGAACAACGGCCAACTGAACGTCGACCAGGCGCAGGGGATCGTCGAGTGCTTCGTCGCCGGCATCGGGAACAAGGATTCCGTCGGCGACATAGTCATAAGCGGCGCTTTCGCCAAGAGCCTTTCGCACAGAAAGCCTCGCGTCGTGTGGGGCCACTCGTGGAACGACCCGATCGGCAAGGTGCTGGAGATGTACGAGGTGCCCGTCGGCGACTCGCGCCTCCCTTCGAAGATGCGGAACGCCGGGATAGGCGGCCTGTACGCAAAGGTGCAGTTCAACCTCAACTCGGAGAAAGGCAGGGAGGCATTCGCCACCGTGGCCTTCTTCGGCGAGGACCAGGAGTGGTCGATCGGCTACAAGACAATCGACTCCATCTACGACCAGTCCCTGCAGGCCAACATCCTCAAGGAGGTCGAGCTCTACGAGGTTTCCCCCGTACTCCACGGCGCGAACCAGATGACCGGCACCATCTCCATCAAGGCCGACGAGAAGGGCGGGTTGCCGGTGATCCCGATGCACGGGATGGTCGGGCACCACATGCCGGCGATGCCGCAAGATCAACAGATGCCTCGGATTATCGTCGTGACGGCGCAGGACTCAGACGAATCCAGCGAGGGCGACCCGTTCGCGCAGGGGCTGTCGCAGGATCTCGCGCAGCCCGACAAGATCGCCCTACAGAACGAACTGGCAGAGCGCACCAGCTCGAAGATCGAAATAATCAACGCGACCGAGAACACCGTCGTGTTCAGACGCACGACCGTCGACGGCAAGACTTCGATGTACAGGCTCCCCTACCACCGCGAAGGCAACCAGTACATGTTTGGCAAACCTGAACCGTACGCGGCGACCCCGACCGTCCAGCAGCCGATGCAGAACGTCCAGCAGAAGCCAGAGGAGCCCGTGGTCGTCCCCAACGGCGGAATCGCCTACAGGAACGACGACCAGACCGAGATGCTGAGCATCTTCGGTGGCGGGAAATCAGACGACCCGTCGGAGACCAAATCGGAGATACTCCACCTCATCGAGTTGCCGGAGGCCTACATGTCCGGCGCAAAGGATTTCATCACCCCCGTGGTTCGGCACCACAAACTCAAGGCGAGGCCGAGCTCCAGGGGCGTAATAATCGACGGCCTCATGACGGCGAGCGCGCTCGACGCCCTCCAGAACGCGGTGAAGGCGCTCGGCGCGACGATCGGCCAGGCCGGCGGGAACATCGGTCAGGCGATCGGGAAGATTCGCGACCTGGCCCAGACTTTCAACCCGTACGCGCTCGACGGCGACGGCGACGGCTTCGTGCAGGACGGCAGCGCATTCATGCGCCCGTTCATCCCGGTCAAGAAGCCCGGCTTCGACCTCCCCGACGTCCGCGGCCGCAAGCGAAGCGGCGACGCGCTCCTCGACAAGCCGCGCTCAACACCGAAGTTGCCGAAGGACAAGGGCACATGGACTCGCGCCCAGCGCAACGAGGCGCTCGACGCCGGCATCATGGAGCCGGAGACGAGGGAGGACGTCTCCTACCTCGCGAACCGCCGCCCCGACAACGAGGGTCTGGCGAAGTACTGGGACATGTCGGAGGCCGACCTCACGAAGGAAGGCAACAGGCTCGTAAACGCCAGGAGGCAGGCGACCGGCGCGGAGAAGGAGAGCATCGACGAGGAGTTGCTGAAGATCTCGCACGACTTCCAGAGGCGAGCCTCGTACGCCGATACGTTCGGCCAGGAATTCGTGCCGCCGGCGAAGCGCCAGGCACCCGCACAAATGATCCCCGAGGCAGACAAGCCGAGGCGTGGCGCCGATGATGCCGACATGGCCGTCGACGACGCACTCAGGAACTACATCAACGAGGCCGACGCGGATGGCTTCGCCTCAGGCACCAGGCCCTACAGCAACACCGAGATCTTGGTCGAGGTCGCGCGCAGGGACGGCTGGAGGGGCGACCGCCAGATATCCGCCTCGTCCCAGCGCAAGGCGACGGACTCCGTCGACGCGTGGGAGCAGCTGAGCGACGACGAAAAGGGCAAGATCCTCACAGCCGAGGACCCGAGCATCGGGGAGTACGTCGACGCACTGCTGAAGGCGCGCGACGATCGCAACGCCAAGATCAGGAAGGCGAGGACGGATGAGAGGAATGCCGCGCGCAAGGTGGCCGACGCGAAGAAGAGGGCGATAAACAAGTTCCGAAAGGGAGACGTTTCCTTCGTCGACACGAGGCCGCTGAGGAACCTGGACATCGCGACGACCGAGACCGAGGACGGCACCATCGTCGACAGCGAGATGGTCGACGCGCTCCTCGGGAACTGGAGCGACTTGTCCCAGGACCAACGGAACGAACTCCTCAAGGGGTACGACCTTGATGGCGATACCCCGGAGTTGGTCGGGCAGGACGAAGACGGCAACTGGGTCATGTCCGATGGCGTGGAGGACGTCCTCCTCGAGGCATTCGACAGGCACGGATACGAAAACCCGAAGTACCGGGACATGGATTACTTCAATTCTTTCGACGAGGCAGATCTCGACGAGATGGACCGCGGCACCGAGGGCGAACTGCCGTTTGATGAGGACGACGACTCTGCCGCCGCTGGCGAGGATTACGTTGAACTTGACCAAGACGAAGACAGGATGCGCGGCCTCGCCTCTCGTGGCGAAGATGTCGCATGGGAAAAGCTAACGAACGAAGAACAGTTCCTTGTTGAACAAGAGTATTATGAAAACATAGGTGGGCCACGCCCCGGTGATCGTGATTATGACTCAAGTGCGGCTCAAAGTTATTACGAACAAAATCCAGATATATGGGATTTCTCTGCCAACGAAGACAGGATGCGCGGCCTCGCGTCGCGCGGTTCCGAGGAGGATCAGGACAGCCTGGGGGCGAGGGCATTTGACAAAATCCTCGAGAAGTACTGGAGGATGTGGGGCTTCGACGTCCCGGACGACGACGAGGAGGGCTCGGACGAGCCGTTCGGTTTCGCCAGCCGCGGAAACGACGAAGAGGTAAAGCAGTCGAAGCTCGACGAGCTCGTAAGTGGCGTCAAGGACAGGCTCATCGCCGAACTCGAGACCGCCGACCCATCGACGTGGAAGCCGTCATGGCGCAGCGACACGCTGCCGACCAACCCGACCACCGGCAAGCCGTACAGGGGAATGAATGCGTTCTTCCTCATGCTCGCCGCCGCCGACAGGAAGTACAACACCGGAAGGTTCGCCGGCTTCAACCAACTCAAGGCGCGAGGCGCGATCGTCCGCAAGGGGGAGAAGGGTATTCCTATCCTCCGTCCACAACTCGTCAAGAAGGAAGACAAGGACGGCAACCTCAAGGAGTTCGTGGTCTTCCGCGGCGCGACCGTATTTAACATCGATCAGGCCGAAGGAGGCGACGAGGCGCTGAGGGCGATCCCCGCCGACCTCCCGGAGTCGGAGAGGATCGCGATCCTCGACGAGACCCTGAAGGAACTCGGCGTCGTCGTCCAGACGGCGGACATGACGCCCCACTACAGCCCTGACGGCGACTACATCTCGATGCCCGACTTCGCGAAGGGGACGAGCGCGCTCGAGTGGACATCGACGCTCGCGCACGAGGCGGTCCACTGGACTGGCCACAGCTCGCGCCTCAATCGTGCCAGTGTTGCGGGGTACTCGTCCGACAAGAAGGTGAGGGCGTACGAGGAACTCGTCGCCGAAATCGGCTCGGCGATGGTCCTCGCGGCCCACGGCATAGAAGCACCGTTCCGGCAGGATCACGCGCCGTACATCAAGGGCTGGGTACAGCTCCTGAAGGACGACCCCGACGCCCTCAACAGGGCGTTCAAGGATGCGCAGGCGGCCGTCAACTTCATGCTCGAGAAGTCCCCGAACCTGCGCAAGCTGTTCGGCGGCATCGACACTGGGAAGAGGGCACCGGAGGTCGACGCGCCGGACAAGGCCGAGGCGCTCGTCGGGGCGAGCGACGGGTTCGCATCGCTGCACAGGGTCCGCACGCCGGGATCGTCGGCGCTCGGCGGGATCCTCTACGACGACAACAGCCGCGAGCTCATGGTCGGCTTCCTGAAGGGCAAGTCGTGGGACGACCTCAGCGACGAGGAGCGCGAAGACTTCATCATGAAGCGCGGAACAATTGCTTCGGATTCTGGTCGCGCCTATAACGACGAGGAAGTTAATTACCGCGCCAAGGAACTCTACGAGGACTCGCGCGATATCGGCTGGTACGTCTACTCGGATGTCGGCATGGAGGAGGTCCAGGAACTCGCCGCCGCAAGGAGCAAGGGCAGGCACATAAACGCCCTCAAGAAACTCAAGAAGGCGCGCAAGGCGACCGACGACGACAACTTCAACTTCTTCGGAAGGGACGAGCGAATACAGGACGTGGCCAGGGCGAAGCCTGCTGACGGCTTCGCCTCGAGTGGAGGCAAGAGGCTGGGATACGAGCCGAGGTTCCAGGACCCGGAGTGGATCGACCAAACGCAACAGAGAATACTCAAGAAGAACACGGACTTCTACAGCCTGTCGCGGGACGAGCAGATCGACTGGGCGAACTCGTTCATGCAGGAGTTCATCGAGCAGAACGAGATGGGCCACGACCTCACGGACCTCGAGAACGGCCGCAGACTAAACACGAGGCCTGACATAGCGCTCATGAACTACGCCGAGGAGGCGTACGCCCGCATGTCGGACGCCCACATGGCGCGCCGAGCGAAGTACACGGGAGGGGACGAGGGCTTCTCCTCGGTCGGGCGCAGGACGAGGCGCCTCGGCACCAAGCCCAGCACGGCCGTCGACTACGTCTCGTACGACCCGGAGAGCGAGAACCTGTTCGTCGCCTACAAGCGCGAGGACGGCCGGGGGGGCATGTACGTCTACGAGGGCGTCAGCATGGACGACGCGATCGGCATCGAGAACGCCGAGAGCGTCGGCAAGGCGATAAACGACATCAAGCGCCGCAAGAACGTGCGCAAGGCCACACCAGAGGAGATCGTGGGACTTTCCGACGCGGACAAGGGCGAGGCGAGGCAGGTAGCGGAAAACAAGGAAAAATTGCGTCGGAAGAAATTGGACGAAGTTGCCTCCTCTCTGGTGGGCCTGTATGACCCGCCAAGGTTGCGCCCCGGGCCCCTCAAGCAAACGGACGAGGACGGCGTTGAGAAACTTTTTGTTGGTTGGAGAGAGAATGAGTCGCAGTTCAGGGTTGAGTACGATCCCGATACTCGTGAGTATGTGGTCACATCTGAATACTGGGATCGTGGCGATAGGGAATCGCCAGGAATGTGGGAAGACCGAGACTCGGCGCGATTTGACAACCTTCCGGATGCCGTCGAGGAAGTAAAGAGTCGCCTGCTCGCAAGAGAGGCGACCGACGATGCCGATGCGCGCGCCGAGCGGGAACTGGACGAGGCGAGGCGCGAGCTCGACATGGCCGGCGACGCGCCGGGGGTCGAGTCCGTCGACGTGACCTACTCGACGGCGCTGGACGCCGTCGATTACAACCCGTCCACGCAGGAACTCCGCGTCACGTACAAGGGCGGCGCGACCTACATCTACGAGGGCGTCGACAGGGACACGTTCGAGGGCTTCAAGGGCTCCTCGAGCAGGGGCCGCGCGATGAACGACATCAAGCGAGCGCACCCGTACCGCAAGGACGGGGAGTGGGCCGGCGGCGCCGACGAGGACGGCGGCATCGAGGAGTTCGACGTGCGCGGCTCATCGGCGGTCGAGAAGGTCGCCTACGACCCGGACAAGGAAGAACTCACCGTCGTCTACTCGGGCGGCAGGGGCTACGTCTACTCGGGCGTCACGCGCGAGGAGGCAGACGCCGTGCGCTCGGCGCCGAGCAAGGGTCGTGCAATTAATGATGTGAAGCGTACCCATGATGTCCGCAAAATGGATGCGCCAGAGGCCGCCGAGAAGCCAAAGGCAGCCGAGCTTGAGGAGTTCGACATGCGCGGCTCATCGGCCGTGGAGAAGGTGACCTACGACCCGGACAAGCAAGAGCTTATGGTGGTCTACAAAGGGGGCAAGGGCTACGTCTACTCGGGCGTCACCCGAGAGGAGGCGGACGCCGTGCGTTCCGCGCCGAGCAAGGGCCGCGCGATCAACGACGTGAAGCGCACCCACGAGGTGCGCCTACTGGAAGGCAAGGACGTTCGGTTCTTCGAGGGATCCGACCCCGCGCCCGTCGCCGCGCCGAAGATGCCCACGAGCAGGCCGCCGCGCGGCGGCAAGCGAGTTCGCAACCGCGAGGTCGCCATTTTCATGGAGCAGGGGACGCTCGACGAGATAATCGAGGCGGAGGGCAAGAAGGTCACCGTCGACGAGCTCCGCGATGCCGCCGGCTCCCCGATGGGCAAGTACACCAAGGGCCCGCGCAAGGGCAAGAACCGGGGCTACGACACCATAACGGTGCGCGACGCCGAGACCGGCGAGTTGCTCCACGCGAACGAGATACTCCTGACATCGTCGGCGAGCCCGGGCAGCCCGAGCGCCGCGAACAGGAAGCGCGGCTACATCCGCGCGCGCTCCTACGCCGGCCGACAGAACCACAAGATCGTGTCCGACGAAGGCCCGAGCCTGCGCGGCGAGGGCAGAGGGATGACCGACTACGACAGGCGCGTGTACGGCCTCGGCTCGGACGAGAGGAACCGCGAGGCAGGTCTCGCCTCGCGCGGCGATGACGACGATTTTGACGATCCGACCCCGGAAGTTTCGGAGGCCGACAGGGCGGCTTTCGACAACCTGCCGATTGAGGAGCAGGACAGAAGGGTCCGAGAGGCGGGCGGCAGGGACGATGCCGACGCACGCGAGAGGGCGATTGACGACTATGCCAATGAGTGGCGTTTCATGGAGTTCGATGGCGTCGCAGGCGACGACTTTGGCCTCGGGGATGATGATGATATTTCTGATTATGACGGCGACGACGGCTTTGCATCGCGTGGACAGCGTCTTGATGAAATTAGACCCATGGAGACTACTGGCAACAACTGGATTGAATCAGCAGAGCTCGTAACACCACTTGACATAATCACGCTTGAGGATGATCGTGCAAGAGAGAATTTTGAGGAAGCATTAATTAATGCAGGGGCACTTGGTCGCACTGAAACATCCGAGTATCTTGAAAGTCTCTTTGACAGAATTCTTGTATTCGCACCAGATACCGACAGCGGAATAATAAGCGCCGCTGCTGGTACTGAACGTCGCAATACGCCAAAAACTAGATACATAGTTCCCACCAGAGACAAGCAATATGCAATCGTTGAATTTAGAGGCGATTATGATGGAGCACCAGATGGTGGCGGATATGACCAATCCTATGAAGTGGTGGATACATCGCCCACATTAGGAGGTGCCATAAGGAGAGTCCAAGGACTTGAGCAAAACGACAGGGGCGACGGTTTCGCCTCCGGCATGCCCGGTGATGGCGAACGACTCATGCGTGGGGCGAACAGGGACTTCACGGCAGATGAGTTCTCCCCCAGCGAATACAGAATGGCAATGAGTGGGCTGAAGAAAGCGAGAGAAGGCACCAGAGAAATTACCAAGAACGAGAATGCGGCAATCCAGAAACTCGCCCGCCTCTATCGTGCGAGATCAAGCACGACCCCGCAACAACAAGAGGCGATAAACGATCTGATGAAGGATGTTAATAAATATCAGATGGGTCAACTCGGCTGGTTTGGCGGGGGCGACGGTTTCGCCTCGCGCGGGGGGCTGGCATCTCGCGGGAGACCAGAGCCGTACTCGCGGGAAGAGCCAGCATGGCTTAGGGCAGAAAGAGACAGGCGCAACAGAAGGGATCCTGGATCGGGAGACTTCGTTCCCGGGGCCGATGATGAACCCTGGGAGGATGAGGATTACACCCCACGGAGACCGCGAAGAAGGGCGGCAGGGTATGTCAGTGGGGCCAGAAGCGGCGGAACCGTCGCACCCGGAGCGCGTCCGACAGTTGCCACGGGCACCGAGCCATCGGTTCGTTTGACAGATGATGCCATAGCCGCGGCAAAGAATGGGGATTCAAGTGCTCTCCGTAACGCAATACAGGAAGCACAGAGGAGCGGTCAGACGGTTCGCTTCTCCTATAACGGCAAAGAGCGAGAAATCATTCCAGTAGCCATTAGGCCCGGTGCTGGCGCTGGTCGGTACAACCTTGTTGGGCAGGATTTGCAAGGGACAAGAAAGAACTTCTCGCTGGACAAAATGAGTCCGAGCGCCAACGCCGACGGCTTCGCCTCGCGCGGATTGAATGCGGTTGAAAGAGATCGCCTCAACGAGGCGATGCAAAGACCAGTTACCGGGAGTCGCAATATCGGGTTTGAGGAGCGTGGCGACGAATATTTTGAGGTCGGCCGAGGGCCAATGTCAGAAGAAATAAGAGTCGACATCGAAGATGCATCACGAGTGAACGGAGGGGATTTCGTCGGATCAACGGTGACATTCGCCGATGGGCGACGAGGTGTTGTCGTTGAAGGGTACGAACCGGATGTTTATTTGCCAGACAGAATTACGTATGACGAGGATGGCTACCAGGACAGTTACCCATCCTTTGTTGCTGGATTCGTGCGTGTCGCCGTGACACACGACAAGAACGGCCCCATCGCAAAGCCATACATTCTTGAGTCTGACAAGTTTGATTTGCAAAATGACGACGGCGACTTCAGGATTGTGGATGCCGCAACTGGAACTGGCCCGAACAACACTCCCGATCCCGACAACGGTGAGGCAACAATTGATGACACCGACGAGGTTGGATCTGACTTGGTTGAGGCTATTCGCAATGCGGCAACCACAGACGGAGACGGCTTCGCCTCGCGCAGTGGCGAAATAAGGTACGCCTATGGAATTGATGATGCTGGCAAACAAGAAATTCTGGATTCACTCACCCCCGAAGAGCGCGATTTTTCGACCCCAAGCGAATTTGACGATTTGAAATGGGAGGTCAGCAAAAACGCCGATGGTCTAATTGAGTGGGAAGCCGGGGATGAAGATTTCCAAGGCTTGGCAGACGTAGGCGAGTGGGGCGATCAAGGCACCTATGCAAAAATAACAAAGCGCCCAGACGGAAAGTACGAACTCTTTTGGGACAGACAGGAAATAACACGCAAGTTTGGCGGTTCCTACGATGAGCCACCAGATGTCGAGACCGATACGGTTGACAGTGGCCGCGGCGTGTTTGACACGCTCGAGGAAGCAAACAATTCAATCAAGCTGCCGTATGACTCGGTGGATGAGCCGGGGAGAGACGGCTTCGCCTCGCGCGGCGACTCGCCATCGGACCCGATCCCAATGGAGTGGGTAGAGTTCGAGGATTTCGATCCATCAACGCAAGAACGAATCATCCGAGACAGGTTGGAAAATGACCCGGAATTGGATGCAGACCTCGTGGCTGAGCAATGGAATGAAGCCGCCAAAGCGGCCAGAGCCAAAGAGGCCGAATCGCTTCTTAAGCAAATAGATGATCTCATGAGGCAGGGTGTCGACTACGACAACCCGTTCCAAAGAAACGGCAACCTCCTTTACGCGGAGGAGCTAATCAAGAACACGGAATACGTCGAAACCCCCGATCTTGCTGAGGCGCAAGCCATCGTGGATAGCTTCGGGGCGGCACCCTCGGGCTTCGCCTCGCGCAGCGCCCTCATAGGTGAATTGAAACCAACGAGGGGTGAGCTTTCGGGGAATTTCAACTCTGTTGATTACGCCTACGACGAGGTAAACCTCGTCAACGGCGACAACGACTTGATCGAATACCTATTCGATCTCGGCTACGACTTCGGAGGGGATGAGGAGCCCTCGGCTGTATCCCCAATGATCGCGACAACAGGATCTCGCCGCGGCGGGGCGAGGGCGGCGGTGAACCCGCTAGGCGGCACAGAGGTATTCGTCGGGGACAACGTAAGCGTTCAAGATATTGCTTTCGGCGGAGACCCTGAGCGCGCCGCGGCCTACTACGTGATTCCCTACAATTTCTTCGCGCCGTCGAGCGGACAACGGGTAAGCCCAGAAGAGGTGAGGGGCGCCCTGGTCGTGCGCTTCTCCGGCGAGGTTGATGGCGGCCCCGATGGCGAACCAAAATTTTATCGTAAGTTTGAGTTTGTAGGCGAGCACGAGAGAATCGAAGATGCGAGGCGCGAGGCAAGCGACCTCGCAGACGGGGGCTCGCGCAGGGGTTCGGAGGGCTTCGCCTCGCGCGGCGACGGAAAAGGCTTCCAGGGCATGCCGGAGTGGTTCGACCAGACGAGCTACGAGTACCCATGGGAAGAACTCTCGGATGGACAACAAGAGGACGTCATGGACGCCGTCGGGCAGAATTGGGTCTACGAGGAGCTCATGATGCCAGACGATGAGGGCCTGGAGTACCTGGAGAATAATTACGACTCCGACGAGTTGAGGGAGTACGCGCAAAGACAGTACGAGGAGGCCCAGCAGGAAAGGCTCGCGCAGGACATAGATGCCTACGATGCCCAACAAGATGCGCGGCTCGACGGCTTCGCCTCGCGCGGTCGCATGGCGGCAAGCAAGGAGCAGATTGCAAAGTTGCGAGACGCGATCGCCCCATTGGACACGCCAGAAAGACGCGCTAGATACCTCCGTGGCGATTACCCAAGAAGCGAAAGTACTCGAGACCTTGATGTGCGTTACGCATTTGACCTGCTCTGGGAAGCAATAGATGCAGGAGATCTAAGTTACAGCGACATCGAAAATCTCAACGATGCTCAAACAGCGACCGCCCTAAGGAATGTCGTTCCGAAATTGGAGGGCAAAAAAAAAATAGGTAGCGGTGACGGATTCTCCTCGATGTACCCGCGCGACGAGGTCGGGCTAGAGCAGTTCATAAACCAGCAGGAGATGGAGCTCGAGGAGATCACCGAGCTGGCCAAGACCGACCCGATGAGATACCCGCGCTCCTACATCGAGGCGACCAAGAAACGCATAGCCACGGCGAAGCGCGACCTCGCACGCATCCAGAAGGACAAGCCCGAACCCGAGGACGACGACGAGTTCGCAGACTCCATAGACATGGGCGACGGCTTCGCCTCGCGCGGCGGTCGCCGTAGCACCCGCGAAATGAGCCGGGAATTCGACAAAATTCAGGTTATGGATTCAACGCTGAATCGAATGGATCCCTCAGAGGCAACGGAATACCGAGAACAACTCATAAATGCCCGCAACCAAGCCGCCCTCGAGATGGTGAACGCAAACGGACTTGACCCCAAGAAGATGCGCCATCTGTATGACGTCACAACAGACGAGGACGACCAAATTCTTCTTGAGAAGTACGACATGGCCATAGATGATGCGGACGACAGACTTGAATCGCTCAGGTCAGACCGAGCAGTGGCACAAGCAATGGAACAAGCATCGATGTCTGCGTTGTCCGAAGCAGAGAAAGTTTACAAGGCGGTAAGGAACAACGTAACAGAACCGCGCACCAATTTTGACTCAGATGAAGAATGGATCGAATCGTTGAGGGGCAACCTCGACTCACTGCTTGATGATGTTATGGGTTTTGTTTTGGGAGACAGTGAAGGCACAAGCGACGGCCCCTACGGGTCCGAGGATTACACACTGGATCACGACACGTACATGTTCGATGATGAGACGGCGCTTCTTGATGGGTTCGAGGAAAGGATCAAATCCGCCCAGACCAGCGATGAATTTGATCAAATACGAACGGACATGGAGGGGCTCATGAGGGGGCTAGTGGAGTCCCATGAGCAGCGATACAGGAGGGATGAAGCAAACTACGATTATGACGTTCCATCCGTTCCCGATGATGACGAATTGAAGCCGAGCAGATTGGCGACATTTCTAAACGAGCAGGATGGCGAAAGCTTCTCTGTTGGCTTCCCCTCACGTGGCGACGGCTTCGCCTCGCGCGGTGGCCGCAAGTCAACCGCCGAGTACAGGGACATGGTCGCGGACCTGCCGGATCTGCGAAGCGATGTGGGCGGCAGGCACGGCCCCCGGAACAAAAACAGGGCCCGCAACGCCACAGCAGACAGGTATGCGCTGATTCACGCGCGCAGGCAGATAGCCAGGGAGATGGCCGAGGCGAGCGGCGTCCCATTCGACGGCAACACCGACATCTACGACGTCAGCGATGATCAGGATGACATAGACATCCTCGCGGACCTCGGCGAACGCATAGAACGATTCAATAAATTTCAGACGGAACTGGATCGGGAGTACATAGACACGCGGCTCGGTGAGCAAACTGCCCTCCAGGGAGCGCGGATAGCACGCGACAGAAGCAAACGAGCAAAAGAAATCAGGTACGATATCCGCGACGAGACGGACGAGTACGGGGATGATGACACGGACGAGTACCAGGATGCTCTCCGCAAGTCCGCCCTAAATCTGCTCGAAAATATTGAGAGAGAATTCGGCAGGGAGGGCTTCGAAGAGGGCGTGCCGCGCTCGGAGGGCGGCGGCGGCTCCCACGAGAGCTCGACGGTCACCGATTCGATGTTGGCCCAGGCCAGAGCACTCCTGGAGGATGGCGGCCGAGAGGATGCCATCGAGGCCCTCGAGCTCATAGAGGAAGCGGCGGAGATATACGCTGAAAAATTCGATGCCGACTACTACATAGCAGAAGCAAACGGCGACGAACTGCTGGATCGCGGGCACAGGCCGGTCTCGATCCCCGAACAAGGATCGTCAGGATGGAACTATTGGAATGAGGAATTCGACAAAGAGGACGGCAGCGACAACGAATTCATAAAGGACAGCCTCTACGGCCCATCCATTGAGGAGGCAAAGGCCGCCGCCGTTGAACGAAGAGAACGCTACATGGCCTGGGCGAGATCCAATGCTCCGGTCGCGCCCGCGCGCTACGGGGATCCGTACGGCGGCAAGTACCCCAACGAGCTCACCGACAATGAGCGAAGCGCACTTAGGAAACCGACAACATCCGACGCCGACGGCTTCGCCTCAACTGGTGATCGCGTCAGAGAGCGCATGAGTCGTGTCCGCGAAGACATAAATGATTTCGACAGATACCTTGACTCAGAATACGGCGAGTACTTCATGGAGTACACCCAAATGGATGACGAGGAACTCAAGCAAACCTTAATGCGTCGTTACCGAATGGGCCGTGGTGAAGCACGTGACCTCGCAAGACAGCTTCGTAGAGATGAAAAGCGTTACTACGACTTGTGGGGGCAACTTGATGACCTCAGCTATGACGACGCCGACGGCTTCGCCTCGCGCGGCGACGGGGACGCACCCGACATCGATGATGGCTTGGTCCAGGCCGAAATAGAGAACAACTTCGCACGCCTGAACGCCGAGGACCGGAACATGTACTTCCAGCGCGCGCTGGCGAACAACGCCGACTTGGGTCTCTCGGCGGACCAGGTGCTCGCAGAGGCCAAGAGGCTGGCCATGGACGACAGGGACATGGCGATACTGGAGCGCCAGGCGATCGGAATGGGGCAGTCGTCAAGGCCGCGCAAGATAGACGTCTCGTCAAGCTCGGCCCTCAACTCCGTCGAGTACGACGAGATGAACCGCAGCCTCTCGGTCGAGTACCGCGGCCGCGACGGCAAGGGGACCGGCACGGTCTACAACTACGGCGGGGTAGGGCCGGAGGTGGTCGACAGGATCGAGGCGTCGGACAGCCGCGGCGCGACGATGCGCGAGGTCAGGGACAACTACGAGTTCACGACGAGCCGCAAGTTGCCCGACTCGGCGTACGAGGGGCTGGCATCGCGAGGCAAGCCTCGCCGCCCCGGCCGCCGCCAGCGCCGCGCGCCTTGGTCGGCCGAGGACAGGCAGAGGTTCGCCGACGGCGACAGGCTTAAGGGGCGAACGAGGCCGGGCAAGCGCCGCCAGGGGCCGAGCGCCGATGAGTTCGACGGCTTCTCGTCGGTCGCGGGTCTCGATGTGTCCGACATCCCACAGACCCCCGAAATTCCGGAAGACCCCGAGTTGGTGTTCGAGGGGCCGGGCGCGGAGCACGCACCCGGCAAGGAGATCTCGCTGAACGTGATGTGGGAGAACTACCGAAGGTGGGCAAAAAGGAATAGTAGCAAATTGGCAAACAAACCCTTCTGGTTGCTGACCAACGACTTGAGAGACATGGACGATGAGAGCATCGTGCCGCCGCCGACCCTCGCGGAGACGGCCGCTTTCTTCCAAGATAAAGATAAAGCCACTGGCAAACATCTTGGGACCACCGTCACCGAGGAGGCGGCCCGAAGGATTCTTGCCGCCAGGGACCCCAGGGGGCCGGAGTACTTCATAAACAGCCCGTACCTCGCCGAATACATGGCGAGACAACTGGGTATCCCCCGGAAAGAACTCTTCGGGTTCGACCCGTACGATTACCTCGACGATGAGGGCGATGTGGTGGACACTTCCGAGTTGTCCGACGAGGATTTTGCCAAGTTTATGGAGTCCAACAGGGCGCGCCAAGAAGCCAGAATCGCCGCTAGGCAGAGGAACAAGAGGGGCAAGTCGGGCCTCACCGCCGGGAGTATGACGGTGCGCGATCTCGAGAACGAACTGAGGAAAATTGACCCCAACATCAGGCTCACAGACGAGGACGGAGGACCCCTCGGGGCAAGCGAAATGTACCGCGCGGTCAGAGACTCCGGGATCGAGCCCGACTTGAAAAAATTGCTTTCTCTGGAGTCCTGGAGAAGGATGAAAACAAATGGAGGCATACTCTCGGACGCGATGGTGGAAAGACTCGCGGAAGGGGGTCTCGTGGGAGACGAATCGAGGCCAAAGAGGTCGGATCTGGCCCTCTCCGAGTTGCTCCAATGGCCCGCCTTCGCCAAGTTCAAGAGGGCGCAGGTGGAGGAAGCCTTGGCCGACGTTCTCGGCTTGAGCGCAGAGGAGTTGGCGAGTCGGAGAAGGACGATCCAGGAGAACCTGGGCTACGGAAGGAGCGGCAAACGCGTGAAGCGGCGTTTGTCCAACATCCAGAGGCAATCCAACAAGGTCACGAGGGCCAGGCTGGTCGAACTGATGGAGAGGTTGGGTCTCAGCGTTGATGAGTTCGACAAGTGGTTCAGGGACGCGCCCGAAACCGAGAAACAGTAGTGCTAATGTTGTTAGTGAAATTTTATCACGAGGAGTTCGCCGGATGAGCATGGTAAATGGGGCATCGCCCACGCTTAGCGTTGACGCGGAGGGCGGCGTACTCGCGTGTCCCAAGGTGGCCGACCTGGCGCAGTGCGGTTTTGTCAAGGGCGACAGAGTCTGCGGCAAGTGCGGCGCCGTCCCCGTGGAGATGAAGGTGATGCCCGCCACCGAGGCTAATGACCTGCTTGAGAAGGTCGCGAAACTTGAGGCCGATCTAGCCGAGGCGAAGAAGCCGAAGATGAGGATGCCACGCAAGATCCAGATGGAGGACGCCGACGACGAGGAGGAAGAGGCGATGAGCGTCGCCGCCGAGGCATCCGATGACGAGGCCGAGGCAGCCGAGCCGGAAGAGGCGACCGAGATGGAAGATGACGCCGAGGCCGACGAGGAGGAAGCCGACGAGGAGGAAGCCGACGAGGAGGATGCCGACGAGACCGAAGAAGACGACGAGGAGGACGAGACGGACGAGCAAGCGCAGGACGAATCGTCGCTGCTCGAGAAATTCAGGAAGGCGCGACTCCAGCAGATGGGCGTGAAATCGATCGACGTCGGCCAGCACGGATACAAATGCGCGATCGACTCGAAAGTCTACGCGGGGGGCACGCCGCCCTGCGCCGATTGCGTCGGCGGGTGCTTCGGCGCGAAGGGGCAGGTAACGCTCCTCCACGCGGAGGGGATATCCCAGACCCTCGTCAAGGGCGACGTCCTTGACTCCGCCTTCATCAAGGAGGGCGACATGTTCGTCACCGCAATCAGGAGGAAGGACGGGAAGATATTCGACGTCTACGTCGACTCATCGGGCGAGATCAGGGGGCACAACCTCGTGGACTCGAGCACGATCTACGACCCATCCGTGGACGACCTGACCATGGTCACCTTCGACGAGGCGGCGAACATCGCGACGATGCACCTGCAGAGGAAGGACTCGGAGGTCGTGAGCATTCAGCCGGCCGCGTTCGAGGGACACGAGGCCTACGTCGTGGACATCCAGTGCAAGACGGGCGAGAGCTACGACATCTACGTCGGGCTGGACGGAACGTTGCTCGGGTACGAGACGCTGCAGGAACCCGACATCCAAGAGATCGAGGCGGAGGCGGCGGAGATCGCGCTCAAGAGCGCCTACCCGCACGCCGTGCGCATCGAGCTGGCCAAGGCCGGCATAGCGATGCCGGACGGCTCGTTCCCCATCCTCAGCCACTCCGACCTGATGAACTCGGTTCAGGCATCCAAGAGGGCGCTCAACCAGAAGGAAGTTCGCGACCACATCATCCTCAGGGCGAAGACAATCGGGCACGAAGCATCCATCCCGCCGTCGTGGGTGGATTCGGGGTCCCAAGAGTTGCTCGGGAGCCTTGACGAGTTCGACAAGCTCCTCAAGGAACTCAACCAGAGCAAGGACTAGCCCATGTCGCCCCGCGACGCAGGCGACGAGAACAAGGACATTCGCCAGAGGGCGAAAGACTTCCTGAGGCACGGGGTCCTCGGGTGCTGCCCCGAGTTGAAGGCGGCGATCGGAAAGACGGTCGGGGAGGCCGGCGCCCCCAAGCAGCCCGAGAAGAAGCTGCCCAAGGTCGTCAACAAAAACGGCAAGAGGTTCGACCCGAAAGCGAAATACGGGCCCGGCATGGTTCTCAGCCTGTTCCCGTCGAGGTCGAGCCAGGCGGCCCTCCACGGCCAACCGAACTTCGGCTGGGTCGAGGACACGAGCCCGAAAACCGACGAAGAGGCGGCGTCTCGGGGCGTCGAGGCCCTCAGGCAACTCGCCAACGGACCGAGGGTGGTTCAGGAGGTCTACGAGGTCGACGAGAACGGCAACCCCACAAAGAGGGTCGACGACTCGGGGGACGACGGCGAAGGGGACGACGACGAGGAGGAGGACGGGGGGCTAGAGGGCAAGGGGCTGGGGCGAACCCTGCGCGAGCTCAACCCGGGGAACACGCTCGTCGCGCGCGCCGCGAAAAAATTCGGAGTATGGGTAGACGGCCTGGGCAAGTTCCGGTGCCCGCCGGGGACGCCCCAGGCGAACCAGTACACGGACGAGATGGGATCGACATGCTTCTCCGTGTCCGCATCGGAATTGGCGAACGCCGCCCAGGAGGGGTTCGCCTCGCTCAGCAGGTGGATGCAGAGGAGGAGGCAGTGGAACGTCCCGCTGGGGATAGACGAGTTCGGGAACGTCGAGGAACGCGTCGAGGTCCTCGAGGGGAGGCAGGCATACAAGCGGGTTTTCACAGGATCTCGTGCGCGGGTCAGGGCCAGAATGGGCGAGCTGGAAGGGACTATCGGGGACATGCTCCGGATCGCGGGGATACCCCCAGACACGAGCGACAACAAGGATTTAGTGATGCTAATCAGGAAACTAAATCCAAAAATCGTACTTAAAAAGGTCGGCGAAGCTGGAGAGAACTTCGACAAACTAACCCCGGACCAAAAAAGATCTCTGCAAGCAATGGGCATAACTAGGCAGTCCCTAGTGGACGCCGAGCGCGGCTTTCTCATGAGGATCACGGAACTCGCCATCACCGACCCCGACAGGTTCGACAGGATCGGCGTGATAGTCCAAGATATGGGACACCCCGATGAGGGCTTCACGAAAGTACTTAAAAACCCAGGTTCCGACTTCCTGAAGGATGCGCGATACGGCATCACCTACAACCCCAAGAAAATGACTGAGACCGTGGTCAGACAGGTGAAGGAAGTCGAAAGAAATCAGAGGCTCGGGCTGAGGGTCGAGGGGGCGGCGTCCGACGAGGAGGCCGCCGACCTCCTGCACGAGTTCGTGGTCAACGAGGACCAATGGGCGGGCGGAATGACGGCGTCCCTCGCGGGCGACAAGAACCGGTTCCTGGCCAAGGGTATGCACACGGGCTCACACGAGTACTCGCACACTCTGCAGGTCGACGCCTTCATCGCCGAGGCGCAAAGGAGGTACGGCGATGACGTGAAATTCAGCGACATTGACAACGAGAACATAGTTAGCGTGATGAAAAATTTAGAGGACGACATCGACCTCGAGGATCTGGGGCTCGTCACGTCGGACCTCGACAAAATCGCGTTCCTCGGGGGCAAGTACGGCGCAGACCAATGGAGGTACAGCGGCGCGGTGGACGAACTATGGAAGATCGAGACGACCGCCGAGCTCTACGCCCTCCGCGACATGGGCGTCATAGAGGGGGGCGACGTCGACGGGGTCCTCGGCTACATGGACGACTTGAAGGCGAGCAAGAGCCGGTCGGAGCGCGACGCGGGGAAGAAAAAGAACATGAAGGCCTTCGAAGCGAGGGTCACCAGACCGATGGAACGCCCCGACGGGGCACGAGACACGCCGGACTCAGCGCCGCCGGCGAGGCGAATGACCCCCGCTCGGGCGAAGGACGCGAAGGCGGCCGCAAGGATCGGGGCCGACATCGCCAAGCGGAACGAGGGCAGGTTCGACAAGGACGAGGTAGATGCGCTGGCGAGGGCCGGCAACACGAGAGGGCACGATGTGTTCTCCCTCATCGATGCCGAAAAGATGCCGGACGCAATCATCGGCATCGATTCAGCAAACAGACTCGCGAAGAAGCACACGGCCGAACTCGATGAGATCGACGTGTCGGGGAGCACGGCGGTGTCCCGCGTCGCCTACGACCCGAAGAAAGAAAAGCTCTACGTGACCTACGCCGGCACGGAGGACAAGCCGGGTCGCACCTACAGGTACGATAAAGTCAAGCCGGAGACGGTGCTGGATCTTCACAAGGCCGAGTCGAAGGGCAAGGCGATCAACGAGATCAAGCGAACACACAAGGCGAGCAAGCCGCTTCCCCGCATCCCCGAACGCATCGACAGCAGCAGCCTCGATGATGCGGACATCGCCTCGCAGGTCCAGCGCAACCTGATACCAGTCCTGACCGCCCTGGACAAATCCGAGGTCGGCAGGGATCTCAGGGTCGTCATCTCCGTCAAGCCCGACGTCGGGTCGGGGGAAATCGTGGACAAGGCCGGCATCACGAAGGCGCGCATCTACCACGACGGGATCGTCATGAATGACGATGAGGTCGTCATGCAGATCCCCTCCAACGCCCGCGGGATACCGGTGGCGGCCGACGTCTTCGACAGGGAGGAGGATGGGTCCATGGCCATCCTCATCATGCCCCCGATGAGGTTGACGATCGTCGATGGCAAGGGCGGCAGGAGCGCCCAAATGTTCGAGCAGCGTTCGTCGAACGAGACGCTGGACAGGATGATCGAACAATGGCCCGAGGGATCCGACCCGAAGCAGAACAGAATCATCTCGCCTGCGAAGAATAAGGTCGAGCAGGTCGTCGGCACGCACCAGGCGATCACAGCCGGCGGTGACGATTTGCCCGACGGCTCGACGGCGCCGCTCGCCCAAGCGCGCATCCGCACGAGGAACTCCGACGTCCACGGGCGACAGGTCGCCCGCGGCGGCGCACCGACCAAGCCGACAAAAAAATACAAGGACTCAGTGCCCAGCGCCAAACTGAGATCGGCGGGCCCGATCGAGACCCAGGAGGAGAGGAATTTCTCGCGCGCCTCGGGTCACGGCAAGACAATCTCCGGCCTCTCTTCGGATGGCTCCGTCGACCCAGAGATCACGCGCGCGATATCCGACATGGACGACAGGGGCGTGTCGCGGGTCATCGATGCGGCCGCGAACCAATTCCACGAGGGCGTGGACAGGAGGCCGAGGTTGCGCGTGTCGGTAAACGAGATGGGCAAGATCATCTCCGATGGCGGCCGACACTACAAGGACCAGGGCCACTTCTCATCGCTGGACAGGTCCTACCAAGCGATGATCGGGATCCACCCCGACACCGATGACTTAGACAGGCCCGTCTCCGGCTACGTTGTCCACCCCGCCCAAGATCTGGCCGCGAGGACGGCGATGCGTAGGGGAGGGGCGCAGGTCGGCAACGGCCCGATGGAGTGGCCGGCAGGAGCAAACCCGCACGGAGACGTGGAATCCGACGGCGACATAGAGGTGGTGCTGAAACCCGAGGTCTCGGGGAGGACTGCCTACGGGTTCGGCTACGGCATAGACAACAAGACAAGACCCGTCTGGCTCAACTCGGCGGATCCGAGCGCGATAGCCGACGCCCTCGTCCACATCGACCCCGCCGCCGATGCGGATGAGTCGAGGAACCGGGCCCTCAACGCTATCTCGGCTGCGGCCGACGGGAACTTCGGTTACTTCACGGACGTCGGATCGCCAAAGCCGGTCGCCACGTCCCAGAACCAAAGGACCGCCGCGTTCGCGCAGAGGGCCGCGGCCCACGCAAAAGGTTCGAAGCCGCAGAGGCTCGGCGCCCAAATCATGGGCGGGTTCGTAACCGAGGAGATAGCGGAGATCCGGTACCCGTGGTCGCGCGTCTCGGGCTCATCTTCTGACGTGGACATATCCGACGTGGTGAACAAGGAGCCAGTGTCCGACAGGCTGCGCCGGCTAGGTTTCACCGACGCCGAGATCGAGTACTTCTACGAGGTCAACGGCGACAGGTCGCTCGACTACATATCTTCATCCACGATGGCGAGCCTCCGCGAATACAGGAAGGCCGCCGAGATCCAGAAGGACCTGACGGGCAAGGGCATGCCGCGCGTCTCCTTCATGCACCCGACGGGATTCGACCCGATGGACGTCTCCTCCTACATGACGAGCCCCCGCGCGAGCGACACGGTGGAGAAGGCGCTCGCTAGGGCGATCAACGAAGAGGTTGACGAGTTGCTTGAGAAGATGCTCAAGCAGGTCCGGAAAACCAGGGGCAAGATCTGGGGCGCGAAGCCGAAGGTGAGCGTCCCCGCATGATGGGCGTGCACGTGGCGAACTCGGAGTTGGGCAGGCTTTACTTCGTCATCGACCCGAGCACCCCCCGTGATACCGGCGCCCTCGTGTACCCGAGCGGGCAATCAACCTCGTTCAATTTCTGGGGGTGGGTGTCGGCCAACCCCGAAATAGAGAAACTGGAGAACAACGAGTTTCAGGAGATGCTCTGGAACGAGCCGCTGCCCCAGGACGAGGAGTTGTGGGATTCCTTTTTCTTCTCCCGAACCGCACCCCTGTCTGGGATAATTGACCAACAATTGCTAGTGAACATAGGCGGGGGCGGCAAGCCGAAGCCGAAGTCGTCAAAGGACGACCTCGCCAAGCAGATAATGGAAAGGAGTGAGTCCGGTGGCAGACGGTGAGATCAAATTCAAGGGCCCGCAGGACGTCATTTTCGACCTGCCGCAGGAGCGCATAACCGGCGACCTCCTGCGCGGCTACGGCCCGCGGCGCGGGAACCTCGAGAGGCTGCTTCGCTACTGGAGGCCGATAATGAAGAAGCCCGGCGGCTTCCGTCGCTGTCGCGTCATTCTGGCAAACCACCCGGAACTGTACCCACTGGAGAGAATCTGTGCCTGGCTCCACCACGAGACGACTGGCCTCTGGCCCAACGAGGGCTGCCACCACCCCGGCATGAAGAACTGCAAGAACAAGATCAAGAAGCGCAACTGGAGCGATGCCGACTTCGCCAAGCGCCTCGCGCGCGGCGGCAAGTTGCCCGGCAAGCTCGCCAGGAGCATAGGCAAGAGCAAGCCGCTGGGCAAGAGCCTCGATGACGAGACGTTCCTCACGAACTTTCACGCGACGGGCATGGACGAGGTCGTGGAGGAGAAGGTCGCTTTCGGCGAGTTGAGGGCGTTCGTCGGCGACAACCTCGAGTTCGCAGACTGGCTCAGGGACTCGAGCAACTGGGAACACGAGGGGCAGGACGACAAAGGCGAGGTCAGCGTGTCCCCGTTCAGGTCGAAGTTCGACAACGATTGTTGCGGTGGTCTAATTGAGCCAAGATAATTGCTGCCCGCAGATTTTCGCTCGGATCTCGTTCGTGGAGCCGAACAGAAGCCCGAAGAGCGTCGTGCACGCCTACGACAAGGGCAACCGCGTCCTCGCGAGGTACAAGGCGGTCGCCATGATTCACGGGCACAGCAGGCGCAGGGTCCAAGAATCCCTGTCCGCAAATGATGCGATCAACTACAAGGGCATCGGCCACACGCTGCTATCGCTCGCCGTGCCGGGCGACTCCGACCCGTTCAGGTCGCCCGTAAGATCCGCCTTCTACCGCGCGATAACGCCCGGCGGCGGGAGGAGGGGCGGCTCGAGGCGCGGCGAGAACCGCGGCTACAGATGCCCCGAGGGATTCGAGTACGGGGGTCGATTCACCGACAGCAGGTTCTCGACTTGCGGAATGAAGCTGTTCGAAATACCGGGCATCGGTCGCGCGATCGGTGCTGGGCTGTCCACCTTCCCGGGGGCGAGGGACTCCGAGGGGAGGCCGCTGACTGGCGGACCCTACCCAGATGCGGAGCAGGCGCGCCGGCCGAACATAATCATCCCGAAGGTCGGCGGGATCAGCAGGCAGGCGGTGATAGCAAACGTAAATGCGCTGACGGGTGAGATCGGGAAGTCGAACAAGCAGATGTATCGCATGGTCAGGAGGGACGGGTTCGTGCTCGAGCCGGTGGTGCCGACCAGCGTCCTGAGGGTGATCCCCGACAACAGGAACATGGAGGGCGCCACTTTCCTCAGGTCGGCCCTAACGAGAAACGATTTCGGCAAGGACGAGCTCGGGATGCTCTCGAACAGCGGCGTGAACGAGATCGTTTACGTCATGCCCGGAGGCTCGACGGTGAGGCTGTCGAAGAACAGACAACTCTCGGTCGGCGAGAGGAGGAGGCTCGGGCGCCTCGTGTCGTCCGCATCGTCCAAGAAGAGCGACACCGACCCGCTGGCGCCGATCCGGTACATAGTCGGCGAGTCGGGGGATTACCTCTCCTACAGAGAAAACTTCGTCGGCATCAGGAACCCCCACCAACTTGTCGGCGATGGCAAACGCGAGAGGTGGGTCGACGAGATATTTGGCGGCAAGGGGCGGCTCAAGAGGCGCCGCACGCCAGAGGACGAGACGAGGGAGACGGAGTCTTTCGGACAGGTCAACTCAGACATATCGACCATCGAGGGGGCGATCGCCCACATCGGGAATGGCGGCTCGCTCGGGGATCTGAAGCCGAGCCTGCTCGCCAAGATCCTCGCCGACAAGGACATCGCGCGCAGCCTAGAGGGCAACTCGGTCCGCATCGGCCCGAGGGTCTACACGCTCGAGAGAAAGAAGCCGAAGTACGCCGCGATTTCGGAACGCTTCGCAGAGGACATCCAGCAGTTCCTCGGGGTCGAGTCCCCCGACGTGTTCCCAGTCGGGAGAGGAGACAGGCGGTCGTTCCTCAGGGAGCGCCCCGAATCGGCGATCATCGGCTCGCAAGTGGACAGGAGACGCAGGTTCGACGAGATCCCCATGAGAGACGCGGCCGGCCTGCTCGTTTCGGACCTGCTCACCGACACGCGCGACAGGAAGCCGGAGAGCGTTTCCGTCGTCAGCCTCGGCGACAGGAGATTCGGGATGCCGATCGCCAACGAGAACTCAGGCTTAGTGGATCTTTCGGACATCGAAATAACGAAACGCATGAAGAGGTCGGTCGGCGAGCTGTTGTCCTCCGGCGCCAACGCCATCTACTCCGACTACTACAGGAAACTGAAGGCCGACCAGCAGCAACAGATGAGGAGGATAATCTCGGCACTCCTGAAAAAGGCGAGGAAATTCAATTTCAACCAGTATCGCGACAGGCTCAACGCCTCAGCCGAACTCTCGGAAGGCGAGAAGCTACACATAGAGATTTTGGGCAAGATCCTGAAGCGAAGGATCAAGACCCTCTCCGGCGAGCTCCGTCAATACTTTAAGGATTGGTCAGATGACTGACAAGTTCTCCGTCATCTTCGAACCCGCCGCGATGAAGCCATTCGGCATCATCGAGGATCGCTCGGGGACCCTCACGGCTTACCCCGTCCACGAGTCGGCGGAGCACTGGGCGCTCCGCTACAACGGCGGCAACAAGCAGATCCCCTACGGCATGCAGTCATCGGAATTCGTGAGTATGGACACCGGCTTCGTCGAGGGTTTTAGGTCCACCTTCTCGGGGGGCGACAGGGTCGGGCGCCGAGCGGCCCTGCTCTCCCGCAAAACCGAGAAACTCATCGCCTCAGAAATAATCTACGGCGCTTCACTCGGCAGAGCCAAAAGGCGCAAAAATGGTGTGAACAGGAAAGTCATGCCGGCCGTCGCCCATCGCCAGATGGAGTTCTTCAGGGCTGGCCTAATTGACAGAGCGATAAGGAAGCAGGGGAAATGGCCGAAAAAAGAAAAGGACTGAAGGGCAGGGAGCGCCAGGCGTACGCCCTGCGGCTGGCCATACAGCTGGGCTGCTCGGGCGCCCACAAGATGCCGGACGGCTCTTGGCACCCGTGCTCGTCCCACGAGGAGCTCGAGAGACTGTCGAACGCCGCCGAGGATGACGACTGGCTCAACAGCAACACCATCGGGGCGATGAGGGCGAGGGACAGGCGGGCGAGGAGGCAGGCCGTCAAGCCGGGGTCACGAAAGCCTGCGACCAAGAGCGGTTTTGCGGTCGTTTCGGGCAAATCGGTCGTCCCCTCGGCCTCGCCCCGGGACACGGATCCCGACGTCTTTCTGGATCCCGACTCGGCCAGGCTCAGGTCGCGGCAACTTGGTTGCGTGGGCATATCCCGACGGGTGTCGAGGTCTGGGAGGATGGTCTGGATGCCCTGCACCAACATGTCGGACTACGCCAGGCTGGCGAGGACGACGGCTCTGGGCAGGCGGGGGGCCGCCACCCAAGACGACAGGCGAATCAGACGCATCATCGGCGACGAACTTCGCAAAATAGGCAAAAAACGCTAGTTGCGCCACGAACCTTAATTTATCTAGTATCTTAGTAAAGTATCGGTTGGGTGCATACCTAAATCGGAATAACAGTCCATCCAATCACTAGACAGAGGGAAATACGATGTCAGAAGACACCAGCAGACTTCGCGAACTGCAATCAGCACTTCGCGCGAAGATGCAAAGCAACAAAGAAATTGCCGACTCGTTCAAAGTTCAAGACGGCACAGTAATTATCGATCAAGAGCGCAAGTCCGCGTTCGACAAGAACATGGTCGAGATCAAGGAACTCAAGGGCCTGATCGACGGCATCGAAGCGTTCAATGAGGTCCAGGACTGGGGCAAGGAAGCGAGTGGCCAGTCGGTCGCCGCAGCCGTAGCCGCAGGACACGCGGTCTCGGGCGGAGCCAAGAGGCTCGAATCGATCGGCGAGATGTTCCTCGCTTCGGACGAGTTCAAGTCGCTCAACGGCGGCCGCAACGGCGCCAACATGCCCGCACCGTGGCAGGTCAAGACGTCGCTGACGACCCACAACTACAGCGTCAAGGACGTGTTCTCGGCGATGCCGACCGCAGGAAACCTCTCGGGCTTCCAGCGCGGCAGCGGCCTCGGGGACTTCGGTTCGGTACAGCGTGACCCGATGGTGGCCTCGCCGATGCGCACGAAGCGCGTCCGCGACCTCTTCCCGGTTCGCCGCACGACCGCCCAGG
>Ga0194133_10000965_pt1 | contig 54503 bp, 93 predicted proteins | sample TA2KigOf40mmetaG_FD_155448 | JGI IMG/M metagenome (GOLD analysis project Ga0194133, IMG submission 155448) | Freshwater microbial communities from Lake Tanganyika, Tanzania - TA2015055 Kigoma Offshore 40m | ecosystem: Environmental > Aquatic > Freshwater > Lake | place: Tanzania: Lake...
CCATTGGTGCTCAGTTGGGTGAGACGATTAACGAGTTCTCTTCTGATGCGACAATGGGTGGTAATTCAAACGCTGCTGTACCTACCGAGTATGCTGTACGAACCTATGTTCAGAACCAGTTACAAATCGGCCTAGGTACAACTGTACAAGCAAATGCAGTATCCTCCTTTGCCATGCTGACGTCCGCTTACGACGTTGCCAATACCACTTTGGATAGTCTAGGTAGAGCAAATGCTTTCACAGTTGGCAACTATCGAGCATCTAATATTGTGTACGGCAGATTACCTGCAAATATTGTAATTATTGCTGGAATGCTGGAAATACAACAGTCAGCCAACATTGTTTCTAACGTAATTTTATCATATACGGAAACAGTTGGTACGTTTATACAAAATGTCACAGCAAATTACAACGCTAACAATACTGCTATAAGTAATATTATACTATCATAAGGTAATTCAATGTCTAACGTACTGCTTTTAAATGCAATTTTAGCCGATAATGACTGGCTAAGAACACAAATAAACGGGTCCGGTGCCGGTTATAGTAGTTCAGCATGGGTGTCTTGCCCTACTAACACTACTAACTGGAGTAGTATTCCGCGCCTTACGGGAGGTACATCATTAAATGTGTGCGACGTATCAGGCTATTACAGGTGCGGGGTTTGTTGTTTATGGACAGTTCCTGGTGGTGTATCAATCGCACAATTTCAAATTTGGGGTGCAGGCTCAGGCACCGCTCCCGGATCTTGCTGCAGCGGATCGCCTCCTGGAGATACAGGAGCTTATGCAATTGCAATTATCCCAGTAACCCCAGGTTGTCAATATACTCTTTGCTCGGGGTGTGCGAGGTGCTGTTGTTCATACTGTACAGTATCTGCGGATAGTTTGGGAGGGTGTGATTCGTTTGTTTCCGGTTTTGGACTAACTAATTTCTGTGCTCAGGGAGGTTCCAACGGTCATACATACTGTACCATGGTCGATCTTCATGGTAATGACGGGTGTTGTCGATATAATGCACTTGGTCAGAGATCAGCAGGTCCGTGTATATGTAGCGGTAGCGTTTGGTATTGTTTTTCTAACAGCTGTGCTACTTGTGGGGAAATTCCAATTAGAGCAAGCGCCAGAACATATTATGGTTCAGCTACTTCGGGATATGTTACTGGTCTTCCGTCGTTTCATGCTGGTGGTTGTCTTACCTCTGATCACTATGGCTATTTCTGCCACTCGCCTGTAATAAGTGAAACACATGGTGTTTTTACGGGAAGTAATTGTTGCGCGACGTTTTCCTCTGGCACTTGCTGTGGTGGATGGAACTGTTCGGCTGCTAACACTGAAAGTGGAAGAAGACATCCAGGTGGTGGTGGCGCAATGACTCATATGATGGGGGGACACACAGAGCATTACGGTGATTCAGGCAGAATGGGTATGGTTAGAGTAACTTATTGTTAATTAGGATAAAAAAATGCAAAAACAGTTTTCTATAAAAGTTCCTGACGAGTTGTATGTTGAAAAATATACTTCTAATAGTTACGTTACTTTTAATTATGATGGCCCTGAAAAACTTTATACCGAGGTACAAATAGATGGGTTTGTATACGGTTTAGTTTCAGAAGGAACTACCTTTCCCGATGGAGATTTGAGAAAAGTTGTTGAAGTTGATGCCGATGCATATCCTTCAGTTGCTTATTACTTGAATACATTCTCCAACAAACACATTTTCCAGTACGAGGATGTTCCAAATCCAGATGGATCAATTTATAAAAAACCCACTAATCCTAGACTTCAAGATTATTTTAAATTACAATACAACGAAGGTGCTTTTAATTCTCGAGATGATGGGTTAGTTGTTGGACCATGGTCGTTTGAGGTTATAACTAAATCTACTGAATTTGTTGAAGAGCAAGAGTTGAAAAAAACTTATGAAAAAGTTAAAACAACATTAGGCAGTATTGAGCTTGACAGCACAGCTCAAACTGCATACAATAAATATATTCAGGATTGTGAGACATATCTTACAGCTATAGAGCAATTATATCCTTGGAAATATGTAAAAATAACCGATCCTGTTCCACCTAAGCTTCCGTTATTGTTAGTTAAAGCTATTTCCGACGTAAAAGCGGTGTTAGGAGACTAATATGTCTGATGTATTGATACAAAATGCATTTGCAGAAAATAGAGCTCTTACAAGGTGTTATCTTACTAGAGGAACAGGCAGCTGTTCGTTAAATAGTTTTACTGTAGCAAATAATGGATATTGTGGTACGTTGCTAACATGCGGGAGCCAGCCTGGTAGTGGTAGTGTTAATCCATTAACTTGTTTTACTCAATATTGGTCTTCTTTGCCAACTCTCAATTCCCCAACAGCAGGGTTTAAAGTTTGTGATACATCGGGGTATTACAGATGCGGTGCGCAGTGCAACTGGACAGTTCCAACTGGTGTATGCTGTGTACAATTTCAACTCTGGGGTCCTGGGAGCGGTACAGGTACAAACTGCTGCTGTGGAGGCGCACCTTTCGGTCCGACCGGTGCTTACGCAACTGTAATAATGAACGTTACACCAGGTCATGTTTATTGTTTGTGTGCAGGTTGTGCTTACTGTTGTTATGCTACTGAAACTACACCAGGCTATTGCGGACAACCGTCCCATGTGATAGGATGTGGTCTTACAAGTTTCTGCGCTGATTCAGGAATATCGGACGTATGCTGTTGGAGAGCAGCAGTAGGATCTACATCCAGTGGTTGCCAATTTCCAACAGCTGACAACTGCGGGCCAAACAGTTGTAGTGGCTGGAATTATTGCTGGGATTCCGGTAATGATGGCGGCTTTGTATATTGGTCATACAGTGGGGCTACTAAATATTACGGCTCTTCATCTTGTAATGGAACTGTTTATGGCATAAACGGTATGTACCCCGCCTTATGCATAGGAAGTGATAATCAGTCTGGTGGGTATACTCATGCAGCGCCTGTATATGGTTTTGTAGCAGATGGACAGTGCTGTAGTCCTCATCACGGATCAACATGTGCTGGGTGTTGCTTTAGTTTTGTACATGGTTCAGGTAGACATCCTTACCCCGGTCAGGGTGGTTACTCTTCACATGTAAGCGGTGGCTGCGGTGCTAATGGTGGCGATTCTGGAAGAATGGGCATGGTTTGCGTAAGGTATTGCTGTATATAATTTTATCAAACAACTGTGGCCTTTTTTGACAACAAATAGTATAATTAATACATAAATTTTTATTGATTTTTAAATGGTTTAAAATTGATTTTTTGAAAGAATATAATGGGTAAAGCATTCTTTATTAATGGTGGTGCTGGACGTGTACTTTGTGCTCTACCTGCGCTTGAAAAATATGCACAAAAAAACGATGATTTTATTGTAGTATCTGAAGGATGGCCAGAATGTTTTTACGGCCATCCTCTTCAATCTAAAGTTTTCGACGTCCAGCATAAAGGGCTATTTGAAACTTACCTTAAAGATAGAGAAATAGTCTCCCCTGAACCTTACAGGTTTAATCCGTATTATAATCAAAATTGTAACCTTATTCAGGCATTTGATATGCTTATTAATGACCTGAAAGAAGTGCCGGTTACTTCAAAAATCACACTAAATCTTAACAAAAAAGAACAAATTGACGGTCACAATCTAGTCAATGAAGTACGTAACGTAAAGAAAAAGAAAAAGGTAGTTGTATTTCAACCATTTGGAAGTACCGCCAAAATGGAAGGAAGTTTTATTTATGACTCTTCTGGGCGATCATTTGAGCTCTCTGATGTTGTTAAAATAATTGAAGCATTAACAAAAAACTATGGTGTTATGATTATGTCGCCAATACCTATTCCTTCAACAAAAGATCTTGGTATTGCATGGCCACAAAACATGCCGCTAAGGAATTGGATGGGTGTAATTAACGCGGCAGATTTGTTCCTTGGCTGTGATAGCGTTGGTCAGCACATTGCATACGCCTTAGAAAAACCAACTGTGGTAGTTACCGGTGGTACTTTCCCTGTGAATATTTCTTACCCTGGTGTTAAAAACTTCACCGTTATTGACAATGGGGAAAATAAACGCATCTATTCACCACTTCGTATTACTATGGATGATTGTACTGATCGAGTAAATGAAGATTTAATGATTCTTTCTAAAGAGAACTATAATAAGTTAATTTCTACCGTAAATAAAACTTTAGGGGGAGATTCAACATTTAACCCCTCCAAACAAGAACTCACACCAATTCCACAAAGTTGTTGCCCAACTCCTACCGTTGGTCTTAATCCTATTGCTGCTGCATTAAAAAGCTAATTTATTATTGGAGATTTATAGATGCAAACTGGTTTCATTGCTGCTATTTCCCGTGGTCATAACTCAGGTGTTTGTCTTTTAAAAGACGGGAAAATTGTATTTGCAATAGAGGAAGAACGTCTTTCCAGAAGAAAGTACGATGGTACCCCTCTTAACTCATTAAGTCTGGTTAGACAATATACTAATAGAATTGATAAACTTATAATTATTCATACCCACCCTTTAGAAGGAGCAGCAGTAACAGATTTTACAACTGAGGATATATATACCGCTGCTGCTCGTAAACTAGGTTTAATTGAAAATAATGTATTTTACGAAAACGAAAATAATAAACACCCCCAGGTATTAGACTACTCCAGATTTCATCATAAAGCCCATGCTGCTTGTGCATTTTACCGATCGGGGTTTGACACCGCGGTCTCTCTTGTTGTAGATGGAGCTGGCACTTTTTATCATTTAAAGGCTCCTAGTAATCCAGATAATGCTGGATTTTTTGAGGTTGAAAGCATTTACAAGTGCGAGTATCCTGCTGATATTAAACTAGTTTACAAGCATTATGCTGGTGTAGGCCCTACAGAAACTACATTTGATAAGAATATGTCCTCATTATATTTTGACGAAGAAGGTACGCATGAGGCTTTGATCTCTGATCATGCAGGGATAACTAAAGTTTATGAAGCAGTTACAGAATATTGTGGTTTTAACGCAATCGAAGCCGGAAAAACAATGGGGTTGTTTCCATATGGAAAACCAAATAAAAATATTCCTAATCTATTTACTCAAGTAGGTGAATTTTCTTTATCTGATCGAAATGTAGTCGCACCTTTCTATCCCTACTCGGGTAGAGTAAACATGAATATCCATCCCTTTCTAAGCAATCATGTGGTTTTAGAAGGTCAAGATCTCACCCATCTCCAAAACCGTAGAGACTTAGCGTACCTTGTTCAAAAGCAGTCTCAGGAAGAGGTACTTAAACTAATTCGTAAAGCTGTACAAGTAACCGGTGAAAAAAATGTTGTTCTTTCTGGTGGATACGGTTTAAACTGTGTGGCAAATTATTACTATCTTGAGCAACTCAAGGATGAAGGTATTAACTTGTATGTAGATCCTATTTCTAATGATGGTGGTACAGCAATAGGTGCTGCGTTTTTATACTACTACCAAACGTTTAGCTCAATGGACAAACAACCTCAAGAAATATATCTTGGACCTTACCATCAATACCCCGAGAAATATATTGAACAACTTGTTGAATTAGTATCAAACAATGGAGAAGTAGTTACAGCTAATAAAAATGATGTTGTCAGGCTCTTACGAGAAAAAAATATTGTCACAATATTTCAAGGTCGATCTGAAAACGGGCCTCGAGCTTTAGGTAACAGATCTGTATTATTTGATCCTACTTTTCCAGACGGTAAAGATTACGTAAATAGAATAAAACGAAGAGAATACTTTAGACCTTTTGCTGGCAGTATATTAAAAGAGCACGTACACGAATGGTTCGATTTGCGTGGTATGGATGAAACGCCGTTTATGATGTACGCAGTCAATTGTAAAGAAGGTGTGGCCGAAAAAATTCCATCTATTATTCACGAGGATGGTACCTGTAGGATTCAAACTGTTACAAAAGAACAAAATAAACACTATTACGATTTAATTGAAGAGTTTTATAAACAAACAGGTATTCCTATTGTGTTCAATACTTCTTTTAATTTGGGTGGTGAACCTCTAGTAGAAACATTAGATGATGCTGTTCGAACGCTAGTTTTGTCAGACATTGAATATCTCTATCTTCCTGAATACGAGAAATTAGTTAAGATACCTAATACCAGTGAGTAGTAGTTTTTTAAAAACCTTCAAAGTTACCGATTTATTAGTTTCCTTTACTAATGATACAAATGAATGGGAGATTTGCTAAACTGGGATGCTTTGTCTACTGTTCAATCTTTGTACTTAGAGGTATTTAAAAAATGACAACACTTAGAGATATTATTAAAGAAAAACACGACATTGCAGAGAAGACTGCCTTCGCTGAACATTTATTTTCAGGAAATATTAGTGAGGATACTTATGGTAGTTTTTTATACAATCTTTACTTAATTTACTTCCAGCTCGAAAAAGAATGCACCACAAACAACCTTTTAGAAGGTATAGAGGGTATTTGTAGAAGCGAAAAAATTAAAAAAGATTTAGATGAACTTAAATTTGGTCCTCGCTACCTTTCTCCTATAACAAAAAAATATATTGATTACCTTTTAGATCTTTCGCACCACAACCCTAAAATGCTTTTAGCTCACATTTATGTTAGACATTTTGGAGATATGTTTGGTGGCCAAATTATAAAGAAATCCGTACCAGGTTCTGGCACAATGTATGAGTTTGAAAATAAATCCGAACTTATTGCAAAAACTAGAGAGAAACTTGATATGTCTATGGCACTAGAAGCAAACGTAGCAATGCAATATGCAATAGATCTTTTTGAAGATATGGCAAATGAGTTTAATATTCGAAAAACTGATACAGCACACTAAAGATTTTAAATCTATTTTAGATTCAAGAGCATTTCCTTCCGGAGAAACTCATCCCTTCGATTGGGAAAATTTAGTGTACACTAGTGGCCATATTCGTAGAGCCCATTTAGATGTTGTAGATGCTAGAGATACAAAAAAGCTTTATATGATGCATTTGTGTATTTTTCCTAAAGTTTGGGATTCTGCTCCAATTTACGGTTTTGATTTAATTGCTGGACCTAATAAAGTTACAGGTGCATTTCACGATTTCAGTCCGGCTGGAGATAAAGACCACCCGTTATTAAAGTGGTTTGTAGATGAGGTTAAGGATTTAGAGTGGAGTAAGCCGAGAGTTCTTCCAGAGTGGGCAAGAAATATTTTTAGCGAAAGAATGATAGCAGCTGGAAATATAAACACCGAAGAAGAGCTTGACATTGTACTAAATTTGTCTAAAAAAACTCTTACGCATTACCTCGATAATGTTTTTTTACATTGGACTGGAGAATCTTTTGATGAAAAAACAAAGAAATACGATTTTACAAAGCAGCAAAACTGGTATTGTAAAAATCAAAAATTAAATCCACATACTCCTAGAGTCATGGAAAGTTTGGGATATGATGCGGAAACTGTAAAAAAATTCATCCAGGAGTGCCTTTTCCCAGAAATATAAATATAACTAAAAAGGGAAACTATGGCAAATCCTTCTTCCAGACAACAGCTTATAGATTACTGCTTAAGGCAGCTTGGACATCCAGTTTTAGAAATTAACGTCGATGACGATCAAGTCGAAGATCGCGTAGATGAGGCATTTCAGTTTTATAGAGAATATCATTTTGATTCTGTAGAATTAGTATACCTCAAAGAACAGATAAAATATTCCACTGTAACTATAGGAGCTAACACAGCTTCACAATACACCGTTTCAGAAACTATTACAGGCCAAACATCTGGTGCTACTGCTGTAATAGTTTCAATTCCCACCGTAGCTGGAAACAATCAAATAAAAATTAAATCTAGGAATGGAGATTTCATTACTGGTGAAAATCTATTAGGCTCTATATCTAATCACGCCCCTCCATATAATTCAATTGTTGAAGGTAATTTAGATAACAAGTATTTCACACTCAACGATTCTATAGTTTCAGTTTCACGAGTACTTCCCTTTACATCAAGAACAAGGGGAATTGCTATGTTTGATATAAGATATCAAATACTTCTAAGTGATCTATATTCCTTACAATCTACTGATATAATCTACTATTCTCAAATTAAAACCCAATTACAACTAATTAATGATCTATTAGTTGGAGTAAAGCCCGTTAGATTTAATAGACACATGAATAGGCTTTATGTGGATATGAGCTGGGATCAAGATGTAAGGGAGGGAGAATATGTAATTATAGAATGCTATAGAGTATTGAATCCGGATACTTTTACAGACGTTTATAATGATATGTTTTTAAAAGAATACTTAACTGCCTTAATAAAAAGACAGTGGGGAATAAACCTTAAGAAATTTGAAGGGGTACAATTACCTGGTGGCGTTACTCTTAATGGTCAAAAGATTTATGACGAAGCAATAGAAGAAATAAAAATTCTAAGGGAAGACGCTTCTAGTAGATATCAACTACCGGTTGATTTCTTTACAGGCTAATTCAAAGGCCCACAAACAAATTCTACTCGAATGTCAACGGGTAGTCAACAAAAAAATTAAAAATGATTAACCATTACTTTCAATCTGGATTTAATATAGGAAGATCTTCTGAGCAATATCTTGTGGAAGATATTATTATTGAATGTTTAAAAATTTATGGTTTTGAAACTTTTTACTTACCTAGAAAAACTGTCAACAGAGATAATGTTTTAACCGAAGACCCTTTAAACAAATTTGATAGTAACTATATGTTAGAAATGTATTTGAAAAATGTAAATGGGTTTGAAGGAGAGGGCGATCTTTTGACTAAATTTGGAGTAGAGATAAGAGACTCGGCGACTTTTGTTGTCTCAAGAAGAAGATGGGATCAAGAGGTGGGTAGAGATGGAAACGCTATTTTAACAACTAGGCCAGCTGAAGGAGATTTAATATATTTTCCTTTAACTAAGTCTTATTTTGAAATTAGAAAAGTTAGAGCATTAGACCCATTCTATCAAGTTGGCAAATTATATGTTTATGAATTAGATTGTGAATTGTATCAATACAGTTCAGAGGCTATCGATACTGGCAATGCTGCAATCGACGATATTGAAGATTCTTTGTCCTTAGATATCTCACAATACGAAGTATTACTAGAATCGGGAGATGCTTTCTTATTAGAATATGAAACTCCTTCTTCGCTAATATTAGAAAGCTATGTAATTAGAGATATTGATGCTGCTGCTCAAAACGAAGATTTTGATGACAACTTTTCTGTAATAGATTTTTCAGAAAAAAATCCTTTTGGGGAAGTGTATAATCAATAATGTTACAAAAATTCTATCATTCTACAATTAGAAAATCAGTCATTGCATTTGGCAATATGTTTAATAATATTTTAATTGATAGAAAAAATGCTAATGGAGATGTAGTACAAACTATAAAAGTACCGCTAGCTTATGCACCTAGACAAAAATTTATATCTAGAATAGAAGCATTGCCTACTGTAGAAACTAGAGTCCAGCAAGTCTTATTACCTAGGATGGCTTTTGAAATGTTGTCAGTCCAGTATGATCCTTCAAGGCGGGTAAGCTTAATTCAACAAAATAGAGCTATTAATAACACTTCAAGTACTGTTAACTCACAATATGCTCCTTCTCCATACAACCTTCAAATGTCTCTCTACATCTATGCAAAAAACCAAGATGATGGTCTGCAAATTGTAGAGCAAATTTTACCTTACTTTAATCCTGATTTTAATTTGTCTATAAATGCTATTCCAGCATTAAACATAAAAAATGACATGCAAATAGTGTTAAACAATATTGGATATGATGATCAGTACGAGGGAGACTTTACACAAAGAAGAGCAATAGTATGGACATTAGATTTTACTGTTAAGCTTAATTTCTTTGGTCCTATTTCTAAAACTGGTATTATTAAAACTGTGTATACCGAAATGTTTAATAATCCAGAAATGACAGATAGAATTCAAACCTATGAAGTAACAGTTGATCCTCAAAACGCAACCCAAGGAAACGTTACTTCTTTTGTTGAAACCTTTACGGATTTTTAAATGAAACCTTTTGAAGCTTTAGATAATATTTTTAACGTTGAACCGACAAACCATAGTGTTGAAAAAATCAACATTAGTCCGTCCGTAAATGTTAATGAAAAGGAGGACGACTTTCAATTAGCAAGGCAAACATTGCGAGGTCTTATATCTAAAAATGAAGACGTATTGGATGAACTTATTCACTTAGCTAAAAACTCCGAAACACCAAGAACATACGAAGTTGCTGGCCAGCTTTTAAAAACACAATCTGAAATAGCTAAAGAATTAATGGGTATCCATAAGCAAAAGAAAGATGTGGAAGATGAAAAGTCTAAGGTAACCAATCAAACAAATAATGTATTTGTTGGGTCGACATCTGAGTTGATGAAATTGATAAACAACAAAAAGACAGAAAATGACCCAAAAAAATAGTTACAATGGCAACACTAGTCTAAAGCAACCTGGATACGTTCACGAATATTCTCACGAGCAAGTCCAGGAAATCCTTCGTTGCAAAGATGATCCAATTTACTTTATTGAAAACTATTGCTTTATTGTGTCGCTAGATAAAGGCTTAGTTCCTTTTAAACTCTACGATTGTCAAAAAGATAAAGTAAATCTTATTTTAAATAATAGAAAAGTTATTATTATGGAAGGACGGCAGCAAGGAAAAACAATTACCTCTGCTGCTTGTATTCTTCACTATACTCTCTTTAATCACAATAAAACTGTAGCTATCTTGGCAAATAAGTCGGCTTCAGCAAGAGAAGTACTTCACCGCTATCAAATAATGTATGAAAATTTACCTCTATGGATGCAGCAAGGAATAAAAACCTGGAATAAGGGTGATGTAGAATTAGAAAATGGTGCTAGAATTTTTACAGCTGCAACTGCTACATCCGGTATTCGAGGTAAATCTGTAAACTGGCTCTATATTGATGAGGCTGCAATTATTCCAAATAACGTAGCAGAAGAATTCTTTACTTCTACATATCCTACAATTATGGCAGGTGAAACAACCAAAGTACTCTTGACTTCTACTCCTTTAGGATATAATCATTTTTGGAAGTTTTGGAATGAGGCAGTAAAGGGTGAAAACGGTTTTATTTCAAAGCAAATACCTTATTGGATGATCCCAGGTAGAGATGAAAAATGGGCAGCTGAGCAGAAATTAATTTTAGGGGATATAAAATTTAACCAAGAGGTTCTTTGTTCGTTCCTAGGTTCTAGCAATACTTTAATTAATGCCGATACAATTTCTCGTCTTTCTTCAAAACACTTTGTTTATCAAAAAGACGGATTAGATCTAATTTTAGAGCCAGATAAAGAACATTCATATTTTGTATCAGTAGATACTTCAAGAGGAGTGGGTGGAGATTATTCAGCTTTTACAGTGATAGATTGCACAGCATATCCTTTTGCAATTGTGGCAAAATATAAAAATAACAAAATTAGTCCTTTGCTTTATCCCGATGTTATTGTAAAAACAGCTAAAGATTACAACAATGCTTTTATTTTAGTTGAAATAAATGACATAGGTCAGCAAGTAGCAGACATTATTCATAATGAATTAGAGTATGAGAATATGATTTGGGTAGGTCACGATACTAGATATGGTCAAGTATTATCCAGCACTGGAAGAAATGCTACATTAGGAGTAAGGACTACTAAGCAAATAAAAAGAATTGGTTGTCAAACATTAAAATCTCTTATAGAAGAAAGTAAGCTTTTGGTGTTTGATAGTGATGTTATTTCAGAATTATCAACCTTTGTAGAAGCTAGAGGTTCATATGAGGCAGATGAAGGGTATCACGATGATTTAACTATGTCTCTTGTGTTGTTTTCGTGGGCTTCAAATGATCCTTATTTTAAGGATTTAATGAACGCTAACAACAGACAAGCTCTCTACAGCCAACAAATTCACCAAATAGAAGAAGAACTCACACCTTTTGGGTTCATTCCTTCTGTTGATCAGGATGATCCAGAGTTTGAAGTTAAAGATGGAGATTTGTGGTTAACAGACAAATATCAAAAAGATTTGGACGAATTCTTAAAAACAAAGCATTTTTAAGCACAAATAAAATAATTTATAAATATAAAGTAAAATTTTTGTTATGATGTAAACATAACATTATAAGGAGATTAAAATGGCATTTCAGCTCTCACCGGGCGTACTGGTTACCGAGAAGGATCTAACTCTTTTAGTTCCTTCGGTTTCCACAACCGCAGGAGGTTTTGCTGGAACTTTCCAATGGGGTCCTGCTAACGAAGTTGTAACAGTAGACTCCGAAGCATCACTTGTGGAAAGATTCGGAAAGCCTAATGATAATACTTACGTTTCGTTTTTCACCTCTGCAAATTTCTTGTCTTATGGAAATAATTTGCAATTAATTCGTGTGGTAGATAGAAGCTCTGCAAAGAATGCAGTTGCTAAAGCTAACGCACAGCTCACAGCTAACGCTACTTTAGTTGAAAATCTAACTGACTATGAAGCTAATAGTTCTACTAATTCATCTACTATAGGTTTTTACGCAAAGTATCCTGGACTATTAGGTAATTCACTTAAAGTTTCTTTGGCAGATGCAAATACATTTACTAACTGGACTTACAAAGCCAACTTTGATGAGGCTCCCAGTACTTCTGCTTACACAGCTGCTGCTGGTGGTGCAAACGACGAACTCCATGTTATTGTTATTGATGAAGACGGATTGTTTACTGGAAACCAAGGCGAAGTTTTGGAAAGATTCTCGTTTGTTTCTAAAGCATCTGATGCAAAACTTCCGGACGGAACAACAAACTTTTATAAAAATGTCATCAATTCCAAATCCAAGTACATTTGGTGGGGTGGACATACAGCAAACGTTGTTGGTACAAGCAACTGGGGTTCGCAAGCTGCAGGTGTAACGTTTGCAAATACTACTAATACTGCCAACATCACTCAGTCGTTTGAAGGTGGTACCGCATCTGAAACAGCTACAGCTGGTAACGTGCAATCTGCTTATGCAACGTTTGCTAATGATGAGCTTTATGATGTTTCGCTAATCCCAACTGGGGGTGCATCGTCTGCTACTGTTACGTTTGTTATCAACAATATTGCTGAAGTAAGAAAAGATTGCGTTGTGTTTGCTTCGCCTGAGTTGTCGGATGTTGTAAACAATGCCGGAAATGAAGCTGCTGCTGCAGTTGATTTTAGAAATAATCTACCTTCAACCTCTTACGGTGTACTAGATTCGGGTTGGAAGTATCAATACGATCGTTATAATGACGTTTACAGATATGTTCCGCTAAATGGAGACACTGCTGGTCTTTGCGTTCGCACAGACTTTGTAGCAGATCCATGGTTCTCACCTGGTGGATTTAATAGAGGTCAGATTAAGAACGTTGTTAAGCTTCCTTTCTCCCCAGGTAAGACTGATAGAGACACACTCTATAAGAAGGGTGTAAATCCTGTCGTAACTTTCCCAGGAAATGGAACAGTACTATTTGGTGATAAGACTTTGCTTGCTAAACCTTCTGCGTTTGATAGAATCAATGTTCGTAGATTGTTTATTGTTCTCGAAAAAGCAATTGCTACTGCTTCTAAATTTCAATTATTTGAATTTAACGATGCATTCACTAGAGCACAATTCAGAAACCTCGTTGAGCCGTTCTTAAGAGATGTTCAGGGTCGTCGTGGTATTACAGACTTCAAAGTGGTCTGTGATGAAACCAACAACACCGGAGAAGTGATTGACCGCAATGAGTTTGTTGCAGATATCTTCATTAAACCTGCTCGCTCGATTAACTTCATCCAACTGAACTTTGTAGCAACGAGAACAGGAATTGCGTTCGAAGAAGTCGGAGCCTAAGGAGATATAGATGTCAACAGTTTTTAACGTAGAGCGTTTTAAGTCGTCTCTTACTAATGGCGGACTTCGTCCTAATCAGTTTGCGGTACAACTATCGTTTCCGACGTATGTATCGCAAGCTGCAACAGCCGTTGCAAGAGCACCTTTTTTAGTTAATATTGCTGAACTTCCGGGTTCTACAATTAACCCAGCAACTGTTCTTTACAGAGGAAGAGAAGTGTTGTTTACTGGTGATAGAATTTATGCACCGTGGACAATTACTGTTCTCAATGATGCTCAAATGTCTGTAAGAAATGCAATTGAGCAGTGGATGATTGGAATGGAGGATTTACAAACTAAGAATGGTAGACTAAATCCAGCAGAATATCAAAGAAATCTTGATATATTTCAGTTAGACAAAAATGGTAATATTCTAAAGTCCTATGTATTGAGAGATGCATTTCCAATTGATCTATCGCCAGTTGGTCTTGACTTTGGTGCAAACGATACAATTTCAACATTTACCTGCACTTGGAGATATCAATCGTTTGCTACATCTAGTTCACAAAGCGGTAGTCTTGGAAGTATACTTGGTGGTATTTTTAACAGACTTTAATTTAAACTGAAAATTTATTATGGCTGGTATTAACTTATTTGGATTTACTATTCAAAAGCAGGAGAAGCCTGACTTAACATCACAGTCATTTGCTACTCCTGTTGCAGACGATGGGGTATCAACTGTCAGTGCAGGTGGCTATTACGGTACCTTTGTTGACATTGATGCCTCTACTCGTTCTGAGGCTGAATTAATTACAAAGTATAGAGAGATTTCTAATTATCCGGATTGCGATAATGCTATAGAAGAAATAGTAAATGATGCAATTGCAGCAGTGGATGAAGAACCTCCAGTAACTATTAATTTAGACAACATTAATCTTTCTGACTCTTTGAAGAAACAAATTAGAGAAGAGTTTACAAATGTAACTGAGCTTCTTGATTTTAACCAAAAAGCTCACGATATTTTTAGACGTTGGTACGTAGATGGTAGAATATATTATCAAAAATTAATCGACACTAAAGATCCTAAAAAAGGAATTGTCGAATTAAGATACCTCGATGCAAAAAAGATTAGAAAAGTTAGAGAAGTCAAAAAAGAAAAATCAACATCTGGCATAGATCTAATTAAAAGTGTAGATGAATTTTTTATCTATAATGATAGAGGATTAAGTTATACTACTGTAGGCATGACGCCTCAAACTTCTAACTCAGGCATAAGGATTTCTAGTGATACTGTAGTTTTTTGTCCTTCCGGAATGTTAGACTTAGATAGAAATTTAGTACTCGGATACTTGCACAAAGCAATAAAGCCAGTCAATCAATTAAAGATGATGGCTGATTCTTTAGTAATTTATAGACTGGCTAGAGCTCCAGAAAGAAGAATATTTTATATTGACATTGGCAACCTTCCAAAGCTTAAAGCAGAGCAGTATATGAAGGACGTGATGGCTCGGTATAGAAATAAAATTGTATACGATTCATCTACAGGAGAGATAAAAGATGATCGTAAATTTATGACAATGTTGGAAGACTTTTGGTTGCCGAGAAGAGAAGGTGGTCGAGGCACAGAAATTACTACCCTTGCTGGGGGTGAAAACCTTGGACAGATAGCAGATATTGAGTATTTTCAAAACAAAGTTTATCAATCGTTGAATATTCCTTTTTCAAGATTTCAACAACAGTCTGGATTCAACTTTGGACGCTCAGCAGAAATTAATAGAGAAGAATATAAATTTGCAAAGTTTATCAATCGTTTAAGAAAACAATTTAACACTTTGTTTAATGATATTTTGAGAACTCAATTAATACTTAAAAGGATTATTACTGATTCTGATTGGGAAATTTTAAAAGAAAAGATAAGTTATCGTTATGCTCAAAATCAGTATTTTGAAGAGCTTAAATCTTCTGAAAATTTAAGGAACAGAATTGATTTGTTAAATCAAATGCAACCTTATATTGGAATTTATTATAGTAAAAATTATATAAGACGTGAGATACTCAGAATGAATGATGATGAAATAGAAACAATGGAACAAGAAATTGCTGCTGAACCAGTCGCTCCTATGCAACAAACCCCTGGCTCATTACAATCTACAGAATTAAGTAATGAAACGGAAGGTTAGTTTTTGATATAAATAAATAATCGTTAAAGGAAATATATGTCTGAACACGCACAAAACATTGTAGATAGTTTAGTTGACGGAAAGATTACACCCGAAGCCTTCAATCATTTCGCAGCTGCTATGGGAGAAAAACTATCAGCTGAATTAGAGGCAAAAAAAGAAGAGTTAGCTAAAAATTTTTTTACACAGCAAAATTCTTCCTTTGGCTTACCTTCAATAGAGAAATTACAAGACACAATAGATGGAACAGAACCACATGGACCAGTCAGTCCCGCCGTTTGAAGTAACCGGCAAACCTAAAAAGTCTGCGATTGCTGGAAAGCACGGACAAGGTTATTCTACTGCTAGACATTTAGCAAGAATGGCTATGCAAAAAGTTATTAAACAGTCTCCTGATTTGAAAAAGTATACTAAAGAAGAAACAATTGAAGAGGTCAATGAAGTTTCTAATGAACTTTTACAGCGCTACAAACAAAAAGCTGGAGCTCAGGTCGATGATCCTTCTACGCCATCATCTTTAAAATATAAAAGAGGTAAAGGCCATTTAATGGCTACAATAAAGCAAATGAAAAGTGGCAAACCAATGCCTCCAATTCAAAAAGAAGAGACAACTATGAAATCCTTTCAAACATTTAGAGTAGAACTTTTAGAAAAAACTCTCACTCCCGCCGAAATGAAAAAGCGTGAAGAGGTTGCTAAAGCAATCGAGCGTGAAAATCCTGAAATGCCAATGGCTAAAAAAATGGCTATTGCTACAGCTACAGCTAAAAAAGTTGCTGAAGAGAATATTGAAGAGATGCATTATTGCGCAAAGCACGTTTATTCTGATGTATTTGGAGAGGGATTGGTTGTTGAAGGAGATCACGCTGATCCGGCAGAAGATGGTTCTATCGAGTGGTATAATGTAAAGTTTGATCACGGCGTTGAGCAAGTATATACTGAAGATGTTAAAGTTATGTTTGCAGAATATCATATGAATCACAAGCGCAAGAAAAAAATGGGAGAGAATTCTTCAAAGGAAGTTGAAGAAGAATTAGTTGGAAATCAACATAAAATTGATGCAAACAAAAACAATAAAATTGATGCTCACGATTTCAAACTTTTAAGAAAAATTAAAAAAAATAGGATGAAATAATGGCTGAAGTAACCATACTTAAAAAAACTCCTCGCCAAGCAGTTGTACAAGCTGTAGGTGTAGGAGATTTTTGGTGCAATCTGTCATTGCTATTATCTACAGTAAGAGCCAACTCTGCTGCTAATGGAGCAGTGCTTCAGACGTTAGATATTCCTAATGCAGAATGTACCATTACTGGTATAATTTATTCCACCGGTGGTCAAGCTTTAATAAAAAGAAATAGTGCTAATGTTTTTATTATTGGAACCGCAGGAGATGGAGATGTTGGATTTGCAGAGAAAACAGGGTTTAGTTTAAATCAAAGTGCTAATGCTAATATCTGCATTACACTTTCAGCAGCAAGTACTGTTATTCTAGGATTAACTAAAGGTCCTGGGTTTAATGAACCTGATTTACAAAACCTTCACGTCTGGGAAAGACCATGAAGCTAATTACAGAAGTTTCTCATCAGCTCAAATACTTGGATGAAAATTCCGAATCAGGTGATAAGAGCCTTTACATTGAAGGTATCTTTATGCAGGCTGATAAAGAGAATAAAAACGGAAGACTTTATCCAAAGAGTGTGATAGAAAAAGAAGTAGACAGATATCAAGAGCTTATCAAAGAGAAAAGATCTTTAGGTGAGCTTGGACATCCTCCTACTCCTTCCGTTAATTTAAATAACGTTTCTCACCTGATCACTGAACTTAAAATGGAAGGTTCAGATGTTTACGGTAAAGCTAAGATACTTAGCACTCCAACGGGTAAAATTGCTGAGAGTCTTATTAAAGAAGGAATCACTGTTGGAGTGTCATCACGTGGCCTTGGTTCATTGAAAGAAAAAGATGGCGTTAATGAAGTGCAAGACGATTTTCATTTAGCTACAATTGATATAGTTTCTGATCCTAGTGCCCCAAATGCGTTTGTACAAGGCATTATGGAAAATGCAGAGTGGGTTTTGGAAAATGGTGTTTGGAAAACTACGCAAATAGAAAAAGCGCAGGAATTTATAAAAAAAGCATCTAAAAACCAGTTAGAAGAAAGAATTCTTCACGTTTTCAAATCATACTTAACAACAATCAAGTAATTAATTTTTATAAATAACATAGTAAAACAAACTCTTAGGAGATAAGGATGTCAGTCGAATCTAAAGTTAAAGAGCTGCTTGAGAGCAGAAAAGCTCAAAAACAGTTATCTGAAGAAGGCACGCAGGATCTTTCTGCTGCTGGTATGGCTGACACCGGCGCAAAAGCTTCCATGAATGCTAAGAAGGATACTTCTAAGTCTGGACAAGCCGCTACCGCCGGTGACACAACCCAGCCGATGCAAGGTTCTTCCCAAAAAGCTACTTTCACAGACAAAGATGAAGATGATGTGAATCTAGGCGCAAAAGCAGCTGCTCCTATTTCCAAAGATTCCTCACTTCCCACCTCTAAAGGTGATGCTAAAACTGTTAAGACTGCAGCTATGGAAGAAGTAAAAACTGAAGAAGCAGAAACTATTGCTGAAGTAGATCTTAAGACTGAAATGGCTTCCATTTTTGGTGAAGACGTTTCGGAAGAATTTAAAACAAAAGCAACTTCTATTTTTGAAGCAGCAGTTATTGCTAGAGTCAATTCAGAAATGGAAAAAGTTGTTGAGAGATTAGAAGAGCAGACTGCAGAGCAACTTATTGAGTATAAGGATGATTTGGTTGAAAAGGTCGATTCTTATTTGAATTATGTAGTTAAGCAGTGGATGGAAGAGAACCAGCTTGCTATCGAAAGTGGTCTTAGAAATGAAATCACTGAAGAGTTTATGTCTGGCCTCCAAAAGCTCTTTAAAGAAAACTACATTGAAATTCCTGAAGAAAAATATGACGTCATTGAAGATATGGACTCCAGGATCACTACGCTTGAGTCTGAGCTTGACAAATCTATCAATGAAAATATTGCTATTGCAAAAGAATACACTGAGCTCAAAAAACAAATTATTTTTGAAGAGTCAACAAAAGATTTAGCATCTACTGAAGTTGAAAAACTTAAGAAACTTGTCGAGGGAGTCGATTATGAATCTGATGACCTTTACAAAGAGAAGTTGTCTGTAATTAAGGAAAATTATTTTCCCAAGGTTGCAAAGACATCTCCGGAAAAAACTCTAATCGAAGAGACAGGTACGGGGAAGCCTTTTGAAACCAACGACATTATGTCAAAATATGTCGAGGCAATTTCAAGAGCTAAAAAGAACCGTTAATAAGTATAACATCAACAAAAGGAGAAAGTAATGTTTCTTTCAGAACAAACTCAGGAGAAATGGTCGTCGGTACTGAACCACCCCGATCTTCCCGAGATTAAAGATACCTACAGAAAAACAGTTACGGCTGTTTTGCTGGAGAACCAAGAGAAGGCGCTTCGCGAAGAGCGTCAAATGCTGTCCGAGTTGGCTCCTGCCAACAGCATCGGCGATGGCAGCACTGGTATTGACAAATATGATCCGATTCTTATTGGTCTAGTTCGTCGTGCAATGCCAAACCTAATGGCTTATGACATTTGCGGTGTTCAGCCTATGTCTGGTCCTACTGGCCTGATTTTCGCAATGCGTTCGCTCTATGGCAACGTTCGTACGCCTGAAACCGCAATTACGGAAGCCCTCTATAACGAAGCAAATACTAACTTCTCGGCTGCTTCTTACTTTGGCGCTGGAGTTGGCCAGCAAAATGCTGTTAGTCCTGCACACGCTGGTTCTAACCCTGTTTCTGGCACATACACCACAGCTACTGGAATGACTACAGCTGCTGCTGAAGCTCTTGGTGATGCTACTAACAATGAATTTGGTCAGATGTCTTTCTCGATTGACAAGACAACTGTTACTGCTAAGTCCCGTGCTCTGAAAGCTGAGTACACTCTTGAGCTTGCTCAAGACCTTAAGGCAGTTCACGGTCTGGATGCTGAGTCCGAGCTCTCCAACATCCTCTCTCAAGAGATCATGTTTGAGATTAACCGCGAAGTTGTTCGTACGATTTACAGAGTTGCTAAGGCTGGTTCCCCTGCTACTGCAACAGCAGGTACATTTAACCTTGACGTTGATTCCAACGGCCGTTGGTCGGTTGAGCGCTTCAAGGGTCTCTTGTTTAACATCGAGCGTGATGCTAACCATATTGGTCAAGATACACGGCGTGGTAAGGGTAACTTTATCGTTTGTTCTGCAGACGTTGCTTCTGCTCTGGCAATGGCTGGTGTTCTGGATTACTCCCCAGCACTCTCCACAAACCTAAACGTTGATGACACTGGCAATACTTTTGCTGGCGTTCTAAATGGCCGCTTCCGCGTTTATGTTGATCCGTATTCGGCAAACCTCGGTGCAGCTAGCCAGTTCTACATGGTTGGTTACAAGGGTACGAGCCCGTATGACGCAGGTATTTTCTACTGCCCATACATTCCTCTCCAGATGGTTCGTGCAGTTGATCCTAACAGCTTCCAGCCAAAGATTGGCTTCAAGACTCGTTACGGCATGATTGCTAACCCATATGTCACCCAGTCTAACGGTACGGTTGACGCAGATACTTTTACTGCTAACCGCAACCAGTACTATCGTAGAACTGCAGTTACAAACCTGATGTAATCAAACCGACGTAGATCGGTACTTAAGAGGGAGCATTTAGCTCCCTCTTTTTTTGTCATAAATATGTGAAAGGAGTTGACTTTCATGGCATTTACACCTAATGTATCAAGTATTCTAAGTTCAGTTAATACGCCTGTAACGGTATATAACTACTTAAGACCTAATGCTTTTAAGTTTACTATTAGCGATCTACCAAACGTTGCTTATACTTGTCAATCTGCAAACATTCCAGCTGTACAGCTTGGTTTTGCCACTCAACCTACACCCTTTATTGACATCCCCACTATTGGAGATAAATTAACCTATTCTGAATTTAGTATCCGTTTTCTTATTGCAGAGGATATGGTAAACTATAGAGAATTGTTGGAGTGGATTGTGGCTCTAGGATTTCCTGAAAATTATGAAGAGTATCCAGCGTTTGTAGGTGATAGGTTAGGTAGATTTCCGTTTTATAAAAATTCTCAAGGCAACACAGATGCGTTGGCTTATTCCGACGGAACTCTTACAATATTAGATTCTGTAAACAATCCTAAGATAAACATTTTCTTTAAAGGTTTATTTCCAACAAGCGTAGAAGCATTAGATTATGATATCACAAGTTCGTCGGTTGATTACTTAGTAGGAGTGGCTTCATTCAAGTATAAGATGTTTGAAATTGAGGCTTTATGATTAATTTTATGGAGTTATTATGGCAAAAACAACAACAAGGCAAATTACACTTAATATAGATGAAGTTCGTAAATCAAGATTCTTTGTAGCAACTCCGTGTTATGGTGGTCAACTAACAGAACCTTATTTTAGATCAGCTGTTAAACTAATGACTTTTTTTAATGGTCATAAAATTCCTCTCGCTTTTGGTACAATTGCAAACGAGTCTCTCGTTACTAGAGCTAGAAACGTTTTGCTTGCATATTTTTTAAACTCAGATTTTACACACTTACTTTTTATCGACGCAGATATTGAATTTCAGGTAGATGATATTCTAAAGCTTTGGCATCATAATAAGGAGGTAGCAGTTGGTGCTTATCCTAAAAAAGGGATCAATTGGTCTACAATTAGACAAATAGTTGAAGATGATACTAAAAGTAAAAAAGTTGATACAAGTAAGTTAGCTGCATATGGAGCTGATTATGCTATTAACTTTAAATTTATTAATCGGGAAGAAAAAACTATTGGTGTAGAAAATGGTTTAATTAGACTACACGATGCTGGTACTGGTTTTATGATGATACAGAGAGAAGCAATTCTAAAATTAATCAAAGCTTATCCTGAAATTAAATATAATAATGATGTACAAATGGCTAATGACAATCTAAAAGATCATTTCTACGCTTTATTTGATACAATGATTGATCCTAACGACAGACGTTATTTGTCGGAAGACTATACTTTTTGTAGAAGATGGCAAGGAATTGGAGGAGACATTTGGCTTGATCCCTCCATTTCTCTAAATCATTATGGCTCTTATTGCTTTCAAGGTAATCCAGAAAATATTATACAGCTTGACGCACCGGTAGAGGTTAATCAATCAGAAGAAATTCTCACCGACATTGAACTAGAAAAACTTTAAAATGAAGCTCAGTGAACTTCAAGAAGCTTGGAGTGAAGACTGTAAGATAAATGAAACAGAACTTGGACGCGAGGCAACTCGCGTTCCTACCCTTCACGCTAAGTATCTAACCTATCTCTCTAACGCAAAGCTGAAGCTTCGTAAAGCAGAAGCAGAATACTACACTACTCGTAGGATTAAGTATCGCTATTATAGAGGTGAGATGACAAGAGAAGAGCTTGAAGAGCTTGGTTGGATGCAATTCCAAGGTAATAAACCACTTAAAAATGAAATGGATGAATTTTTACTTTGCGATAAAGAATTAAATGAAGCAATGGATAAAGTAGAATACCTAAAGACAGTTACTTTCACCTTAGAACAAATTTTACGTTCAATAAATTCAAGAACATGGGATGTTAAGTCAGCAATAGAATGGAGTAAATTCACTAATGGTATGGTGTAATGGCTGACATAACAATAATTAAAAAAGATGAGGTTTATTTAAGAGTTCAATGTGAGCCCTCTATAGCTCAGGAATTACACAATCATTTTTCTTTCGATGTTCCTGGCGCCAAGTTTCATCCGTTATATAGAAATAAGGTATGGGATGGAAAAATGCGTTTATTTTCTATCTTTACAAAAGAACTTTATGTAGGTTTAAAACCTTATCTTGAACATTTTGCTGAGGTAAATCATTATACATTAGATACTGAAAAATATATTCGGACTTGCGATATTGTATCTTTTGAAAAAGTAAAAGAGTTTGTTAATCAACTACAACTTACTTCAAAGGGAAAGCTCTTGGAGATAAGAGATTACCAGCTTAATGCAATTAATGAATCAATTAATGACGGAAGAAGGCTTTTACTATCTCCGACAGGTTCAGGTAAATCTCTGGTCATATATTGTTTACTAAGATGGAATGAACAGTTTGGAAGAAAGCAATTAATTGTTGTACCTACAACCTCATTGGTAGAGCAACTTTATTCAGATTTTCAAGATTATTCAAATATAAACGGTTGGAAAGCATCATACAATATTCATAGAATTTATAGTGGCTACGAAAAGGCTACCGAAATGCCAGTAGTAATATCCACGTGGCAATCTCTTTATAAACTTCCTAAAGCCTTTTTTAAGGATTTTAAAGTAGTATATGGAGATGAGTGTCATCTCTTTAAAGCAAAATCATTGACAAGCATAATGAACAAATGTATTAACAGTCCTTATAGGATTGGCACTACAGGTACATTAGATGGTACAAAAATACACAAGTTGGTATTAGAAGGAATGTTTGGACCTGTATATAGAACCACCACAACTAAAAGCTTAATTGAAACAAATCAGTTAGCCAATTTAAAAATATTTGCTGTTGTTTTGGATTACCCAGATGAAGTAAAAAAAGCTAATAAGAGTCTTACATATCAAGAAGAGATGGATTTTTTAGTTCAATATGAACCAAGAAACAAATTTATAAGAAATTTAGCTATTGATCAAAAAGGCAATACTCTAGTACTATTTCAATATGTTGAGAAGCATGGTTCTGTCCTTTGGAAAATGATTAACGATAAAGACAGTAGTCGTAAAGTATGGTTTGTATATGGTGGTACTGATACAGAGCAAAGAGAAAGTATAAGAAAGATAACAGAGGACGAAAACAACGCTATTATAGTTGCATCTTACGGTACGTTTTCGACTGGAATAAATATAAGAAACTTACACAATATTATTTTTGCATCTCCAACCAAGTCTCGTATAAGAAATTTGCAATCTATTGGACGTGGCTTGAGAATAGGAGATAAAAAAACGGAATGTAAGCTTTATGATGTTGGTGATGATGTGAGTTGGAAATCAAGAAAAAATTTTACTCTCTTACATATGGCTGAAAGAATTAAAATTTATGCGGATGAACAATTCGACTACTTACTAACTCGAGTAAAAATCTAATGGAACACGTAAAGTATATTAAATTGATTAATGGCGAAAACTTAATTGTAACAACCGATAGTGATTGTAAAAATTTTAAGAAAAATAAATCATTAAATGTCATTAATCCTGTTCAAATAGTTGGTTTTAAATTAAATCGAGGTCCTATGGTTATGGAATCTTTTGCAATGTCTACCTGGATACGAATGGCTGTAGAAGATGTGATGGAAATTCCCACAGAGAGTATAGTAATAGCTGTTGACATTATACCACAAGCTGTAGAACAATATAAGAAGTTTTTAGAAGAAATAAAAGATACTAGTACTACAGTTAGTGAAGATGAGTCTAGTAGAGAGGAAGATTTTTACGATAATCAATTTGAAGAAGAGGATGATAGAGAGTTTGAACAATTTACAACAAGAAGAAAAACCAGCTCCACTGTCCATTAGTAATCCTAAAAGTAGTCACTACGTAGACAATAAAAAGTTTTTAGAAGAGTTGGTGAAGTATAAACATGAAATTGATTATGCTAAAACGAATGGTTTAGAAAAGCCTTTAGTGTCTAATTATATTGGGGAATGCTTTCTCAAAATAGCAACCCACTTATCATACAAAGCTAACTTTATAAATTATACTTACAGAGATGATATGATCTCTGATGGTATTGAGAATTGTTTGGTAGCTGTAGATAAATTTGATCCATTAAAATCTTCCAATCCCTTTGCCTACTATACTCAAATTATCTACTTTGCTTTTGTTAGAAGAATTCAAAAAGAAAAAAAACAACAAGCTACAAAGTATAAAATGATAGAGAACGTAGATCTCGATCAGTTACTTTTACATTCGGATGGTAATGAAGATTTTGTAAATCACATCATTGACATTATGAGAAAACAGATGGATACTATAGATCCCGATCGTAAAGAAATCAAATCCAAGGCGAAAGCAAAAATAAATGAGCAAGATTAAAATAGCTGAATTATTTTATTCGATACAAGGTGAGGGACGCTTTATGGGCGTCCCTTCTGTATTCTTAAGAACCTTTGGATGTAACTTTACCTGCGATGGGTTTGGAATGCCTAAAGGCGAACGAAGCAAGGAGAGAGACGATGTTGCTGAGAAAGTTAACCTTTTTAAAATTTATAAAGAACTTCCTTTGGTTTCTACTGGCTGTGACTCGTACGCTTCTTGGGATCCTAGGTTTAAGCATCTTTCTCCTGTTCTCTCTAGTGATAGCATTGCCGATGCAATTGTGGATCTTTTACCGTACAAGAGGTGGCAAGACGAACATTTGGTAATTACAGGGGGTGAACCATTACTTGGGTGGCAGAGGGCTTATCCAGACTTACTTAGTCACGAAAAGATGACATCATTAGCTGAACTAACATTTGAGACTAATGGTACACAAGAGCTAGACGACAAATTTTCAAACTACTTAAAAGTAAACTGGCGAAAGGGGTGGGGTACACTCACATTTAGTGTAAGTCCAAAGCTAAGTGTTAGTGGTGAAAAGTGGGAAGAAGCTATTCGACCAGACGTAATTAAACAATACGAAGATCATGGATACACATACTTAAAGTTTGTAGTGGCTACAAAATATGATGCTTCAGAAGCTGAACAAGCTGTAAACGAATACAGAAAGGCTGGTTTTACTGGTCCAGTCTATTTAATGCCAGTTGGTGGAGTAGAGTCAGTCTATCAGATGAATAATAGAAATGTAGCGGAGCTTGCTATGAAGATGGGCTGGAGGTATAGTGACAGGTTGCAGGTGCCTTTGTTTAAAAATGAATGGGGTACTTAATAATTTATACGGAGAATATATGACACATCCAGTGTATAAAAGTAATGCAGAGCTTGGTTTACAAATTCATAAACATTTAGTATCCAAGGGTCTTGAAACCCCAATTACTAATCGAGTGTATGGTAACAACGAGGAGAAGGTTGATGAAATTATTCCTCACTTCTCAAAAATTATGGAGATTCTTGGTTTAGATTTAACAGACGATTCGCTAGAAGATACTCCTAAGCGAGTAGCTAAAATGTATGTCAATGAAATCTTCTGGGGTCTAGATTATACAAAGTTTCCTAAGTGCACAACAATCGACAATAAGATGGATTATAACAATTCATTTGTGTTAGAGCGAAACATTAATGTTCAGTCTAATTGTGAGCATCACTTTGTTGTGATTGATGGTGTGGCTACTGTTGCTTACATTCCACACGCTAAAGTTTTAGGTCTTTCTAAACTAAATCGTATTGTTGAGTTCTTCTCTAAACGTCCACAAGTACAAGAGCGCTTAACAGAACAGATTTGTGAAACAATAAGTTTTATTACCGGTAGCGCTGATGTTGCAGTTTATATTGATGCACAGCATTATTGCGTCAAGAGTCGTGGTATTCAAGACACCGGGTCGTCAACTGTAACACTATCAACACGTGGTGCTTTTGCTAAGCCCGACTCTGAAGTACGACGTGAGTTTTTGCACATTGCTAGGATTGGTTCTAAAAATTAACTGGGAACCGAATATATACAATCTTTAATTTAAATTGAAAGAACTAAAATGTATTGTAAATTTTATATAATGATTTTTAAAAACAAAGTTTATCAAAAACCCAAAGACGGCAAATTAATGATAAAGTTTGGCATCACACATCATAAAGATGCATTAAAGAGGTATGATTCTTCTGTTGATGATGGATATAGCAAAAATTATGAAGATTGGGATATAAAAACGGTTTATAGTCAAAATTTTTTTGGAGAAGATGCATGGACTTGTGGAGAGGAGCTAGAAAGGCATTGTCTTTTTGATAAGTTTCCTCCTGAGGACTTCAAAGTATGGGTAGAAGATTATTTAAAAATTAAGGATAAAAGAAAGTATGATAATAGTGGTATAACTGAAATTAGACTTCTTACATATATTCAGTTACAAAATTTAATTGAAGAACTCACAACAAACCTTTCTGAAGAAGAACTTAAACTTAAAGCAGAAAAACGCAAACAAATTTTAGAGTCTACACTATGAAGCAACAAAAGTTTATATGGGTGACCTTCCAGCGTGAAGGAATTCACAAATACCCAGATGCACCAGAAGGCGTTAGTTTTCTTCGCAACGAGCATCGACATATCTTTCACTTTCGTGTAGAATTAGAAGTCTTTCACGATGATAGAGATGTAGAGTTTATTCTCTTTAAACGCGAATTAGAAAGACTTTATGCCGAAAGTATTCTCGAACTAGATTATAAGTCTTGTGAAATGATGGCAGACGACCTAGCTTACTATATTCAAACAAGATATCCCGATCGGGACTTAGTAGTTACAGTGAGTGAAGATGGTGAAAACGGAGCTACTTGCTACTATCCAAAATAAACAAAGGATTACATTATGGAATTTTGTCATATTACTCCCACAAAGTATCTCGATATATTTGCAGCCGGACGCAAGTCTCATCTCGTGCTTGCACACTTAGTAGAAGAAGATAAAAACTATGCTAAGTGGTATAGAGAAGAAAAGCTTAAAACAAATTGCACAATTATTTTAGATAATAGTGCGTTTGAGATGTACAAAAGAGGTCTTCCGATGTATGACTCAGATAAGCTTCTTTCAATGGCAAAAAGTATATGTGCCAATTATGTCGTAATGTCAGACTATCCTGGAGAGTCTGCAAACAGGACACAAGAAAAAGCAAAAGAGATGGCTCCTATACTAAAGAAAGATGGATTTAAAACTTTCTTTTGTCCACAGTCTAGAATTGGGAATATGGATGAATTGGTTGAATCATTTATGTGGGCAGTCGAACAACCCTCAATCGATTATATTGGTTTATCTGTTCTCAATATTCCAAACGCCTATGGTGTAGAAAAAGACAATAAGCTTCAAAGGTTCTTAAGTCGTTGGAGATTTTGCAGTACCCTTCAATCAAAAGGATTCTTTATTAAAGCGAAAACTAATTCTAAGAAATTACATTTGTTGGGAATGTTAGATGGTCCAAATGAAATTTGGATTCTAAAAGATTTTCTTATTCATTTTAGTACTTGGGATTCTTCAGCAGCAGTGTGGACAGGTCTTAACGGTATTGAGTTTGATCAATCGCCTACAGGTATGATAAATGGCAAGTATGAAAAAGAGGTTGACTTTAATCATGAATCTGCTAGAATAGAAGAGATTGGTTTAGCAATGCGTAACTTGAAACATATTGACAATCTTATTATTAAGGCAATGTATGGTACAAAAGGCTAACTACAAATACAATGAAAATCAAATATTGAAAGAAATTTCTGATTATGTTCTTAGTACATACCAAAGCCACTACGTAGGTAAAAGTGAGATACAGACTGTTGATGTTTGGGATACATTAGGATCTGCAGAAACAACTTGTAGAGATACTGCAATAAAATATCTAATGCGCTTTGGTAAAAAGGATGGAAAGAATAAAAAAGATTTACTAAAGGCAGCACACTATATTGTATTATTGATGCATTATTCAGGAGTAATGAATGAAACACGTAATGGGAAAACTTTCCCGATCAAAACTGACCAACGTCGAAGAGTGTGATAGTCAACCAAATGCTGTAGATTTAAGACTCGATAAAGTTTATAAGATAAAAAAAGATGTATTTGAACTCTCTAACGAACATAAGAAGCATCGAGGAACTAACTACGAACTTAAGCCGGATTATCAAGGATACTTTTTTTTGGAGCCTGGCTCTTACGAAGTGGTCATGTCTAATATTATCCACGTCGGTGAGAACGAAGCAGGTTGGGTTATTACTCGCAGCACTCTTAATCGCAATGGTCTCTTTCTTACTTCGGGGCTTTACGATTCTGGTTACCATGGTGTTATGGCCGGTGTTCTTCATGTTAGCATTGGCCCTGCTAGGATTAAGAAAGGCTCACGTGTGGGTCAATTCTTACTTTTCGAAGCCGAAAGTCTAGGGTCATATAATGGTGATTATGGTATAGGCAAGGAGCACGATAAAAAATATGTTTAGTCCAATTGTATACAAATATGTCTCTACAAAAGAAATGGTGGATGACTTTCCTGTAGCTTATAAGCAATGGAAGGCTGACTCACATTGTAATCTTAATCACGGTTACTCATTTACATTTAAATTCTTTTTTGGTGCAAAGGAATTAGATAAGCGTGGATGGGTAGTAGACTACGGTGGCTTTAAAGAACTGAAAGAAATTCTAAAGGATCAATTTGATCACAAGACTCTTATTGCTGCTGATGATCCCGATTTGGAAGCCTATAAAGAATTAGATCGTAAAGGCTTTATGAAGTTAACGGTACTGCCGGCTATGGGTTGTGAATTAATTGCAGACATGCTTTACAAATATATGAATGGTGTCTATATTCCCGAGATGTGGGGACCAGGAGAAGCAGAGCGAGTGTGGTGTTTTAGAGTAGAGGTAAGAGAAACACAATCAAACATGGCTTGGCGTGAAGGCCATAGAGAATGGAATGAGGATTTATTTAACTAAAAAGAAAGGTTTCATATGTCAACTTTAACAAATTTAAATAACAAATTATTTGACAGACCGTTAATAGGAATAGATAATAACACTCTCTATTGGATTATTGGTCTTAGTGCTACTTTAATTATGACAATGACAGTTGCAGATTTTGCTGCTGCTAAATTTCTTAATTTTGGTTGGGTAGTGACACCAGCTGGAGCTCTTTTGTTTGCTGTAGTCTTTGTCGTAAGAGATATGCTTCACAAATTAGCAGGCGCTGCTATTGTTCAACGTGTAATTCTAATTGGTGTAGTGTTAAATTTATTAATAGCAGCTTTCATGTATGCCATGACCTTCATCCCTGCGCCCGAGTTTCGTCCTAGTGTACACTTCGATGCAGTGTGGAAACTAAGTTTAGGCATTGTAATTGGAAGCGAAATTGCTACAGTAGTTAGTCAGTGGGTAAACACTTGGGTGTATCAATTTTTGTGGGAACGCGATTGGGGTAGCTGGGCAAGAACTTTTGTTAGTAATTTAGCTAGCTTGCCAATAGATGCAGTTTTGTTTGTGTTGTTTGCTTTTGTGTTTATTCCTCCTTTGTTGGGTGGAGATGCAATGGATATTAATAAGGCTATTGCTCGTATAGTAAGTGGTAGCACACTGTTTAAACTAGGTGTGATACTAGCTCTGACACCCCTGGTCAGTCTTGCACCCTGGCGCGAAGAAGCCCGGGCTATGAAGTGATCAATTGGATCAAACAGCCTTGGACTTTCTGGTTTGAATGGTCAATTACCGCAATCCTAATTATAGGTGCGGTATTGACCTCCATGAACATCTACCCACTTAATTTATGGTTTTTGTTTATATCTAACTTTGGTTGGGCAATACAAGCTATTATGTGGCGTAAGTGGAGTTTATTTACTGTTCAAACAGCAATTACTTTAATTTATCTTCCACCTATTGTTCTAAACCTATGGGAAATGTGATGAACAAAGAAAAAATGCAGCATCATATAACTCACTTACAACAGTTGCACGATGCTGTAGATAAACAAGTTGAAAAAATATATAAGGAATATGGAAACGATGTTACAGTTCAACAATTAAAAAAGAAAAAACTAAAATTAAAAGATGAAATAGAGTCGTGCAAGAAGGAAATAAAACATTTATAGTAGGGGATAATGCTATATGAAAATAGCTCTCATTACAGACACCCATTTTGGTGCAAGGGGTGATAGTAGTGCATTTGATTTAAGTTTTAAAAGATTTTACAGCGAAGTATTCTTTCCTACTCTTATAGATAGAAACATAAAACAAATTATCCATCTTGGAGATTGTTTTGATCGTAGAAAGTATATTAACTTTAATTCTCTAAAGACTTGTCGGGAATATTTTTTTGACAAGGCAAAGGAGTTAGGTATAAAGATTGATATGCTTGTTGGTAATCACGATACATTCTTTAAAAATACCAACGAAGTAAATTCACCCGATCTTCTTTTAAACGATTACGAAAATATTACAACAATCAGTAATCCATTAGTAAGAGAGTATGGGGACTTAAAGATTCTCATGCTTCCATGGATATGTAATGATAATTACGATAAAGTAATGAAATATGTAAACGCTAAAGAAGCTAGCGTTTGTTTTGGCCACTTAGAGCTAAATGGGTTTCAAATGTGGAAGGGACAAGAGTCGTTTGAAGGCCATGATCCAAAGATATTTAAGGATTATAGATTAGTTTACTCTGGCCACTTTCACCACAAACACGGTAAAGATAACATTCACTATCTTGGTAATCCCTATCAAATGTTTTGGAATGATTATGAAGACGAAAGAGGGTTTCACATCTTTGATACGGAAAAGCTAGAAAGTGAATTTATTATAAATCCTTTCAAGATGTTTGAAAAGCTCTACTACGATGATAGCAAAGAACTTCCAGATGTAAATTCTTTTAAAGATAAAATGATTAAGGTAGTTGTTGTCAATAAGACAAATATCTATGACTATGATCGTTACATTGATAACCTATACAAAGCTAATCCTATTGAAGTAAGAATAATTGAAGACTACTCTGAATTTGAAGGAGAGGCAGTAGGAGATGAAAGTTTAGATGTAAGCGATACGCTTACTCTATTAGAACAGTATGTGGACGCAATTGACACCGATGCAGACAAAAATAGATTGAAGACATTAATGAAGACGCTCTATGTTGAAGCGCAAGACTTTGCTACAGAATGATATTCTTTAAGAAGATAAGATGGTCTAACTTCCTCTCCACCGGATCTCAACCAACAGAGATCGTCCTTGATAAAACTCCAACTACACTCATTGTTGGAGAGAATGGTGCTGGTAAATCTACAATATTAGATGCTATTTGTTATGCGTTATTTAATAAACCTTTCCGCAATATCAATAAACCTCAGCTTGTAAATTCTATAAATCAAAAGAGGAGTATTGTAGAAGTACACTTCACCGTTGGTAAGAAGAATTATAGAATTGTTAGAGGCATGAAGCCAACTATCTTTGAGATATATCTTAACGATGAACTAATTAATCAAGACGCTGCAGCAAAAGATTATCAAAAGTATTTGGAAGAGCAAGTTTTAAAGTTAAACTTTAAATCATTTACACAGATTGTTATTCTTGGTTCTGCCTCGTTTACTCCTTTCATGCAGCTCTCTTCCATCAACAGAAGAGAAATTATTGAAGACCTATTAGACATAAAGGTTTTTTCAACAATGAATGAAGTGTTGAAACTAAAGCTAAGCGATATAAAAATCAAACTACAAAATATCGATGTTGATTTAGAGTTACTTAAAAGCAAAATTAAATTACAGCAAGATTATGTAACTGCCTTAGAATCAGATAAAAATAGAAGAAAAAGCGATAACGAAAATCTAATTACTGAAGCTGGTAATAAAATTGAAAAACTATCCGAAGAGCTTGATAAAAAAGCTAACGAAAAAGAAAAAATAGAAGACACCATTAAAGACGAAAAAACAGTAATTCAAAAGGATAGACAAATAAAGAGCTTATTGGAAAAGCTAAAGGATAGAAGAAAGAAAGTTGAAGAGGAAATTCTTTTCTACGAAACAAACGATAATTGCCCGACTTGTAACCAAAACCTTACAGAAGACTTTAAGTCTAAAACAGTCGAAACACATACCGGAAAACTTCGTGAAGTTGATTCCGCGATAGAAGACATTGCTGACCAGCTTAAAGAAAATGAAACGCGTATAGACGAAATTAACGCTACTAAAGAAGCTATATCTCAAATAAAAGACGATATGCTAACCCTTAATTCCAAGGTTATAGCTGAGCAAAACTACGTCAAAAAGCTATTTAAAGAGATGCAGCAAAATGATACTAACACTGGTAACATTGACGAGGAAAAAGCCAAGTTAAAAATAATGGCAAAGGAAGTGCTAGGAAAGACAGGGGAAAGATCTGAGCTTATTGATGAAAAGGGCTATCACGACCTTGCTGGATTACTCTTAAAAGACACTGGTATCAAAACTAAAATCATTAAACAGTACTTACCAATAATGAATAAGATCATTAATAAGTACTTACAGGCTATGGATTTCTTTGTTCATTTTGAATTGGATGAGGGATTTAACGAAACAATCAAATCTAGACATAGAGATGAATTTAGTTATTCGTCGTTTAGCGAAGGTGAAAAGCAAAGGATTGATTTGGCTTTATTGTTTGCATGGAGAATGATAGCTAAGACTAAAAACTCTACAAACACTAATCTGCTAATACTGGATGAGGTATTTGATTCGTCTTTAGACACAAGTGGAGCAGATCTCTTGTATCAAATTTTAGGTACAATAGACAATAAAACTAATGTATTTGTAATATCTCACAAAGATGCCCTGTATGATAAATTTGGAAGTGTGGTTAAGTTTGAGAAGCACAATAACTTTAGTGGAATAGTAAAACAATGATTTTAATTACTGGTGGCGCTGGCTTTATTGGAAGTAATTTTGTAAAATATTTTACAAGTCAAACAAACAACAAAGTTGTTGTAGTAGATAGTTTAACATATGCATCAGACTTAAAATATTTGGATGGCTTAAAAATAGAATTTATAAAGGGTGATATTTCTGACGACTCCTTAATGGATAATGTATTTGATAGATACAAAGTTCAAAAAGTAATTAACTTTGCAGCAGAAAGTCATGTCGATCGTTCTATCTATGACCCCTCTAGCTTTATTCAAACAAATATAGTTGGTACAGTTAATCTTCTTAATAAATCTTTAAAATATGAAATAGATGGGTTTGTACAAATTTCTACTGATGAAGTATTTGGTGATATTAAAGATGGATGGTTTAATGAAAGTTCACAGATTAACCCTAGAAACCCTTATTCAGCATCCAAAGCTAGTGCAGAACATTTTGTGAGTGCTTATAATAATACTTACGGTTTACCTACAATCATAATTAATAGTTCAAATAATTACGGTCCTCATCAATTTCCAGAAAAACTAATTCCCCTCACTATTAAAAACTTACTAGCAGGAAAAAAAGTACCAGTATACGGCAATGGTCAGCAGATAAGAGACTGGTTGTATGTTGAAGATAATTGTGAGATAATTTTTAAAATATATAAAGAAGGACTTAGCGGAGAGAGATATTGTGTTGGTGGTGATATGGAAATGTCTAATATAGATCTTGTAAAAACAATTATTGGAAAGCTAGATCTTAGCGAAAATATGATTGAATATGTAAAAGACAGACCAGGACACGATAAAAGATATGCTACAGATATATCCAAAGTTAGAGAGAGGTTTAATTGGAAACCTAAAACTTCTTTAAATGATGGCTTAAATACGACTATTAATTGGATAAAACAAAATGAAAATAGGTTTTAATTGCAGTTGTTTTGATTTATTCCATGCTGGGCACGTTACGATGCTTAAGATGGAGAAAGAACTTTGTGATTATTTAAAAGTTGCGCTTCAAGTAGATCCAACTATTGATCGCCCTGGTTTAAAAAATAAACCAGTACAATCTATCTATGAAAGATATTCTCAAGTTCAGGCTTGTAAATATGTTGATGAGATACTATTGTACGATACCGAGGCAGACCTACTTAACTTAATAAAGTCTCAAACAATGCATATTCGTTTTTTAAGTGAGGAGTATAAGGATAGAGACTTTACTGGCAAACAATATTGTGTTGATAATGGAATAGAACTACACTATCATATACGTCAACACACCTTTAGCACCTCTGAACTTAGAAATAGGGTGTTTGAGATAGAAATGGCTAAAAAGAAAGAAACTAATGTGAAAGATATTCCTCAATACTCTGTTACGTTGTTAAATAAGTATTTTGATGACAAAAAAACTAGCGAGAAATAAATGTCTATACCTAAAGAGTACTTAGATTTATCTAACGATTTTGGATTTACTGCTGTAGACGAAGAAGAGGTTGCTGAACCTATTGTTTCCGATGTAAAAACAGCTACAGTAGAAGAACTAAAAGCAAAGCTATTACAAGTAGAAAAACTTATTATGCCTTTATTGGTTAATCTTTTAAAAGATGCAGATACAAAAGATTATATTAAATGGCCTAAAAGAAAACCTATTATTGAAAAACAAATCGAGAAAATTTTAGCTATTACAAGAACATGAGCAACGTATTTTTTGATAGAATGGATACCGTTAACGGTATATTTGCAATTGCAAAATATCTAAGTGAAAGTTTGATTAAACCCGATCAGTTAGTTGGTATATCAAGAGGTGGTTTGGTTCCAGCAGTGATGCTTAGTCATTATATAAAGACACCTCTATTAGTACTTAATAAAAATAGCCACGACAATTCAATTTATTTTTCTGAATATGTTATAAAAAAGGGAACAATTGTTGTTGTAGACGAAATTAACGATACAGGGAAAACATTTAAAGAATTAGACAAGGGATTTAAAATGTATGTCCCTAATACTAAGATAATTTATGTTACTCTTGTTAACAATCTTTCTTCAGAATTTAAATCAGATTTTTCCTATAAAAACATAGACAAATCAGTTGATGATTCTTGGATTATTTTTTGGTGGGAGGAGTGGTGGAAGTCTTATTTCTAGTTCTTCCTTTTTCAAAATTATAGTTAATAACTTCTCTCATATCAGTACTTCTCCCTAATACATAGCCGGGAGGAATGTCATCTCCTATAATTATACTCTCTTTGTCCTCAGTAGGATTGTAAATCCATCTCTTACCTTTTTCTTTTTGTACGTTCTTAGTTTTCAAAGATTTTGCTCTTTTAAATTCTTCGGTGTGAGACTTTCCTAAAAAATTACCAACACCTTTCCTTGATTGAGAAATCTTTTCCTTCACCCAGTCGGGTTTTTTAGTACCTAACTTTTTTTGTCTTAACTTTTCCCTAATTTCGGGAGTAAAGATAATAGGTTTCAACAGTTGTTCTTTTAACGAAAAAAAAGGATACTGTTTTAATATTCTTGACTTAACAACCTCAAGAGCATTAAAATCTTTAATACTGGTTAAAAGTTCAAAGTTATGTCCAAACTTCTTTTTAACCGTTTCTTTTTTGAAGTTTGTAACTAATATAAACTTTTCTTTGTTGAAAGCATAAAAACTAATCATAGAGTTTATTTATGAATGATCTATTTCTTAATACGTTTGACTGGATAAAAAATGATTTTGTATCTAATAAATTTAGGTTTTGTGTTGAGCTGCTTGCTTGGGCTATTAGCATTGGTTGTTCCATTACCATGGCTTTCACGGTTCCCAATCCACCCCTTTTGGTACTTTACCCTGTGTGGATTGCTGGCTGCGCTTTGTATGCTTGGGCTGCATGGACTAGGAAAAGCTTTGGAATGTTAGCCAACTATTTGTTACTAGTCACAATTGATTGCATAGGTCTTTTCCGCATGATTTTGTGACTTAAAGTCACATGTTGATAAAAGTTTGTAAAAGTGTATAATAGGCTCTGTAGTTAAATTTAATCAACAATGAGGAGTAACTATATTATGACATTTGATCAACAATTAGCGGCCAAGGGCCTAGTCCGTGACTACAAAACGGAAGTGTTTCAAAATGCAGATGGTACTTTTGCTACCATCAATCGACAAGTGATTGTACCTCGTCAGCAAGAGGAACAAAAAACTGCTGTGAAACGTAAGGTTAGCGTTCGGCAGCCTCGCTCCAACAACTCTCTTAAACCTAAAGCTATTGAGATGTTTAATAGCGGTATGAGCGTTAAGAATGTTGCTAATGAACTTGGTATCACCTACGCTAACGCAAACTACTACAAGCGTTTCGCTTCTAAATAAAATTGAGGACTTCGGTCCTCTTTTTTTATGCTAAAATTTTTTTTAGGTATTTTTGTTGGATTAGTAATCTCATCCGTAGGATTGGTTACTTTAGCTAACATTATTGACATTAAACTCAGCGAAATTATTTTGGATTTAAAAGAGTATGAGAGTAAAGGTCAAACCACCAAGAACGAGACTAAAAGATAATAAACTTATCACCACTCAAACAACCTATCACTTGATGGATTGTGATGGTGTGTCTCTTCGTGTTTCAGAATTACCTTTTTCTAACTCAACTAAAGTGAAAGAGGATGTGGTATTATTAGATTTTGATACTTTTGAAAAAGCCTTACTTTAAAAAGTCTTTAAACTTTCTTAATTCACGCTCTTCTTTTACTTCTTCTTTAGAGTTAAAAATCACTCCAACATTGGCAGGCAATTTGTCACGTTCTTCTTTTTTGTATTTTAATTTGGAACCTTCTTCGGGTTTAATTAAAATATGGGTTTTAGGATCTTTTAGCATAGTTACATTGCCTTGTTAAAAAAATTTTGGTATATTGAATGTATTATTTATTGAGAGGAATTTCTAATTATGACAATTTTTACAATCACCGATAAACAGATTTCTAGTATTCATAATGCAATGTGCAGTATGTATTGGCTTGATCGTACCGTATCCGAAATGTTTAAATCAGATAGCGATATGGTTTATAGAGTTAGTGAAGTGCGCAAGTATCTTGAGCCTGTGAGGGATGAATTAATGAAGCTAAAAGATGCGCACGAGGATAAAATTCGCAAGTTAGCGGACGCTCTTGCAATCGAGCATCGCTTTACAAATACCATATGGTCTATCTACGAGATTGATTCTTTTTTAGATGAAACTGATATACCTGTAGGTAGCTGGATTACTTCAGAATTTAATTCCAAAGCTGTAGAGGTGGAAGGCTTTTCAGAAAAAGCCACCTGGTTAGATCTTTGGAAGGCAGCAGAAAAATTGGCTTCCCTCAATGGAGATTATGGGTTTGGCAATCACGTCTTTATTGAAAAGTTTCATAAAGATTCTAAAAAAGAAAATACCTATGATGTTTGGCTTGGGAGCTAAAATTATGGAAAAGACATTACCATCTCAACACGAAGTTAATATGTTTCTCGATGTTCTTCGATCAACCGGGAAAACAAATATGTTTGGCGCAGTACCCTATCTTGTAAAACATTTTAAAATTCATAGATATGATGCTAAGGATTTTTTAGCTGAATGGATGAAAACTTTTAGTGAACGCCGTGAAAGAGGAGAGGTGATAGAATGAGCATTGTTGTCTGTGATATTAGTAATCAGTATTGTAACGATCTAACTTATTCCTACCAGATCGTTTTAGATGATGATGATACCTACTATGTGTACGCATCATGGGATGTCTTTAAAGGTCGTTACATCGCTAAAGGCTTGGAATGCTTTCAAGACGCTTGGTGCGTACTTAATGAAGAGATTCAAGCAACGGAGTGCATATGAAATTTGAAGCCGGTACTTACTATGTTGGCGATCTTTGCTACGTGCTTGGTGATCGCTGGGATGAATTTTGTGAGCTAACAATCAAGACTTCAAGCGAAGGAGCCGAATGCTTAGATGGTGGCTTTGTGATGAAAGATGGCACTCGCTTTTGGCAACATGGCACTATGTACGGGGATGGCACCTATCACGATAATTTAGGACGAAAGTATCCTGTGGATGCTGGCTTGATTGGAGTCGTGGCAATGGACCAGATTGATAAAGAACCTTCCTGGTTGGAGGGTGGCCAAGTAATTAATTTTAATCAAGCGTTTGAACCTTACTTTAAGGAAGGGCGCTTTTACTTTGGTTACATTATAATTGATACATCCGGCAATAGTAATTATGAGTATGAGGAAGAAGAGGATGAATATGTTTAAACCAAGAGGTCCACAAAAACCTTCTTTTAAACCTACGGGCATTAATCCTTTTGCTTTAATTAAGTTCTTGGAAAAAGCTCAACTAGATTTAACAAGGAGAGGTGAGCTAGATACTGCGTTTCGTATAGAAATGCTTAAGACATATTTCGAAGAGGACTATGAAGTAGGAAAGCCTCTTGAATATCACGGACAAATTTTAGGATTTTAAAGTCTACAAAAAATATGTGACTTTATTAAGCTGTAATAGATTACATGTAAAGAGTCACAAGTTGATTTTTTTATAAAATTACCCTAAAATAAGGGTATGAGATCAAAATTCAACAGAAAACCGCTAAAATTACAAGGATTTGAAACAAAAGGTCACATCTTTGTTGGAGTAATTTGGCCTATAAAAGGCAGCACTGGTAACAGTTACAGCGTGGAGATGCATGAAAATGGCTTCTCTTGTAACTGCACTGGATTCACAATGCACGGCAAGTGCAAACACATTAACTTCGTTCACACAAGAATTACAGATGAACACTTTCCTCTCTACCGGTAAATGGATTCGTTACTCAGGATTATGGGTAACATTTATATTGAATCCACTACATTGGCAGTTAAATTCAGAAACATTTAAAAAGGATGATCTTAATCCTAAGTTATTTGGAATGGTAATAAATATTGGACCAATTGTCCTTAGATTAATAATTGATGATGGAAGTTATTAAAATGAAAAAAATTAAAACGTTTTTTATAGCAGTGCTTTTATTTTTTAGCTATATAGGATCTACATTTGCTGATTCGCGATCAGTTCGTGATATGGCAATCGGAGCTATTATTGGTGTTTGGATTAATGACATGCATAATAAGCGTCCCGTCTATGTACTTCCGGACAATAATCCCCACTATACTGGTTTGAATCAACCACAAGGAATAGTATACACTTGTCAAGTTCAGGTGATCAATCAATACGGACAACGCGATGTTGAGCAAAGGGTTTGTGTAAGATGAGTAGGTATGTTAAGATAAAAAACAAAATAATTAATCTAGATCATGTCATAGTTATAGAAAAAATGGAAAAGGGTGACAATGAAAAGATTAAATTTAGATTTTATAGTGGACAAGTTATCCACGTAGATGAAAAAGATTGTGATTTTGAAAAGTTATCTGGCCAGATTGTAAGTGTACCAGATCACTCTATTAAAGCATAACAAAGGTTTAGTTTGAAATTTATAAGAGCTAAACTCTCTGATACTGATAAGTTAGAAATTTGTATAGTTTTTCTACTTATTAGTTCTGCAACTATCCTTGTTCTTTTGGCTATAGCTACTTCAAGAGGAAACGATGTAGATTATTTCAAGGAAAGATTGCTAAATCTTGAACATAGATTCAATATAGCAGAAAAAGCTAGAGATGGAATACAAATTAGACTAAATGAGGAAGAAAAAAAGTCATTAGAAGCAAATCAAAAAATTCTAGATGTTCAAAATAGAATTCAAGAAACAGAAAAATGGATTGAAGAATACAACAAACTTCCCCATTTACCAAAACCAAAACAACCTAAATCTCAACTTAGACCGTTATGATAAAATTAAAGTTAGCTAGATTAAAATATTTTTTTAGGTATCTTAGAAAGATATTTTTTGGAGCTAAATTTAGATTAGTTAACTTACAGGATATAAACGGAAGAAATGTTTATCAAGTACAAACAAAAGTTTATAGTTCTGGTTTTAATTCTAAAAACATGTTTGAATGGAAACCAATTTATTACAAAGGAAGCTACAATATCTTAACATTAGAAGAAGCTAAAATAGTTTTCTATAAAGCTGTTGAGATGGGTGGTATTCAAAAAACTAAAGTAATTAAAAAATTATGATTAATATTGTTATAAATGAGGATTATGGTGGCTTTGGTCTATCTGACGAAGCCATCGAAAGACTTTTTTTTCTCAAGGGTTGGCATGCGGTTAAAGAGGATAGAGACTCAGGAATTACTATTTTCTACAAAGACTCAATTGATGAAAGTAATTATTTTGATGTGTACGAACTTGAGAGAGACGATAAAGAGTTAGTACAAGTGATAAGAGAGTTTGGAGAGAAAGCAAATTCAAAATACTCTTCTCTCAAAATAGTTTCCATACCAGATGATGTTAAGTGGCACATTAGCGAATATGATGGCCGTGAGCATGTAGCAGAAGATCATAGGACTTGGCAGTGAAAGTTTATTTTAGTAACTATCGTAACCATTGGCTCTCTCCATATACAATTTTGGAGAAGGTTTTCTTTTGGCGAGAGATAGATTATGACGAACCAATAATTGAGAAGTGGTCAAAAAGACTTCTTCCTATTTGCGATGCTTGGCAAAAGTTCTTAGACTTTCTACATCCAAGAATCAATTATGTAAAGATTGATCGTTATGATACCTGGTCAATGGACCACACTTTGGCACATATTGTTTTACCTATGCTAAAACAATTAAAAGAAACCAAACATGGTGGGCCTTTGGTTGATGATAAAGATGTTCCTAAACATTTAAAAAGCACTTCTGCTCCTCCCAAAGAAAATGATTGGGATGTAGATGAAAACCATTTTTTGAGATGGGATTATGTATTAGATGAAATGATATTTGCCTTTGAACATATTATTAAAGAGAATTGGGAAAAAGAGTATGAAGAAGGTACAATTGACTTTTTAAGTGTGCCTGTAGATAATAAAGGTTTTGAGCTTTTCTGCCCTCATAATGAAGTAGAGAAGAGTAAATCAACCTTTTTTCAACTCAAAGAAGGTCCTAACCATACTTTTAAAAGAGATGAAAAAGCAATAAAAGAAATTAATAAAAGAATTGATAACGGGTTAATGATGTTTGGAAAATATTATAGAAACTTGTGGGACTAAGGAGGCATTATGATTTTAACAACAGTATTAGTTTGGACTGCTTTTTATTTTTTGTTTATTGCAATTTAATTGAATGACTTACTAATTAAAGCTTGGGTGTTGGTTTTAATTAATCCTAATGGACAAGTAGAGATTTCTAATAATTTAACAGTAAAAGATTGTTATTACGAAAAAAAATCCTATATCCAAAAAAATCCTAAACAAAAGAATAATGTAAGATGTGAGTGGAGACCAAACCAATGAGACAGCCTAGTTTTTCTTACACCAAAAGCCAGTGGGGATATTTCATAGAGAGAGTTAGGATTTTGCACAATCAAGGTAAGTCAATAAGTTACATTTCTAAAGAATTAAATGTGTCTGAAGGACTAATTGACCTAGCTATAAAGACACAAATTAATAAGTCACATTGACAATTTTCTTCGTTTTTCCTATAATATCTTTGCTGAATAATTAGAGAGGAAAAAATGCAAGACACATATTTAAGGTACGGTGGACCCTACGATCGTGGGAGTGCTGATGCCTACTACTATCGACCCAGCAATCCACATTACTTTAAAGGAGCCTCCTACCAGAGTGAACTGGTAGAGGAAAAAGATATGACTCCCCAAGAGATAGCTGACTACAAAGCTGGTTACAACGGAGAGACGGATAGAAAAGGTTGGTACGTGGCCAACATAGGTAAAAGATAATCAATGAGCAAAAAAGAAACCGAATTCGTCTTGGTGGAATGTCTCTCTCAATTTCGGGAGCGTTACATTGTGGAAGTACCTAAAGGTAAGAGAGAATATGCTCTCGACACAGTAACTATGGAAGAGGCGAAAGAATTTTCTCAAAAGTGGCTTGGTGAGACTATTGTTTCTCATAGAAAAATTAAAAAGAAACAAATCCTTAAGCTCTTTGATGAGGATAATGATTACCTAAAAGATTGGGATGAAGACAAAAAGTTAGAATTTGTTACCTTCACGAAAGACTATCAAAAATGAAAGAGTATCTAGTTAATAAGACTGTCGTTTATGAAACTATGATTCAAGCAGAGAGTGAAGAGCATGCTAACCAAATAGCTGAAGTCCTCCATTTGGATAATTTTGACTTTGCTGAAACTGTAGCTACAGAAGTGTTCGAAAGTGAAGAGAGTACTGCAACGTGAAAAAAACTGTACTAATGATTGATCCTCCCAGTGGCTGGAAGTATGGATTTCCCAAAGCAATGCCTAAAATGTTTGATACTTGGGAAGAACAGCTTACATGGTTAGTTTCAGAGGGCTATCCTCAAAAAGAAATTGATAGCATGGGAGATCATTTTTACTGTCGGCACTGGCAAGAAGATATTAAGTAAAAGATGAGAATTGAAGAAGACATTAAGTTAGACTTTAAGGACGTACTTATTCGTCCTAAGCGAAGCACTCTTCATTCCAGAAAAGAAGTAGCTTTAGAAAGAACCTACACCTTTAAGCATTCTGATTTAGAATGGACCGGCATTCCCATTATGGCATCCAATATGGATGGGGTAGGTACTTTTGAAATGATTCGCGCACTTGCTATGCACGAATGTTTTACTGTACTTAAAAAAGCATACACTATCGCTGAGCATGCTTCAAACTTAAAAAATGTAAATTTCAATTACTATGCCATATCTTGTGGCACAAGCGAAAATGAATTATATAAACTAGGTCACATTTTACTAGAAAATCCCACAATACAATTTATCTGTATCGATATTGCAAACGGTTATAGTGAGCACTTTGGAGACTTTATCGAAGAAGTGAGAGAAAAGTTTCCAACAAAAACTATTATAGCTGGTAATGTCGTTACTAGCGATATGACTCAGGAACTAATCCTCCGTGGTGCAGATATTATTAAAGTAGGGATTGGTCCTGGTAGTGTTTGCACTACTCGTATCCAGACTGGTGTTGGTTATCCTCAGCTTTCTGCAATCATTGAATGTGCAGATGCTGCTCACGGTTTAGGTGGTCACATCATAGCCGATGGAGGGTGTACTTCTCCCGGTGATGTGGCGAAAGCGTTTGGTGCAGGTGCAGACTTTGTAATGTTAGGTGGAATGTTGGCTGGCCACGATGAGGGTGGCGGTGAAGTGAAAGACGGAAAGGTTACTTTCTACGGCATGAGTAGCGATACGGCAATGGAAAAGCATCATGGCGGCATGGCGGATTATAGAAGTAGTGAAGGACGTACCGTAGAAATTCCTCACCGTGGTAAAGTAGAGAATACTATAAGAAACATTCTTGGTGGCTTAAGGTCTGCATGCACATACGTTGGTGCGCCTAGCTTAAAACAATTGCCAAAGTGTACGACGTTTATTAGAGTAAATAGACAGATTAACGATATCTTTATCGGAAAAACTAATCCTCAATGACTACTCCCTTTGAGAGAAAGAATGCGGTTATGGATACTGAGAAGTTTTTAGCGGATTTATTAAATCCTAAAAAGACTCCTCGGATTCCAAAATATATTCGCGAAAGAGCATCCGCTTTGCTTAAACATTATCCTCATAGCTTTGAAATGCATATGGTTTCAGAGCGGGAAGATAAGATAGATTCTAAATTTAAAGTTTTTGGAGAAGGATTAAAATGACTACCGCCTGGCCTTTTGATCATAAAACAATGGAAGCTATTAAAGCAGCACTGCAAGAGATTCAGATAGAGCATGAAATGTCTTCAGAAGCCTTCTGGCATTCTCTTTCCTATGAGGATAAGTGCAATGCTTTCCAAGCAGTCGTTTCAAGAATCCATAATGGTGAATTAATTGAGGAAAGATCATATCGTGGAATGATTTACGATGTGTTTAGTTTTAAAGAGGATATGTATACGAGAGGAATGGATTGTGGCTTCATGGCTCTTCATAATTCTATTAGCTTAACAAAAAAAGATAAAAAGTTAGTAGAAAACTTGGGTGAAAATTTAGACTAATATGATTACACTTAACGAAGCTTATGAAATAATTCAGTCTTGCAATGATAATGCCTACGTATCTGCTTATAGCGTATGGCTTTCAAGCGATGAGGAAGAGGAAGGTGAGCAGCAAGAGCTTGCAAGAGAGAAAGCTTCCTACATTCAGGCAGAGTACTTTAGAGAAGAGTATGAGGTTTTAAGTTTGGAAGTAAGAGAAGCGATAATGTATTACTGCCAAACAGACAAAGACTTTAACGAACAATTCTTAGATTGGTGGCAGTAGAAGTAACATTGATTTTTTGAAAAAAATCAGCTATTATAGTCTTACTATGAAAAATCCAATCATTACCCAAGTAATGCTAAACGAAATGGAAGAAACTCGTTTAGCTATCCGAGAATTCACAAATCACGCAGTTAACTTAAAAGGATACCCCTTTGTGGCTGGAGTGTTAGTTGTAGTCTTAGAGGATGCAATCCACATTTTACCTAAAAAGAAGAGAGCGGAATTTAGAAAAAGAATGCTACGTTTAGCGCAAGAGCAGGTAAACAGGATACATTAGGAGAGAAATATGCCAAATTGGTGTGCAAATACTTTAACAATCAAGGGTAGCGAAAAAGATATTAAGCAGCTTGAATCACTCTTAGATGAGTCAAAGGGGAAACACTTTTTCGATCTCTTTGTGCCTAATAGTGAAAAAGCTAATCAAGCGGATAGTTGGTATTCCTATAACTTGGAAACTTATGGGGTAAAGTGGAATTGTGATGCAAATGATTGGGATGTGAGAATGGATCCAAAAGAGAGCGAATGCTCAATCACAATTTTGTTTGATTCCGCTTGGGGCCCTCCTATTAGCCTTTACGATAAAATTTTGGGGAATGAATCGTTTTTTTCGGTTTATGCGGAGTATTTTGAGCCAGGAATGTGCTTTGTAGGCTCTTATGAGGATGGCGCAGACTCATATTACGAATATTCTAAACTGGAAACAATCGAAGAACTTTATGAGGAAATTCCTGCTGAATTGATTGAGAGCTGGGGCATAGTGGAATTGTTTCAAGAAGAATGAAATATAGTTGGAAGGATTTAGAGAATAATACAAGCTACCTATATAAAGTAGCGAATGGGCTCATTATCGCTCAGGTTCATAACGTAGTGCATACTAAGATTTGGGTGGCTAAGATTTTTTTAGAAGAGCGAGAAATCTTCTTAGGACATTACATTACATTAGATTTTGCAAAAAAAGCGGTAGAAAACTTTATGAAAGTAGAAGAAAAAACATTGTTGGATCATTCAAAATGAGCAAAAAGAAATTATAGTAAGGACGATAGAGGGGTGGAAGTGTCTAAAGGTAGAAGGAATGCATAAGGATTTAGTAATAAAATGAATAAACGAATCATTGAACTTGCTGAACAAGCTACGATCAAATCAGTCAGTGAAAACTTTACTGGTGAAAAACTTGAAATTATCACTCCGTCAAAAGAGTGGACAGTAAAGTTTGCCGAATTGATTGTGAGAGAATCGATTGAAGTGATGAAACAGAATGATTATCACGGTGAATGGTTGGGGGAAAAGATTAAAGAACATTTTGGAGTTGAAGAATGATAGGACTATACAAATTTTTACGATTACTTTTAAAGACTTTTTGGCAATTATTGGATCCTAACTTTAATGGTTTAAAGGATGCTCCCATGCAAACTAAATATATTGTCAGCTTTTGGCTAGCATGCTTTTGGGCGCTTGCATTCTCTCTCTACGCTGGGGAGCTTTTTTACTTGGGCTACAATGTGTTTGGACACGGTGCTGTCATCAGCATGGCGTTCATAACTTGGTTGGTGATTAAGACTATCCAGAAACAGTACCCCGAGAGGTCAAAATACGATCAACTGCGGCAACCAGATCGTCGTGAGAGAGATTCAGAGATGAGTGATGAAGAGCGGCATAAAAAGGCAGCAACGATCTCATGATTCACCCAATTGAAAAAGGACAGATATGGAAGTCTCTCAATGGAACGGAATTTCATATTGATGATATTAGATCAACAAGCGAAGAGGTTTGGATACATTATACCAACACCTTTACCCAACAGACCTATAGCAGTCTAGACACCGCTTTTAGGCTAAGATTTACACCGATATTAAACCAAAGTTAATGAAACATTTAAAGGAAGTGCGGATGGGCTATTTTGAACATTTAAGATTCGCTTGGGGAATAGCGTTTGCAAGTTTAGTGCATGGAATCTTTCCCTTTTTATTTTCAGACTATGTTACAAAGAAAATCACAGGATCGCCGCCTAGGTATAGGGTTTAGAATAAGATAGTTTGTTTCTTAGTTGTTTAAATGTGGTAAACTCTTCCGGCAATCCCTTTCCCCCACGAACTATCCTACCATGTTGATAGATGACTTCGGTAGGATTTCTAGTCTTTCTCCAAGTTTTTCCGGAATACTTGTTAATATACCATTTTTTGTCCTTGATAGGATCATAATCCCCTCTCCCATCAGATATCTTTTGCTTATCCAAGGAAGAATGTTCCTTTCCGGCAAAGTTGGAAGAGCCTTTCATGCTTTTTGAGATCTTCCTTTTTACAGAGGTAGGTCTAGGCTTACCTTTCTTAGCAACGGATAGTTTGATCCTGTGAAGTAAGCCAAACTTCTCAGCTTCTTGCAAAGAGGCATGTAAGTGAGCGAGAGAGGAAAAATATTCCATTAGGGTATTAGGTATTAAGGGAAATAGTAAAATATGGGGTATTTAGTGTTATCTTAAACTAATACCCAGTATGTTATCTTAGCTTCAGATTCTTCAATTGGGGAGATTGGGGTATTGAGTTTTCCGGCTATACATTCTTAAAACAACCTATACACACTTAATTACAACATTTAGTCTCATACCTTACACTTCTACACAAACCTCTTATAACCCCTTCTATACATTTTAAACAAAAAAAAATATAATATATTTCTATATTATATTCTTAAACAAAAAAAAATGTAATATATTTCTATATTACATTCTCTAAAAAACTACCTCTTAAACAAACAACTACTCTATTTCACAAACAACACCCTCATTAATAATATCAATATAATACTTTTTACCATCTCTTACAAAAATACCCTCATAACACCCTTCCCCTCTATATCCATTACTTTTATTCAAAAACAATTCACCACTACTAAAATCAAAATATTCAACCAATTCAACTTCATCACCACTATAAAAATCACCAAACATATTATCAAATTCACTATTTTCTAATACATTACCAACACTACCTTCAAACATCTCAATAATATTATAATTCATAATATATTCCTTTTCTTTACTCTTCTTCACCCATCAAACAAAACTCATCACTCTCTAAACCATACTCATCTTTTTCTAAAATATTAAAATTATCAACAACACATTTCATCTCTTCTCCCCATCCATATTCAATAGATATAGTTACTAAACTTTCTTTATTTTCAACTTTATTCAAAACTTTAATCAATTCATTTACAGTCATTTTTATTTCCTTTTCATTATTAATTACAATAAAACTATTATCAGAAAAAAGTTACAAAAAGTAAAGAACTTTGTTACTATTAAAAAGTAACATTAATAGATTGTAACTATATCAATATATTTCAATAAAGAGATATTTAACGCCTAGGTAAAAACTGGTGTTTGTGGGCTGTTGACTTTTGTTACTTTTTGTGCGATGCTTTAAGATCAATAGGAGCACACATGAAACTATCACTTACATTTGAACAATTTGTCTATCATCTTCAAGATAACATTAGTCAAATTCAATCAATAAGAGAATTCGAAGTAGAAGGTAAATTAGTTCAGATTCTCTTAACATACAAAAACAAAAAAGAGCCTGAAAACATCAAGCTAATCGACTAATCAAAAAACCCTTTAAAATCAATAAGTTACAAAACTGTTGACTTTTGTTACATTTTGTACGATCCTATTGATTCAGTAGGAGCACACATGAAACTTATGGAACTAACAAAACTATCACTAACAGTCGAACAATTTGTCGATCATCTTCAAGAAAACGTTAGTAAAATCCGATCGATAAGACCATTTAAGTTTGAAGGTAAATTGGTTCGAATTCTCGTAACATACAAAAACAAAAAAGATTCCGAAAACATCGAGCTAATCGACTAATCAAAAAACCCTTTAAAATCAATCATTTACATCATGGCTACTTACTTTTACCAATCCACCCCCAACACCACTAAACAAGCGTGGCTTGCACATTCGAAGATCTGCAAAGAATGCGGCGGTCAGAAGAGCAAAGAAGAATTCCGCATATTTGCAGGGGTTGAATACTGCAAAGAATGCTGGGCTGAAAAAGTCCTGGAAAATCAATAAGTTACAAAACTGTTGACTTTTTGCTCAATCCGGCGTATACTGAGTCTTGTTACATGAAAACTTTGAGAGAGGAATTAATCATGCCTAAAAAAACCAACACCCAACTAGCTAGCGCTGTCGATCTTATCCGTCAGCACCCTATGCCTTTAACTAAAGAAGCACGGAAACTTTGCTTGGAGACGATTCAATTGATGTTCTCCTGCAGTAAATCGACTGCTTACTACTACTATTTTTACAAAGCTAGTAAAGTCTTAGCAAAAGAGGGAGTAGATGTGGGCAAAGCTAAGCGTGCAAAAAAGCAGGCAACTAAGTCTACTAGCGAGATTGTTGCTAGTTTACCGAAAACATCCAGCCCCTTTGCTAGTTTAGGAGTCTAAAATGGGGTTTTTTTCCAACTTATCTGTAGCTATAATAGAGGATTACGAGCGCTTGCATCAACATTTTCCGCATAAAGAGCGGATGCAAGTGATAGCTAAAGAGTATGGAGTGTCGATCCAGGAGGTTGAGTCGATAATTTATGGCTGGATCGAAAAAGATTACGACTACGACCTCGAATAAGTCACGATGTTGACTTTTGTAACTGGTTCTGGGATAATGGCTTCATTGTGATTGAGAGAGGATTCTGCGGTGATTGAGGTAGTGAAAGACAAAAATACGGGTAAATTTGTGGGCTACATGAATGGAAAGCCTGTGTTTTCCGCCGCTACAAAGTACTATGTGCAGCAAAAGCTGAAAACTATGACTTTTTACCGCACTAGTACCCCTAAGATTGATGAGTTTGGTATCAATCAGCGCTTTGACTTTGTTGCAAAGATGGTAAATATGGTTGCTACCGGGAAGGCTGCAAGCGTTATCATCTCTGGCGAAGGCGGTTTGGGGAAAACCTTTACCGCAATCAAGGCTTTAGAGGCTGCTGGTTTAAAAAATATCACTGATTTAGCAGATTTTCAGATCGGAGATAGGATTAATCTGGCAAAATCTTACCGAATCATCAAAGGCTACTCCACTCCCAAAGGACTTTACCGCGCTTTGGTGGAAGGAAACGGCATGACGCTAGTTTTTGATGACTGTGATTCGGTATTAAAGGATCCGGTTGCATTGAATTTGCTTAAGTCTGCTTTGGATTCCTTTGGCGAGCGCTATATTAGCTGGATGGCAGATATGAAAGACGATGATTTGCCGAAAACATTTAAATTTACCGGCCAAATTATCTTCATCACCAACATAGTTTTGGACCGTTTAGACCAAGCAGTACGCACTCGTGCAATGTGTGTCGATTTATCGATGACAGAAGAGCAAAAACTAGAGCGGATGGCTGTGATTGCGGAGAGTGAAGAATTCTTGCCAAACGTATCTGATGAAAGCAAAAGGCTTGCGTTGGATTATTTAAAGGGTTTGGTGGGTAAGGTGCCTAATATGAGTCTTCGCACTCTCATCACGGTTGCTAAGATTGCAGACTCAGAAGATAAAGATTGGCAGTCACTTGCCAAGTATGTGGTGAATCAGGGACAATAAGTAAAAGAGGGGGGAGTAGCCTATCTATTCATGCCGGCTCAGTAGATACGCTCAACTCTTAAACAACAATGACTGTTGGGAAATAGTCACCGTGCCCCTTACGTAAACACGTTGGCTCATCACCAACTAGTGTGACCCGCATGATAGAAGTAGGTTGATAACCTACGGGTGGTTCTGGTAGAAAGTCCAATCACGGTGACGTGAGAGCACAAACCTACCACATCGGTAAAACGATGCCGTCAAACCGAACGGGCGTTGGCAGTACGAGAATTCTTGCGGTGGGCGAGTGGATGGAAGGCATGTTAAAGCGCTATAGTTACCACGGCCGCAAGAAAGCACCCATTTTAAAGACCGCAGCTAGCTGCGCCTCTCTCACCGCACCTAGCTGCGGTTTTAGTGCCTGTTGACTTTTTCCAAAAAACCTGTAAACTGGTACCTATGTTAAATAAGAGAGGAAATCAAATGCAATTCAAGCGCTTCGCAATTTACCAGCTTCCCTTTAAGAATGAGAATTCAAGAAACCTCTCATTCATGGATGCATTAGAGATCGAAGAGATCTCTGATCAGTATGAGTTTGTAGCAGTGATCGAAGCTAGAGACTTAGAGCATTGCTTCTACATTTCAAACGCATGCGGTGAAGATGCAGAGCTGGAGACTCTGATTGAGCGAGTGTTGCCGATGCACAGTCTCTCTGTTGGTGACATTGTTCATAATCTGGGAACAGATGAGACTTTCGTAGTAGCGAATTATGGATGGTCAAGAATCAATATGAAGGAGGCTGCATAATGAGAATGTTGAAAGACTTAGTAGAAGATTTAACTAAATTATCGCCAGTCGATATGGAGCTGGTTGGCGATTCGTTGGCTGCTTTTTCTCCTGCTACCGCCGAGCGCTTAAAGAATGCGATTACGGTAGCCCAGCAGGAGTGGGATGCGCTGGAGGATCAAGAGCGGCAGTATGAGATGATGAGTAAAGAAGCTGATATGGAGGGTATCTGAAAATGGAAGAATTTCTACACATTATGACATTGGTTGGAATCATAGCATCTAGCTGGCTCTTGGGTGCAGCCTCTTACGCTCTGATTGAGTTGATTTTTCCGCGTAAGCATTAAACGACGCGACCTTTATTAAAACAGTGCAAGGGGGGCGATATTATTTCAGCTCCCAAATTAGTTACGGGGGTATACACAGCATGGCAATATATTTCTATGCATTCTCTCTCATTTTTGCTATACTATCTTTTTCTAATCCTGCTGTACTACCGATTGCGCTCTTATTTGCAATCTTGGGGATTTTAAATGAAAAAGGGAAGCGCAAATTTTAAGATTTGTTTTTATACTGGTTTTCTAAAAAATTTTTTTCCGGGCAAAAAACGTGTTTAAAAGTTTGTTTGGTTTTTTGCTCTCTTTACCGTTTATCATAGCTATTATAATTTTAGTGATTATAATGGTTGGAATGATATTTGGACCTTTAATTAAAATGGTGTTTGGAGAATAGTATGGTAGATGAAAATGAGCCTATTGACCCTTCAATTAATTGGAATGCTGTGGCTAAAAAGCTGCATGCTGAGCTTATTAGGAGAGAGTTGGTGGTGAGGGAGTTGGTGCTAAGATTGGATACGATCGATGAGTATGTGAGCTGGATGCCGGAGTGGAAAGAGGCAAGCAAGGCTTTAGAGCCTTTTTTACGTAAAAAGTAACATTGTGCTTTTTTGGTTTTTTTGATATAATTAATATATTGAGGAAGGAAACAAAAAAATGTTACTTTATTTTTATACGCAAGATTATGAGAATTACGGCAGCGCAGAAAAACCTTATTGGAAACCAAAAGGTGGCTCAGACTTTATCCTGGATGCGGATGAGTGGACAGAGTCGATGATAGATAACGTATATTCAATCATCGAGAAAAGTGATGAGATGTATATTAGTGATGTGATTGGTCACCAAGAAGTGAATTCAAAGTTTATTACCGACTCTGAACAAATGCAGCTAGAGAATGAGGGCGGAGTAGAGATTGCTGCTTGTAGGCTTACTTATAATCTCTTTATGAAAAAGTTCGATAGATGTTAAGAAGCAGTGAATAAATCTGATCACATAATAATTGCTATTATAATTTTTTTAATTTTAATGGTTGGGATGATACGGTGAATAAATCTGATGAAATTCTTACTCTCCTGCAAGAGGAGTGCGCAGAGGTGATTCAGGCAATCAGCAAAGTGCGTCGCTTTGGGAAAGAGGCTAATATTTTGAGCCTGACAGAAGAGATTGGCGATGTACTTTATTTGATTAGTCTAGCTAAATTGCATGTTGCAGAAATAAATAACTTTGATTATGATTCGCATAATAAAAAGAAATTTACTAAACTAAAAGAATTCTCTACAATTTTTAATTAATAAGTTTTGAACTGCAGTTTTATAAAGGAAGTAAAAATGAAATCGATTATTGTGGTAAGTTTGGTATTGTTGAGTGTGCAGGCAGCGGCACAAGATGCTCAACAAGGTAAAACCAAGTACGCTACCTGTGTGGCCTGTCACGGCGCACAAGGTCAAGGTGGTACAGGTCCCAAGTTATCCGGCCAGCCAGCCGCAGAGATTGAGAAAAAACTCCTCGCCTACAAAAACAAGCAACAGATTGGCGCACAGAGTCAGTTGATGTGGGGCTTTGCCGCACAACTATCTGCAGCCGACATTAAAAACATTGCAGCTTACACTGCAACTCTCAAGTAAAGGAGAGAATAATATAATGGGTTACTTCCTACTTGGATTTGTATTTGGTGCCTTGTCCGTTCTAATGGTTATGTCTATTGTCTATGCTTGGAAAGATTCGATGGATGGTTTTTTTACCACATCGAGAGGCAAAGATTGAACTCGGTTACCCCTCAATATCGATTATGATACGCGAAGCAGGTAAAGGTAGCAAACAGCGCCCAACCGATCACACAAAGTTTAGTGATGGGTGGGATAGGATTTTTAAAAAAGAGGCTTGGTGTTATTATAGTGATTTACCGAGCGTAGACTCCTATTGTGAGGAAGAAAAGAATGATGAAGATGAAAGAAAAGATGCTTAGAGGGTTAAGAGTGGAGGTGGAGAACGAGCGCTTTGAAAAAGCTCTTAGGCTCTTTAAAAAGAAAGTAGACGATAGTGGTATTTTAAAAGAATTAAGGGATAGGGAGTGTTATACCAAACCCAGCATCTCGAGGAAGCTTAAAAGGAATGCAGCTATTAAGCGCTGGAAGAAAACTCTCTCCCAAAGTTCACTTCCAAAAAAGATGTACTAGTCTTTCTTTTGTGGAGGTGCCTGAGAGGACCAAAGGAGCAGTCTGCAAAACTGTAAAGCCGTGGGTTCGAATCCCACCCTCCATTCCTCTTTTATATTATGCTGTCCGTAGCTCAGTGGATAGAGCAACAGCCTTCTAAGCTGTGGGCCGTAGGTTCGATTCCTACCGGATAGGCCATACGTTTGATTGGAGATTGAAGTGTTGAAATATGTTTTGGTTGTTTGGTTAGTAAATCCATCTAATTATGCAATTGTGGATGAATTTAAAACTAAAGATGAATGTTTCACTAAACTATCGCTTTACAAAAAAGCTCTCACGCAAGCGGAATCGAAAATGGTTCCTGCTTGTTGGGAATTGACTGGATCGCAACAGATCCGACAAAAAATATAAGGAGAAAGAAAGATGGAGATTGTTATAATTTTGGCCGCATTAGTGGTGTTGGTGGCGGTTACTGCTACTCTTATTAGCTATGAGGCAGAACCACCTAAAAATTTTTATAAAAAAGAAAAAGTGCTCACAAGCACTTGGCCCTTCCCCACGGGAGAGGAAAGACCAGTGGAAAAGCGTTTTGTTGTTAAAAAAGAAACTACTAAACCCAAAAAGGTTACTGTAGTAAAAAACACCAAACCAGCCTCAAAGCCCTTAAAAGCTAATCGTAAAAACAAACAAGTTAAATAAAAACATACAAAAATATTATGGAAGTAATTT